>Ga0194112_10004677_pt1 | contig 18646 bp, 12 predicted proteins | sample TA2MahC400mmetaG_FD_146191 | JGI IMG/M metagenome (GOLD analysis project Ga0194112, IMG submission 146191) | Freshwater microbial communities from Lake Tanganyika, Tanzania - TA2015016 Mahale Deep Cast 400m | ecosystem: Environmental > Aquatic > Freshwater > Lake | place: Tanzania: Lake... | reverse complement strand
GAGCTATTCCGCCTTACGCCCCCTTTCTCTCAGCCGGTTCCCCACCCCCTCCTGGCCTTCCTCAGCGCGACGAATTCCCGATTCCGCAGCCCTGCCGCCTCGCGCTTGGAGTATGACTTCTGATACCGGCGGAGGCCCGATCGGGCATCTTCTCGTGCTCGTCGTCGTCGATCCTCTGGGCTCTTCCCTCTTCGTCATCCGACGACGAGGACGGCGACGACGATTCAGGACGGAGGCATGCGCCAGGATTGTGGGGCATGCCCCCTCGCTTGACTTCCCGCTGGCCGGGTGTATATTGAGGCGGGTGGGGGGCGGTGGGCTCGATGGCGACAGGATGAAGGGGACCTGAGGGCAAGCTCGGATGAAATCGCTCGTGCGGACCGTTCTGGTGGCTTGTCTCGCTTGCTGTGCGGCCCAGGGCGGGGCGGGCCCGGACTGGCCGATGCACCGCCACGACGCGGCGCGGACCGCCTCGACGCCTCTCCAACTGCCCGAGGGGCTTCACCTCCAGTGGGTGCGGGCGCTGCCGCCACGCGAGCCGGCCTTCGCCTACGACAGACGGATGTGCATTGACGAGGGGCACTTCCCCGTTGTGGCTGGTGGCACGGTCTTCGTTGGCCTCGACGCGACGAACAGCGTCGTCGCCATTGACGCGGCGACTGGCGACATCAAGTGGCGCTTCTATGCAGAGGGGCCGGTGCGCTTCGCGCCCGTCGCGGCGGACGGCAAGGTCTGGTTCGGCGCGGACGACGGTACGCTATACTGCCTCAACGCGGCCGATGGGAAGCTGACATGGAAGTATGAGGGGGCACCAGCCGACCGCAAGATCATCAACCACGGGCGCCTGTCGTCCAACTGGCCCGTCAGCATCGCCCCCGCCCTCCACGACGGCGTCATCTACTTCGGCAACGGGGTGTGGCCGATTGACGGCACCCTCGCCCAGGCGGTTGACGCCGCGACGGGCAAACGCCTCTGGACAAGTCCCTCCCATGTGAACCTGGGCTACGGCACGATCATTGGCGGCCAGGTCATCATGCCCTCGGGCAAGTACCCGAACGTCTTCGACCTCAAGACCGGTGAGCCGCAGAAGGCGTCGCACCTCTACGAGGTCAAGAACCTCCCCACCTGCGTGCTGGCCGCCTGGGGCGACACCCATCTCTTCAGCGGCAACAAGGCATACGCTGTGGGCGGGGCCTCCGCTGTGGGCGGGGCCTCCGCGCCCCGCGTCCACCCGACCTATCGCACCTACGTGAACGCCGAGCACGAGGGCGCGATCTGGACGCCTGTGATTGACCGCGACCGCATCTACGGCGTGAACGATGGCATCCTTCGCTTCTACCGCCTCCCCGCCGCCGCCGAGTTGGCCGCGGCGAAGAAGAAGGACCTCATCCAGGTTGGCGGCGCCTGGTTCATCAACGCCCGCCCCGCCTACAAGTGGTCGGCCGACGTTGGCGAGGAACTGAAGCTCCCTGCCGGCATCGAGCCGCCGCCGAAGGACTGGTATCCGCGCCGCGTCGAGATCAAGGCGGGCAACTGTCTCTACGCCAGCGGCGGCGAATGGGTCGTCGCTATTGATATCGCGGACGAGACGAAGCCCCGCGTCACCTGGGCCGCGAAGGCCGATTCGCGCGTCACAAACGTCATCGCCGCGGCCGACCGCCTCTTTGTCACTGCCGAGAGCGGCCGCCTCTACTGCTTCGGCCCCGCCAAGGCCGAGCCGAGGATTGACGAACTACCCAACGAGGCCCCAGCCCCGGCCGACAACCTGGGGACCACAGCCGCCCGGAATGTCCTGGGGTCGGTGGCTGCGAAGGAGGGCTTCTGCATGGTCCTCGGCATCCAGGATGGCCGAATGATCGAGGAGTTGTATCGGAAGTCTCAGTTCCGCATCATCGCTGTCCACCCCGATGCAAACAAGGTCGCCGCCCTCCGCAAGCACTTCGACGAAGCTGGCCTGCTCGGGCCTCGCCTCGAATTGCACGTCGGCGATCTGGTGGCATATGATCTGCCGCCCCACTTCGCCCACGTCATCACTTCCGAGGACCTCAGGCCGGTGGGAAACACGCTCACCGTGCCATTTGCAAACAGAGTCTTCGGGGCTCTGCGACCACACGGCGGCACCGCGTCCTTCTGCTTCGCACGCGAGCGCGCCAAGGAGGCCCTGGCTCTAGCCGAGACCGCGGGCATCAAGGAGCAAGGCTGGGCGGGAGGGAACTCTGCTCGGACCAACCTCGTGCGCCAGGGTGCATTGGCCGGCGCGGACGACTGGACGCATGAGCGGCACGACGTGGGCGCGACGCTGGTGGCGCGCGACACGGCGGTGAAGCCGCCACTCGGCCTCCTGTGGTACGGCGGGCCGGCCGCCGAATGGCACCGAACCTACTCCGCCTTCATCCCGCCAGGCCTCGAGGTGGTCGAAGGACGCTATATCATGCAGGGCCACGGGCTGCTGTCGTGCATTGACGTTTACACGGGGCGGCTGATGTGGGAGGCCAAGCTGCCCACGGTGCAATACTATGGCGCCTACCTCGACATGCTAAAGGATGCAAGCGGCAAGCCGGTCTACCCCGAGCCCGATTCGCCAGTGTGGCAGGGCGACCACGCGGGGCTGCTGCCCGGCGAAATCGAGCTGGCCAAGCTCTCGGGCAACTCGCTCAACGTGGTCTCGATGCCCGACGCCATCTATGTGGCCGCAGCCGAAAAGCTCCTCGTGCTCGACATCAACACTGGCAAGACCGAGAAGGCGTTCGACATTCCCTTCAAGGATGCCGAGGCCAAGCGGCCGCTCTGCTGGGGGGCCATCCGAGTGGTGGGCGACATGCTCCTCGCCACGGCATTCGACCCTGCCGACATCAGGGCCGCCTGGGACGCCTGGCGACAGGGCAACGAGAAGAACAAGCAGCGGATGCCGATGAAGTGGCTCTTCGCGGCCAACCGCAAGACGGGCGACCTGCTCTGGAAACGCAAGGCCGAGACCAGTTGGCTCAACTGGGGCATGGCGGTCGGCGGCGGAAAGGTCTTCGCACTCGACCTCGCCATCCCCGAGGTCATCGCCGCCTACAAGGTAAACAACTGGCGCACCGCCTGGCCCCAGCCGATGCTCTACGCCCTCGACCTCAAGTCGGGCAATGAACTGTGGAAGCACTCGCTCGAACTCTGTTTCAACGAGCCCGCCTACTCCGCCGAGAAGGACCTCCTCATCGTCCCCTGCCGCGAGCGAGCGACCTGGAAAGATAGCGACTGGAAGGCCATCGAGGCGCCGAAAGGCAAGACGCCCCCAAGCGTGCTTGCCGCGTACCAGGGCAAGGACGGCAAGCTGGTGTGGCAGGCCGAGGACGGCGGCCCGTACGCCGAGCCGCTGATGCTGCACCCCCTGGGCATCGTGACCCGCCGCGGCCTGGCCTTCGACTACGCCACGGGCAAGCCTGCCAAGGCCCTCTCCATCCTCACGGGCGAGCCGACGGACTGGCAGGTCTCCCACGGCGGCTGCAACTTCCTCATCGGCAGCGACTACCTGGCCACCCATCGCGTCTGTTACCAGGACCTCCGCTACAACCACGTGGTGCCCCTGCCCGGCATGCGCTCCGGCTGCACCCCCAGCATCGTCCCCGCGAATGGCGTGCTCAGCGTCTTCAACTACGCGGCGAACTACCCCTCGGACGAGCTTCGCAGCGCCTACGTGCTCATCCATCGCCCCGAGAACGCCAACTGGACTCGTCTGGGCGGCCGCACGGGGCAGCCGGCGGAACAAGTCATCCTCGCCGCAGGCAAGCCGGTGAAGCGGCTGGGCCTCAACCTCGGCGCGCCAGGCGACCACGTGGCCCCCGACGGCACGCCGTGGCTGAGGGTGGTCCCAACGCCCGCGGAGGTGAAGATACGGGCCAAAGCCCGCACTCCAAGCGCCCTGACCGTCCTTTCTCCCTCCGAGGCCAACGCTTTCAGCCTCCACCCCGCCAGTGTGAAGGCGGGCGACAAGGGCCTCGCCTGGGTCACTGCTTCAGGCATCGTCGGAATCAGCGAGCTTGTCGTGTCTCTTCCCGGGGCGGCCACCTACACGGTCCGCCTCCACTTCGCGGAGCCGGGCGAAGTGAAGCCCGGCCAGCGCGTGTTCAGCGTGGCCCTCCAGGGCAAGGAGGCGCTCGCGGGCCTGGACGTTGCAAAGGAGGCCGGGGGCACTCGCCGAGCCTTGGTCCGCGAGTTCAAAGGCATCCAGGTCAATGACGCGCTCAAGGTTGCCCTGGCGCCCGCGCCCAACTCGCAGCCCGCGGTTCTTTGTGGTGTTGAAGTGATCAAGGAGTGAAGCGGAAACCATGCGCGCGCCGGTCCTCTGCGTGTCGGTCGCCTTGTCCTGCTGGTGCCTCGCCGCCGAACCGGTCGGAGCCAAGTCGGGCGGGCGGCACGGGGCCTACTCGAAGAAGGCGGCTCAGGGGCCGCACATGAAGGTGCTCGCCGCCACATACTTCGGCAGCGAGGGCTGCGAGGAGTTCGTCGCCGCGGGCGCCATGCCCGACGGCACGGCCGTGGCCTTCGGCAACGCCTGGGGGCCGCAATTCCCCGAAAGCCCCAAGCCCACCCTCCTCGGCTCTGGCAAGCACGCGGGCCAGCCCGCCGTCGTGAAGGACAACAAGGGCAACGACGTGCCCAACCGCAAGAGCGCCGACGCGGCGGGGATGATCGCCTTCTTCGCCCCGGGCCTCAAGAGCATCGCCAGGGTGGTGCGATTCGACTGGGGCGTGGCGACTATCGAGGCGGGCATCGTCGCGGGCGACGGCAAGGGGCTCGTCATCGCCGGCCGCTGCCAGCCGGGCTTCGCCTCGTTCGCCAGGCTCGCGCCGTCGGCGCGAACGCTCCCATATCAACCGCCGGCTGAGCCGCCCAAGGGGGGCCGAAAGCCCAAGCCCCCGCCCGACCCTGCCACGCTGGCCGACGTCTATGTCGCCCGCCTCGCCTCCGACGCCAAGGTGGGATGGCTCTGGGTGCTGGAGAAGAATAACGACCCGCCCGAGGCGCTGTTCGCGGACAGCGCGGGGGCGGTCTACTTCGACGCCGCGGGCCTCCGCCGCGTGTCGCCCGACGGCAAGGAGCTGACGCTCTTCTCGCCCCGCAGCGGCACCGGACAGGCCAAGTGGCTGGGCGTTGACCCCCTCGACGGCACGGCCTACTTCGGCGGTGACCGCAACTCCAGCACCGGCCGCGAGCCCTACCGCAACCCTTACTTCTACAAGATTGTGGGCGGGACGTCTCCGTCCCGCGATACGCGGCGTGGGGACACGCCGCCCACTGATGAAATCGTCTGGCGACTCTGGGAGTTCCCCTCCCGCGAGATCGGCGCCGACGACTGCCGCCTGGTCTCCGACTCCTCCGCCCGCGCTCTGGCCTTCGCAAGGGACGGCGACCTGTTGATCGGCGGGTGGTCGGACGGCGGCAACTCGGTCTTCCCCCGCCAGGCCACCGACTGGCGCAAGCCTGCCAGCCGTGGCGGAATGGGCATGGAGACCTCCGGAATGAAGGGCGCTAACTCCCTTGCCCACATCATGCGCATTGACCCAAAGACCCGCGAAACCAAGTCCCACACTTGGTGGGCGTCCTACGTGCCGTCGTGGTTCACCGACGCCCGCCATCGCGGGGCGCCGAACTTCGCCAACATCCGCCAGATCGCCGTCCTCGACGACGGCTCGGTCGCCATCGCCGGCGCCGCCGCCACCGGCCTCATCCAGACCCCAGGCGCCTTCTGGGAAGACCCGATGACGGGCGACAGGTATGGCGGCGACTACGCCGCCATCTTCCGCCCAGACCTCTCCAACCTCAGGTTCTCCTCCTACCTGCCCGGCTGCTCCGACGCGGCGCTCGGCACCTGGAAGAACGGCCTCATCATCGTCAGCCGCTCCAAGGGCAGCGACGGCCTGCCCAAGCCCACGCCCTCGCCCGCCGTCAACGCCATCCAAAGGGATTTCATAGGCGCCTTCGACGCCCACATCATCCTCCTGGAGAACCCCTGAGATGCGCCCCCTGACAGCTCTGGCGTCGCTGAGCGCCGCAATCGCCCTTGGCGCGGACTGGCCTCAGTGGCAGTTCGATGCGCAGCGGAGCGGCGTCTCGCCGCAGAAGCTCCCCGCCGAGCTCTCGCTCCGCTGGACCTGGCAGCTCCCGAAGCGCAAGCCGGCCTGGGAGCACACGCTGTGGGTCCACCGCCTCGGGCTCGACACGGCCTACAGCCCGGTCGTGTTCGGCAAGACCCTCTACGTCGGCTGCTCCCACAATGGCGCGCTCCTGGCCCTCGACACCGAGACGGGCGCGGAGCGCTGGCGCTTCTGCACCAGCGGCCCCATCCGCTACGCCCCGATTGCCACGGCGGAGGCCGTCTACGTGGCGAGCGACGACGGCTGCCTCTACGCCCTCGATCCCGCGAAGGGCATGGAGCGCTGGCGAGTCCGCGGCGGCCCCTCCGACCGCAAGGTCATCGGCCACGAGATGCTCATCTCGGCCTGGCCCGCCAGCGCCGGCCCAGTGCTCGTCGAGGGCATCATCGTCTTTGTCGCGGGGCTTTGGGGCACCGACGGCGTCTTCGTCCACGGCCTCGACGCCAAGACGGGTAAGATCCTCTGGACCGACGACACGCTCGACTTCCGCCCCCACGGCCACCTCATCGTCCAAGGCGACCGCGTCTTCATCCCCGGCCTCGACGGCTTCGCAGCCCTCGAGTGGAAGACTGGCGCGAAGGTGAAGGACAAGGTCGTCCCGCCGCGTCCCCAGCCCCCCGCTCTCCCCGACCCGCCGGGCGTCGAAGGCCCCATCGCCCTCAAGCTCGCCGCCGACGACAAGCTCTTCGCCGCCACCAACGACGGCCGTGTCTATTGCTTCGCCGCAAAGAGCCACGCGCCCGCCAAAACCTGGCCGGCTCAGCCGCACCATGCCCCCAAGGCCGGCACCTCCGGACGAGGCTACTACCTCATCTGGGGCCTCAAGGATGGCGACATGGCTCAGGGCGTTATGCTGAACAGCTCCGAGCGCACGATCTGTGCGGACCCCGATGCAAAGAAGGTGGACGGCGTGCGTCGCAGGTTGGACGCCTTAGGGCTATTCGATGCGCATCGCTTGCAGGTCCTCGTGGCTGACCCGATGTCCGGTAGCTTCCCCCCGCACTTTGCATCGGTCATCACGAGTGAGCATCGGGGCAGGGACGGTCTGATATCCCCGGCGGGACTTGCGGCGGCACTTCGTCTGTTGCAGCCCTTCCGCGGGGCAGTCATGACCCATATCACAATCCATGGCGACGTTGATGCCGTCTTCCGGGCCGCGTTGAAGGAGCACAAACATGTTGGGACTCAGATGTCCGCGAGAACCGGCCACACGTTCCTAGAGCGGGCCGGGCCGCTGCCCGGGGCAGCAGACTGGACGCATGAGTTTGCAGATGCGGGGAATCGGTTGGCGGTGCGCGATGCGCTGATCAAGGCGCCGCTCGGCATCCTCTGGTACGGCGGGCCGGCGGCGCACCACCGCTTCTACTTCGATGGGGCGGTCAACACGGTCTTCGGCGGCGACCACGTGGGCAGCTCGCTCCCGCCGCAGGCCGAGTTCGTGGAGGGGCGGATGATCCTCCAGAGCCGCGCCCTCCTATCGGCCTTCGACCAGTACACCGGCCTGCCGCTCTGGGAGGCGAAGCTGCCCGATTCGTTCGTCTTCCCCGGCCTTGGCATCCACTCGAAGAAGCACTCGGAGCCGTGGCGCGACGCGGAGGCGCTGAAGGCCGAGGTGCCCCCCACCCATCGCCCGCGGGCGTCGGGCTACAACTACGTTTCGATGCCCGATGCCATCCACGTGGCCGCGGCCACGCGATGCCTGCGGTTCGACCCCGCGACTGGCGAGCAGCTCGCCAGTTGGCCCGTGCCCATACCGCCCCCAAAGGACGAGCCGTGGTGCTGGGGCAATCTGCGGGTGGAAGGCGACCTGCTCGTTGCCACGGCCTTCAAGCCATCCGACATCGCCGCGGCCCGCGCGGGGGGCGACGGCAACGGCGGGGCGTGGGTGAAGGACAGGATGCGGATGAGCCACATCCTCGCCCTGAACCGCAAGGACGGCAAGCTCCTTTGGAGCCGCGAGGCGAAGGCCGGCTTCCTCAACCAGGGCATCGCCGTGGGCGGCAACCGCGTCTTCGCCGTTGACCTCGTGCCCGACTATGTGATGGCCGAGTTCGCCAAGAGCGGTCGCCCCATCCCGCCCGAGCCACCGATGCTCCGCGCCTTCGACCTCAGTACGGGCAAGGACGCCTGGGCTGCGCCTCTCGAAATGCAGGTGATGCAGCTCACCTACTCGCCCGAACGCGACATCCTCCTCGCCCCCGCCCGCGAGCCGGTCGCGTGGAAGGGCAATGCCTGGGTGAAGGCGCCAGGCCAGGCACGCGGGAAGCCGGCCGGTCTCCTCCGCGCCTTCCGCGGCGCCGACGGCAAGCCGCTCTACGAGCTGGCCGAGTTCCCGTACTTCGAGCCCCACTGCGTCCTCGGCGACATCGTGATTGACCGCTACTGCCATCCCTACGACCTGCTGACGGGCAAGCCGCACCTGCGGATGTCGCGGCTCACGGGGCTGCCCGAGGCCTGGGACTTCGACAAGAGCGGCTGCAACCATCTGGTAGCGAGCGACGGCCTCGTGCCCTTCCGCCCCGGCTACTACGACCTGGCCGAGGGCGCGGGCGGGGCGCGGCTCCGCCAGTTCAACGGCGGCTGCACGCCCTCCCACATCCCCGCGGGCGGGCTGCTCAACGCGCCCAACCTCGGCATCAAACACGACCCGAGCCGGACGACCGCGCTGGCATACGTCCACCAGCCCGAAAACGAAGCCTGGTTCACGTTCAACGGCCTGCCTCCGAAGGAGCCGACGCCGCTGAAGCGCGCCGGCTTCAACTTCGGCGCGCCCGGCGACCGCGCCGAGCCGGACGGTTCGCTGTGGCTCGGCGTCCCGGCCAAAGGCCGCTCCCTCGCCTCGCGCGTCAAGATCGCTCCCGCCGACGCCTCCTTCTTCCGCATCCATTCGCTGCGGGCGAAGCCCGGCGAGCCCGGCACCCTCCCTTGGGTCGCCGCAAGCGGCGTCGCAGGCGCGAGAGAGATCGTGCTGCCAATTGGCTTCAACCTCCCCGCGGGCGACAAGGCCGAATTGCGCAACTGGACCGTCCGACTCCACTTCGCCGAGCCTGATGACCTCAAGTCCGGCCAGCGTGTCTTCGCAGTGAGCCTTCAGGGCAAGAGCGTCCTTGACCGCCTTGACATCATTGCGGCGGCGGGCGAGCGCCTCAAGCCACTGGTCCGCGAGTTCAAGGGCATCGAGGCCCGGGACACCCTGGCCATCGCCCTCACGCCCGCCGAGGGCTCCCTCCCGCCACTCCTCTGTGGCGTCGAGCTCGCCGCCGAGTGACCGCCCCCTGTCACTTGAACTCGATGCCCGTCGTGTGGGCATTGATGGCGAAGCGGCCCTCCGCCGGGCTGGCGATCCGCTTGCCGCCGATCGTGAGGTTCTCGAAGGTCACGCCCTCGACCATGTGCTCCTTGTCGAAGCCGCGTATCTCGCTCCCCGGCGTGCCCCGGCCGGTGAACGCCACGTCCTTGAACCGGACGCCGCGGATGTGGCCCCGCTGGGGGTCGGTGGCCCACATGTCGTGGCCGATGGCGATGCGGACCAGCTTGTCGCGGGTGGCCTCGACGCGCACGTCCTCGAATGCCACGTCGCTCACGGTCGCGGCGTCCACCATGTAGACGCCGAGCGGGGAGAAGAGCGCGGTGAGCACGTCGCAGTTGCGGAACACGACGCCGTGGATGGGCGCGCGGGTCTCGTAGGTGATGCCGAGTGCGTAGCCCCAGTCGTTCCAGATGATGCAGCCCTCGGCCAGGATGTCCGCGCAGTCGCCCTCGGGCCGCGTGGCCTTCACCGCGATCGAGTCGTCGTGGTTGCGGATGAAGCAGTCGCGGATTTCCACCTTGCGGCTGTTCACGGGGTTGATGCCGTCGGAGTTCAGCCGCCCGCTCACGAGCTTGAGGTCGCGGGCCACCACCCGCTCGCTCCCCGCGATGCAGACGTTCCAGTTGGGCGAATCGCGCAGCACGATCCCCTCCACGACCACGTCGCGCGAGTTGTTCACGAGGATGAGGCTTCGAGCGGCGTGGGGCATGTCGCCCCCATCGAGTATCCCCCGCCCCCCAATCCGAACCCCCACCACCTTGTCCACGTGCAGCACCCCACCGCTGTAGTGCTTAAGTCCCGTCCGTTTGGACACTTGCGGCGTCTCGTCCGGCAGGACTTGCCCCCGCACCACCGCCCCGCCCGCAATGTAGACCCGTTGCCCGCTCTTCAGGCGCGTCGAGCCGATCTTGTGGACCCCCGGCCCGAGATACAGCACATTCGGGTCGTCCGGCTTCGGCGCGTCGCTCTCAAACCGGTTTGCGAACAAGTGAAGCGCTTGCCTGTCTGAACCGTCCAGCATCACCGTCACCTTCCGCGGCCTGTCCAGCGTGAACCGAATCACCCCACTGTCCACTTCCGCCTTCAGACCGAACGACCGCGGGTGAACGCTCGCCGCCTTGAACCCCCGCATCGGCCTCACCGCCACCTCCGCCTTCCCCTCGAAGTCGAAGTAGGCCAGCGACGCCACCTCCGCCTTGCACCCCACCTCGTGCGTCCAGATCGACCCTGGCGGCTTGGCTATCTCCTGCCGCACCTTCGCCTGGTACACAAAGCACGGCTTCCCATTCACCTCCACCCTGTAGTCCCCCGACGCCGCCTCCCCCTCCGGCCCCGGATACAGCCTCAGCCCCTCCCCGCCGGCCCCTTTCCTGCTCATGGTCACCCCCAATAGCACTAAGCCCAAGGCAGCCAAGCACTTACCCACAAATGGTCCTTCCTTCCCCCCGAGGCAGGCGCATCATAGCAGTTCCTCTCTCCCATTTCAACCCCCGGCTTTCAGGGCGGTTTGATGGGCGAGGGCTGCGGTTGGCGGACGGGGAGGAGTTGGGAGCGCAGGAACATGCCGCCGAATCCCTCTTGACATACGCCGCCGCCAAGAGCCACAGATTCGAGCATGCCGGTCAATCACACCACTACACACATACAGCCTAACAAAGCAATACAACATATTGTGGGCGTCAGATCGCCGAGACCACAACCGGCGGCCCGTCGCTAGTCTGGCTAGTTTGGCCGGCTTAGAGAGGGTCGGACAGTATACCGCTCTGCCACCCGGCAGCCAGTGTGGGCTCCCGCGGCCAGCCGACGTTGCCGCCTAAATGGCTCGCCCCGATTCTTGGTGTTTGTGGGCGGGGCCTCCGTGCCCCGCGGGGCAGAGACGCCTCGCCCACAGCATTGGCCCTACGCAGGTCCGCGCGCTTCGACCGGGAATCGTGGCGAGCCATTTAGGTGATGCCCTAGTCACCGGCGGCGGCGGGGCGGCTTCTTCGTTTGTAGTGCGGCCTTTAGCCGTCGCAGGCCCAGGAGACGGGCTGGAGCCCGCACTACGAACATGCGCGACACGCCGGCGCCACCCGTAAGTGAGGCATTACGAGTTCTCGTAATGTGTCAGGTGCGAGGGCATCAGACCACCTTCACCCGCCCGCTGGGCTGCGCGACCAGTTGCCCGATCACCGCTGCCGCTGTGACTCCCTCGGAGTGCAGGCGCTCGACGAGCTCCGCGCCCCTGAGGGTCGCCACCAGGAGGCCGCCCGAGGTCTGCGCGTCGAAGAGCAGGTCAACCAGCACGCCGCTCAGCGGCCCCTCGACGTCCACCCTGCAACCGTAGGCGTCCTTCAGGCGGACGGAGCCGCCGGGCAGCATGCCCATTGCGCAGTAGTCGAGCGCCCCTGGCAGCAGCGGCACCTTTGCGGCCTCGATGACAGCCGCCACCCCGCTCGCGCGCAGCAGCTCGAGGAGGTGGCCGAAGAGGCCGAAGCCGGTCACGTCGGTGCAGGCATGCGCGCCGAGCCCCACGGCGACCCTCGACGCCGCGGCGTTCAGCGTGGCCATGCTCGCCGCGGCCGCGGCTGCGTGCTCCGGCGAGGCCACTCCCCCCTTGATCGCCGTCGAGAGCACCCCCGTGCCAAGCGGCTTCGTCAGCACCAGGCTGTCGCCGGGGCGTCCGCCGGCGTGGGTGAGCATGCGCCCTGGGTGGATGGTGCCGGTCACGCAGACGCCGTACTTCAGCTCGGGGTCCTCCAGGGTGTGCCCGCCGAGGAGCGCGGCGCCGGCCTCGGCCAACTTGTCGTGCCCGCCGAGGAGAATCTGGCGGCCGATCTCGCGGAAGCCCTCGCCCTCCGGCAAGGTGAGGATGTTGAGGGCGGTGCGTGGACGCGCGCCCAGCACGTAGAGGTCGCTGAGCGCGTTGGCCGCGGCGATCTGGCCGAACGTCCGAGGGTCGTCCACGATCGGAGTCAGCACGTCCACCGTCTGGACCAGCGCCAGGTCGGGCGACAGGCGGTAGACCCCGGAGTCGTCCCCAGTCGCGAACCCGATCAGCACGTCGGGGTCGGTCGGCTGCGGGAGCGCGCAGACGAGCTGGGCCAGGTCGCCCGGACCTGTCTTAGCCGCTCAGCCCGCGGCCCGCACGTGGCTTGTGAGGCGCTGTCGCTCTGGCTCCGCCATCGCTCTCTCACGAGGTAGCGGCAAGGGTCCCGCTTGCCGACCGCAACCGGGACGGTTGCGGCTACGCCCCTCGCAAACAGGGGGATGGCGGAAGGGGTAGGAATCGAACCCACCACGGGCAGTTTTATCTGCCCGCAACTGGTTTTGAAGACCAGTGGGGCCACCAGACCCCGTCCCTTCCGGAATCGCAGACGAGTGGTGACAAGTGTCTACCAGCGCTCCACATGATAATGCCTTAGCACCGCCCGTGTCAAGTCCCTCATGGCGACCAGTGTTGATGGTTCCAGCGCCTCTGGGGAACTGTGCGCGCTGTACCCGCGCTACAGGCGAAGGGCGGTACGAGACGCCACGGTGTGGCAAGACACGGGGCTCCGCAACGGGCTGTGGGGTAGCGTCCGCCCCCGCCACCGGCAGCCCCTCCACAGCCTGTCCCCTGATGGCATCATCCACGTGGGTGTAGACGTTCAACGTCAGCGTGGGTGTGCTGTGGCGAGCAAGCCGCTGAGCGATCGGCACCGGGATGTTGGACGGGGCGAGCTTGCTGATATACGTGTGCCGCGTCGCGTGCAAGTCGAAGACGCCATCGGCGGTTCTTTCAGCGATGCCTGCGGCAGCCTCCGTGCTGGCGCACAGCGGCCGGCTCTGTGGGCTCACGGTGCATTCTGGGCGGCGGCAGATCCTTCCTCACTTTCACGCCCATGGGCGGCACCTCGGGCGGCAGGTTGGGCAGCGGCACGGCCTCCGATCCGCTGTCCTCGAGGAACTCGCCGACCTGGTAGGTGGTGAGCGAGGTGAAGCGGTTGTCGAGCCACTCGTAGCCGTAGAGACTGTAGTTGGTGAAGTTGGTGCCTTCCTCCACCCCGCGCAGGGCGCCACGCGGGACGCGGCGGCCGAGCACGATCACCGAGCGGGTCTCGGGGAAGATCGCCTTCGGGTGCTTGTCGGCCGGCAGCTCGTCGAAGCGCTCGATGTTCGCGATGGCGAACACATCGGCTGGATGCGGCCGTCCACGAGCTCGGCGGGCTTGTCCTCGAAGACCTGCTTGCTGCTCACGTTGACCATGGTGAGGAAGCGGCTGCCCGGGCGGTCGCCGCAGACGATGCCGTGGATGTCGCCCTCCCCGAACGGCCGGCGGACCGCGGACGTGAGGCCGGGCGTCATCACCTTGATCTCCTCGCAGAGCTTCGCGATCTCCTTCTGGCAGGCCTCGTTGTCGTGCAAACCGATGCCGAGGGGGCCGCCGCCAGCCTGCTTCCAGCAGTACCAGAAGATGCCGCGCGCATCGTGCGCCAGGGAGACCTTGAAGTCCACGTCGGGCAGGCGGCGCTTCGTGGAGAGGATGCCGTGATAGGCGTTCGGGGAAATTGTCAGGAGCGAGGGAAGCTCGGCGCGGCGGCGGAAGAGCGTCTTGCGGCCGGCCTGCGTGTTGAGGAGCAGCGACGCCGTGACGGGCCCGCGGGAGGTGATGGTGAAGTCCAGTTCGCAGGCGGCGCCGACGATGTTCGCGGTGAAGGACTGCGTCTTGTTCTCGGCGCTGATGATCTCATAGGTGACCGAGGAGCCCGCGGGCGCTGCCTTCAGGAGCTCCATCTTCAGGCGGCCCTTGCCGACAGCGAAGTCGGAGAGTTCGAAGGCCTTGACCATGGCGCCAGGCTTGCGGAGCTGGCTGTTGGCGTAGTAGTTTTCGAGGATCTTCTCGCTGGGCTGGCGGAGCGCGGTGCTGCCGTCGGCCATCACGAGCATGCCGCCCTTTTCGAGCCAGGCATTGATCTTCTTCGTGTCCGTGGCCTCCTTCGCCAGCATCCACTTGTCGCCCGCATAGTTGAAGAGCGGGACGGAGAGGACGACGTCGTAGCGGGCGATGGAGGACGTGAAGTCGGCCATGCCTTCCTTGGTGCATGCGAAGAACCTGGGCTCCCAACCGAGTTTCTGGAAAGCCACGTTGAATCCCGTGCCGTGGTTCCCGCGCCCCTTGAGGACGGCGATACTCTGTGCATCGGCTCCGGCCGCCAGGAGCACGGCTGCGAGGATGCCGGTGAACGCTGGGTGTGTACGCATGGATGCCTTGGGGGTTGTGGCTGAGGGCACGAGACTCGCCCGCGGGGGCCGCGCGGCGCCGCACCACGCAGCATGTGCCTGCAACCCGCTGGAAGATGCCGCCATCTGGCCCCACACGCCTCCGCTTCTTCCGTCCGTCGGGATTGCTCCTCCTGTCCAGCGGCCAGTGTATCAGGCTCACAGTCCGGTGTCGAGAGGCAAACCCGAAAGGACGCAAACATGGTAACGGGACAGCTCCGGCGCTCTACTCCCTGGCACTGGAACTGCCCACGCATGCCAGAATCGTCCCCCGAGACAGCCCCTGGAACTCGGACCATCGCCCGTGCTTCTGGCGGCCTGTCTGGTCGCCCAGGCCTTGAGGCGCTCAACCGCACGGCGGACGCCTGGAATGCCGAGGGCAAGGGCGCCGAGGCTCGCAGCGTCTGTGACGCGCCGACTTCGTCTCCCGCGGCCTCTTCGCGGAGTGAGAGCGGCTGGGCGCGGGTAACCTTGGAAGGGAGATGGGACGTATGAAGCTGAAGGGCAAGGTCGCGATTGTGACGGGAGCGGGCAGCGGGGCTGATGGCCAAGCCCTGGGAGCGTCACGGCTTCAGCGTGAGCTGGAACGTGGCCTGGCCGGCCCTGGCCAGGTCAACCGGGAACTCTTGGGTCTGCGCCCCGACGGTGACTTTCACAGCGTATTTGCCGTAGAAGCCGCGGAAGCGGACGACGCCGTTCGCGTCGGTCTTGGCGGCCACGCGGGTCCTCCACTCCTGGTTGATCAGCCGGTCGAGCGCGACGTAGGCGGGCTTCGGCCTCATCTCGGCATCCATCAGGCCGCCCTTCGCTTCATTCTCGCCCTGGACAGCGGTGCCATCGCCTAGATTCCACCACGTGATGCCGGCCATTCGCGGAGCGCTGAACCAAAGCCGGTAGTGGTGGCGAACGACTTGGACCTGAAGCTCGTCGCCCCCCGCGCCTGCCGAGGGGATGGTGATCTCGGTAAGGGATGCCCCTTGAGCGTGAAGCCGTTCTTCGCGGCCCACGCCACAAACCGGTCCGGCGGCGGCCGGCGCCAGATGTCGCGCGCTGGTTCTGCATGCCGCAGCTCGCCCTTGGTTGGCTCGGTGCCTGACCAGTGGAACGGCACGGTAGCGAAGTTGAACAGCTTCGCGAATGCCTCCTCGTAGCGCCGTTCGAGTTCCTCGGGCTTGAGCTGGCCGAGCACGAACGCGTTGCAGCCGAAGAGGAACTCGTGGGTTTGCTGCTGGGCCTCGACCGAGGCCCCGGCGACCGGCTTGCCGTCGCGGCCGACGACCGCGATCGTCGCGTCGCCCTTGCGGTACATCTCGATGTTCCGCTCGATGCGGTCCGCCACGGCCGGGTCGCTCCACAACGTGCGGTAGGATTCGGGCGCCTGGCCTTGCGCCGCCGCGCCCAGGAGGGCGAGGACGGCTGCGACGGCCGATGCCACCACCGCCAGTTGTCGTGCGGGGTGAGGTCCGCCTCTCATGGTTCGTGCTCCTTCCGGTAGCCAGGCGACCGTGCTCTTGGGTAGGGCTCGGCATAGAGGATACTGCGACGCCGACAGATGCGCAATCTCGCCAGCCGCCTGGTCGCGGCTCCTTCTTTGCATCCGTGGTGCATGCAGCTATAATGCAGCGCAGTGCCCCGAGGAGAGATGCCATGCCAAACGTCTCGGCGGCTGTCATTGCCCTGGTGCGGCGGGAGTCGGGGAACTCGCTTGTCTTCTTCAGCCACGACTACGGCCGCACGTGGTCGGCGCCGAGCGAGCACAACTTTCCGATGGCGGCATCAAAGATCTACGCGGGCACCCTCAGCACGGGCCAGCGCTACCTGCTGTGCAACCTGCCGAGCCGCGTCCGCCGCGACCTGTTGGTCGTCGCAGTGAGCCGTCCCGGGCAGAAGGCATTCTCGAGGATGTGGAAGATTCGCGACGGCTACTGCGACGCCCTGAAGGCCGGACCCGAGTGGTCTTACCCGTGCGCAGCCGAGTTCGGCGGGAAGCTCTACGTAGTCTACACCTCGGAGAAGCATCACTGCGTCCTAACGACTGTCCCGCTGAGAGCGCTGGCTGCCGAATGAGCCAGGGAATCGTGTTACCCTTGCAGGAGAGGAAGATATGGAAGCATCAGCCGCTCCGCGATTTCCGCTGGGCGTATCACTTCACATGCTGGACCGCGAGCAGCAGGTTGACACAATGGGGCTCCTCGCTGGGTCGTCGGTGAAGTGTGTGGAACTATGGGAACCGACCTTCAGGAAGGACGATGCTCATGTGCGGGCGGCCCGCCGGGCCCTCGCTCAGGCAGGCGTGGAGCCGCGCACGGTTCATGCGAACTTCGGCGCGCCACTGGACATCTCGTCGCTCGATGCTACCGTCCGGTCGGCAGGCATTCGCGCTGTCCAGGTAGCTCTTGAGCTGGCGATCCAGATGGGCGCTCGCATGGTGATCGTGCACCCCAGTTCGGAGCCGATTGGCGACGGAGAGCGGGCAACGCGAATCCAGCAATCCAGGCGGAGCATCGAGACCATTGCGGCGATGGCCCGCGCGGCTGGCGTTCGAGTTGCCATCGAACTCCTCCCGCGCACGTGCCTGGGGCGCTCGGCTGGGGAGCTGCTCGAACTCCTCGATGGTGTGAACCCAGAGGTCGGCGGCGTCTGCCTCGACACCAACCACCTCATGGACGGGTTCGGTGCGCTCCCCGAGGTGGTCCGCCGTCTCGGCCCACGGCTATTCGCTCTGCACTGCTCTGACTACGACGGGGTGGACGAGAAGCACTGGCCGCCCCTCCGCGGCGTGATTGACTGGGCCGCGTTCCTGACCGCCCTGCGTGCCGCCGGCTTCCGCGGCCCCTTCCACTACGAGGCGGCCCTGGACGGGCAGACCCCCGCGGAGCGTTTGGCGTTCCTGGAGGCCAACTTCTCGCAGCTCATGGGCGAATCGCCGCATTCTGACCTGGCACGGTGAGCGCCGGCATTCGAAAGGAGAGCCCTCATGGACATCTCGCGTCGCCATTTCCTCTCCGCCTCCACCCTGGCGGCTGGGGCAACTGTTGCCGCGGCCGCGGCACAGGCTGGGGAGGCCATCAAGGGATTCGACCAGACCCAGACTGATGCCGACAAGTCGAAATCCTGGAAGCCCTTCAGCGACCGCAAGATCAGGATGGGCATCGTTGGCCACGGCGTCTGCCAGTTCGGGCTCCAGTTCAGCTTGCAGACCCATCCGAATGTCGAACTCATCGCGGTCAGCGACCTCTTCCCCGACCGCTGCGCCGACATGGCTCGACAGGCTAAGTGCGCGAAGACCTATCCCTCCCTGGAGGAAATGGTCAAGGACGACAGGATCGAGGCCATCTACTGCGCGACCGACGCCCCGGCTCACGCCAAGCACGCCATCCTGTGCATGCAGCACGGCAAGCACGTGGCGACAGCCGTCCCCGCCTTCCGCGGGGACATCGAGGATGCCGAGAAGCTCCTCGAGTGCGTCAGGAAGAACAAGGGGCTGGTCTACGCCATGTTCGAGACCTCGACCTGCCGCGACGACCTCTATGCGATGGCGAAGCTCTACGCGGCCGGTGTGTTCGGGAACATCGTCTATGCGGAAGGAGAGTACTGCCATCCGCACGTCCTGGGCACGCCCAGCCTGGGCTCGTACAAGGACTGGCGCAAGAACGGCTGCCCCATGTGGTATCCGACGCATTCCACCGCCTACTACATCAGCGTGACGCACAAGAGCTTCATTGACAGAACTCAGATCACGTATTGCGTGAAACGGGCAGAAAGGTGGGTTTCAGGGGCAGGAATGGGGGAGGAGTGGGATTCATAGATAACACCAATAAATAGTCTGCATTTCGCTTGACATGGGGGCCATTCCAGGGTATGCTCTGCGCGGCAGCAGCGGTCGAGCAGCCCCTTCCCGGAGGGTAGCCCATGAGCGGGTACGAGCCAACGGTGCGGCAGATTCAGGGGGTGT
>Ga0194112_10004675_pt1 | contig 18652 bp, 16 predicted proteins | sample TA2MahC400mmetaG_FD_146191 | JGI IMG/M metagenome (GOLD analysis project Ga0194112, IMG submission 146191) | Freshwater microbial communities from Lake Tanganyika, Tanzania - TA2015016 Mahale Deep Cast 400m | ecosystem: Environmental > Aquatic > Freshwater > Lake | place: Tanzania: Lake... | reverse complement strand
TTGAGAGCCTTACCCGCATCGCCAACCTCCGGCAGCGAGGAGAGAAAGAGCACGGTCGCACGTGAGGCGTATTATACACAGCAACATATCCCCGCGTCAAGAGAAAAGTGGTCGAAAAATCGTCAAAAAGCGAGGAAAAACTCCTGGAAGCCCCTGAAACCGCCCCGCGCGCCCAACCGTTGGGGGACCGCCCCTTCCGGCCCTCTCGCAACTCCTACCCGCTCCGTCACTTGCCCACAGAGCAACCGCCTCGCTCACATCAAGCGCATGTTGACACGACATCAGAAATGGCGACAATACGAGGGGTTTCTGTGCTATAGGGGAAGACAATGGCAAAGGAGCTGAGGAATGTGTGGCTGTGGGTTTCGTCGGGGGACCTCCGCACGGAGCTGCGAGAGCTCGAGGAGGAGGGGCGGGAGGCGTCGCGGCTGAAACGGAGGGCCGAGCAGCTTGCAGCACTCGGCGATGAGAGGCTCGCCCTGCCCGAGAACCAGGTGAGGGCGGCGGCACTCCTCGACGCGGCGCAAAGGCTCCCGATGCGCAAGGGCTACGAGTTCGACGAGCCGTCGGACCTGGAGGGCATCCGAAGGCTGCGTCCGAGCGGCCCGAGGCGATTCAGCAAGAGGCTCACCGACGCCGCCCTCCTCGACCGCATCACGGGGGCGTGGCTGGGGCGGTGCGTCGGCTGCCTGCTCGGAAAACCCTGCGAGGGGGTGAGGACCCACGACCTCTGGCCGTTCCTGAAGCTCACGGGCCAGTTCCCCGTGAGCAACTACATCCGCTTCGGCGTCAAGGGCAAGGCCGCCAAGCAATTCCCTCACCTGATGCGCCGCGCCTGGTGCGACGACATTGACCACATGCCGATTGACGACGACACGAACTACACGACGACCGGCTACCTGATCGTGAAGCAGTGCGGAGCGGACTTCACGCCAGCGGACGTGGCGCAGTTCTGGCTGGGCAACCTGCCGCTGCTGGCCACCTGCACGGCGGAGCGGGTGGCCTACCGCAACTTCGCCCTCCAGGTGCAGCCGCCCGCCTCCGCCAGCTTCCGCAACCCGTTCCGCGAGTGGATCGGCGCGCAGATTCGCGCCGACGCCTTCGGCTATGTGAACGTCGGCAACCCCGAGCGCGCCGCCGAGTTCGCCTGGCGCGACGCCTCCATCTCCCACGTCAAGAACGGCATCTACGGCGAGATGCTGATGGCCGCGATGATCGCCGCTGCGCCCTACTGCTGCGACCCGCTGGCCCTCGTGAAGGTCGGGCTGAGCGAAATCCCCAAGACCAGCCGCCTCCACCGCGACATCGCAGAGGTCTGCGATTGGTATCGGGCCGGCCTGAGCTACGACGACGCCGTGGTGAAGGTCCACCGCAAGTGGGACGAAAAGGTCGGCCACGACTGGTGCCACACGAACTCCAACGCCGCCATCTGCGCCGCCGCGCTCCTCTGGGGCGATGGCGACTTCGGCAAGAGCGTCTGCCGCGCCGTCCAGCCCTGCTTCGACACCGACTGCAACGGGGCAACCGTCGGCTCGATCATGGGCATGATGCTGGGCGTGAAGGCACTCCCCGCCAAGTGGACCGCCAAGCTCCACAACACACTGAAAACCAGCCTCAAAGGCCACGAGAGCGTGGAGATTACGAAGATTGCCCGCGACACCTTTGACCTGTGCAAGAAGATTCGGAAGTAGCCCGCGAAAGACACGAAAGGATACGAAGGAGTGGCCGGAACGATCGGGGAACTGGAGAGCAGGCTGGACAGCTTCAGCCTCCAGGAGCGCCTGGCGGCGGTGGCGGACCTTGCGGAGCTGATCAGGGCGGGAAGGATGGCGGTTCCGCCCCTCACCGGCGCGGTGAACGTCCATTTCCACACCTTCTTCTCCTTCCACTACCGGGACTGGTCGCCCTCGCGCATCGTGTGGGAGGCGAAGAAGGCGGGGCTGGACGTGGCAGGCTCCGTTGACTTCGACGTTCTGGACGCGATGGACGAGATGCTCGAGGCGGGCGAAGTGCTGGGCGTGCGCACCAACGTCGCCCTGGAGACCCGCGTCTTCGCCCCCGAGTTCCCCGACTGGGAGTTCAGCTCGCCCGGCGAGCCGGGCATCCTCTACTTCATGGGCACGGGCTTCACGCGGCTGCCCGAGCCGGGCACGCCTGCCGCCGCCTGCCTCGACGCGATGCGGGCCGGGGCGCGGGCACGCAACGAGGAGATGCTCGACCGCCTCCGCCCCACCATCGCTCCGATGGAGGTGGACTACGAGGCCGACGTGCTGCCCCTCACCCCCTCAGGCAACGCGACCGAGCGGCACATGCTCGCCGTGCTCGACACCAAGGCCCGCGCGATGTTCCCCGATGAGGGCCGGTTGGCCGCCTACTGGTCAGAGCGAACCGGCCTCAGCAAGGAAGAGGTGAGGAAGCTCCTCGGCGACACGGCGAAGTTCCGCACCGCCATCCGCTCGCGGCTGATGAAGAAAGGCGGCCCGGGCTACATGCCGCCCGACCCCGCGAAGTTCCCGCGGATTGAGGACGTGGTGAAGATGGTCCGCGACGTTGACGCCCTCCCGTGCGCGACGTGGCTCGACGGCACCCGCCGCGGCGAAGCCGATCCCGACGCCTTGCTCGACTGGTTCCTGGGGATGGGCTGCCCCGTGCTCAACATCATCCCCGACCGGAACTGGAACCTGTCCGACCCCGGCGAGAAGCAGCACAAGACCCGGAAGCTGGCCGAGATCGTGGCCGCCGCCCGCAAGCGCCACCTCCCCTTCTCCATCGGCACCGAGATGAACAACTACGGTCAGAAGTTCGTGGACACCTTCGACGCGCCCGAGCTTCGGCCCTACGCGGCGGACTTCCGCGACGGCGCCTACATCCTCTACGCCCACACCCTCCTTCAGCGTGCCTGTGGCAAGGGCCTCCTGAGCCCCTGGGCGCGCGAGACCTTCCGCGGCGACCGCGCCCGTGCCAACGCCTTCTACCTCGAGGCCGGCCGCAGCGCCTTCCCGCCCCGCCGCGCGAGGGAGCGGCTCTCATGCTTGCCTGCCGACGTCGGCCCGGACGAGCTTCTGGGAGCCGCTATTGCGCGGTGACGGCGCCCGGCTTCGGGGCGGTGCGCGGGAGCTCGATACGGAAGGTGGCGCCCTTGCCCGGCTCGCTCTCAAGCGTGAGCTTGCCGTGGTGCTCCTCGACGATGCGGGTGACGATGTTGAGGCCCAGCCCCGTGCCGCCCTCGCGGGTGGTGAAAAAGACCTCGAAGATGTGGGGCTGGATTTCCTTGGGGATGCCGGGGCCGCTGTCGGCGACGGAGAGGGCGACGCCGTCGGCCGTCGGCGCGGTGCTGACGGTGATGGTGCCGCCCTTGCCGAGGGCCTGGGCGGCGTTGAGGACGAGGTTCTGGATGGCCTGGATGATCTGGCGGGGGTCGAGCTCGACGGGCGGGAGGTCGCGGGCGTAGCGGCGGACGAGCTGGATGCCCTTGGCCTGGCACTGGGGCTGGAGGAGTTCCAGCACGTTGTCGGCCACGTCGCTGAGCTTCACGAGCTCGAGCCGCAGGGCAGTCGGCCGCGAGAAGGCGAGGAAGTGGCTCACGGAGTCCTCGAGGCGCTCGACCTCGCCCTTGATGCGCTCGACCTTGCTCCTGAAGTAGTCGGCCTGGGCGGGGTCGAGGTCGCCCAGGCGCTTCTCCATCATCTGGACGTTCATCTTGACGGAGCTGAGCGGGTTTCGGACCTCGTGTGCGATGCTGGCGGCGAGGGTGCCCACGTAGGCCAGGCGGCTCTCTTCCTGGAGGTGCGCGGCGAGCGCCCGCGCCCGCTCGTGGAGGAAGACGATGTAGGCCGAGAAGACTGCGAGGATGGCGACGCAGATGATGGTGATCTGGACTGAGGACCAGCCGAGGGGCTCGTGGAACTGGCGGAGCTGTTCCTCGAAGGCGTTGGCCGAGAGGCCGACGAGGAGGTGGCCGCGCTCCTGCTTGCCGAGCCGGAGTCCGATGGTGTACTCGGGCGCGGCATGGCTGCCGCCGCGGCGGAGAGCCTGGACGAGCTCGTCGGCCGCCGCGGGGCGCGTCTCAGCGGGCACCTGGTCGCGCTGCGGCGCGCCCGAGGTCGAGTTGAGCACCTGGCGCGAGAGGCCGGCAAGCTGGAGGTAGGCGATGGGCGGGTCGCCGCCCACGGAGCGCTCCATGGCGGCCTGGACGGCGTCGGAGCGCGGGCCTGCCTTCTCGATGACCGGCTCGAGCGCCCCGCGAATGTCGAGCGCCCGACTCACGCTGCGCTCGACGTAGACCCACAGGCGTTGGGCGGCCTCCGCGCGGCCCTGCTCGCGCGAGTAGAGGTAGACGACTAGCGGCAGGAGGGTCATCATGACCAGGAGCGCGACGAACAGATTGCGCTGAAGCGACCACATTCTGGAACGCATCAGACGGCCTCCGAGCCGAGCGCGTCCCGCAGGCGCGCGCCGAGGGCCGCCATCTCGCCCGGCTGGTACTCGCCCTGGCGCCAGCGGAAGCTCACGCCGTCGCCCGCCCGACGCGGCACGACGTGGAAGTGCAGGTGCATGACCACCTGGCCGGCGCAGGCGCCGTTGAACTGGACGAAGCTGAAGCCCTCGGCGCCCGTGGCCTTGAGGACCGCGCGAGCGACCGTGGGCGCGGCGGCCATGATTGCGGCCAGCGCCCCGTGGGGCGCGTCGAGCAGGTTCACGCAATGGTGCTTCGGCACCACCAGGGTGTGCCCGGGGGCGAGCGGCGCGATGTCGAGGAACGCCACCACCGCGTCATCCTCGTAGACGCGCTCCGAGGGCACCTGGCCCGCGATGATCTTGCAGAAGATGCAATCGGCGTCGCTCATGTCATCTGCCTCCACAATGGGCCTTCACAATACCAGGCAGCCGCGAGGGATGCAAGTGCGAGTCGGGTGCGGCTCCAGTTCCGGTCACGTCGTGGCTTGTCCTCAATCGTCCTCGTCCCTCGTCCTCGCCCTTCGTCCTCGATTCCTCTGGGTCGCAGGGAGAAGGGTCGAGGACGAGGACGATGGACGAGGACGATTGCCTGGGATGAGCGCGCGTCCGTCGCTACTCGGTGCCTGCCGCCAGAGGTCCGGCCCGAAGGCGGGCGACGCGGCGGGTGTTGGTGGTGAGCTTGGCGCGGTCGTCGAGGCGGAGGCCGACGACCCAGGCGATCTGGCCGCGGCTTGTCACGAGGAGGAGGCGCTCGCGCTCCGCGCGCGGGACGCGCTGGTTGATGAGGAACCTCTTCAGGCTGGTCGGTGGTCCGCCCAGGGGCACGAAACAGTCGCCAGGGCGCCGGGAGCGGACCTCCAGCTCCTCTCCCACGGCGTCGAGGTCAGCAAGCTCCTCCCATCGGTCGGCTGACGGTTTCTCCGTGGCGTCGGCGCCCAGGCTGGCTTCGAGCCAGAGGCCAGCGGCAGCCACCTCGACGCGGCCTGGAATCGTGAGGGGCACGGAGAAGGCAGGGTCGAGTGGAGGGCGGCGCGGCGGGCGGAGGAGGAGCCATTCGTAGCTGCGTTCGGCCCGGAGGCCGCCGGCAAGGGCCAGCTCGCGTCCAGAGCCGCCCTCGAGGAGGCGCTCGACGGCATCGAGGGCGCGCGAAGAGATGGCAGCGCGGCCGCCGGCGCGGGCGTAGGCGAGGCGCAGTGCGGCGCGGCGAACGAGGCCGGGGAACTCCCCCAGGCGGGGAGCGTCGAGCCGCGCGCTCCCCTGCCCTGCTGCCACGAGCTGGGCGGCTTGCGCGGCCACGATGCCGCCAAGTTTCCCCGCGGCCTCCACGGCACTCAGAATGGCGTGCCGAGCGCCGGGGCATCGGGCCTCGAGTGCGGGGAGCAGCTCGTGGCGAAGCCAGTTGCGGAGGAACGTCCTGTCGGTATTCGTGGCATCGGTCCGCCACCCGATTCCCCGGGCCGTGAGGTGCTCGATGGCCTCGGCTCTGGTGACGTGGAGAAGGGGCCTGACGACCCTGGCGGCTGAGGTGGGCGAAAGCGGCCGTGAGACTGGCATCCCGCGGAGGGCATCGAGCTCGCCGCCGCGCATAAGCCGGAGAAGGACTGTCTCCACCTGGTCGTCGGCGGTGTGGCCGAGAGCGGCCTTCTGGGCATCGGCCGTGGCAGCCACAAGCTCGAGGAACTCATAGCGCTCCCTGCGTGCGGCAGCTTCGAGGGAGCCGCCGCGGTCGCGCCGCTCGAGGGCGACGTCGGCCGTGCCGTAGGTGTACGGCAAGCCGAAGGCCTGGGCGTGGCCGCACACGAAGTCGGCGTCCTCGGCCGCCGCCTTCCCGCGCAGCATGTGGTTCAGGTGTGCCACCCAGAGCGACAGGCCAAGGTGCTCCCGCAACTCGACGAGCGCATCGAGGAGAGCCATGGAGTCCGGTCCGCCCGACACGGCCACGACCACCCTGTCGCCCCTGCTGAACAGGCGGTGGCGCTCGATGGTTGCTAGCACCCGCTCGGGGAAGGCAGGGGTGGTCATGCCGGCGTGCTCAGAAGGCAAGTGTCCCCTTGGAGCGCAGGTCAAGGGCGAGTTTGAGGAGGTCGAGCATGGCGGCGGAGAAGCGGCAGCCTAGCTCGCCGCGGTCAGAGGCGGCATTGCGGCCCGGACTGTTGGGGCGCAGGCGGTAGTCGAACGAGCGCGCGTCGGTGAACTGTGGGTTGCCGTACGAGGAAGTCCTGTCGAGCCGGGGCCAGGCGCCCAGCGTCGCCGCGCTGAAGAGGAGAGAGTGGGCCATTTGCGTGTTCGGCTTGGCCGAGTCAACGTTGGACAGGATGCAATCGAGAAGCGTGTTCGGCCCGTCGCGTAGGGCCAGGGGCGCGAGAACCGTGCACAGGCGCAGGTCGGCCGGGCTGTTGAGGTCCGCTCCGTCCACGAGCAGGAGGTTCTCGGCGCGGAACTTCCCGGGCTCGGCCCTCAGCCGGCCGGCGAGGAAGAGGGATTCGCGGAGCTCGGCGTTGCCGCGGAACGTGGCGGCGCCAACGAAAAGGCAGCCCTGGACGTCGCAGTGCGCGGCCGCGTCGTTCTCGAAGGAGAGCGCTTTGCCGGCCCCGCCCGGCGCCCTCGACAGTGCGACGATGGTCCGCCTGAGCTGGAGGGGGCCCGCCCAGGCCATGAGCGCCTTGCCCTCGCGGACGAATGCCTTGGCGCTGCCGTGCGCGAGGACGAAGCCCTCGATGATGGTGCGCTCGGCGGCGACGTCGAGCAGGGTGCCCGCCGGGCCGGGGAGCGTCTCCGAGGCAATCACCGGCCAGCAGCCGGCCTTGCTCCGAAGGTGCAGGCCGGCCTTGGCGGCGGGGATGAGGATGCGCTCGGGATACGTCTCGCTGTCCTGGACCTCGATGAGGCTCTTGGGGGGAGCGGCGTTGATGGCTTCCTGGAGCGACTTGGCGTCGCCCTTGCCGTCCTTGCGGACGACGAGGAAGCGGCCCAGGTTCAGCTTGGCGACCGCCTCCATCAGCACCGCGAAGGAGGGTTGGCGGGTCGCGTCGGTCACGGCCTTGCTGTCGGGGTGGCTCTTCTGGAGTGATTCGAGGAGGCGCTTGGCCTCGTAGTTCTCCTGCTTTCTGAGGCACTCGGCGGCCTGGGCAAGGAGGGCGTCGGCGGCGCTCTCGGCGAGGCCCAGCTTCACGCGGGCGCGGGCGGCGGCCAGGTCGTCCTGGTGGAGCTTGAGCCACGTGGTGTCGGAGTACGTGGCCTGGAGCGCATCGAGTGCGGCGGTGGCGGTCCGGAAGTCGCGCCTGGCCGCAAGGCCGTTCACGTTCTCGAGCGCGGCCTTGGCGAGCGGGTCGACGTGCCGTGTGACGTCGGCCTTGAGGGACCGCGCCTTGGCGAAGTCCTCCTCGGCGGCAGCGGCGTTCCCCAGGAGGATCTCCAGGAGGCCGAGGGCCAACCAGTCGTCGGCGCGGTCGCGGCCGATGGCGGCGAGTGCCAGGGCTCGCGCGCTCTTCCCGCCAAGCGCCTCCCAGCGGTAGTGCTCCGGTTTCTTCTTCTTCAGAAGGGGGTGGCTCACTGTGATGCCGGCCTGGTCCGCGTCGGTGATTGGCCCGTTGAGGCCGGGGATGAAGATCGAGCTCTTCGTCAGTTTCGGCTCAGCGGTGACGACGTGGTTGATGATTCGGGATTTCAGTTGGGCGAGGCGGTTGAGCTCTTCGGTGCGGAGGATGACGCGAGCCGCGGCCTCTGGGTCGGCGAGCCGGAGCTTGCCGGCCTCAGCCGCGGCCCCTGCGAAGTCCCATCTCTTGGCGAGCGCCTCGGCTGGGTCAAGGGCTTTTGCGGCGCTGGCCTCGGCCTCGCGGGACCGGGCGAGGGCGGCGGCGCGCTCCGCCGCCTCGCGCGAGGGTGCGTCCTGGGCTTGTGCCGCCTTCTGTTGCGCCTCGATTGCCGCGAGGAGCTTTCTCGCTTCCGCAACCACCGCCGCGACGCCCGCGCGCTCCACGATGGCCTGGAGCTCGGCGCGCGCGGCGTCGAACTGCTTCTGCGCGGCGAGCTGCTCTGCCCGCGCCGCGGCGTTGCGGAAGGCGTCGTCCGCGGCCTTGGCCAGGGCGGCCTTGGCGGTCCCCACGCGGTCGCGGAGGGCCGGCTCGTCACGCCCCTCCATCGCCCCCTCGTAGCAGGCGATGGCCTCGCCGAAGCGGCCGACGTCGGCCAGTGCCTTCGCCTTCGCATCCGCTTCGTCCCACGCCTTCTGCCACGGGGGGGCTGGCGGCTGGGGCTCCACTTTAGGCTCCACCTTCGTCTCCGTCGTCGGCTTATCGGGCGGCGGCTTGGCGGGCGTCTCCGTCTTCACCTTGGCCTCGGGCTTCGGTGGCGGCGGAGGCGCTTCCGTGGCCACGCGCGCGGCGGCGCCCGGCTTGCGTCCACGGGGTCCGAGGACGATGACCGCCAGAATGAGAAGGGCAATGACGGCGACGCCCCCAGCGATTGCCGCTGCCCTGAGGCCTGGGCGCCCGGCGAGCTCTCCGCCTGGAGCGGGCTCGGCGCCGGGCAATGGCGGGGCGGGGCGCCGCTCGGCCTCAAGTTCCGACTCAATGCGCTCGATGGCGGCCAGGAGGTCATCGGCCTTCTGGAAGCGTTCGTCGGGGTTCCTGCGCAGCAGGTGCTGGGTGAGGTGGCAGAGAGCGAGAGGCGTTTTGGGGGCAGCGACGTTGAGGGGCGTCGGGTCCTCGCGGATGTGTTTGAGCGCCAGGGCCTCCGCAGTCTCGGCCTCGAAGGGGGGCCGCCCCGCGAGCGCGTGATAGAAGGTGGCGCCGAGGAGGTAGAGGTCCGAGCGGGCATCGAGGCGGCGGCCTCGGGCCGCTTCTGGGGGGAAGTAGAGCGGCTTGCTCGGAGGCGTGGAGGCCGCGGCCGGCCCAGAGCCCGATGCCGAGGTGCGGGCGAGGCTGAAATCAGCGACCTTCAACTGCCCGGCCGCGGTGACGAGGAGGTTGGACGGCTGGATGTCGCCGTGGAGGACGCCTGCGGCGTGCGCCGCGGCGAGCGCGGCGGCGGCCTGCTTCATGAGGGGCAGTGCGCGCTCGGCGCTCATCCGGCCCTCCCGCTGAAGAACCCGCGCCAGGCTCTCGCCGTGGACGAGCTCCATCACGACGTAGTGATGGCCCCTGTCCTCCGCGGCCTGGAAGACCTGGACGATGTTCGGGTGCTCCACCGCGGCGGCGGCGAGTGCCGCCTGGGTGAAGCGTTCGACCAGCCTTCGGTCCCGCCCTTCCTCCGCCGAGAGCACCTTCACGGCCACCTGGCGGTTCAGGGCGGGCTGCCGCGCGCGGTAGACCGCGGTCGTCGCGCCCTCCGCCAGCAGCTCGATGACCTCCAGGTCGCCGAGCCTCTGGCCGACCAGTGAGTTGAACGGCTGGGAGGGAACCGCGTGCTTGGGCATGGCTCGGGGACCCCGCTGGGCGAGGCACAAACGCATCCCACACCATCGGTATCCTACCGCGCACACGCCATACTGTCAAGCTCCTCAATCGTCCTCGTCCTCGTCCCTCGTCCGTCGTCCTCGATTCCTCTCCCCCTCGGGCTTTGGAGAGGCGATTACGAGGACGAGGAGGAGGACGAGGACGATTGAGGAGCCGGCGCGGGACGCGTCGGGAACAGTGCGAGCGCGGCGGCCCCCACGCCCCGGCACAGCAGGAAGATGAACATGCCCTGGCCGACGGCTGGAACAAGCGCCGCGGCAGCGATGGCAAGCGCTCCCGCGCCCACCGAACGCCAGTGGGACTGCGTGCCGTCCTCATCCCCGAGCAGCCGCTGCCCGACGACTTTGGCGGAGGCCGAAAGCCCAATGGAGCCGAGCCAGAGGAGAAACGCCAGAACGGCCACGCCCACGACCCCCAGCACGCGCGCACCGGCCTCGCTCGCCTTGAACAGGACTGCCGCCACGAGGAACAGAATGAGCACGCTGGCGATGCCGAGAAAGACCATCTTCCACGGCCCGCGCCGCAACGCCAGCTCCGCATGCGAGACCAGTCCCGGCACCATGCCCGCCGCGAGCAGCATCACGCCCACGGAGCCGACGGCGGTGGCGACGACCGCGGTGATGATCAGCCCCCAACGGCGCGTGTCGCGGCTGGCCTGGACCTCCTCGCCTTGCCCCGCATCTCTTGGGGGGCTAGCCGCCACGGCGCGCGGCGCGGGCGTGTCCCACCAGCTCAGGCCGGCCGATGGCACCGAAGCCACGAGCAATCCACACAGGAGCGCTAGATGAGTAACCTTCATTGCGTCACCCTCGCTTGGTCGCCCCCATCGAGGCTGGCGGGTGCCCGCCAGCGGTACACAAGGAACCCCTGGGCGGCGAGAGCCGCCACGAGGAGCGCGAGCATCGCCGCCCCGCCGGGCACCACCCGGAGCCACTCGCTGCTCTCCGCGGCAGCAGCCTCGGCAAGCCCAACGACGGAACCCCACGCAGCCGTCCAGGCGTCGAGCGAGGGGGCGGAGTCGGCCGCGGCAGACAGCTCCTGCGGGATGCCGCCCCAGGTGAGCAGGGCCGCCGCGGCCCCGACGACGAAGAGCGCGGCCGCGAGGGCAACTGCCTGCCAGACACTCCTTCGCCGCTGCGCCGCCTCCACCCGCGCAAGAACCCCGGCGGCCAATCGCGGTCGGACGGGCGGGATCGCCGGCTCGGCGAGCGCCGCGAAGAGCCGGCGATACGTGGCCACCATCTGCCGGCAGGCGGGGCAGGCATGGAGATGATGCTCGAGGCGCTCGCGCTCCGCTGCCGATGCTTCCCCCTCAAGGCAGGCCTGCGCGAGCTCCCGGACCCCTTCGCAGCCAATCATCGCTCGTCTCCCAGAATCGGGCTCAGCATCCGACGCAGCCGCTCGCGTGCCCGGAAGAGCTGTACCTTCACCGTGCCGAGCGGCCGCTTGAGGATGCCCGCGATCTCTTCGTAGGACAGCTCCTCGACGTGCCGCAGCGTGATGATGAGGCGATAGTCGTCGGGCAACTGGGCAATCGCCTGCTCCAACAGCTCCGCCGTCTCGCCCTTCGCCGCCAGCTCCGAGGCGTCGGGGCCCTCCGACGCTGGCTCGCGGGCGTCGCCCTCGCCATCGCCAACCATCGCCACGGCCACGGGGCGGCGCTTCTTCAGCGCGTTGATGCACACGTTGGTCGCCAGGCGCAGGAGCCAGGGCTTCAGCGGCTCGCCGGGGCGGAAGGTGTCGAGCTTCCGCCAGGCCCTCAGGAACACCTCCTGGGTGAGGTCCTCGGCGGCCGCAGCGTCGTAGGTCATCCTGTAGGCGATGGCGAAGACCGCCCGCTCGTAGGCCGCAACGATGCGGGCGAACGCCCGCTCGTCGCCGCCGAGTGCCGCCGCAACGTCGGCCGCGGCATCCTGGCCCCGAGCCTCATCTCGCCTCTGCACCATCATACACACCCCGTCGGCACCAGGTTTCGCCTCATTCTAGCCGAAACCACCGCCCAGGGAAAGCGCCCTCCCCAATTGTCCTCGTCGCCGCGTGCGAGAGGTACGAAAGAGACCGCGAATCCCGCGAATCTGCGCGAATCAGAACCCGAGAACCAAGAACCGAAAACCGAAAACCGCTTGGGCTACGAGCACTAGACGAGAGAGGAAGCGCTTGACCCGCGGCCGGCCCGCTGCTATAAGGGGGCTTGGAGGCGCAGATGATGAGGGTTATTGCCGGCAGTGCGCGTGGCGTCCCATTGCGGGTGCCGCCGGGGCAGCGCGTGCGGCCGACCAGCGGGCGGGTGCGCACGTCGCTCTTCAGCATCCTGGGCGATGCGGTGGTGGGCGCGCGCGTGGCCGACCTCTTCGCTGGCAGCGGGGCGCTGGGCATCGAGGCCCTCAGCCGCGGCGCCGCCTTCTGTTGCTTCGTGGAGAACGCCCGACCCGCCCTCGCCGCCCTGGCCGACAACCTGGCCCGGACCCGCCTGGCCGACCGCGCCGAGGTCCTCCGCCTCGACGCCTTCGACGCCATCCCCTCCCTGGCGGCACACGGGCCGTTCGACCTCGTCCTGCTCGATCCCCCCTACCGCCTCATCGGCGCCGGCTTCGCTTCCTTCCTCAATGCGCTTGGCGCAGTCCTAGCGCCCGAAGGCACCCTGGTCGTCCAGCACGACACGCACACAGCCCTCCCCCAGGCAATCGGCCCCTTCTGCATTGCCGACGAACGGCTCTACGGCACAGCCACCGTAACCACCATGAAGCGGGCGGCCGCCGCCAGCGCGTAGGCCGCCCGCTGATGATCGGACCGATCGGACGGATCCGACGGATCGGACCGATCGAACAACACCCGCGCCATCTCATGTCGTGGGCGGATAGAAGCACATCACCTCGAGCGCCTTCTCGCCCTCGGAGACCAGGCGGTAGGGCTGCGAGAGACTTCTGGGCATGAAGTAGAACTTGCCGCGCTTCAGCGGCGCCTCGCCCCACGGGCCCTTCATCGTGCCTTTGCCGCTGATGCCGCACACGCAGTAGAAGCCCTGGTCGCCGGGCATGGAGAGCTTGCCCTTGACGATAAAGCGCTTGACGTCGAAGTACTGCTTCGCCTCGTCAGGGACGAGCTTCTCCTCGACGCTCTTGCCCTCCTTGCGGACCACCTCGGGCGTGCGGCGCACGTAGCCGTTGAGGTAGTCCAGCGGCATCTTCTCGAACTTCACGGCTCCAAGCGCCGTGTCCCAGTCGAGCCCGCAGGCGGCGTCCTTCTTGCCGAACGGGAAGCCTTCCCACTCGGCAAGGATATTCCAGTCGGTCGGCTCCTGCGGCTCCATGATGCACACCCCGGAGCCGAGGCTGTGGGCATAGCTGTCGCGCAGGAAGATGATGTCGCGCGGCTTGGGCACGAACTCGTGCATGTGGGCGATCATCGCGTCGCGGTCCTGGGCGTCCAACCACTTGCGGAAGTCCTTCGGATCAATGTCCTCTTTCCAGCCGATCCAGGTCTTCACGCCGGGGCGGGTGTCGAGGACGACCCAGGCCTCGTTCTTGCCATAGGGGTCGTTGAGGTACTTTTGTGAGAATGCGGGCGAGGGGTGCCAATGGACGGGGATGTGAGCATCGTCGCCGACGTCGAAGATTTTCACGAGGATGCCGAGCTTGGTGCCGAAGCGGGCGACGTGCCGCTCGCCCAGGCACTCGTTGGGGAGGGCCTTCAGCAGGTCGTGGAGGAGGACGACCTCTTTGTTCGGCAGATAGATGCGGCTGAAGCCCTTGTCGGGCGGGTTCTCGCGCCCGGGCGTCACCGCGCGGTTCGTCGAGAAGAACCACTCCTCCGACCTGAAGTCGTCCTTGGGGTTCTTCTCGCCCATGAACTTGGCCCGCAGCTTGCCGCCGTTGTAGAAGTGCAGATACGTGTGTGGCGCAATCGGCACGGGCTTCTCAATCGCACGCTTGAACTGGTCCATGTCCGCCATCGCTGTGTCTCTCCTTTCCCCCACTGGTTGCGGAACAGCCGCCACTAACGGCCGGCGCGTATCCAATCTAAGCGCGCGGCGGGCGCGTGTCAAGTCCCACTCCCCTCGAGTTCGGGCAGGCCCTCAGGCGGGCAGTGCCAACACGGACAAACACGGACACCCACGGACAATGGAACGAAGAGCGTCCGTGTGCGTCCGTGACAGTCCGTGTCCCGCCCAAGGCAGTCCACCCACGCCCCCACTTGCCCTCTTCGGCGTCAAGGCTTATACTCTCCCTCATACCTGGCCCGGCAGGCAACTGCGAAAGGAGAGAGCGATGAGCGTCCTGGGGTTAGACATCGGGACGACGGGCACCAAGGCGGTGGTTTTTGCGGAGGACGGCAGGATTCTCTCCTCAGCCTACGAGGAGTACCCGCTGATCTTCCCGCGGCCAGGGTGGGCGGAGGTGGACAGCCAGGGGGTCTGGGCCGCGGTGCAGCGGGTCGTCGCCAAGGCCGCGGGCGCCTCGCGCGACAAGGTGAAGGCCATCAGCGTCACCTGCTTCGGCGAGTCGTTCATGCCCGTTGGCAAGAGGGGCGAGCCGCTCTACAACACAATCCTCAGCTTCGACGCCCGCGCCGAGCCGCAGGCGCAACAGCTCACCGAGAAGCTCGGCCGGCGCGAAATCTTCCAGCTCACAGGCATGCCTCAGCACTCAAGCTACACCGTCAACAAGATCATGTGGCTGCGCGACAACCAGCCCGAGGTCTTCAAGAAGGCCTGGAAGTTCCTGCTCTGGGAGGACTTCTTCTTCCTCAAGCTGGGCCTGGAGCCGAAGATAGACCACTCGCTCATCGGCCGCACCCTCGCCCTCAACGTGCGGACGAAGACCTGGGCGCAACCGGTCCTGCACGCGGCGGGCATCGAGCCCTCGGCATTCGCCACGCCGTGCCCCTCCGGTGAGGTCGTCGGCGAGGTGAGCCGCAAGGCAGCCAAGGCCCTCGGCCTGCCCGCGGGGGCGAAGGTCGTCGCCGGCGCGCACGACCAGCCCGCCTGCGCCCTGGGAGCCGGCGTCGTGGACCCAGGCGTGAGCACGGACACCACGGGCACCGTCGAGTGCATGACCATCGCCATGGCCGAGCCGGTCCTCACCGACGCGATGCTTGCCGCGAACCACTGCGTCTACCCGCACTGCGCGCCGGGCCGCTACGTCTCCCTAGCCTTCCTCTACACCGCGGGGAGCATTCTCCGCTGGTTTCGCGACAAGTTCGGCGCCGAGGCCCTCCGCGAGGCCAAGCGGCGGAAGCGGGACGTCTACGACCTCCTCATCTCCAAAGCGCCCGAGGGGCCGATTGACCTCTTCCTCCTCCCCCACTTCGCCGGCACGGGCACGCCCTATCTCGACTCCAACTCGCGCGGCATCCTGGCGGGAATGACGCTCAACACCACCCCCGCCGACATCACGCGGGCCATCCTCGACGGCGTGGCCTACGAGATGCGCATCAATCTGGAGTCCGTGCGCAGCGGCGGGCTGAGGGTCGAGAAGTTCAACGCCATTGGCGGCGGCTCGCGCTCCGACAACTGGTGCCAGGCCAAGGCCGACATCACCGGCCTGCCCGTAGACGCCCTCGACGTTTCCGAGGCCGGCTGCCTGGGCGTGGCGATGCTCGCGGGTGTCGCCATCGGCCTCTGGCCATCTCTGCCTGACGCCATCGAGCAACTCGTCCGCGTCCGCAAATCCTTCGCCCCGAACCCCGCGAGCCAGAAGCTCTACGACCGCGCCTTCGGCGTCTACCGCCGCATCTACCCGAGCTGCTCCGACCTCAACCATGCCATCGCCTCCTTTGCCTCCGAGCTTCACGAGATTCGCAAGGCGTAGGACAGATCGCATTGCGGAGCAGCCCTGTCTGCGCTAAGATTATTGGGGAAAGGAGTTCAACATGAGCGCGGCAATAAAGGAACGGCCCAAGGCGAAGAGACTCGACCCTACGGTGGGCCGCGGAGATCCGTCCAAGCCGATGATGACCGCCAGAGACCTCCTCAATTCCGGCCTTGTTGGCATCTGGAAAGACCGTACCGATATCGGCGATAGCCTCGAATTTGCCGCCGAGCTGCGCAAGAGGGTGCAAAGACGAAACAGGGAGTAGGCTCTCGTGGTCCTGGTGGATGCGGACATCATGATCGACGTCCTGCGCGGTCTGCCGGCGGCCATGGGCTGGCTGGCATCCTTGGGGAGCGAGGAGGTAGCCCTGCCCGGATATGTCCTGCTGGAGTTGCTCGATGGCGAATCCGACAGAATGTCGATGGCCAGAACCCGAAGAAGACTCCAGCGCTATAGGGTGCTGTGGCCCAAGATCTCGGACTACGACCGCGCCGTCGCGCTGTTTGCAGAGGCCAAGCTGACGCACGGCCTCGACGCCTTCGATGCCCTCATAGCAGAGATGGCCAAGGGGATGCGGGTGCCGCTCCATACTTTCAACACCAGGCACTTCTCGGCGGTCCCAGGGCTGCGAACGGTTCAGCCGTACCGTAGACCTCAGTAGCACCGCTTTCTGGCACCGGCCATGCGGCAACCAAAGACACCAGAAGCTGTGCGACCGCGCCTTTGGCCTCTACCGCCGCATCTACCAAAGTTGCTGCGACCTCAACCACGCCATCGCCGCCTTCGCCTCAGAGCTTCACGAGATTCGCAGGTCGTAGGGACACGCGGCCCGCGTGTGCGAGATGGTGCCGCTTGACAAGCGTTCAGCCGGCCTGTAGCATGGGCCTCGTGGCGGGAGGAAAGAGGACAGATCAGACATGATCGCGAAGACCGTGAAATCAGAGCTGAGAGACATCGCCAAGCGCATGCCTGCATCGGCCACTTACAGCGATGCGATGTACGAGCTCTACGTCCGCATGAAGATCGCGAAGGGGCGGCAGGCAGCGGACGAAGGGCGTGTCGTCTCCCATGAGGAAGCGCGACGCAGGCTGAAGGTATGAGCCGCATCGTCTGGACCGACCCCGCCCTGGAGGCCCTGGAGGGCATTCGCGCCTACATCGCGCGGGATTCCGAGTTCTACGCCAGCGCGCTGGTGCTGGACATCATCGCGGCAGTCGAACGCCTCGCCCGGTTTCCCCGCCTGGGCCGGTTCGTCCCCGAACTCCACGATGGGCACACACGCGAGATCCTGGCGGGCAACTACCGCGTAGCATACGACGTCGTCGGGGACGCAGTTTGCATCCTCACCGTCCTCCACGGCGCGCGCCAGTTCCCTGTGTCGTGAGCAGAGCAGCCTTGCGGTGGAACACTGAACAGATCGCCACAGGTCGTGTTGGATTGGCGGTGTGCCTGTAAGACAGGTTCAGGACAAGGCGCCTTGCGCCGCAGGCCGATGTGCGCAATGATAGCGGCGTTCAGTGTGGGCGGGCGCTTACCACGGAAAGGACCCTCACCATCGGCGCGCCAACGAAGTCGCGACAGGAAGTGATCGAGCGGCTGCGCGCGAAGGGGGAGGTCGCGGTGCTGGTAGTGGGGGCGGGGATCAACGGGGCCGCGGTGTTCCGCGAGTTGGCGCTGAATGGCTTCGACGCGCTGCTGATTGACAAGGGCGACTTCGGGTGCGGGGCCACGGCTGCGCCGTCACGCATGATCCACGCCGGGCTGCGCTACCTGGAACAGGGCGACTACGCCCTCGTGCGCGAGGGAGTCCACGAGCGGAACCTGCTCCTCCAGAACTGCCCGCACTGCGTCTTTCCGCTGCCGACGACGATCCCGCTCCAGTCGCGGCTCGATGGCCTGTGGGGCGTCATCCGCAAGGCGCTCCACCTCGGCGCGGGGAAGCGGGCCAGGCGGCGCGGGGCGTGGATGGTCAAGCTCGGCCTCATGCTCTACGACCGCTACGCCCGTCACAACCGCCAGATGCCCAAGCACCACTTCTCGTCGCGGGCAGAGGCATTCAGACGCAGGCCGGGGCTGCACCCCAGCACGATCATGACGGCCACCTACTACGACGCCTGGATTTCCTACCCCGAGCGCCTGTGCCTGGAGGTGATCCTGGACGCCGAGGCCGCCTGCGAGGGCGCACGGGCGCTGAACTACGTCTCGCTACAAGACGCATCGGGCGGTTCGGTCACGCTGCGCGACGAGCTGACGGGCCAGGACTTCTCTGTCCGGCCCAAGGCCGTCGTGAACGCGGCCGGCGCGTGGATTGACGCCGCGAACCATCGCCTGGGCCGCGAATCGAAGCTGATCGCGGGCACCAAGGGGGGCCACCTGGTCGTCGAGAACCCCGGGCTGTTCCGCGCGCTCGATGGCGAGATGCTCTTCTACGAGACCCCGGAGGGCCGCGCGGTGCTGGCCATGCCCTGGCTGGGCAAGACGCTGCTCGGCTCGACCGATATCCGGATTGATGACCCTGACACAGCCGTTTGCGACGAGGGCGAGATTGACTACATGCTCGGCTGCCTCGCCCACCTCTTCCCCGGCATCCGCGTTGACCGCTCGCAGATAGCCAGCACCTTCTCGGGCGTGCGCCCGCTGCGCGCGAGCGACGCCGCCACGACCGGCCAGATGAGCCGCACCCACCACTGCCACGTCGCCCCGTCCACCGACGCCGTCCCGTTCCCCATCTTCTCGATGGTCGGCGGCAAGTGGACCCCCTTCCGCGCCTTCGGCGAGCAGGCGATGGACAAGCTGCTGGGCTATTTCGGCATGCCCCGCAAGGTGAGCACTGAGGCGATGCCCATTGGCGGCGGCAAGGATTTTCCCCGAACGCCCGAAGCCGGCCAGAGCTGGCTCCGCCGCCTCGCCGAGGCCACTGGCCTG
>Ga0194112_10004669_pt1 | contig 18665 bp, 16 predicted proteins | sample TA2MahC400mmetaG_FD_146191 | JGI IMG/M metagenome (GOLD analysis project Ga0194112, IMG submission 146191) | Freshwater microbial communities from Lake Tanganyika, Tanzania - TA2015016 Mahale Deep Cast 400m | ecosystem: Environmental > Aquatic > Freshwater > Lake | place: Tanzania: Lake... | reverse complement strand
CGGAAAAAGCGTGTACCACTATCCGTGAGTTTCTTTGCGGCCTGCGACGATTCTGTGGGGCGGGCGCCCCCGCCCGCGCACCGGCCCCCAGGCCGGTGCCTGGCCGACCTGGGGGTCGGCCTGCGGCTCTGGGGAGCCGCCCCACCGGTTTGGCTGCGGCTATGCCGCGCTGTGGTACGCCCGCCAGGCCCTTGAACACGGCTGGTCGCGCGCTGTGCTGGTCCACCAGATCGAGTCGGATCTCTTCAAACGGAAGGGCAGGGCCGTCACAAACTTCCAGGCCACGCTCCCGCCGCCCCAGTCCGACCTCGCGCAGCAGGTGCTGAAGGACCCCTACAACTTCGACTTCCTCACGCTCGATGCCGATGCCCGCGAGCGTGAGCTCGAGCAGGGCCTGCTCGCCCACCTTCGCAAGTTCCTGCTGGAACTCGGGGCTGGCTTTGCCTTCGTGGGCCAGCAGCATCACCTCGAAGTGGGCGGCGAGGACTTCTACCTCGACCTGCTCTTCTACCACTTGCGCCTGCGCTGCTTCATCGTCATCGATCTCAAGATGGAGCCTTTCAAGCCGGAGTTCGCCGGGAAGATGAACTTCTACCTCTCGACTGTGGACGACCTGCTTCGCCACCCGGACGACCAACCCAGCATCGGGCTGATCCTCTGCAAGGACAAGAACCGGCTCATCGTCGAGTACGCGCTCCGGGGCACTCACAAGCCCATCGGCGTCTCGGCATATCGGATCACCCAACGTTTGCCCCGGCGGCTGAAGGGCAGCCTCCCCACCGTCGAGCAGCTCGAAGCGGAGCTCGGCAAGCCGAGCCCCAGGGAAGTCACATGAGGGAGTCATGGACGGTCGATACCGCGTTGAGGACCTGATCCGGCTGACCCCTTCAAGATCGTCATCGTGCGCGACATGTGGCTCACCGGCTTCGATGCTCCCTCCCTGCACACCATGTACATCGATAAGCCCATGCGCGGCCACACGCTCATGCAGGCCATCGCGCGCGTGAACCGAGTTTTCGGCGACAAGCCGGGCGGCCTCGCGGTGGACTACTTGGGCTTGGCGGACCAACTGAGGTCCGCCCTGGCGGCCTACACCGAGAGCGGCGGCCAGGGCGCCACGGCCATCCCCAAGGAGGAAGCGGTCGCGGTCATGCTCGAGAAGTTCGAGGTCTGTTGCGGCCTGTTCCACGGGTTCGACTGGTCCCACTGGCGCCGCTCACCCCAGGCGGGCCTGGCCCTGCTCCCCTCCGCCCAGGACCACATCCTGGCCCAGCAGGACGGCAAGGCCCGGCTGCTCCGGGCAGTCACCGACCTCTCCCAGGCCTTCGCACTCGCCGTACCCGACCCTGCCGCCATCCGCATCCGCGACGATGTGGCGTTCTTCCAGGCGGTGCGCGCCGCGCTCGCCAAGTCCGCCACCGTCGCCATCCCCGACGAGCACCTTGACCATGCCATCCGCCAGATCATCTCCCGCGCCATCGCTGCTGACGCAGTAGTTGACCTCTTCTCCGCCGCCGGCCTGAAGAAGCCCGACATCAGCATCCTCTCGGATGAGTTCCTCGCCGAAGTGCGCGGCATGCCGCACCGCAACTTGGCCGTCGAATTGCTCCACAAACTCCTGAGTGACGAGCTGAAGACCCGCGCCAGAACCAACCTGGTGCAGTCCCGTAAGTTCTCGGAAATGCTGGAGAATGCCATCCGCAAGTGCCGGAACCGGGCCATCGAAACCGCGCAGGTCATCGAGGAGTTAATTGCCCTCGCCAGGCAACTGCGCGACGAAGCCCGCCGCGGCCAGGAGCTCGGCCTTACCGCCGACGAGATTGCCCTCTACGACGCGCTCGAGACCAACGACAGCGCCGTGGCGGTCCTGGGGGATGAAACGCTCCGCACGATCGCTCGCGAGCTGGTGCAAGCCGTGCGCAACAACGTCACCATTGACTGGACCATCAAGGAATCCGTCCGCGCCAGAATCCGGGTGCTGGTGAAGCGCATCCTGCGCAAGTACGGCTACCCGCCCGACAAGCAGCAGAGGGCCACCGAAACCGTGCTCGAACAGGCCGAAGTACTGTGCGTCAACTGGCCGGGATGACGAGACATGGGCCAAGGCAGCTTGTCCCCGCTTGCCTGCCGCCGCGAATCACCACCCTGACCTGTCCTTTTCTCCCGTCTTTCCATAGTGTTGCGGCCCGCTCTACCTGCGAGCCACGCCATCCATGCCTACCATAGGGCAGTGACGCCATGCCCTCTCAAGGCGATCTCGGGGTCGAGATCACACTCCCGCCAACCTCTATCCCCTGTATTATCAATGCGGGGGGAAAAAATTACGAAACGGACCCAACTTCGTCCCCCCGAGCCGCCCTACCACCCATGTTCCGGGTCCGGCAGGAAGGTGATGCAGCCGTCCACCGCCACCAGCCAGCCGCCCGGCACCGCGGCCCGCCGCACTTCTCCGTGGTCCGAAGCCACCGCCTCCCAGCGCAGCTTCACCTCCGCGACCTCCGGAAGAACGGGGGACAGGCTACCCTGGCCCTCGCGGCCAGGGCTGCCTGTCCCCGTTCTTCCCGCTGCAACCGGACTCTCCGCCGCCTCCTCCGCCGCCGGCTTCTGCCCGCCCACGGTTTGCATCACCTCCTGCATGAGCTTGTAGGGGCACTGATAGTACTCCCCGAGGTAGCTGAAGTTAGCCACGTCGCGGTCCTGCTGGATCTCGCTGACGATGGCCCCGTAAGGGATCGTCACCGGCAGGTCTGCGGTGGGGATGCGTGTGCGCGGGTTCAGCTTCCGCGCCTCGATGGTTTTGGACAGGGTGTACTTGGCCATGGTGGTTCTGCCCCAGTTATACCACTACTGCTCCCCTTCGGTGCTTCGTGACCGCCTCTGTGCCAGGTTCTCGGGTCCGGCCGCCGACCGTCTCGGTACACGCCGCGCTAGGGCAATCCCATCACCTCTGCGTGCCGCGGCTGCTCCACGCTGAAGTCAAAGCGTACGAACTGCTTCGCGCCAGGCTCCAGCGAGAGCTTCCACGTCAGTTCATTCAGCTCGGTCTGCTCGGCGGGCCTGGGCTCCGCCGATTCCAGCTTGACCCTGATGGACTCGTGACGCGACAAGGGCCACTGGTCGCGGATTTCGAGCGCAATCTTCTCCGGGCGCAGGTTCCGGACCTCCGTTTCGTAGCCAAAGCGCAAGCGGCGCTTGTCTTGCATGAACTTCTTGTCCACGTCCCGCGCCTTCAACTCGCGCTTTATACTACACTCGCTGAGTTTCTTTGCGCGCCGCGAAGATTCTGGAGCCTTTGGTGGGGCGAGCGTCCACGCTTGCGAGCCGGCATCCTTGCCGGCTTACCTGCCGCGGGCTCCGGGCGCGGCCCAAAGCTGGTTGGAAAACCAGCTCGCAAACCTGGAGGTTCGCCCCACGGAACCGCCAGCAGGGCTTTGGTTGCGGCTATGCCGCGCTGTGTAGATACGATCGTCCACGCCCAGGTACAGCTCGAACTCCTCGCCCGGGGCGGTCAGCCTCACCGGCGCGGCGCCGATGAAGTCGTTGTTCAGAAACAACGACGCCGGACCCGGCAGCAGCATCAGCTCGGCATTCTTCACCGTGGCGCGGCGATAGGCGAATTCGGCCAGCTTGGGCTCGCTGACGTAGTCCAGCGTGGGTTCCAACCTGGCGATGGCCACAGTGACCTTGTGCGGCTCGCCATCGGCAGGGATACTGGCCTTTTGCGGCAGGCGAAAGGTGACGGATGCGCCGGAGCTTTCCACCTGTGCTGTGACCGTCTCCATTTCCTCCGGCGCAGCGACCTCTTCGAGGATCTGCTCCAACGCCGGGGCAGCGGCAGGCGGGGCAAACGCTTGGGTGGACTCAGCGAGCTCAGGCAGCGCCCTGGCTCCTTGCAGCCGAAGCGTCGGCGCCGGGGAGAGGTACCACGGCTGAAGCTCCGGGACCACCGCCGCCAGTGCGGGTCGTGCCGTGGACAGCACCAGCGGCACGTCCACCCAGTCTTCGCCATTGGTCTGCGTGACCTGTCCCAGATAGGTGATTTCCATGGCCCTGCCAGACAGGCGTATGTCGTACAGCGGCTGCCAGCTCGCGTGGTGCACCACATAGGTGAGGTCCACCGCCAACTCCCCAGGAGCCGCCAGCTCCACTTCGACGGTGGCGGTGTACCGCTCGCGGCGCCGGCTGCCCCGCGGCATCTGAAGCTGATTCCGCAGCGCGTTCAGTTGTTTGCCCAACTCGCGACGCTGGACCGCGATCTGGCGGAGGCCCTCTTGCGCCCCGGCCAGCTCTTGCGCCACAAAGTCGAGCAGGGCGCTCCCCTGCGCGATATCCATTCTTACGAAGGCCACGCCTCGCGCCAGTTGTTCGCCAGCCTTGTCAGCCACCGAGCGCGCGAATTTGTCGCGCACGGTCAGGCCCTCGGCTTGGTCGGTCAGCTCCTTCTCCTGATCTTCCAGCGCTTGAATTTGATCTTCAAGCGCCTTGACCTGGGAGACGGGCGTATCCTGTTGCCGCGTACGTGGCGGAGGGCCAGGATGTCGAGCCGACGGGCCGCTCTGCTACCGAGCGGCGCCGAAACGGACGCGAGGAAGGCTGTGACCACGAAGGCTGGCGAGGGCCGACGAAAGAGGTGGAACTCCTGTGTTCTCATGCAGTTCGGGATTTGCGGGAGGCACAGGCTGGCTCCCTGCTCTGTCCTGCTATTCAAGCGGCTGAGTCCCCTTGGATCAGACTGCGGCAACATGCGGCCCCAGCTTATGCCTGATCCAGTCGGACACGTCAGAAAGGGCTACTGAACAGGAAACTTGGGGAGGGCGGAACGTGACATTAGGCGGCGCCACACTAAAACGCTTGTAGGCAGGCGACCGCTAAGGCCATGATTAGGAGGCAAGTGTTGTGCCCCGGAGCCCGCGCCAGCGAGGGGCTAGGCCGGGGTGGTTTGGCACCATGAGCAGTCAGTTGAATGATGGGGCTTCCGCTGACCGGTAGGGGTACATGGACATTACTGGCAGAGACCGTTTCTTATCCTCAGCGTGTCATTACGTGGGATCGGGGGCGCTCCCGCGGGCCTCGCCAGGCGGCTGGATCATCAGCCGGGCAGGGAGTGCCCCCGATCTGTCGATGGCCGCCGCTAGGTGCGGATTGCGTCATGGGAGGGCAACATGATGAGACGACCTCGCCGTGGGACCGAGACGCAAACCGGTGGGCCCCGCGCGGGCCGCACCCGGCGCGGGGCCATGCGATTTCCCATCGAGCAGCCCGTATGCTACAAGGTGATTTCCCGCCACTCGATGGCAACCGGCCATGGCAAGACCCTCAACATGAGCTCGGCCGGAGTGCTCTTCACCACCGAGAGCCCCCTGGCTCCCGGCGAGCGGGTCGAGCTGGCGGTTCACTGGCCCGCTCAGCTCGACCACAAGCACCCCCTCAAGCTGGTGGCCCGGGGCCGCGTGGTCCGGGTGGCGGACAGTGCCGCCGCGATCGTCGTGGAGAACCACGAGTTCCGCACCCAAGGCGCTAACGGGTTGAATTGGCGGTAAGGCCGCCGCTCCGGCGCAAGAGCGGCAGCTCCCCCGCAGCCGCGTGGATCGCGCGCTGCCCGGAAACTCAGGCCGTGGCACACCGCCGGGGTGGGCTGGTTGATGGTCTATGCTAGACCTTATGCGGAGTTTCTGGCACGACCTGCGGTTCGGGCTGCGCGGGTTCAAGACCAGCCCCGGCTTCGCCGGTGTGGCGGTGCTCACCCTGGCGCTGGGCCTGGCGGTTAACACTACCGTGTTCAGTTGGATCGACGCCCTCCTGCTGAATCCCCTGCCCGGCGTCGGGGCCAGTCACGAGCTGCTCCACATGGAGTCGGTGACCGCCGCCGGGGAGTATCTCGTCAACCTGTCCTTCATCGACTACCGCGACTACCGGGACAACCTGAAGCTGGTCTCCGAGCTCGCTATCGCGCGCAACACCCCCTTGAGCGTGGGGGCCGCCGGCGAGATCGAGCGCGCCTGGGGCGAACTGGTGTCGGGGAACTTCTTCGACGTGCTGCGCATCAAGCCCATGTTGGGGCGCACCTTCCTGCCCGAGGAATCGGGCGACAAACCGGCCGCCTACCCGGTGGCCGTAATCAGCCACCGCATGTGGCAGAGGCGGTTCGGCGGTGATCCCGGTGTCCTGGGCAAGACCATCCGCTTAAACCGGCGCGAGCTGACCATCATCGGCGTGGCGCCCCCGGAGTTCCGGGGCACCCGGGCGGGGCTGGCCTACGACGTGTGGGCGCCCATCACCATGGCGGTGGCCATGGGCACGGGCAGCGGCGCCCTGAACTACCGCGGCACTAGAGACATCACCTCGACCTTTGTGCGCCTGAAACCGGGTGTTACCCTCGAGCAGGCCCGGGCCGAGGTGGGCGCCCTGGCGCGCCGGCTGGGGGCCGCCTATCCCGTCACCAATCGCGGCATTGGCGCTACTCTGACGCCGGTCTGGCGGTCCCACTCCGGCGCGCAGGCGCTGCTGCTCGGACCGCTCCGGATCCTGATGGCGGTCTGCGTGTTGCTGTTGCTGATCGTGTGCGCCAACGTGGCCAATCTGCTGCTGGCCCGCGCGGTGTCCCGCCAGAAGGAGTTCAGCATCCGCCTGGCCCTGGGAGCGGGCCGCCTCCGGCTGGCTCGGCAGTTGCTCACCGAGACCCTCCTGCTGGCTGGCGCGGGCGGGCTGATCGGCGCGTTTCTGGCCCTATGGATGGCGCGAACCCTGGTAGCTCTGTTGCCTCCCACGGACGCCCCCATCGCTTTGAACGCCGGCTTGAGCTTCAACACGCTCCGTTTCACGCTGCTGGTTTCCCTCCTGGCGACCCTGATATCCGGTACGGCGCCCGCTTTGCTGTCGGTGCGCACCGACCTTTCCGAATCCCTGAAGGCAGGTGGGCGCGGCGGCGGTTCCGGCACCCACTCCCACCGCCTGCGCGGCCTGCTGGTGGTTTCCGAAATCGCGCTCGCCTCCGTGGCGTTGGTCGGGGCCGGGCTGTTCCTCAGGAGCTTCCGCAACGCCAGCGCCATCCATCCGGGCTTCGACATGACCGATGTCTCCGTCTCCCAGTTCTATCTCTCCTACAGCGGTTACTCCGCCCAGGAACAGCGGCAGTTCTGCCGCACCCTGCGCGAGCGAATGGAGGCGGTGCCCGGCGTTACCGGCGTGAGCTACTCCGATCGCGTGCCGCTGGCCTTCGCCTCCAGCCCCCGTGACCAGCTCCAGGTCGAGGGGTATGTCCCCGCCCCCAGCCAGGACATGAACACTCCTCGCAGCCTGGTTCCTCCCGGCTTCTTCAGCCTGATGCGCATCCCGCTGCTCGAGGGCCGTGATTTCACCGAGCTGGACGAGGCCGGCGCCGCGCCCGCGATGATTGTCAACCAGACCTTCGCGCGGCGGTTCTTCCCCGGCCGGAGTCCCCTCGGCCGCAAGGTCCGCCGCGACAGCCAGTTGATGACCGTGGTCGGGGTGGTGAAAGACAGCAAGTACCACCGCCCCACGGACGCGCCGCTGCCCTACTTCTACATGCCCTTCCGCCAGGTGTTCGCTCCGGGGCTGAACTTCGCGGTCTTCGTCAAGACGGCCGGAGATCCGCTGCGCATATCCGAGCCGCTGCGCCGGGAGGCCCTGGCGCTCAACCCGGATGCGATCTGCCGAACCATGCGGCTCTCCGAGGCCGCCACTGCCGCGCTCTATCCCCAGAAGGTGGCGGCCATTCTGCTCGGCGGGCTGGGCGCCGCCTCTGTGTTTCTGGCGGCCATGGGGCTGTACAGCGTTGTGAGCTACGCCGTGAGCCAGCGCACGCAGGAGCTGGGCGTTCGGATGGCGCTTGGGGCGCGGCCGGCTGACGTGCTCACCCTGGTGGTGCGGCAGGGCCTGACCATGGCCCTTCCGGGCCTCATGGCGGGCCTCGCGGCCGCGTTCGTGGCCTCCCGGCTGGTCGCCGGAGTCCTGGTCAACATGAGCCCCGCCGACCCGCTCACCTTCGGGGGCGCGGCCGTCCTTCTCACTCTGATCGTGCTCGTGGCCGGCCTGGTCCCTGCCCTGCGGGCCACCCGGCTGGAGCCCATGACCGCTCTGCGGGTCCAGTAGGGCGGGGCCTGGATCAACGGCAGCCTTCCGCGCACCTTCGGGCTTACACCCGGTACTTCTTGACCGCCTCCGGATCGGGGTCGATGCCCAGCCCGGGCTTGTCCGGGGCCGTGATGTAGCCGTCCTTCACCGGAAACAGCGGCAGCGCCAGGTTGTACTTACTCTCCACGCCCGGATAGGTCTCCATGATCAGGCAGTTGGGGATGGAGGCCAGCAGGTGCACCGCCATGAAGGGATTCCCGTGCGGCGCGACAGGCACATGGTAGGCCGAGGCCAGCGCCGCGATCTTGCGGTACTCGGTAATGCCTCCGGCGATCACCGTGTCCAGGTTGAGAATGTCCGCCGAGCGCGCCTCCAGCAGATCCCGGCAGCCCCACCGCGTGAACTCGTTCTCCCCCGCCACAATGGGAATGTCCAGCGCCTGGCGCACCTCCGCGCATCCGGCGAAATCGTCCGGCTCCACCGGCTCCTCGAACCAGAACGGATCGTACTTCTCGGCCGCCCGCCCGAAGCGGATGGCTTCATAAGCGTTCCACTTGTTGTTGGCGTCCAACAGCAGGTCCACCTTCGGCCCGATGGCGTCACGCACCGTGCGCACACGCTCGGCGTCCACGGCCAGCGGCTCGCCGCCCACCTTCATCTTGACCGCGCGGAAACCCTCGCGGACGTAACCCTCCATCTCCTGGGCCAGCTCCTTCAGGCCCTTGCCCTCCTCGTAGTAGCCGCCCGCCGCGTACACCCGCACGCGCTCGTTGAAGCCCCCCAGCACCTGGTACACCGGCATGTTCAGCGCCTTCCCGATGATGTCCCAGATGGCGATGTCCACCGCGCCGATGGCCTGGATGACCGCGCCCTTGGCCACCGGCTTGCGCCACTGCCGGTACATCTTGTCCCAGATGCGCTCGACGTAAAAGGGATTCTCGCCGCGGATGACGGGGGCGAGGCTCCGCTCGATGATCTCGTTGAACCCCGCCGGAATGCTGCGCCCGACGATGCCGGCATCGGTGTGCACCTCGAGCTGGGTCATGCCGGGCGCTCCTCCGCCCGACCACAGGATGGCGTTGCGCTTGCGCGGCGTCGTGCCCGGAAAGCGCAGCCGCAGGAACTTCACCTCGGTGATGCGGATCTTGGGCGCCGCCGCCGCGCGGGCCACGCGGGGCGCCAGGGCCGCGGCCGTGGCCAGGCCGGTCTTGAACAGGTCGCGTCTCTTCATAGCGTCCTGGATTATAGTCCAGCCCGCGGCCCCGCGGGTTGTGGTAGTATCGAAATGCGACCCACCTTGACGCGGAGAGGTGCCTGAGTGGTCGAAAGGAGCGGTTTGCTAAACCGTCGTAGGGCCACAAAGCTCTACCGGGGGTTCGAATCCCCCCCTCTCCGCCAGCAACAACTTAGCGGCCCATTCCAGATACGCGAGTCCGAAACAGCCTGTGGAAAACGGGCGTTTTGCTAACATTTTGCTAACGGAGCTTCCAAGTCCCCTCACATGACCGCCGAGGGCCGGCGCTGCTCAATGGCGGCGCGGAGGGCCACATCCACGCGGCGGGCGGCTTCCTCGTCCTGGCCGGGCAGCATGTGGGCGTACGTGCTGAGCGTGAAGCCGGCCTTCGCGTGGCCGAGGCGCCGGCTCACCAGGTGCACGTCCGCGCCGGCCTTGAGCAGTTGGGAAGCGTGGGAGTGCCGGAGCGCATGGAAGTTGAGGCCGGGGAGCTTGTGGCGCCGGAGCAGATCGCGGTAGGCCGAGGTGAAGGCCGAGGGCTTCCAGAGCGAGCCGTCCTCAACGCAGCAGATGAGATCCCCGTCCTGGTAGTCGTCCCCCAGGAGCGCCTTGTGGCGCGCCTGCTGTTGCCGGTGGGACTGGAGGGCTTCGAGCGCCAGAGCCGGAAGCGCCACCGTGCGCCAGCCTTGCCGGGATTTCGGCTCCTTGAAGCATACCGCCTTTCGTGTCTGCTCGACCGAGCGGCGAATGTGGAGAACACCGAGCTGCGAGTCCAGATCGGCCCAGCGCAGCCCGAGGATTTCTCCGCGCCGGAGGCCGGCGCTCACCGCGAGCATGATCGGCAAGTGGAGCCGTGTCCCTTCGGCCACTTCCAGGAGCCACGCGGTCTGAGCTTCATCAATCGCTCTGACTTCCCTTGGCCGGGGGCGGGGCGGTTCCACCGCGTCGGCGGGATTCCGAGCGAGTAGCTGCCACCGGACGGCTTGCTGGAGGGCTTCCCGCAGGATTCGATGGTGGTGTAGTACGGACTGGGGCGTGAGGCCGCCTGGCCGCCCGTCCTTACGGCCATCCCTGAGCGCCTGGGAGTAGTGGGCCTGAATGTGGAGGGGCCGCAGCTTCGGCAGCGGGAGATGGCCGAGGGCCGGGTTTAGGTGCTGGCCGACGATGGACTGGTAACGTTCAAACGTCTTTCCCGATACGTTGACTTCAGCGTAATCCTTCAGCCAACGTTCCAGGTATTCGGCGACAGTGAGCTTGGCCGGCTCAATGAAACCCCCGGTGTGAACCTCGTTCAGCAGCCGGGCCAGTTCCCGCTCCGCGTCCGCCTTGCGGCCCTGAATTGTTACCCACTTCTGCTGACGCTTCCCCGTGTTCGGATCTTTGCCCGAGTCCAGGACGACCGAGTAGGACCCCTCGGCCCGCTTGACGAGATGGCCTTTCATTTTTCTACTCCCTTCGCCTTCCGCCACGCACGGGCGCGGCAGGCGTTTCCACAAAACCGCTTGTCCCTTCTTCCACCATCGGCGGAGCCGACCTCGAAGTAGTTCCTGCATTCTGAACACCGGAGATATTCCCGGTTGCCGTCAACGGCCCTGGCCAATTGGAGCCACATCGCCGAGATCAGATCCTTCGGGGACTGGTACAGGGACAGTCGGGTGCGACTGGTGTTCCATAGCAGCCGTGGCCGCGTCCCCTCCAGACGTTCGTTGGCGAGGTGCTGCAATTGCGCCACGGCCGGCTTGACCAGATCGCCCGGCGTGAAGCTCTCCAGAAGCTCCGGGTTCGTGTCGCGCGCGGCGATCCAGCGCCGGCCCAGGGCGGGCTTTCCGCTTTCCCCCGGGAGTCCTGCGTTCCACATCACACCCTCTGATTCCTTCCACCTTATGAACCGCCCCAAGAGCACAGTGTCGGGCGGATCGGCTGAGGCGGCCCTCCAAAGTGCGACCGCATGGCCGAGCGCCCGGATTTGCTGAGACCAAAACAGCAGCGGCTCCCCATGCCCGACTTTCTGACCTTCGACCTCGATCCAGTTCTCCGGGGGCGCCCCGCGCGTCAGGAGCCCGTACTCGTTGGCGAATTGGAGCATCGCCCGGCGTGATGCGGGATTCAACCCGGCGAAGCGCAGGAAAAGCCCGCCCGTGGCCGCCAACGGGGCGTAGCTCCACCAGTCAGTTTTCTCGAAGAGCTGGACGCCCGAGGTGAGGAACCAGCGCGGCTCTTTGTCTATTGGCCCTCTCGCCATGACCCATCGGTAGCCCTTGGCGGCCACAAGCCAGGTGAACTGATTGAGTGTGTCGGTCATTTGTAGCTCCTGAACGAATATATAACACGAAACGGATAGTACGTCAATAGACGTTCGTGCTATAGATTGAGCATGATTGAAACCTACAGCAACCCCCCGCAACTGCCGCCCCGACGCACCTACACCGTGGAGGAGGCCGGCTGCATCCTTGGCTTGGGGCGCGGGGCCGCCTTCCGGGCGGCCAAAAGCGGGCAGCTTCCAACCATCCGGATCGGGCGCCGAATTCTGGTCCCCAGGGCGGCGCTTGAGAAGTTGCTCGAAAGCAGCCAGCCGCGGGAGGGCACGAGGGCCTGACGTGGCCGCGACACCCACCAGCGGCCCGCCGAACGCCTGGGCGGGCGCCGAATGCCGCATCCCGTTGGCGGTGGCCGCCCGACCCGACCTGCCGGCCAGCGCAAAGGTGCTGTACGGGTTGATCCTCTGGCACGACCGGAGCCCGGATGGGTGCTTCGCCTCCATCCGCACTTTGGCCCGCGAAGTTGGGCTAAAACGGCGGCAGGTGGTATACACCTTGAGCACCCTGGTCGGGCGTGGGCTGATCCGAGTTGACGCCGGCCGCGGACGGCGTAATCGAGTCTTCGTGCTGCCCCTACCCGTGCACTCTAGTGCACCCGTGCAGTCAAATGCACTACACCCATGCACTCCAGTGCACCCCACCCATGCAGTAGAGTGCACCCCACCCATGCACTCCAGTGCACGGGCATCCGAAGAAGGCAGAGAAGAAGGCATTGAAGTAGGGAAGGAAGAAGGCAGACTTCATCAACCGCTTCGCGTTGATGGGTGGTTTGCCGACTTCTGGGCGCTATATCCGCGAAAGGTGGCGAAGAAGGCAGCGGCGGGCGCCTTCCTGAAGGCGGTACGCAGTGAGGCCCGTTGGCGGAAAGTGAAGGCCGCGCTGGAAGCGCAGCTTCCGGGCCTGCTGGCCCGCGAGCCGGAAAAGCGACCGCACCCCGCAACGTGGCTAAACCAAGAACGTTGGAATGACGAACCCGACCCACCGGCCCAGGGTGCGGTTCCATCGCGGCAGGAAAGCCGGGAAGCGGACATCGACCGGAAATTCCGCGAAAGGATGATGCGCCATCTTCAGCGCTGACGACCCGAAGCACGCCATCGAAGCGCCGGAGGTAAACAACGCCGTGAAACGAAGCATGAAGCGGCGCGCCGAGTATGACCAAATCAACCAGGCGGCGGCGCGGGTGATCGTGGCCGACATCGCGCGCTACGGCGGCGAGACCGCGCTACTCGTCAAGTGGGCGCAGGCCGTGCTGGCGCGTGCGGAGGCGGAGGCCAACACGGCGGCGGAAGCCTTCGAGCTGGTGGGGGAGGAGGGAAGATGAGTCACCCGACGCAAGAGCAGGACCTCGCCGAGGCGCTTGCCGCGGCCAACGAGCGGCTGGTCAAGCTGGTGGGCGACCTGACCTCGGAGCTGATAGAGCACCGCGACGTGCTCGCGGGCCTGGCCGCAGCCGTTCAGCAGCTGCAAGATGAAGCGGACCGGACCACCACGCAATTCAACGAGATTGCGGCCCTCGTCCGGGGCCACCACGCGGCACTGATGCGGTTGACGCGGGGCGGGCGGAACACGGCGGTCAACTGATGCGTACCAGGGGTAAGCCCTTTATTTTCAGCAACGTCGCTGGAAACCGGACGCGCCTCTCGCGCGAAAACGCGCATTTTCCGGACCCGCTGGGGGGTGTAGTCAGACCGGAAGAGATTTATGCGCTTGGCCGCGGTGGCGCTGTGGCGCTGCTGGAGATGCTTGGAGGCGATTTTCCTATTGAAAGTCAAATTCCAAAGGAGGTAGAATCAAAGGGAGCGAGTAGAGATGGCCGACGCCATCCCGACGGTAGTAAAACAGCACTCCGAGGCCGCACCGCGAGGGAGGGCACTTCGTCTGAAGGACGAAGCCGCCCGGGGCCGACATGGAGCCGCGACCTAAACCCGCTGATGGGGCACTCCGGGGCGCCGAGGCGCAAAGAGCCGCCGCGAAGTAAGTCGCACTAACGACTTAGAAACCGGAGTACATATGGCACACGTAACATTCGACGAAATCTCGCGTGAGTTATCGAAATACCAGGCCACGGTGGAAAGCGGCCAGAAGTCGCTGCACCGGCGGCTGGATCAACTGGAGGCGGAGTTCAACCGACCGGGCGACGCCCTCTCCGCCGGCGGCTTCGGCGGCGACGGGTTCTTCCGCGACTTCGAGGTGTCCGGCGCCATCGAAAGCTTCAAGAAGTCGGGGCGGGGTATCTTCGAGGGCCAGGGCTTCTGCTGGGGCGCGCCGCTGCGACGACTGCCGGGCATGAAAACGGTGACGAGTACGACCGCACCGACGCCCGTGGGGCGCTTGCCCGAGATCGTCGCCGGTGTGACGCGGGCGGTTCGCATTCGGGATCTGATTCCGAGGATTCCGGTGTCGGAGGGGAGTCTCACCTTCCTGCGCGAGGTAACTTATACCAACCGGGCTTCGCCGGTTCAAGAGACGGCCTCGAAGCCGCCGTCGGCGATCACCTTTGAGCAGGTCAATGTCCCGCTGGTCTGCATCGCCCATTGGCTGCCCGCATCGAAGCAGGTCCTTGATGACATCCCGCTGCTGCGCGAGTTCATCGCTGGCCGCTTGCTGGACGGGTTGATGGACGCCGAGGATTTTGAGCTGATGTTCGGCGATGGCACGAACAACCACATGTCAGGGCTGGACTCGCAGGCGGCGGCCTACGCGGGCACCTACGCGCAGGCCGGCGATACCTACATCGACAAACTCGGCCACGCCCTCCAGGAGCTTGAGAACAACAATTACAGCCCGGACGGGTTTGTCCTCAACCCGGTGGACTGGAGGCGGATCACTTTACAGAAGACTGAGGACGGCGGCGCGAATAAGGGCAGCTATGTTTTGGGTGGGCCGGGCAGCACGGCGACACCGCAACTATGGAGCAAGCCGGTGGCCCTGAGCACCGCGCAGCGCGAAGGCCGTTTTTTGGTGGGCCAGTTCGCGGGGAGTGTCGCGCTGTTCGACAGGATGGGACCCCGTATTGACTTAAGCTCCGAGCACGCGGACTACTTCGTTCTGAATCGGGTGGCGATTCGCTGCGAGGAGCGAGTGGCGCTGGCGGTATTCCGTCCGGCTGCTTTTCGCGTCGGCAACTTCTAACGTTTGGGTCGCGGCGGGATCTATCGTCTTTCCCCGCCGCGAGGTGGCTGCTTCAGACACGGCCACCGTCTCCTAAGGGGGCGGTCGCAAAGACCCTCATGCGGGGTCACGTATGGCCGCCCCCGGTTTGACGCGATGACTCACGACTCTGACTCGGTTCCGCTGGGAACCTGCTGGCGATGCGGGCTGGTGGGGCCGCACGACGGCTGGCGCGTGTGCATCGAGGTCCTGCGGGATGCGCTGGGCACCTTGGAGCTCAAGCAGATGGCCCTACACTCCTCGCGGACGCGGGAGCGAATGGCTGCGGCGCGGCGCCGGCGGGTGCCCAGGATCACCCGAGGCCCGCCGACGCGCTGCAGGGCTTGGGAAGGCCGATGTTTCGGGCGTAAAGTGGGCTTCCGGGCCGGAGGGCACGAAAAAGCCCGAAGCGCGGGCCTGGGGCTTACCGGCGTCCTTGCCGTGCCTCGGTTGGGAACTGAAGTCACAAGCGCGGCGATGTTGGTTGCCCGGCGGCGATCAAGGCAAACCCATTAGGGTTCGTCATTCGCCGGGTCGCGCTAGCTGGAGGATAATAGCCTCCCACCGGCGCGGTCACTCGCCATCGGCAACGAGCGGCAAGTCCAGTATGGCACAAGTCTGCTCCTGGGGGGGCTTCCCTTGCGCGGCCGCGGTGCAGTGGTGTACCTTGAACGGCATGGGCGAGCACGCGGGGGAAGGCACACCGCACATCGCCTCGACAAGAGCCAGAGGTTTTTGGCGAAACAAAAGCGAAACTCGTTGAAACCAAACGGGTTATAGATTTGACTTGGGAGCGGCTCTGGCCTATACTGTAATTGCGACTGGCAGGCGTCTCCTTATCCGGGACCCGTGACCACCAACGGTGGCGTCAGTTGCCTTTTTTTTGTGTACCTCCTCTACCTGGACGAATCGGGCAACGAGAGCGACGCTGCGGACAGGCACTTCGTCCTTGGCGGCTTGGCGGTCTTCGAGCGCCAGACATTCTTCATTGCTGAAGCTTGTGAGGAAATCCAACGCAAGTATTTTCCGACATCTCCGCCGCTGAATTTCCACGCAACGGATCTGCGGACCGGGAAGGGCTTCTGGCATAATGTCGCGGCCTCCACCAGAACGGCTGTGCTCTCCGACTTGCTCCGAGTGATACGACATGCGCAACCAGTAGTAGGTGTGGTGCTCTTCGCGGCTGTCGTTGAGAAGAGCAGTGAGAGGTGGGGCGAAACCGCGGTTGAGTACGCGACGGAAGCGATCTGCCGTCGGTTCGATGATTTCCTGAAGCAGCGCTACCGAGAACAAGATCCGCAGAGGGGCTTGTTGATCCTTTCCGAGGGTAGATTTCACAAGAGGGCCAAGGGCTGGGTGAGCAGGTTCCGCGAGCTCGGCACAAGGTGGGGCACGATCAGCAACTTCAGCGATGATCCCTACTTTGCTGGTACTCGGGAGAACCGGCTACTTCAACTGGCGGACATTGTTGCCCACTCGGTATTCCTGCTCTATGAACGGCGCAATCCTTCCCTCATAAGAGAGATCCTGCCCCGCTTCGCTCACGATCAGGCGACCGTCTACGGATTGGTGCATAGTCGGGCCAGCGAGGTCTCGCCCTGCGACTGTCCGGCCTGTGCAAGCCAGGCCAACGGTAGGAACTACGGGTCCTGGGTCTGACCCGCTGTGGTGCTCGGGTGGAGTTCTGTTGCTGATCCAGCTTCAGTGTGGGGTCGTGGGTCTGAGCCGACTCCGTATCATGCTTCCCCAGGCTTCCGCGCAGAGCAGTTGATCGCGCGGCAGGCCGCCCTGTCCCGCTGGGGCCGGGCGGAGAAGGCCCCGACCGGGAAGTGAGCGGCTTTCGCGTGGCTTTCGCCCGGAGTTTTGCTAACGGATTGCTAACGCGACTCAAAAATACAGGGCGAAACCAGGGCGAAGACGGCAGCACGCGGTATCATGACAGATGGGGCTAAGCTGTTGACGTAGAAATACTTATCGACACATGACGGGATAGGCTGTCACGGCCGGGGACCTTTTGCTAAACCGTCGTAGGGGCCTAAACCTCTACCGGGGGTTCGAATCCCCCCCTCTCCGCCAGCCGCTAACCGCGGTGGCAGGGCGCCTGTGCGGCGCAGTGGCGGTGGTGGAGTACTAGGGCCGCTAGCCGCGGGGCAGGCCGGCATGCGCCGGAGGGGCCGTGATAAGTCCCTGAGTTGTACGAGCGCGCGGCGTGTGTCAGCGCTGGATGCGGGCGGAGCCGCCCTTGGCGAAGGCGCGGACCTGGTCGGCGGTAGCCATGGTGGTATCGCCGGGGAAGGTGGTCAGCAGCGCGCCGTGGGCCCAGCCGAGCTTGACCGCCTGCTCGGGCGGCTCGCCGGTGAGAATGCCGAAGAAGAAGCCGGAGGCGAATCCGTCGCCGCCGCCGACGCGGTCATACACCTCCAGCTCCGCGGTGGGAGCGACGAAGGTCTGGCCGTTGATCCAGGCCACCGCGCTCCAGCTATGGCGATTGGTCGAGTGCACCTCGCGCAGGGTGGTGGCGACGATCTTGACGTGGGGATGCTTGGTGACGACGGCGTCGATCATGGCGAAGAAGGCGCTGGGGTCGAGCTTGGACTTGGCGGCGACCTCGGGTCCGGGGATGCCAAGGCCCTTCTGCAAATCTTCCTCGTTGCCGACCAGCACGTCCACGTGTTGAACGATGCGGTGAACGACCTCGACGGCGCGGTCCTGGCCGCCGGAGATCTTCCACAGCTTCTCGCGGTAGTTGAGGTCGAAGGAGGTGACCGCGCCGGCCGCCTTGGCGGCCTGCATGGCCTCGGCGATCAGCTCACCGGTGGTCTCGGAGAGCGCGGAGAAGATGCCGCCGCTGTGGAACCAGCGCACGCCGCCGGCGAAGATCTCGTTCCAGTTGAAATCGCCGGGCTTGAGCCGGGCGGCGGCTTCGTTGGAGCGGTTGTAAAAGACCACCGGGCCGCGCACGCCGTAGCCGCGGTCGCTGTAGACGGTGGCCATGTTGGGGCCGTTGACACCGTTGTGCTCGAAGCGCTTGTAGAAGGGCTTGACGCCCATGGCCTTGACGCGCTCGGCGATCAGATCGCCGATGGGGTAGTTGACCATGGCGGTGACGATGCCGGTGCGCAGGCCGAAACAGTCGGCCAGGTTGGCGGCGCAGTTGAACTCACCGCCGCTGACGTGGATCTGGCACTGGGTGGCCTTGCGGAAGGGGATGATGCCGGGATCCAGGCGGTGGACCAGGGCGCCGAGGGACACAAAATCCAGCGCGGCCTCCTGGCGGGTATTCAGGCCATACGACATTCAATTCTCCTCTCTGCGATGAAGCTGTCTGACGATGGAGGGCCGGCGCGCCGGAATTGGCCGCGGCCTCTGGGAAACCTCTATTCTCGGTGGTGTGGCCCTCCTCAGGCAAGTGGGCGGGAAGGAGAGCCCAATCCGTCAGTAGCTGCCAGGAAGGGAGGCCGCGGGGCCGTCGCGGAGCCGTGGCGCCAGCAGCTCGGCCGGCTGGCCTTCCACTCTTCCCCTGGGCAGGGGCGTGACGCTTCCTGCTGGCGGCGCTCGATGAAGGTCGCGTCCTGGTCCACCGTGGCGATCCGCTGATCCGGGCGCCGTCGCCCCAACTCCCGCACCAAGGGCCCTCTGCCGCATCCTGCTACGCGCCAACGCTTACCCACGCGGGGCTTGCCGACGGATGGGGGCAGGCTAGGCCGAGTTGACTCACACAGGAAGGGTGGAGTATAACTCTGCGAGGTGCCAGATCCGAAGTCGCTGGTTCCGGATACTGTTGGCAGGTCGCCGACGCTCTCCCGGGTTTTCAATTCCTGGCGCGTGGCCCGGTGTTGTCTGGGTGAAGGCAGCGTCGCGTACCTGCC
>Ga0194112_10004667_pt1 | contig 18669 bp, 15 predicted proteins | sample TA2MahC400mmetaG_FD_146191 | JGI IMG/M metagenome (GOLD analysis project Ga0194112, IMG submission 146191) | Freshwater microbial communities from Lake Tanganyika, Tanzania - TA2015016 Mahale Deep Cast 400m | ecosystem: Environmental > Aquatic > Freshwater > Lake | place: Tanzania: Lake... | reverse complement strand
GATTGCGGGGAAGTTGTGGTTCCTCACGGTGCCCTCGCTGGCCGTGAGCCTTGCCACGGGCGCCGTGCGCGCGGCCACGTTTGCGAGCCACGAGCATCCCGGCCCGGTGACTGGCTCGGTGGTCGCAATGCTCGTGGCGAAGCACGTTGTCTTCGCCGCGTTCGTGGTCTGGGCCGTGCGGGTCCACTGGGTCTCGCGCAACTGGAGGCGTGCGTGATGGACCGCGTCCTCCTCATCACTCCCCCCTATCACTGCGGCGTGGTGGAGTCGGCCGGCCGCTGGCCCAACCTGGGCTTCATCTACATCGCGGGCGAGCTGCGCCGGGCAGGCTTCGAGCCGGTCATCTACGACGCCATGTCGCTCTTCCACGGCTACGACGACATCCGCGCCCGCATCGAGGAGGTCCGCCCACGCTTCGTCGGCGCCACCGCCATCACGGCCACGGTCAACGACGCCGTGAAGGTCCTCGCCCTTGCCAAGCAGGTTGACCCGACCATCACCACCCTCGTCGGAGGGGTCCACCCCACCTTTTGCTATGAGGAGGTCCTCCGGCAGCACGGCGACGCGGTGGACTACTGTGTCCTGGGCGAGGGGGAGCGGACCATGCCCGAGCTGCTCACGGCGCTGTCCTCCGGGGATTCCCCCGCGAAGGTGGCCGGCGTCGCTTACCGCGAGGGCGACGCGGTGGTGCGGACGCCTCCCCGGCCGCTCCTCGCCGACCTTGACAGCCTGCACCCGGCCTGGGACCTGGTGAACTGGGACGATTACCCGCTCTACTTCATAGACGACTCGCATGTCGCCATCCTAAGTTCTTCGCGGGGCTGCATTTACGGCTGCTCGTTCTGCTCGCAGCACAAGTTCTGGGGCGGCACGTACCGCGAGCGCGACCCCGCGCGCTTCGTGGCCGAAGTCCAGCACCTCTACGATGCCTACGGCGTCAACGTCTTCTTCATTGGCGACGAGTTGCCGACACGGAACGCCGCGCGGTGGAGCCGCATCCTCGACCTTCTCATCGAGAAGTCCCTGCCCGTTCACCTTCTTATCGAGACCCACGTGGGCGACATCCTGCGCGACCGCGACCTGTTGTGGAGATACCGCAAAGCGGGCGTGCTGTTCATCTACACGGGCGTCGAGACCGCCTCGCCGGGGCGGCTGGAGACGTTCAAGAAGAACATCAGCTTCGAGCAGTCGCGCGAGGCCATCCGCCTGGTCAGGGAGGCGGGCATCATCTGCGAAACCAGCCTCATCCTCGGCATGCCCGATGAAACCCCCGAATCCATCGCCGGAACCATCGAGCTGGCAAAGCTTTATGACGCCGACTACCTGCACTTCCTCACCATCGCCCCCTGGCCCTACGCCGACCTCTACCAAGAGCTCAAGCCATTCATCGAGGAGTGGGACTACTCGAAGTACAACCTCGTGCAGCCCGTCATCAAGCCGCGCGCGATGACGCGCGAGGAGGTCCTCCAGGGCGTCCTGCGGTGCTACCGCGAATACTACATGTGGAAGCTCCCCCAGTGGCTCGCCACGGAGGGGGATGAGTTCAGGCGGAGTTGCCTGCTCAAGGGCATGCAGGCCATCCTCGAGAATTCCTTCCTCAAGGACCACATGAAGGGCCTCGGCGCCATGCCTGCCCAGGTGGCCAAGCTCCTCTCGCACCTGCCCCCGCCGCGACGGGCCCCAGTTCCTGCCAGCCGGTAGCCGGACCGCTCCTGGCCTCCCCTCAGTTGCACGACTTCACTCTCGCCTTCGCACCCCTGAGAACGGAGAGAGGGCTGACGCGTCGAACACCCCTTGAGGGAGCAAACAAGTCTCAGTTGCATGTTCTTATGCAACAATGCTTTAGAGATTCCATCCTGGCGGCCCCCGCCGAGTTGGCTCGGTTGGCACGGTATCTGCTGTATACCCATCGGGCCGGGCGGAAGAGGCCAGTGATGAACACCCTATCACCATCTTGGCGGAGCCATCTATCCAGGAAGGAGGTGCGCAAAGAACACACCGGCCCGCTGACCTGTGCGGAACGAACGTTGGGGCAGAAGGGGGGGAGAGTCCTGGAACCGTGCCTCGCTGCCTCGCACTGCAGGGCCTGGCACGAGACACCGACCGAGGAGAGATGACGATGAGAAAGGCATTGACAAGGCTGGCCGTCGTGGCTGCCCTGCTGGCGTTCGCTAGCGCGCCAGCGCTTGCAGCGATCGCTGGTTCGGGCCACGACTTCTCCAGCGAGACGTGGAACTCGAGCGGCGAGATCTGCAAGCCGTGCCACGTGCCCCACAACCCGAACCCGGGCGGGAGCACGGCGCCCTTGTGGAACCACACGCTCACGAGCCAGACCTTCACCATGTACGGCACCACGGTGGCGGGCACCACGCCAGACGCGACCCCGAACGCCAAGTCGAAGCTCTGCCTGAGTTGCCACGATGGTGTCACGAACCTCGATGCGTTCGGCGGCGCGGCCGGTTCTACCCCGATATCCGGCGCGGCCAACATCGGCATTACCCTGGCCGACGACCACCCGGTTTCGATCGCCATCACCCCGGGCAGCAAGGGGATCAAAGGCACGCTCGGCTCGAATGTTGTGATCTACAGCAACAAGGTGGAATGCGCGAGCTGCCACGACATCCACAACAGCGCGGGCGTCGCAAAGCTCCTGCGCACGTCCAACGCCGCCAGCGCGCTTTGCCTGGAATGCCACAACAAGTAGGCCCACGCGGCTACTTGCCCATGCTCTGCCCAGACCGTTGGGCAGGGAACCCATCAAGGCGACGCCGCCGAGCTTCTGGGCGGCGTCGCCTTGTTGCTTGTGCCGTGCGCTTGCAGACCCCATGCAGGCCAAGTAGAATGATGATGGCTGTCTGCCATTCGGGGGCCGCCTCGGAGCGAATCACTCACGGGAGTACCGCGCGGATGTGGCAATTGCGTGGGAAGCGGGCATCAATGTGTCCCAGGGCTCGCCTGGCCCTCGCGCTGCTGTCGTGCGGCCTCCTGGCGCTGGCCGGCTGCGGAGGCCCTGGCGAGGCGGCGGGCCGCCCCATCGTCCTCTATCCGCCCTTGCCGCAGCGACCCCGGATCCAGTTCTTGTGCGAGCTGAACTCCTCAGAGGACGTCCGGGCGTCGCAGAACTCCTTCAGGCAGTTCATCCTGGGCGAGGATGTGAAACGGCCTGTCTTTGTGATGACGCGTCCCCATGGCATGCTCTTCCATGAGGACAAGCTGTACGTCTGCGACTCGAGGGCAAAGATCGGGGTGATCTTCGATTTCAAGCGGCGGGACCTTCGGCTGTTCCCCGATCCCAAGGCCTACCGGCTTGGGATGCCCGGGAACATCTCTGCCGGGGCGGCGGGAGAGAAGTACCTCGCCGATTCGGCGCGGGGCGAGGTGATTGTGTTTGACCAGCAGGACAGGCCGTTGCGCTCGATCACGCGGCAGGAGGGCATGAAGCCTGTGGACGTCGTGTGGCACGAGGGCAAGCTCTATGTGGCCGACATGAGGAGCAACTCCGTGCTGGTCTTTGAGCCGAAGACGGGGCGATTCGAGCGTCAGATTGGCAAGGAGGGCGAGACGCCGGGCGCGTTCAAGTGGCCCGTCAAGGTCGCCTTCGGCCCCCAGGGACACCTCTATGTGTGCGACCTGCTCAACGCTCGGGTGCAGGAGCTCGACGGGAAGGGCAAGGTCGTCAGGGTGTACGGCGGGTTGGGCGACTACGTGGGCAAGATGGTCCGGCCGCGAGGCATCGCCGTGGACCGCGAGGCCCGCCTCTACGTGGTGGACTCCGCGCCGGAGCACGTGCAGATGTTCGACTCCGAGGGCCACGTGCTGCTCCTCTTCGGGGGCTCGGGGCCCGGGCCGGGCGACATGTCGCTGCCGTGCGGGGTGGCCATCAGCTATGAGGGCGTCGAGCACTTCGCCCAGTATGCCGCGCCCGATTTCCAGATCGAGCACCTCATCTTCGTCAGCAACCAGTTCGGGCCGAAGAAAGTCAACGTGTACGGCTTTGGCAAGTACCTGGGAGCCGTACCGGCGGAGAGGGGGCAGGAGGGAGGGAACCAGGAGCAGAAGGAGAGGGACGGGCCGCCTCCCGAGAAGAGCCGCCAGGACCCCGCGGGGGCCGCTCGCAAGGCCGGCGAGGAGAAGTAGCCCACGTGCGGAGCGCACGGAGGGTCGCGGATGAGCCAAACTGCCTTACGCCGCATCCTGGGCGGGCTGCTCGCCGCGTGCTTGCCTGTGGCTCTGGGGCTCGTGTCCTGCACGCCGGAGGAGCGGCATCGGGCCCTGACGTTCTTCTTCGACGGCGTGCCGCCGCTGCACCCCGAGGCCGACAGCGTGAAGCTCGTCCCGGAGAGCAAGCGCGCAGCGCCCGTGACCCCGGGGCCTGCGCGGCCGACACCTTCCGTCGTGGCCGGGTACGAGCACAAGCCGGGCCTCGACCGGACGCAATGTGGCGCCTGCCACAACGTGAACCGGTCCTATCGGCTCCTGAAGCCCATCGGTGAGCTGTGCAGCTCCTGCCACGAGCGGGAGATGCGGGAGTTCCCCCGCATGCACGGGCCCGTCGCCCTTGGCGACTGCGCGGCCTGCCACGAGGCCCACCGCTCGCGTTACAAACACCTGGTGAAAGCCCCGGCCCCCACGCTGTGCTTTCGCTGCCACGAGCAGACCCCGGAAGGAGCGAAGCCCCCGGCCTGTCCCAGGGCCTCTGACGACGTCAACTGCCTCAAGTGCCACGACGCGCACGGGAGCGCCGACCCCGCGTTCCTCACCCGCCGGGCCGCTGCCCAGCGGCAGGGAGCCCTCCCCTCTCCACCCGGCGGGGCTCCATGAGCGTTGAGCGGACCACCCGAGCTCTCGTGCTGGCGGCGCTTCTGGGCGGGGCGACGGGCCTCGGGCAGCAGGCGCCCAGCACCCGACTGCTCCGCCTGGGCGACTTCTCGGCCGCCACGGAGGTGCTCTACGAAACGACGAACCGCAAGTACACGACGAAGCAAGGCGGCGCGACCACCCAGTACTCGACGTCCGGCTTCCATACCCTCCTCGACCTCGGCTTCAGGGGCTATGCGTACCACCCGAGACTCCTCGATTTCTCCGGAACGATCGGGTTCGAGCTCGACCGGGCGAACTCGAGCATCACGACCCCAGGGGAGGATCGGGACCGGTCGTTCGGCGGGGTCGCGCCGCGCTACAACCTCACCGGCGTGGTCCTCGGGCAACACCCCGGCTCGCTCCTCTTCGGCCTCGCCCGCCAGCAGACGGTGGTCGCCGGCGGGGCCGGCGACCTGGCCGTGGTGGACGCCCGCCGAGAGAACGCCGTGCTGCGGATCAGGAGCGACCCCTTCCCGGTCGAGCTGTACTACTCTCACGTGGCGTCCAAGGAGGAGCAACTCGGGTTCGGCGAAGGCCGGGACGACGAGAGCACCACGGTAGGGTTCACGATGCACCACTATGCCGGCAATTCGACCTCCCGGCTCAACTGCGAGCGGTTCGACCGCAGAGAGAACGTGGTGAGCGCTTCCGATGTTCTCAGCCGCTATGCCACCGAGCAGCGGGTCCAGAGCCTGTCGCTGAGCAACCGCCTGGTGTTTGGCGCGCGCGACCAGCACGCTCTGACGTCGCAGGTGGATCACAGGCAGGACACGGGCACCGCTCCCTACGAGCGGTTCTCGGCCGGCGAGATGCTGAGCCTGAGCCACACGAGGAACCTGCGAACGAGCTACGATGCGCGCTACACGCGCGACACCGTGGGGCTGATGCAAAGCGATCTGGTCACAGCGGGAGCCAGCCTCCACCACCAGTTGTACGAGAGCCTGTCCACCACCCTGGAAGCGCACGGCTCACAGCAGGACTTCAATGCCTCCAGCCGGAGTATCCAAGGCGGCTCGGCCACGTGGGCCTATCGCAAACGCATCCCCCATGGCACGCTGTTCGTGGACCTGGGGGCGGGGCGCGAGGTGACCGACGAGCAAGGGCCGGGCGGCGTCGTGCCCGTCCTCGGCGAGGGCCATGTGCTCTCGAACATCACGACCGTGTTTCTGAACAACCCCAACGTTATTCTCAGCACGGTCGTCGTGCGGAACGTAGCAAACGAGCTCTGCATTCTCGATGTGGACTACCGCCTCATCCCCCAGGGCAGCTTCGTCGAGATCCGCAGGGTGGCGAGCAGCATCCGCATCCCCGACGGCGGGTCCGTGACCGTGGACTACTCGTACAACTCCGGCGGCCCTGTGAAGTACGCCACTCGGAACACCCACTGGCGGGCCCAGGTGGACCTGTTCGACCAGCTATCGCTCTTCGCAGGGGTGCGGACGACCAAGCAGGACCTGATCTCGGGGTTCGATGCGGGGCGGCTGCAAGACATCACGGACACCCTCTATGGGGCCGAGTTCCGCTGGAACCCGTTTCGGCTCCGGGCCGAGCACCAGATCTACGACAGCACGCAGACGCCCTACACATCGGACAGCCTGTCGCTCGACGTGTCGCATGCGATTACTCCGCGCCAGCACCTGTCGGCCCACGCGGCGGCTCGGCGCGTGCGCTACGGCGGCGGCGGCACGTCGTCCTACAACAGCCTCTCGGGCACCTACAGCGTGCAGCCGACGCTTGCGGCCACGATCCACGCCACTGTCGGCTTCGAGCGGTTCGACGACCGCGGCAACGCAGGCACGTACGCCTATGCGCGCCTGGATGCGACCTGGCGCATCCGAAGCACCCATTTCTCCCTGAGCTGGTCCATCCGCCAGCGCGACGACGTGTCCGTGCGGGAGGTGAGCGACGCCTTCATGTTCTCGATTCGCAGGAACTTCTAGCCAAGGAGCGAGCGATGCGCGGGATGACGGTTGTGGGGTTGATGTGGGCGGCGCTCTCCGCGCCGGGCCTGGCCGCCGAGGCCCCGGCCAAGGGCGGAAAGCAGGACATGATGGCGCCCATCCACGCCAGGATCAACGCTCTCCAGGCAAAGTGCGACCAGGACCCGAAAGCCTGGGAGCCGCGCTACGACCTGGCCAAGCTCTACGTGGGCTTCGCCATGGCCGAGCGGGCGCTCAAGCTGCTCGACGAGGCCATCGCGATCAAGCCCGAGCACGTGCCCTTCTACCAGCTTGCCGGCGAGGCCCGTCTCCAATTGAAGGAGACCGACAAGGCGATCGAGTGGTGGCAGAAAGCGCTCAAGATCGACCCCAAGAACGAGCGGGCCAAGGCCTCGATCGCCTTCGTGGAAAAGCAGCGCGAACAGGAGGCCCAGGAGGCCGCGCTCGACGAGAAGCTGAAGAAGAGCCCCGGCGACCTCGATGCCTTGCTGGAGCGCGCCAAGCTGCGGTCCACGCGCACCAAGTGGGCGGAGGCGCTCGCCGACGCCGGCTCCGTGCTTGCCAAGAAGCCCGACCACGTGGAGGCCCTGGGCATCGCGGCCGTGGCCTGCTATCGGCTGGAGAAGTACGATGAGGCCATCGCCCATTGGACCCACGCCGCCAAGCTCGACCCCGGCAAGCAGAGCTACGCGATCTGGCTGGAGTACGCGCGGAAGGCCAAGGCCGCCCGCGACAGCCTGGTCGAGATCGAGGCCAAGGTGAAAGCCGCCCCGGCCGATGGCAAGCTGAGGCTTCGGGCGGGCGAAATGTGCGCAAGCCTCGGAAAGCTGGCCGACGCGATGAAGCACCTGAGCGAGGCAGTGCGCCTGCTGCCCAACGACGCCGCGGCCCGCAAGGCGTACGGGCTGCTCCTGTTCCGCATGGGGCAGATGGACGAGGCCCTTGCGGAACTGGAGAAGTGCATCAAGCTCGACCCGAAGAACCCGGAGTACCAGCGCGCGCTTGACGACGTGCGGCGACTGCATAGGATGCATCGAGAGATGAAGAAAGGGGACTGAAGTGTCCCAATTCGTGCGACGGTTTCTGGGAATGTCTCCAGAAGTGACATCCGAGGAGAGCGTCGCATGCTCGACGGCTGTCCCGTAGCCCGAAGTGCTGTAGCTCACCCGGCTTCTGACGACCACGGTGCCCCTGCACGGCGAGCCGGCTGGCACGGGATTTGCAGGCTGTTGCCAGTGGGTATGGTTAGCCTGCTGGTGGTGGGCGGCTGCGGGCCCCGGGATCCGCGCCCCTGGCAGCCCGCGAGCCGAACCGTTGTGTGGCCCGCGCCGCCGGCGCCACCCCGGGTGCGGTACGAGGGAAGCATCACATCGGGTCAGGCCCTGCGCTTCGCGAGCACGACGGGCTCGCGACTGCTGGATCTCCTGGTGGGCAGGCCCCGGATGCACTTGGGCGCGCCCCATGGGCTGGCCGCGAGCGCGACCTTGATTGCGGTTGCCGACTCTGGCACCGGCGCGGTGCATGTCCTGGAGCTCGCCAAGCGCCGCTACCGGGTGCTTGCCTCGGTGGGGGACGTCCCACTGGGCTGCCCGGTCGGGCTGGCCGCCGGAGGGCAAGGCGACCTCTTTGTCGCCGACGCCGCGCTCGCCAGGGTCTTCCACCTGGCGACGACCGGCCAGTTGCTGGGCGAGGTCCGGGAGAAGTTCATCCGGCCCACGGGAGTGGTCTACGATGCGCCCCGTCAGCGCCTGCACATTGTGGACTCCGGGGCTCACGCCCTCCTCACGTTCCGGCACGAACAAGGGGGCTGGACCCTGGCTCGGAGACTCGGCGGGCGCGGAGAGGAAGAGGGCTTGTTCAACTTCCCCACCCACGCGGCCGTGGACCGCGATGGGAGCCTCTACGTGGCCGATTCGCTCAACCACCGCATCCAGCGTTTCGACGCCGAGGGCCGCCTCCTCGGCTCCTTCGGCCAGGCCGGCGACGGCACCGGCGACTTCGCCAAGGCCAAGGGCGTGGCGGTGGACTCCGAGGGGCACGTCTATGTGGCGGACTCCCTCTACGACGTCGTCCAGATCTTCGACAGGGACGGCCGCTTCCTCCTCAGCTTCGGCGGCAGCGGCCGCGAACACGAGTCGCTGTGGCTGCCCACGGGCATCTTCATTGACGAAGAGGACCGCATCTATGTGGCCGACACAGGCAACGCCCGCGTCCAGGTGTACCAGTACCTGCGCGAGAGCCGCTAGCCTCCTCCTGGCGCTGGCCTCCCTCGCCCTCGCCGCCGCGCCGCAGGGCGCCGGGAGCATCGTGAACACGCCCCACAACCTCTCGGTGAGCGGGCCGGGGATCATCAAGTCGCCCACGGAAACACAGGTCTGCATCTTCTGCCACACCCCGCACACGGCCACGCCCAGGACGCCCCTGTGGAACCGCGACGTGACCGCGGCCAGGACCTACACCCTCCCGTCCAGCCCCACCCTGCACGCCTACGGCCGCGGAGCCGGGCCGCAGCCCGATGGCTCCTCGAAGCTCTGCCTCAGTTGCCACGACGGCACGATCGCCCTGGGCGCCGTGCGCAGCCGCCCGGGGACCATCCCCGTGGCCGGGGGCGCCATGCTCAGGCCGGGCCAGAAGGGGTACATTGGCACCGACCTCTCCGGCAGCCACCCCATCTCATTCGTCTACGACGACGGCCTGGCGCTGCGGAACAACGCCGCTGGCGACATGCCGCTCCGGCTCCCCTCCACGCTCAACGACCCCCGCGTCAAGCTCGACAAGCAGGGAAAGATGCAGTGCACCACCTGCCACGACCCGCACGACGACAGCAACTTTGCGTCGTCCGGCGTCCACTTCTACGTCAAACCCGACTGGAGCGCCCTGTGCCTCACCTGCCACGACTACTAGGCCCGCGCCCGCCGGCCCAGCCCGTGGGGGCGCTGCTGCTCGCCGCCCTGGCCCTGGCCGCCACGGCCGACGCCGGAGCCTTCAGCGCGAGCGCGCACGGCAACCGGGCCGTGTTGCCCCAGGCCTGTCGCGGCTGCCATGTGGGCCACGGCCCTCCTCGGGCCGTGATGCTCCCTGGCAGCGGCGACACCACGTGCCTGACCTGCCATGGCGACGCCGGGAGCCGCAACGCCGCCAAGGCGAAGGGACTCCTCGCCAAAGCGGAGGGGTTGGCCGACATTGCCGCGGAGCAGCGCAAGACATCGCGGCACACGCCGCCAAGCCCAGGCCAGGCGGCGGCAGCCGGAGGGGCCGCGTCGTCCGCCGTCTCGTGCACGAGCTGTCACGATGCCCACTACGTGGTCAGCGCCCCGGACCCGGCCAAGGCCGACGTGACGAGGGTGAAGCAGATCCAGAACGCCCGGCGCGGGGCCACGCCGGAGTACGAGCTGTGCTACCGCTGCCACGGCGCTGCGGCGGCAGGGGGGGCCGCGGCGCGGGACATCAGGCGACTCGTCCGCCAGGCGAACCCCTCGTTCCATCCCGTCGAAGCCCCGGCGCGGAACACTGAGGTCCCCAGCCTGCTTCAGCCCTACAACGAGCAGAGCTACACCGCCTGCACCGACTGCCACGGGAGCGACCAGGCGAATGGGCCGCGGGGGCCGCACGGATCGAGTTTCAAGCCGATCCTCAAGGCACGCTTCGAGCCGGACAGCGGGCGCGCCGAGACGGCCGATCTCTACGCCCTCTGCTACCGCTGCCACAGCCGCAACATCGTCGTCAGCGAGAACCCCGGCACCTTCCGTTTCCACAGGAAACACATCGTGGACGAGAAGGCATCGTGCCGCGCCTGCCACAACAGCCACGGCAGCACCCAGTACACCCACCTGATCGACTTCGACACCAAGATCGTGTTCCCGAACAGCAAGGGCCGTCTGAAGTTCGAGGATCAAGGGGTACGGCGCGGAGCATGCAGCCTGCGCTGCCACGACAAGGACCACGACGAGCTCAACTACTGAGGAGCGCCGGTGACCCCAGTTCGGTTCCCATCGCCCCGGCTCGCGCCGCCTCTCCTGGCCGCCCTGTTGGCGGTCCTCGTCGGTTGTGGCAAGGAGGAGGCCGCCCCGCCGCCCCGCCCCTCCGGCGGTCCCCCGCCCGCTCCCCGTGCCACGGTCGGCTTGCCCGACCGTGCGGACACGGCTGGTCAAGCCAGCCGTGGCACAACCGCGTCCCACGCCAAAACCCTCGCCGCGCGCGAGCACGCCCTCGTCGCTCGTCTCACGGAGAAGCCCGACGACCTGGAGGCCACGCTCGCACTCGCCAACCTCTACTACGACACCCGCCGCCCCGAGCTCGCGATCCCCGGCTACCTCGAAGTCCTCAAGCACCAGCCCGACAACCCCAGCGTTCGCACCGACCTGGGGACCTGCTACCGCAACGCGGGCAAGCTCCTGGAGGCCAAGGCTGAGTACGAACGAGTCCTTCAGAAGAACCCCGGCCACATCCAGGCCACCTACAACCTCGCCATCGTCACCGAGGAACTGGGGGACCTGCTCCGCGCGGCCGAGCTCTGGGAGCGCGTGGCCGGCATGGCCCCCGGCACCCCCGCGGCCCGAGAATCCCTCCGCCACGCCGCCGCCGCTCGGGCCGCCGCCACAAAAAAGGACGCTTCGCCCCCGAAGGAACCCCCGAAATGACCCGAACCACCCTGTCCCTTGCCCTCGGCCTGCTCCTGACCCCGTGCGCCGCAGCCACAGCGCGCGCTGCCGAGGCGCCCAAGACGCTCGTCCCCAGAGCATCCTGCGTCAGCAAGGACTGCCACGCAGACTTCTCGAAGAAGAAGCACCTCCACGGCCCCGTCGCCGAAAAGGAGTGCAAGGAGTGCCATTCCTGGAAGGACGACCTCCACAAATTCGCCCTCGTCCGCAAGGGCACGGCCCTCTGCACCGAATGCCACGACGACATCCTTGTGAAGAAGGACGGCGCGAAAACGAAGAAGGGCGCCACACTGCACGAGCCGATCACCGAGGACTGCGTGACCTGCCACGACCCCCACGCCAGCAACGAGAAGGGCTTCCTCACGATGCCCCTCCTCGAGCTCTGCGATACCTGCCACGACAAGACCCTGGCCCGCGCGAGAGGCAAGGACAAGACGGTCCTCTCGAACCACGCCGTCATGCTCGAGGGCAAAGCCTGCATGACCTGCCACTCGCCCCACACGAGCAAGGTCCCCTATCTCCTTACCCAGAAGCCGAAGGCCCTCTGCCTCAGTTGCCACGACAAACCGCAGCAGGCAGGCAGCCGCGAGGTGGCGAACGTGAAGGAACAGCTCACCCAGAAGAAACACGTCCACGGCCCCGTCGCCGACGAAGATTGCACGGCCTGCCACGTCGGCCATGCCTCCGAGCAGGTGACGCTTCTCGCCCGCGCCTATCCCCCGAAATTCTACGCCCCGTTCGACCCCAAGGCATACGCCCTCTGCTTCGAGTGCCACGAGGCCGACCTGGGCACCCAGGCCAAGACGACCAAGGCCACCGAGTTCCGCAACGGCGAGCACAACCTGCACTTCCTCCACGTGAACAAGCCGACCAAGGGCCGAACCTGTCGCGCCTGCCACGCGGCCCACGCCAGCGACCTGCCGTCGCAGATTCAGCCCGCGGTGCCCTTCGGCACCGGCGGCTGGGCCATCCCCATCCGCTTCACCAAGACGGCCACGGGCGGCTCCTGCCAATCGGGCTGCCACGAGCCGAAAGCCTACGACCGCAAGACGCCGGTGGACTAAATGGCTTTCAGCGATTCGGCTCATTGGGGCGAAGACTGCCTGAAGGCAGGACTCCAAACGGGTCGCCCTCCTGGTTGGGAGTCCTGCCTTTGGGCAGTCTTGGTGGCGGTGAGGGCGCCGCCGAATCGCTGAAAGCTATCTAGAAAGGAGGACTGTCATGGCCTATCTGCTGCTCGTGGATGACGACGAGTGTGGGGTGAGGAGCTCGTGAGGGGAGCGGGTTGCCGCCCTCCCGAAGGGGGGGCACCTTCGGGAGGGCGTCCCGCCCGGTCACGTGCGGTAGACCGGCAGGTAGCGGTAGTAGACCTCGAGGCAGAGGATGGCCATGGTGGTGGAGAAGACGCGTCCGCCCTGGGAGCCCCACATGGTCATCGTGGGGTCCCAGCTTCCTCGGATGAAGCGCCCGCGGGTGTCGGGCCTGTCCTCCTTGAACTGGAGCTTCACCAGGGGGTCGCGGAACATCTTGTTCCACTCGCGCCAGAACTCGGACTGCGGCCCCATCTGGAACATGGCCAGGACCGAGTAGTAGGTGTAGTAGAGGTCGTTGACGAGGGTGTCCTTGACCCCGTTGTCGCCGCCGCGTGCGCCCTGCCGCTGCCGCTCGTGCGCGATCAGGGTGTTGGCGGCCGCGAGGATGTCGGCATCGTAGTCCCCGCCGAGGAACTGGCGGCAGAGCATGCCGATGGCGGTCATGGCCGGCGTGGCCGCGGGCGTGCCCACCGTGTAGGCGCTCCCGCCGTAGTCGCGCAGGGTGTTCTTCAGGAACACGCGCGAGCGCTCGACGGCCTGCTGGGGCACGCGGAGTTCGGAGCAGATGGCCGACTTGATGGCCATGATTTGCCAGCCGGTGACGGACATGTCGCCGCCCTCCTTGTCCACGGCGCCCGCGTAGCGGAACCCGCCGTGCTCGGGCTGCACCAGGCAGATGTAGTCAACGGCGTTCTGGGCCATCCGCCCGACGGCCGGGCTCTGGGTCATCCCGTAGGCCTCGGACACAGCCATGGTGGCGATGCCCTGCTCGTAGAAGGTCTTCCAGCCGAAGCTGCCGTTGTCCTTCTGGTTGTTCTTCAGCCATTCGAGGCCGCGCCGGACCGTGTCCTGGTAGGGGCCTTTGACGTGGGTGTAGCCGGCGCCCAGGAAGCACAGGAGCGCGAGGCCGGTCATCCCGGTGTCGAAGTCGCCCGCGCCGTCCCACTCGCGGCAGCTCCAGTGGCCGTCGGGCTTCTGCGCGCGCTTGAGCCAGTAGAGGCCGGCGTCCACGCAGCTCTGGGCCTTCTCGGTCCAGCCCCCGCCTCCCTTGCCGGGACCGAAGCGGCCGCTCCGCCCCGGCCGGCCGCTGTAGATGCCCGGGGTCCGCTTGCGGGGCGAGGTGAGGGTGTCAAGCGCGAACGTCGGCGTGTCCGAGGGGGGATCCAGGCTCGTCACGGGGCGCAGGTCGTCCACCGGATTGGGCGGCAGGTCGTCGTCCAGGTCCAAGCGCGGGCCGCCGTCGGTCCCGCCGTCGCTGCCTTCCCGTTCGCTCGGAAGCTCGGGCGCGATCGGGATGTCCTTGATCGGCAGCGAGGTGTCCTCCACTCGCTCCTCCTCAAACTCCCGCTCCGGCTTCTTCAGGTCCTCCCACTTCTCCACTTGCGGCTCTTTCACGAGTTCGACAACGACGGAGCCGATGATCTGCTCCTTGGCGCTGAGCGGCATGGGCCAGGCGCAGAGGACCAGGAGAGCGATGACGTGGACGAGGAAGGAGATCATCCACCAGGGGGCCCGGCGGACCAGGTTGGTGAGGCTCTCGTGGAGTTCGCTCGGCTGGGCCTCCGCGATGGCCTCGTCGAGCGCCGCCTCGCACTGCTCAAAGCGTTCGTCCATCATGGCAGGCGTCCTTTCACGCAAGGGGCCAATGGCACTCTCCCGCACGCGCCACTCCTCCTTTCCGTCTGAAGCATACCCCAGGCAGTGTCAAGCTCGCATCATATCGGGGTGCCTGGACGTCAAATTTCCATAAAAAATGGCGACCCCCGCTTGCCTTGCCCCGTGTCCCGCGGCATGCTAGATGGCGTTCGGTGGGCGTGGTGCCCAATGGGGGAACCCGTTTGGGGTCCCGCCTTCAGGCGGTGTTCGTGTGCTCCATTCCGCCTGAAGGCGGGACTCCGAACGGGTTTGGCCCGCTGAACTGGGTTTGGGCAACTCGCCCTGGAGACTCGACAGTGCAACCGCAGCCTCCCACTCCCGACACGGCGCCGGCCCCCCCTGGGCCGGCGGCGGGGCGCCTGCTGGCCTACGTGGACGCGAGCCTGACGTCGGCCAAAGTGCTCCACGCCGCGCAGCGCCTGGCGGGCGAGCTGGGGGCCGAGTGGGTCGCCGCAAGCGTCGAGACACGCAAGACGGCGTCCCTCAGCGCCCACGCGCGCCAGCGGCTCGACTACTCCCTGGCCCTGGCGGAACGCCTCGGAGCGGAGACGATCATGCTGCACGGCGACCTGGAGGCGGAGGTGCTGCTGGACTACGCGCGGGCGCAGGACGTGACGCTCATCGTCGTGGGCCGGCCGTCCGAGCGGCGCTGGCTGCCGGGCGGACGGCGCCGCGTTCTGCGCGACCTGCTGGAGAACAGCGGCGACATTGCCGTCTGCGTGGTCCCAGGTGTGGAGGAGTCAGCGGACCGGGAGCCGCCCCCGCCGGCGCCCTGGGGGCCGTGGAGCGCTTACCGCAAGGCGGCCGGCATCGGGGCGCTGGCCGGGGCGCTGGCCGCCCTCTCCGACCACGTTGGACTCTCGCAACTCCACGTCGTCACGGCTTACTCTCTAGGCATCATCCTGGTGGCCGCGCGATACGGGCGCGGGCCGAGCCTTCTGGCGGCACTGGCGGGCGCGGGCCTGTTCGGCCTCATATACGAGGTGGAGCCGGGACGCCTTGGCCCGCCCGACCTGCCATACCTCCTCACGTTCGCGGCCACCCTCTCGGCGGCGCTGATCACGAGCGCGCTCACCGAGCAGATTCGCCGGCAGGCGCACTCGCTTCAGCAGCGGAGCCTGCGGGCCAGCGCGCTCTTCCGCCTCAGCGAGCGGCTCGCCAGCACGTCCGGCGCCCAGCCGCTCGCCGAGGCCGCGGAGGGCCAGCTTCGCAAGCTCCTGGGCGCCGAGGTGGCCATCCTCCTGCCACAGGGCCCCAGCGGCCTCGCACCCGTCACCGCGGCGGGCAACGGCTTCGCCCTGGGCCCCAGGGAGGCGGCCGCCGCCCAATGGGCGTTCGAGCACGGCCACATGGCTGGGGCGGGCATGGACTCGATGCCGAGCGCGACGGCGCTCTACGTGCCGCTCATTGGCCCGCACGGGGCGATCGGGGTCATCGGCATGCGCAAGGCCAGGCCGGGCAGCCCCCTCGCCCGGGCACCGAGGCGGCTACTCGCGACATTTGCCACCCAGATCGCCCTCGCCATCGAGCGCGACCAGATGGCCGACATGGCCCAGAAGTCCCTCGTCCAGGCCGAGGCCGAGCGCCTCCGAAGCTCACTCCTCAGCTCTGTGTCCCACGACCTCCGCACCCCCCTCGCCACCATCGCGGGCGCCAGCAGCACCCTGCTGGAGCTCCAGCACATCCAGGACGCCGAGACCCGCCAGCAACTCCTCCGCACCATCTGCGACGAGGCGAGCCACCTCAACCAGTTCGTCGAGAACATCCTCCAGATGACCCGCATCGAGTCGGGCAGCCTCGCCCTCCACAGGGAGTGGCAGCCCATCGAGGAGGTGATCGGCTCAGCCCTGGAGCGGACCCGCGCCGCCCTCGCCGGCCGCCCAGTGCACACGGCCGTGCCCGACGGACTTGGCATGGCGCCCTTCGACGGCGTGCTCATCCAGCGCGTGCTGGTGAACCTGCTCGACAACGCGGCGAAGTACACGCCGCCCGGCACGCCCATCGAGGTCTCCGCCGAGGCGGCGGACCGCCAGCTCGTCATCGAGGTGGCCGACCGCGGGCCGGGGCTCCCCGAGGAGGAGCGCCAGCGGGTCTTCGAGAAATTCTACCGCTTCAGGCGCCCGGGCGTGAAGGTGCCCACGGGCACCGGCCTGGGCCTCTCGATCTGCCAGGCCATCGTCGAGGCCCACGGCGGCCGCATCTGGGCCGAGAACCGCCCCGAGGGCGGCGCCAGCTTCCGCTTCGCTCTCCCCATCGAGGGAGAGCCCCCTCCCCTCGCCGCCGAGGAGGAGGCACCGGCTTAGGTGGCGTGCAGGACTGGCTAAAGCCAGGACTCCGAACCCAGAGGACCACCTGTTTGGAGTCCTGCCTTCAGGCAGTCTGCGGCTGGAGTGACAAGATGTCCACAAACAAGCCGCGCGTGCTGATCATTGAGGACGAGAAGCCGATCCGCACCTTCCTCCGCGCCTCGCTGGAGGGCGAGGGCCACGACGTGGTGGAGGCCGAGGCCGGGCGCGAGGGCGTGGCCCAGGCCGCCATGTGGGTTCCCGACCTCGTCATCCTCGACCTCGGCCTGCCCGACATTGACGGGCTTCAGGTCATCAGGGAACTGCGCGGGTGGTCCCACGTCCCCATCGTCATCCTGTCGGCCCGCGAGCGCGAGGGGGACAAGGTGGCGGCCCTCGATGCCGGGGCCGACGACTATCTGACCAAGCCGTTCGGCATCCGCGAACTCCTCGCGCGCGTCCGCGTCGCCCTCCGCCACGCCGCGCAGACGGGCAAGGAGAGGAGCACCCAGTACCGCGTGGGGGAAATCCAGATGGACCTCGATGCGCGGCGGGTCTTCCTGGCGGGGAAGGAACTGCACCTGACGCCCATCGAGTACAAGCTCCTCGCCACCCTCATCCACCACGCCGGCAAGGTCCTCACCCACCGCTTCCTCCTCAAGGAGGTCTGGGGGCCGGGACGGATAGACGACGTGCACTACCTGCGGGTGTTCATGGCCGGCCTGCGGCGGAAGATCGAGGCCGACCCCTCGCACCCGCGCTACCTCCTCACCGAGCAGGGGGTCGGCTATCGTCTCGCCGACGAGTGACTCAGACGGCTCTCGGCGACTTGGCGACGCCGGTGACGGCCCCAAGACTGCCTGAAGGCAGGACTCCGAACGAAGCCCCACCTGTTTGGAGTCCTGCCTTCAGGCAGTCTTTGCCCCAAGGAGCCCAGTGGCCAGAAGCCAGTTGGTGGCTCACCGAAGGCCCATGGCTCTCAGGTTGCGGAGCGAGAGGGCCAGGCTCTCGAAGGGGTCGCGCTGGCAGGTGTCCTGCTCGACGATGTACCACTCGGTGCCGGCCTCGCGGGCGGCGGCCAGGATGTCGGGCCAGTCGAGATTGCCCTCGCCCACCTCGGCCATGAGCTGCTGGCCCCCCTTGTTCGTCATGTCCTTCAGGTGCAGGCAGGGCGCGCGGCCCTTGAGCCTGCGAATCCAGGCCGCCGGGCTTCCGCCGCCGTGCTGCACCCAGTAGGTGTCTATCTCGGAGAGGAAGACGCTGGGGTCGCTGTCCTCGTAGAGAATCTGGAGGCCGGTGCGGGCGCCGAACCTCTCCAGCTCGAAGCTGTGGTTGTGGTAGACGAACTTCAGGCCGCCCTGGGCGAGGCGGCGGGCGACCTCGGACGCCTCCCTGGCGAAGCGGGCGAAGCCTTCGGCGTTGCGATAGCTGCCCGGCAGGCCGCCGATGCCGGCGTAGGGGCAGCCATAGGTCTGGTGCAGGTCAATCACGGCCTGGGGGTTGTCGCGCATCTGCTCGAAGCCGATGTGGGTGGCGCAGATTCTCAGCCCCTCGCCGTCGCACACCCGCCGCAGCTCGGCGGGGTCCGTCGGCCCGAGGGCAGAAAGCTGCACGGCCTGGTAGCCGATGGCGGCCACCTTCTTCATCGTCGCCACGATGTCGGCCGGCGTCTTCGTGAAGTCCCGAACAGTGTACAACTGCGCCGCAATCACCGAGCCTGGCATGGCGTTTCTCCGGTCGCATCAGGGATCCTGCAGGTCGAACGTCAACTCCTTGCCGTTGAGCGTGATGAGGAAGCAGTTGAGGACGTTACGTCCCAGCAGTACACTGTTGCGCCTGGAGGCTACACAGCGAACACCTGAGAGATGGACCCCCTCGACCAGCATGTCGACGTAGTAAACGGGCCGGGTGCTTACAGAGCCGTCGAAGGCTGTGGCGCGCGTGCGTCCCCAGG
>Ga0194112_10004664_pt1 | contig 18675 bp, 17 predicted proteins | sample TA2MahC400mmetaG_FD_146191 | JGI IMG/M metagenome (GOLD analysis project Ga0194112, IMG submission 146191) | Freshwater microbial communities from Lake Tanganyika, Tanzania - TA2015016 Mahale Deep Cast 400m | ecosystem: Environmental > Aquatic > Freshwater > Lake | place: Tanzania: Lake... | reverse complement strand
GGGTCGCCGACCGGTTGTGCCGTGTCGAGGGCTTCGGGTGGGACTGGGCGGCCCCCTTCGCCGCGCTGCTTGCCCTGGCCGCTGCCCTGGTGCCGCTGGCCCGGCGCCCGCGACGATCGGTCGGATCGGACTGATCCGACCGATCCGACCGATCGGAGAGAGCCTGGCCGGCGAGGCGGAGACCGGGCGCTGCCCCTCGCCCCGCTTGACCCCACGGAAGCCGGGGGTATACTATGGGCGAGAGGAGGTGATGGCCATGCCCATCCGCCGAGCCGTGTTCGCCGAGGAGGGGTGGTATCCGTCGTCCAGGGCCGCGCTGGCGCAGATGCTCGCGGAGTTCGTGCCCGAGCGCGCCGACGCGGCGCCCGCCGTCGCCCTGGTGGCGCCCCACGCGGGCTACGCCTTCAGCGGGCCGGTCGCGGGAGAAGCCTACGCGCGCGTCGTGGTGCCCGATGAGGCGATCATCCTCTCGGTCAACCACCGCACGCCCCACGCCCCCGAGTTCGCGCTCTTCGACGAGGGGGCCTGGCACACGCCCCTGGGCGATGCGCCCATCGCCACCGACCTCGTGGCCGCCATCGTCGCCGAGGCCACGATGGCCGAGGTGGACTACCGGGTCCACAACAACGAGCACTCGGGCGAGCTCCAGGTGCCTTTCCTCCAGCACCGCAATCCCCAGGTGCGCATCGCGCCGGTCTGCATCTCCAGCACGCGCCCCGCGATGGTCCGCGAGTTCGCCGCAGCTCTGGCCCGCGCCGCGGACCGCGTGGGGCGGCCCGTGCTCCTCGTGGCCAGCTCGGACCTCAGCCACGAGCAGCCCACGGGCGACCGCCGCGGCCCGAAGCTCATCCAGTACGTCCGCGACCAGGACACCAAGGTGATCGAGCGCATCCTCGCCCTGGACGAGCCGGGCCTCTGGCGCACCATCGCCACCGAGGACGTGACGATGTGCGGCTACGCCCCCGTGGCCGCGGCCATCGCCTACGCCAAGGCCCGCGGCGCCACACGCGCCGAGCTGGCCGCCCAGGCCACCAGCGCCGACGCCACGGGAGGCCGCGCCGACTACGTCGTCGGCTACGCCGGCATCGTCATACGGTAGATAGGCCACCGGGGATTGTGGGCGGGGCGTCTCTGCCCCGCGCGGGGCGCGGAGGCCCCGCCCGCAACTGGCCAGCGCGGGGCGCGGAGGCCCCGCCCACAACTGGCCAGCGCGGGGCACGGAGGCCCCGCCCACAACTGGCTAGCGCGGGGCGCGGAGGCCCCGCCCACAGCGTCGGGGAGGCATTGAGAGGAGCAATCGGAAATCGGAAATCGGCAATCGAAGATGCTCGTCTGCGTCGGCTCCATCGCCTTCGACACGGTGGAGACCCCCGAGGCCCGCCAGGAGGAGATCCTCGGCGGCTCGGCCACCTACTTCGGCTTCGCCGCATCCCTCTTCGGGCCGGTCGCCCTGGTCGGCGTCGTCGGCGAGGACTTTCCCGAGGCGCATCTCGACGCGTTTCGCGCCCGAGGGATGGACACGGCGGGCGTCCAGCGCCTCCCAGGCCGCACGTTCCGCTGGGCGGGACGCTACCTGGACGACATGAACGTGCGGGAGACGACCGACCTCCAGCTCAACGTCTTCGCCCAGTTCGACCCCGTGCTGCCGGAGGCGTATCGGGACTGTGCCTATTGCTTCCTGGCCAACGGCACGCCGGCCCTCCAGCAGCGCGTCCTCGACCAGCTTCACAAGCCCAGGCTGGTGCTGGCCGACACGATGAACCACTGGATCGAGGGCGCGCGGGACGACGTGTTGGCCATGCTGCGGCGGGTGGACGGGATCATCATCAACGACGAGGAGGCCCAGATGCTGTCGGGCCGCAAGAACCTCGTCGCAGCGGCCAAGGCGGTGGCCGCCCTCGGCCCGCGCATCGTCATCGTCAAGAAGGGCGCACACGGCTCCATGCTCGTCGTCGGCGGCCACCTGTTCCTCCTCCCCGCCTTCCCCGTCGCCGAGGTCCACGACCCCACCGGGGCAGGGGACTGCTTTGCCGGGGCATTCATGGGCTACCTCGCCGGCGCGGGCCGCGCCTCGTTCGCGGCCCTCCGCCGGGCGCTCCTCTACGGCACGCTCGTGGCCTCCTTCGACGTCGAGGCATTCGGCGTCGAGCGCCTGCGCCGCCTCACGCTCCCCCAGGTCGAGGCCCGCGCCCGCAAGTTCGCACGAATGCTCCGCGTGTGACCCGGAGACGTGTGGCGCGTGAATCCAGCTTGGCTGTTGCTCCGCCGCTCCGCTGGGACCCAAAGCGGCATCTGCGATGCCGCACTCCACAATATCGGGCCGCTGTGGAGTGCGGCGACGCAGTCGCCGCTTTGCTTTCCCGCGAAGCGGGGGGGACAGGGGCGCGGGCTGCGCAGTATCGGGCCGCTGTGGAGTGCGGCGACGCAGTCGCCGCTTTGCTTTCCCGCGAAGCGGGGGAGACAGGGGCGCGGGCTGCGCAGTATCGGGCCGCTGTGGAGTGCGGCGACGCAGTCGCCGCTTTCCATTCCCGCGAAGCGGGGGAGACAGGGGCGCGGGCTGCGCAGTATCGGGCCGCTGTGGAGTGCGGCGACGCAGTCGCCGCTTTCCACTCCCGCGAAGCGGGGGAAATGAGGGGAACCCGACGATGAGGCTCTTCATCGCCGTTGAGCTCAGCGAAGCGGTCCGCGAGCGCCTGGGCCAGGCCCAGGACCGCCTCCGCTCGGCCCCGTGCAGTGTCAAGTGGGTGAAGCCCCACCTGATGCACCTCACGCTGCGCTTCCTCGGTGAGGCCGATCAGGCCATCGTGGGCGTCCTCGAACAGGTCATGGGCTCGGCCGCGCAAGGCATCGCCCCCTTCGAGGTCACGCTCGCCGGCCTGGGGGCCTTCCCCGAGCGGGGGGCGCCGCGCGTCGTCTGGGCCGGCATCCGCGACAACGGCAGCCTGGCGGCCCTCAACCGTCGGCTCGAGGAGGCCGTGCGGCGCCTCGGCTTCGCGCCCGAGACCCGCCCGTTCCACCCCCACCTGACCCTCGGGCGGGTGAACGGCCGCCAGGGGGCGGACGAACTCCGCCGCCGCCTCGCTGCCCAGGCCGACGCCGACTTCGGCTCCTGCACTATCACCGAGCTGCTCCTCATCCAAAGCGTCCTCTCCCCCGCGGGACCGACGCACACCCCGCTGCGCCGCCACAGGCTGTGACGAGTCACCCACGCGGGGTGTTGTAGCGACAAGCGTCCCGCTTGTCGTCGAGCGGACGAGACCGCAAGCGGGACGCTTGCGGCTACGCCGTGGAAAGGAAGCCAAAGGATGGCCATCGGCAAGAAGCCGAAGAGGCTATTCGTCGCCGCCACCCGCCAGGACCAGGGGAAGACGACCATCTCCCTCGGCCTCCTGGCCGCCTTCGAGGAACTGGCGCCACCCGTCGGCTTCATCAAACCCGTCGGTCAGCGCTACGTGGAGGTGGACGGCGTGCGGCTGGACGAGGACGTGGCGCTGATGCGGGCGGTGTTCAAGCCCGACGTTGGGCTGGCCGACATGAGCCCCGTCACGGTCGGGCGCAGCTTCACCCGCGACTACATCCTCAAGCCCAACCGCGAGGCGCTGGTGGACCGCGTGCGCGGGGCCTTCGAGCGCGTGGCCGAGGGCAAGAACGTGGTCGTCATCGAGGGCACGGGACACGCCGGCGTAGGCTCCTGCTTCGACATGTCCAACGCCGAGGTCGCCAGGCTCCTGGGGGCCAAGGTCATCATCGTCACCGAGGGCGGCATCGGCGGCCCCATTGACGAGGTGATGCTCAACGCCGGCGTCTTCCACGAGCAGGGCGTCGAAATCCTCGGCGTCGTCCTCAACAAGGTGCGGCCCGAGAAGCTCGACTCCGTGGCCACATTCGTCGAGGAGGGCCTGGTCCGCAAGGGCATCGCACTCCTCGGCGTCATCCCGCACGAGGACGTGCTGGCCAACCCCACCATGCGGCAGATACTCGACGAGGTGGGCGGCGACCTCCTCAACGGCGAGGGCTACCTGGGCAACGAGATCGAAACCGTCATCGTGGGCGCAATGACCGCCCACCGCGCCCTCGACTACATCTACCACAACAGCCTGCTCATCACGCCCGGCGACCGCGACGACCTGGTGCTGGCCGCCATGAGCAGCTACGCCGTGGGCGACGACAAGGCCAACTTCGTCGCCGGCATCCTCCTCACTGGCGGCGTGCGGCCCCACGAGAACATCGTCCGACTCCTCCGCCGCACCAACATCCCGGTCATCCTGGTCAAGGGCGACAGCTACTCCATCGCCGCCGCCGTCCACACCCTCAAGATCAAAATCCAGCCCTCCGACACCCGCAAGATCATCATGGCACGCCGACTCGTCAAGCGCTTCGTCAACGTCCAGAAAATCCTCGATACCCTCTGACCCCCCACTGACCATGGGGAGACCACAGCAGGGGATGGCTGGATGAATGGATGGTTGGATGGTTTGACATTCATCCACTCATCCACTCATCCACCCATCCAATCATCCACTCTTCATTGACATTCCCGCCCATTCGGGGTATCGTAACGTAGGAGAGGCGGGGCCGAAGCCCCGCGGTTAGCCAAGGAGTGGGGGCGTCCTTGCCACACCGCCGGCGGGCCAGGAGCGGCCCGCGCCGGCACACCACGGAAGGAGGTCGGAGATGTCGAGCAAGACGCAGTTCTGGCTCGGGTCGCTCATGCTCGCCCTGGCGGTAGGCATCCTGGTCGGGGGCCTGGTCGCGCCCAGGCCGTCGTACAGCCAGGAGATGGGCGAGGGCCGCACGGGCAACTTCGCCCTGGTCGCCAGCAGCATGCAGGGCACCCGGCCCAAGTCGCAGATCATCTACGTCATTGACGACCGCAACGAGGCCCTCTACGTGCTCGAGGCCAGCGCCCTGCGCGGGAACGAGCCGGAGCCGCGCGGCTTCTTCGACCTGCGCGACATGAGCACCGGGCTCCAGAAGTCCCGCGCCGCCAGGGACAAGCGCCTCGGCAAGTAGGCCGCTCGCCGCAAGTCCAGGTAGCTTTCAGCGATTCGGCTCATTGGGGCAAAGACTGCCTGAAGGCAGGACTCCCAACGAGCCGCTCTCCCGGTTCGGAGTCCTGCCTTTAGGCAGTCTTGTCCCGTCTGAGGGCGCCGCCGAATCGCTGGAAGCTGTTTGGCAGCGCCAAGTACATGGCGTCCTGCCGCCCCAAGAATGCCAGGCAAGAATGCCAACGCGCGCCACACGAGTTGGCATTCTTGCCCCTGCCTCCCCCGCCTTGATTCCCCTCCCGGCCCGTGATATGCTCTCTCCAGAGCGCGGGGCCGACGCCCCGCAACCCCCCTGGTAAGGAGGCGGAAGATGTCGGGCAGGACACAGTTCTGGGTCGGGTCGCTCATGCTCGCCGTGGCTGTGGGCATCCTCGTGGGGGGCCTGGTCGCCCCGAGGCCCACGTACAGCCAGGGGGTCGGCGAAGGCCGCACAGGCGGCTACGCGCTCGTGGCCAGCGACCTGAAGGGCACGAAGGCCAACGCACAGATCGTCTACGTGCTCGACGACCGCACGGAGGCGCTCTACGTCATCGAGGCCAGCAGCGCCAGGGGCGACGACCCCAGCCCGCGCGGCTACCTCGACCTCCGCAAGTGCGCCACCAAAGTCCAGAAGGACCGAGCGCACGAGGGCAAGCAGGAGAAGTAGGCAGGGCGAGTTCCTGAGGAGTATGACTTCCGGTTTTGGCGGACGTCTCGTGGCTCCTCAATCGTCCTCGTCCTCGTCCCTCGTCCTCGTCCTCGACTCTTCTCGGGGGAAGCCAAGAGGATCGAGGACGAGGGACGAGGACGAAGGACGAGGACGATAGGCCACTCGCGGCGCCCGCCAAGACCGGGAGTCATGCTCGTTCCTGAGCCCGTGCTTGACTTGCCCATGAGCCGGGCCTATAATGCGGCGGCCCTCGGGCGCTCGCCCGGGGGCCGCCGCGCATGTCGAGAGGAGCCCCGTGTCCGAGCCAGGGCAGGACAAGCCGCATCACGACGTCGGACACCGCATCGTGCGGGCCATGTTCGTCATCATCTTCTTCCAGCTCTTCTGGAAGTTCGGCGGCCTCATCGTCACCATCCTCGTCGGCTCGATCTTCGCCTCCGGGCCGGAGGCCGACGCCTACACCTTTGTCTCGAAGAATGTGGTCTTCCTCCTCCAGACGTTCTGCCTGAAGGTTTTTATCCCGCTCCTGGTGCCGCTGTTCAAGGAGGAGCTTGCGGAGCACGGCGAAGAGGGCGCCTGGCGGTTCGCCAACACGGTGCTGAACCTGACGATAGTGGCTCTGGCCGCCACAGTTGTCGCCGCCTTCGTTTTCGCCCCGCAGGTGCTGTCGCTCTTCGCCCCCGGCTTCAACGAGCAGCAGCTCGCCCTCAGCGCCCGGCTGATGCGCTGGATGCTGCCCGGCGTCTTCGCCGTCTGCCTCGCCACGGTCACGTACGCGGTTCTGAACTCCTACAACGTCTTCGGCTACGCTGCGGCGGGTGACGGGGTTCAGAAGCTGGTGTGGGCTGGGGCGCTCTTCGCGGCGTCGCTGACGGGGCTTGCGCTCCCGCGGATGCTGGATGCCCTGGCGGTGGGGTTCGTCATCAGCGCGGGGGCGATGCTGCTGACGCACCTCCTTGGCCTCCGCTCGAAGCTGCGCTTCTATCGCCCGAGCCTGCCAGGGCTCTCCCTGCGGCGGATCGGCATCGAGGTCGCCATCCTCGCCGCACATCTCGTTGCGCTCGGCGCGGGGCTGCTCGTGTGCGAGAGGCTTCGGCCCCGGCTGCCCAACGACGGCGCCCTCCTCGCCCTCCAGCAGGTCGTCCTGGTCGCCGTCGTGTCGGCTTACCTACTCCTCCTCTGGTGGCGCGCGCGCGGGCGGAAGACACGGATGGCGCGGTTCGCCACACTCGCCGTGCCGCTCCTCTTTGGCATCCTGTTCGCCAAGTACCGCGACCTCGTGACCAGCGCCTTCGCGTCGTTCACCGGCACGGGGGTCTTCGCCGACCTCGAGTATGCCCGCAAGGTGGGCGAGGCGCCGAACACGCTGGTCATCGCCGCCCTCAGCATCGCCCTCCTGCCCCACCTGAGCGAGCTGGCCGCCAAGAAGCTCTGGGGCGACTTCGCCCGCGTCATGACCAAGACCATTCGCGTCATCATCGCCTTCTTCGTCCCCCTCACCGCCCTGATGATCGTCCTGCGCCAGCCCATCATCGCCCTCCTGTTCGACCGCGGGAACTGGACGGATTACCACCTGAAGCACGCGGGCGACGCCCTGGGGCTTTACATCCTGGCCTTGCCCTTCTTCGCCATCGAGAACCCGATCCAGCAGTCGTTTTTCGCCATGCAGCGGATGTGGGCGCCCACGATCATCGGCTTCCTGGGCACGGGCTTCCACATTCTGTTCCTCTTCATCGGCATCGAGTGGCTGGGGTTCGGCTACTTCATCGTCGTCGCCATCGTCTACGCCGCGGCGCGGGCTGTCAAGAACATCATCCTCCTGCTCGTCATGCGCTACCACGTCCGCATCCTCCCGTGGCGTCCGACCCTCATCTTCCTCGCCAAGGCCGCGATAGCCACGGCCGGCGTCTGGGCCGCCGCCGAGTTCACCTATCGCCCCCTTACAAAGCTCCTTCCCCTCGACCCCTATCGCCGCCGCGAGGTGATGATTGACACCTTCAACGTCGAACTCCGCGACTGGGAGGCGGACAATGTGGACGACTTCCGCATCGTCTGCAAGTCCAACGAGAACGATGCCGCGCTCCTCAAAGAGGCTTTCGGCACCACCGACGTGATTGACGGCCAGAACGCCCTCATGGCCCGCTACCGCCGCTCCCCCCGCCGCTTCGCCGGCCTGCGCCGCGATCTCTCCGACTTCGCTATGGACAGGATGCACAGCATCTTCTTTGTGGCGCTGTGCAACGAAGACGCCGAGTTGACCGTGGAACTGGTGGCGCGAGATGGCCGTACGTTCCGACACGAACCACTGAACATAGCCGCCGGCAAGCGTCAGTTCATTGCAGTGAAACTCAGAGAGTTCGGGCTAGGCAAGCCGCGGCCCGAGTTGGTCGGGCTCTGGATTCGCGACACAACACCAACTCCCGGTGTGCGACGTGACCCGTCCACGTTGATCCTCAGGGCGATCCGTGTCAGAATTCGGGGCGAAGTGACAGCGCCTCTTGACAATCTTGAACCAACTCCTGAGGACTGGAGTGAACTCTCAGGCCACGGGGACCGGTTGGTGCAAGTGGAGGATACGGGCGAGCGTGCCGGGGAACCTGAGTTCGCGCTCCATTTCCCAAAGACCTCCGGTGGCCGACTTGTCGGTCGTTACTTGGAGGAATATGGCCTACGAGACTGTGAGCGCCTGACCTTCAAGGCACGTGCAGATGCGCCATGTTCACTGAAGATAGGCATCTTCACGGGTACAGCATCTCCCTCGATGCTGGACAGCGGGGAGCGTGGCGCGGACCCGGGAGCTGCCGATGCCCTCAAGGACCAGAGGGATGAAGCGGGAGACGACTCGAGAGGTAAGTTAGGCGTGCGCGTATGCTGGGAGAAGAGCATCGCCATCACGGCGAGCTCGAAGCGTAAGACGTACTCGGTTCCTCTCTCGGCCTTCAAGCCGCAACCAGTCTTCGACACTCGGCAGCCTCCGCCACAGCCCGGCACGCTTGTGCTCAACTGGGATACCTATCTTGAGTTCGACGTGCCCCCAGGCGTGGATTTCTGGCTGGACAACGTGGCCTTCGTGCGGGAGGCGAAGGGGCCACGGCTGGGGCGGGTGGCGGTGATGTATGAGGTCGGCAAGCTCATCCACGTCGCCGTGCCCTCGCTGGCGGCGGTCCTCGTGTTCGTCGTCCTGCTCTTCGTCCTCCGCGTCGAAGAGGCGCGCGAGGGGTGGGAGTGGGTGAGGGAGAAGGGGCTGAGGAAGATTGTGGGCAAGTTCCGGAGGAGAAAGGGCCAATCCGTAATCCGTAATTCGTAATCCGTAATCAGAGAAGCCAGCAGCTACAAGCTGCAAGCCGCAAGCCCCAAGCTTCGGAGGGGTTGGGCGGAAGCTTGGAGCTTGTAGCTTGCGGCTCTTTTCTGGTTACGGATTACGGATTACGCATTACGGATTCCAGCCAAGGAATCCCGATGAAAGCTGTCATCTTGTCCATCGGCGACGAGGTGCTGAATGGCGAAGTGGCCGACACCAACGCGGCCTGGCTGGCCGAACGGCTGCTGGAGCTGGGCGTGGAGATCAGCTACCACACGTGCGTGGGCGACGTGGAGGAGCATATCGAGCAGTCGCTCCGCTACGCCTCGCGGCGGGTGAACCTGGTCGTGGCCACGGGCGGGCTGGGGCCGACGCACGACGACCTGACCCGCCACGCCGCGGCCAAGGCGGCCAATGCGCCGCTCGAGCTGCACGAGGAGTCGCTCGCGGCCATCGAGGAGCGCTTCCGCCGCTACGGGCGGCCCATGCCCGCTCAGAACCGCATCCAGGCGATGATTCCGCAGGACGCCGAGGTGCTGCCCAACAGCGAGGGCACGGCGCCTGGCTTCATCGTGTGCATCGGCGGCGCCCACGCCGCCTTTCTGCCCGGCGTGCCGCGCGAGATGAAGGCGATGTTCGAGAAGAGCCTCGCCCCCTTCATCGCCGCGCTGCCCATCGAGCGGAGGGCAGTGCGCGTCGAGCACCTTCACACCTTCGGCGTGCCAGAGTCCACGGCGAACGAGCGGCTGGGCAACCTGATGCTGCGTGGCGCCAACCCCCTGATCGGCCTGCGCGTCAGCGGCGGCGGCGTCTCCATCAAGCTCCTCGCCACGGGGCCGGACCCGGCGAGCGTGGAGCGGGTGATGGGGCCGACCCTGGAGGCGGTGCGGCAGCGCTTCGGCGAGGCCATCTTCGGCACGGGAGCCGACACCCTGGAACTAGCCACCGCCCGCCTGCTCGAATGCCACGGCAGGACGCTCGCCATCGCCGAATCGTGCACCGGCGGCCTCGTCGGCCACCTGCTGACCAACGTGCCCGGCATCTCCCGCTTCCTGCTCGAGGACCTCGTGACCTACAGCAACGCGGCGAAGGCCGAGCTGCTCGGCGTTCCCGCCGAGACGATTCAGGCCGTGGGCGCCGTGAGCGAGGAGGTGGCCCGTGCAATGGCCGAGGGCGTGCGGAAGCGAGCGAAGGCCGACATCGGGCTATCCACCACCGGCATCGCCGGCCCCGACGGCGGGAGCGCCGAGAAGCCGGTCGGCCTCGTCTACATCGGCCTCGCCACCGATGCCGGCACGAGCGTGGAGCGCATCACCCTGGTCGGCGGCCGCGAGCTCATCAAGGACCGCGCCGCCAAGTTCGCCTTCAACACCCTCAGGCTCCACCTGCGGAAGATGGGGGATTGGTCGAAGTGCCAGACATGACGCGTGACCCGTGACGCGTGACAAGAGAAGAGGATGGGCCGTTCGTAGTGCGGGCTTCAGCCCGTAGCTTGCGCCGGGTCACCAAGTACGCCGCCCTACAAATGAGGGGACAAAATCGGAGTCCCGAAGGGACAGCAGTGGGTTGCCGGCGGCTTCAGCCGCCGGATCGTGGCGCACCCACGACCCAGTCCCGAAGGGACGGCAGTGCGCCGGGGCACAGCGTTCGCCCTCTTCTGCCGTCCCTTCGGGACTGGCTAGTTGTCGCGCCTGGGACCGGCGGCTGAAGCCGCCGGCAAACCACTGAGCTCCCTCTGGGAGCAAGGAACCAAGGCCTACGCGATTTGGCCCCCCTATTCGTGGGGCGATGTACTCAGGCACTACGGCCTGAAGGCCGCACTACAGACCTGGATTCGTTCCTGACCACGCGTCACGCGTCCTGCGCCGCTACTGTGGACACCAGAATGCCCAGATACCGCCTCATCGCCGTTGATATAGACGGCACGCTGCTCGACAGCAGCTCCCACCTCCGCCCCGCGGTGCGCGACGCGCTCCGCCGCGCGGTAGCCAGCGGCCTCCACGTCGTGCTGTGCACGGGCCGCCGCTATCGCACGGCCCAGCCCATCGCGGAGGAGCTTGGCCTCGCCCTCCCCCTCATCTGCCACAGCGGGGCGCTGGTGAAGGACACCGCGAGCCACCGCACGCTCTTCGCTAACCCGATGGCGCCCGAAGTGCTGCGGCTGCTCCTGGCCGCCCTGGGCGAGTTCGGCCTTGTTCCGATGGTCTATACCGACACCTTTCACACGCAGACCGATTTCTACCTCCAGCGCGAGGCCCTGCTGACGCCCTACCACATGGACTACCTGCTCAAGAACAACGGCTGGTTTCGCTTCGTGGAGTCGCTCGACGGCGACCTGCCGGCCCCTGCAATCCAGGTCTGCACGTTCGGAGAGCTGGCTGAACTTCAGCGGATTCGCCCGATGCTCCGCGAGAAGCTGGCCGCCCGCACCACCTGCCACCTCCTCAGCTCGGCCAAGTACCTCGGCAACTTCCTCGAGTTCCAGAACGGCAGGGCCTCCAAGTGGGCCGCCCTCCGCGACATCCTCGACGCCAACGGCATCGCGCCTGAAGAGGTCGTGGCCATCGGGGACGATGAGAACGACATCTCGATGCTCCAGGCCGCCGGCCTCGGGGTCGCAATGGGCAACGCCGCCTACGCCGTCAAGAGCGCCGCGCACCTCGTTGTCCCGAGCAACGACGAAGATGGCGTGGCGCGGGTGATTGAGAGGCTGCTGTCGCCGGACGCGTGACGCGTGACTGGAGAAGACGTGCCGCGTGCCCAGGATTCCGAATCGGGGAGCGTCCAAAGGGATGAGGGAGTTCGTAGTGCGGGCTTCAGCCCGTTTTCCTCCACGGCCTGAAGGCTGCACTACAAACTACGCACCAGAGCTTCCCGTGGTTGACTCTGCCTCTGGAATCTGTAATGTGGAATCTGGAATCCGTGACCCGTGTCCGGCCACGCTGAAGGGGGTTCGGAGCGCGAGGACCCAATGATCAAGGAGCATGACCGGGTCGTCTTGACCGCCGACCTGGAGCAGGAGGGGCTCGAGGCGGGTGATGTTGGAACCGTTGTCCATGTTCATCGGCAGGGCGAGGCATACGAGGTCGAGTTCATGACGCTCGATGGCGAAACCGTCGCGGTTGCCACCCTTCGGGCCTCTCAGGTCCGCCCAGTGAGCCGGCGCGAGATGACGCATGCCCGCCCCCTCGCGTTCCTCGGCGGCGAAGGCCGCAGATAAGGGGGCAGTATGATGAGGCGAGTGATCAAGAAGGACAAGCTGGCCCTCTTGGGCGGGCCAAAGACGATTGACGAGAAGGCGGGGCGCGGGCTGAAGTGCGCCTGGGCGGGGAAAGGCCTGGAGCAGGCGCTTTGCGAGTACACGGGGGCGAAGTACGCACGCTGCGTCTCATCCGGCACCGCCGCGCTCATCTCGTCGCTTTTCGCGGCGGGAGTTGGCCCAGGCGACGAGGTGCTCACCGTGGCCTTCACATGGGTCGCCACGCCGGGAGCCGTCCTGCGCTGCAACGCCGTGCCGATCTTCGTGGACGTTGACCCCAAGACTCTGACGATGGACGTGGCGGACCTGAGGCGGAAGATCACGCCGCAGACGAAGGCGATCCTGCCTGTGGACTTCTACGGCCATCCCGCGCCCATCCCCGAAATCATGGAGGTCGCCGAAAAGCACGGGCTGCTCGTCATCGAGGACGCCTGCCAAGCCTCCACCGCCGAGATCAACGGCGCCAAGGTGGGCAACATCGCCCACATGACCGCGTTCAGTTGGTCCGGCAAGCCCATCTACTCAAGCGTCGGCGGCGGGGCCTACCTGACGAACGACCGCCGGCTCTTCGAGAGCGCGCTCCTCGCCGGCCAGCACCCCACAGTCATCCAGGGGCTGGCGACCGACCCCGACGTGCTCCGCTACGCCTCGATGGGCGGCACGGGCGACAACATGCGCGCCGTCGGGGGCGACGCGATGGCACAGCTCCTCGACGCCGAGGTCCGCACCGCCGCCCGCATCTGCAACTGCGAGTTCCTGACCGGGAAGCTCAAGGACATACCCGGCATCACCCCGCCCTACGTCCGCCCCGGCTACAGGCACGTCTACCACTACTACACCTGCCTGTGGGACCCAGCGGTGCACGGGGTGAGCCGCGACCGCTTCTGCGAGGCCCTCAACGCCGAGGGGCTGGCCGTGGTGGCCTACGTGCAGGACGCCAATCACTATTTCGCGCCCGAGAGCAAGCCCATCCAAGCGGGCGGGCCGTGCCACCTGCGGACGGTCTTCCAGGAGCGGAACCTCTACGGCAAGGGCTGTCCCTTCCTCTGCCCGCACGTCAAGAACCCGCCCGTCTACCGCAAGGGCGACCTCCCCGTGAGCGAGGAGACGACGCTCCGCGAGTTCTGCATCATGCAGCGCGACATCTCCCCGCCCTGCGATGAGCGGGACATGCAACTGATTGTGGATGCCATCAAGAAGGTCGTTGACAACATAGACCTTCTTCGGGCCTAATCGTCCTCGTCCTCGTCCTTCGTCCTCGTCCTCGATTCTTCCGCTGTTGGGGGTTGGGTGTTAGGGGCAAGAGAAGCAAGAGAAGATCGAGGACGACGGACGAGGACGAAGGAGGAGGACGAGAAGAGGGAAGCCATGGAAGAAGTCCGCTTCGACCGCATGGTGGTGCCCCAGGTGGTCGCCCGCCGCAACGCTTGCAACCTGGCCTATCTCCCGGTCGGCTCGCTGGAGTGGCACGGCGACCACATGCCCTTCGGCACCGACTACTTCACCGTGACCCACATCGCCGAGGAGGCGGCCCGCCGCTTCGGGGGCGTCGTCTTCCCCCCCGTCTACTACGCCGACGTGCGCTACATCCTCCAGGAGTGCCGCGTCGAATGGCGCAAGACCTATGCCCGCACAATGGGCGTGCCCGAAGCCTTCGCCGCCGCCTTCCCGCTCCAGAACGCCGACGGCTCGCCCGGCTACGAAGGCCCGACTCAGCCCGACGACGGCCCGCCGCCCAAGGAGCCGCTGGACTTCACGAAGGCGGGCCAGGAGGCGGAATTCGCCCGCCACATCGCCCGCATCCTGCTCGAAATCCACCTCTACGGCTTCCGCCACATCCTCCTCCTGCCCGGCCACGGCCCGAACCCGGCCTACTGCAAGCGGGCCGAGGAGGTCTACAAGGAAAACGTGGCCCGCCGCAGCGCCTTCGGCCCCCCTGCCCGCACCTTCACTTGGTTCTACATCGAGGCGGCCAAAGAGTGCGAGCCGATGCTCAAGAACCACTGGATCCACGCCGACCGCTGGGAAGGCTCCGTCACAGCAGTCGCCGCCCCAGGCACCGTCCACACCGAATTCCTGCCCAGCGACCCGGAGGCGCTCGTGCCCGCCTACCTCGGCGACCCCTATCTCCACGAGGACACCGGCTACAACCCCGCGCTGCGCCACCTGTGGCACAGCTTCGACTACTTCGACCCGCGGAACGGCACAAGCGTCGAGTACGGGCAAGCCCAGGTAGACCATGTCGTCACCAGAGTCGGAGACGCGCTTGATGGATTGATGCGTGGAACGTGAGGTCTCGTCCCGCGTCCCCCGTCCCGCGTGCCAGGAGAAGACACAGGAAGTGGTTGTCCTGGCACGCGGCACGAGGCACGCGGCACGGGACTCAATACAGGAAGGAGGCCAGGAATGAAGGTGTATCTGATGACGGATCTGGAGGGCGTGGCCGGGGTGTTCTCGTGGGACAACCGTAAGGACGAGAGCGTGGCGAACCACGACCTGCGCTGCCGCCGCGCCCGGTGGCTGACCCGCGAGGTGAACGCGGCGGCCGACGGCTTCCTCGCCACAGGGGCGACCGAGGTGCTGGTCAACGACGGCCACGGCGGCGGCTACACGATTGACCTGGACGAGCTTGACCCCCGCGTGGAGATCATCCACGGCCACGAGCGCCCCTTCTGGCTCCCGCTCATCGAGACCTGCGACGTGACGGCCCTGGTGGGCGCCCACGCCAAGGCGGCCACGCCGCTCGCCTGCCTCCGCCACTCGATGAGCGACAGCGTGCGCGGCTACTGGCTCAACGGCATCTCGATGGGCGAGATGGGCATGCAGGCCGCCATCGCGGGGCACTACGGCATCCCGTTCGTCTTCGTCTCCGGCGACTACTGGGCGTGCCGCGAGATGCAGAAGCTGTGCAAGGGCTGCGTCGCCGTGCCCGTCAAGCGTGGCCTGAGCACGTTCAGCGCCCGAACGTTCACCCCGCAGAAGGCCCAAGAGCTGATCCGCGCCGGGGCGGCGAAGGCGCTGGCCGCCGCGAAGGTCAAGCCCTTCAAGCTCGCCTCGCCCGTCCGCTTCCGCCAGGAGATGAAGGAGCCGGTCTACGACACCGAGAAGCCGCCCGAGGGCTTCACAGTGCTGGACAGCCACACCATCGAGACGAAGGCGAAGGACGTGATTGACCTCTTCATCAAGCTCTACAAGTATCCGCCCGACTTCCAGCCGAGGAAGAAACCATGAGGCGTGACCCGTGACGCGTGACACGAGAGGCCACGAGCGGCGAGCCGCGAGCTTCGAGCCTGAAGCCAGGAGCGTGGCAGCCTTGCTCTGGAGCTCGTGGCTGGAAGCTCGCCGCTTGGCTCTCACGCGTCACGGGCCAGCCCCAGCACCTTTCCCGGAGAGCGCTGCAATGAAACCCGCCGCCGACGAGCACGGAAAGCGCTATCCTCTCTTCTGGGGCCGCATCCAGAGCTTCAAGTATGCGGCCCAGGGCGTGGCCCACATGCTCCGCACCCAGCACAATGCCTGGATTCACGCAGGCATCAACCTGGCCGTGGTCGCCGCCGGCCTCGCCTTTGGCGTCTCGCGCAGCGAGTGGTGCTGGCTCATCCTGGCGATGGCGAGCGTATGGACCGCCGAGTCGTTCAACACCGCCATCGAGATCATCGTGGACATTGCGTCGCCCGAGTGGCGTCCCGCGGCGGGGCGGGCGAAGGACGTGGCGGCGGGCGCCGTGCTCCTGTGCGCCGCCGGGGCCACGGCCATCGGCCTCCTCGTCTTCCTGCCCCACGCCCTGGCCCTCCTGCGAGCCGGCTAGGCGGTTGTGCGCAGGGGATTCCGGCGCTATACTGCGGGGCGGTGGGGCCCATCGAGGGTGCAGGATGAGAAGGTACTCGGCGTTGCGCGCGCCGCTCCTGGCATTCTACTCTAAGGCGCTGTACCGCGACGTGGCGCGCAACTGGCCCGGCAGCGGCGTGGTCTATCCCCTGCTGCTCCTGGCCGCCTGCTGCGCGCCCATTGTGGTGCTCCTCCAGCTCCGCGCGTTCGGCCCTTTGGCCGCCTGGCTCGCGCCGCTCGTCGCCCAGATTCCACCTATCACAATAGCCGAGGTCGAGCAGATTACGCCTGCCAAGAAGACCGAGGGGAAGCCGGCTCCGCGCACCAAGGCGGCCAAGTTCGAGGTCTCAGTCGACGCCACACAGCCCTACTTCATCCGTGACGACAAGACAGGGAAGGCCATCGCCATTCTCGACACCACGGGCAAGGTCTCCTCGCTCAAAGGCACCGAGGCCAGGCTCCTCCTCACCAGGACCCAGCTCTTCATCCGTCAGGCCACGGGCGAGGTGGTGAGCCAGGAGGCCAGCGACCTGCCGTTCCGCAGCATGGACAGCGGAAAGGCCGCGCTGTGGGTCTGGTGGCTCAGAGGCCCGCTCGCGATCGCCCTGTTCCTCGTCCTGGTGCCCCTGGCCTATGTGTATGCTCTCGCGCAGAACGCCGTGTGTGCCGGCGTCGGCCTGCTCCTCGTGCGGAACCGGCGGTGGCAGTTCAACTACCGCACGGTCATGCGCCTGGCGAGCGTGGCGGCCACGCCGGCGGCGCTGCTCGCCACCGCGGCCATCCTGGCCGGCCTGCGCGCGCCGCTGCCCATCTGGCTCGCCGCGTGCTTCGCGGTCAGCGTGGGCTACCTGCTCTTCGCGATTCGGGCGGCCACGGAGCTGCGCGGCTCCGACCTCGAGGCCACGCCCGACCTGCCGTCCTTCTCGGTAGACTGAACGCCGTTCTTCAAGGAGACGCCGATGCATCACGACTCGCCCGCCGCGTTCGGCAACGACGCCGCGGAGCTCCTTCAACTGGCCGAGCTGGAGGCTCGCCGCCACGGGGCCAAGGAGGTCGAGGTGCGCCACCTCACCCTCGCCCTGGCCCAGCACCCGCGCTGGAAGGCCCCCTTCGCCGAGCTTGGCCTGCCCCTCGAACGCCTCCGCACCGCCATCCTCGAGGCCCCCGCCAAGGCCCCAGAGCCCCTGCCCCAGGCCGAGGAACTCCAAGAGGTGGTGAAGAGGGCCAAGAAGCTGCTCCCGTCGAGCAAGGCCCCCCTCAGCGGCGGCCACCTGCTCCGCGCCATTCTCGAAAGCGAAGGCGCCGTCGCGCGCGCCATCTCGAGCGAGACAGGGGTCCCGCTCTTCGACATGCTCACCCAGCCCAAGCTCCTCGGCCTCCCAGTCAAGGTGGGCCGGGTGCAGGGCGTAGTCCAGAGCATCGGCCTCGCCCTCCGGCGCCTGGGCCACTGGACTGTTCTCGCCTTCGCCTGGTCGGCCGTGTCGGCGTTTGCCCTCTACTTCGTCGCCCGGTGGCTCCTCGGCCCCGACCGTGGCGCGGCCTGGTTCCCGTGGCTGGTCCTCCTCATCGGCGCGGCATGTGCGTTGGGCCTGGCCGCCCAGCGTGCCTGGCGCGTCTACCGGCGCCGCAAGGAGGCACGCTCCCCCTTCGCCCCCCGCCTGGCCAAGAAAGAGCCGCCGAAGAAGGCTTAGCGGGCTGCCGGGGCAGGGGTGGGCTGGACCGCTTCGCGGGGGGGCACGACGACGCCGCCGGAGACGTAGAAGCGGAGGGCCTCCTCAACCGTGATCGGCAGCTCGATGAGGTCGCGGCGCGGCACGAGCACGATGTAGCCGGACATCGGGACCGGCGCGACCGGGATGAGCACCTGCACCAGCTCGGCGCCCGTCGCCGCATTGAGCGAGCGGAGCCCCTGGCCCATCACGAAGCCGACGACGTAGCTGCCCCTCAGCGGGAAGGGCACGGCCACGACGCTGTGGAAGGCCGGCTTCTTGCCCCCAAAGAAGAAGTCCGTGACCTGCCTCAGCGAGGGGTAGATGAACTTCACGAAGGGCAGGTTGAGGAGCAGGCGCTGGAGCGCGCCCACGAGGTGCCGGCCCACGTAGCTGGCCACGAGCGCCCCTACCAAGCCTGCCACGACCACTCCGCCCATCACGGCCAACACGTCGCCCGCGACACGCAACGACAGGCCCGACGCCTCAATGCCCAGGATGTCGGCCAACCGCTCCCCCAGCCAGCGGCCGGCCACGTTGTGGACGAAGCGGGCCAGGATGTAGACCACGTAGCCGGTGAGGAAGAGGGGGAGCAGGACGGCCACGCCTGTGAGAAGAAGCCGCGCGATGCGGCGGCGTGGCTTCCTAGCAGGAGCTTGCGGCTCGCTCATCGGGCGAATGCCTCGTAGCCCAGGTCGCGGAAGCAGGCCTCGACGAGGGGCTGGGCGCCGGCCACCCAGGCGTCGCGCCGCACAGCCTCGGCGAAGTGGTCGAGCTTCGGATACAGCCGCCCCCCGCACTGCTCGTCGCGGTAGCGAGGGCTGAGACAGGCGGGGCCGAGGACGCCAGTGTCAACAAAGGAGATGAGGTCGCCCTCCGTG
>Ga0194112_10004660_pt1 | contig 18681 bp, 16 predicted proteins | sample TA2MahC400mmetaG_FD_146191 | JGI IMG/M metagenome (GOLD analysis project Ga0194112, IMG submission 146191) | Freshwater microbial communities from Lake Tanganyika, Tanzania - TA2015016 Mahale Deep Cast 400m | ecosystem: Environmental > Aquatic > Freshwater > Lake | place: Tanzania: Lake... | reverse complement strand
CCGAAGGGAGGCGGCGGCGCGGGCGCCCGTTTGGCTGCCTGCCCCCAGGCAGGCCACGCCGCACGAGCGAAGTCTCGTGCGGCGCTTAGTTTCTTAGAGGAAGAGCCCATGCGGGTGAGCCGCCTCGCCCTTGTTGGATGGTTGGGCCTCGCCGCGGCCCATGCGGCAGAGCCGCTCGGATGGCCGCCCACGCTGCCCGGCGGCAAGCAGGTCGCTACCGACACGTCGCCCGACTTCCTCAAGCCCAGCGGGCAGCTCAAGGAGGGCGTCGTCGTCGCCACGGCCCCGCCGACCGTGGACTTCGCCTTCTTCCCCGTCCAGACCTACGAGGGCGCCCCCTGGTCGTGCTGGGGCGACGGTCTCGCGGCGAACGGCAAGTACTACACGTCCCTCGGCGACCACGGCGTGCCAGGCGCCACGCCGCCCGGCAGCGCCTTCGTCTATGAGTACGACCCCGAAGCCAAGAGCCTGCGGTGCCTGGTGGACGTGCGGAAGGCCCTCCGCCCGCCCGAGGGGCGCTACTGCCCCGGCAAAATCCACGGGCGGCTCGACCTCGGCAGCGACGGCTGGCTCTACTTCGCCACCGAGCGCGGCGGCGAGGGCGGCACGCTCGACAGGTTCGGCTACCTGGGCGACTGGGTTCTGCGCCACCACCCGCCCACGGGCCGCACCGAGGCCGTCGCCCAAGCCCCCATCGCCAAGCACTCCATCCCAGCCAGCGTGCTCGACCCCCAGCGCCTCATCTTCTACGGCGGCACCGCTCCCGGCGGCGACGCCCCCGACAAGCGCATCGCCTTCTTCGCCTACGACCTGAAGGCGAAGCGGCTCCTCCACGCCGGCCCCAACGGCTGCGCCCGCTACTTCCTCTTCGCCGCCTCCACGGGCCGCGTCTACTACGAACGCACCGACGACGCGGGGCAGCCGACCGGCGACCTGATGCGCTTCGACCCCGCGGCAGGCGGGCCGCCCGCCAAGGCCGCCACCTGCCCCGGCCTCCGCGCCGCCACCGCCGAGACCCCCCAGGGCTTCGCCTACGCCGTCTCCAGCGGCCAGCGGGCCGAGGCCATCCTCTGGCGCTTCGACCCCAAGGCCGAGAAGGTCGAGGTCCTCGGCCCAGCCGCCGTCGCCAGCCAGAGCTACATCACTACCCTCGATGCCGATCCCACTGGCCGCTACCTCTACTACGTGCCCGGCGCCCACGGCGGCAGCGAGGCCGACGGCTGTCCCGTGGTGCAATACGACGTGGCGGCCCGCCGCCGCAAAGTCATCGCCTTTCTCCTCCCCTACTGCCAGGCCCGCTACGGCTACACCCCCATCGGCACCTTCGCCACGGCGGTGGACCCACCTGGCGACAAGCTCTACATCACCTGGAACGGCCGCCGCCGTCCCAAGCGCTGGGACACCTGCGCCCTCACCGTCCTCCACCTCCCCCTCTCCGAGCGCCCTTGAACCTGCCGCTTTGTAAAAAAGACACCCGCTGTCTTTTTCCCAACTGCGCCAGCACTGCCGAGCATAAGTGATGTGAATGAGGGCACTTATGGCATATCAGGCGACGGCTGCTCAGAAAAAGACAGCGGGTGTCTTTTTCTGGCCGCAACGAGGAGAAGGACGACGATTCACGGACCGAGCAGGCGCCAGGATCGGGGGCCAGGCCTCAGTCGCGTGGCGCCACTTGCGGCGAGCGTCCTCTTTTCGTATTCTATTGCCCTGCCGGCGCGCGGGGCGCCGGCCGAGGGGAGCCCTGCGGTACCGGAAGGAGGCCGAGCATGCGTGCTGTCGTGGCGGGATTGCTGTGTCTGGGCATTCTGTGCGCAACGGGAGTCCTGTGGGCTGGGGAGGCGGCGCCTGCCAAGGCCGAGGAGCCGCCCGCGAAGGCGGCGCCCGACGTCGAGGGCCTGAAGAAGCAGGCCGCCGAGCTCCTCGACAAGGACAAGGCGCTCCGCACGAAGCTCGAGGAGATGCGCACCAAGGCCCTCGCCTCGCCCGACGTGGCGAAGCTGCGCGAGGCCGAGGCCGCCGCCGAAAAGGCCTACGACGAGAAGCGCAAGGCCGACCCCGCCTACGCCGCCGCCCTCAAGGCCCAGGCCGAGGCCCAAGCCGCCTACTACAAGACCGTCCAGGACAAAGTGGCCGCCAGCGACGACGCCAAGGCCATCGCCGCCGAACTCGCCGCCATAGGTGACAAGGCCGCCGACTTCACCTTCCAGGAGGCCCTGGCACGCCTGGAACTCGACCACCCCAGCTCCCCCATCAACGTGGCGCTCGATAAGGACGCCGACCTGGCCAAGCTCCGCGCCGCCGCCTTCCAGGCCCCCGACAAGGAGGCCCGCGACAAGGCCCGCAAGGCATATGACGACGCCCGCAAGGCCAGGAAGGAGGCGATGCCCGAGGCCAAGAAGGTGATGGAGCGCATCGAGGCCGCCAAGAAGGGCCGCGCCGACCTCCGCACCGCCGAAGCCGAGGCCACCAAGAAACTCGCCGCCGTCCGCCGCAAGACCGAGGAGAGCGACGACGCCAACCTCAAGGCCGCCCGCGAGAAGTCCGCCGCTGCTTACAAGGCCGCCGCCGAAGCCATGAACAGCGACGCCCTCAAGGCCGTCCGCAAGGCCCGCGACGACGCCCACGCCGCCGTCTCGGCCAAGGTCAAGGAAGTCCTCGCCGCCAACCCCGACGCCGCCGCACTCACAAAGGAGCGCGACGAACTCCGCACCCGGATGGCCGAGCTCGACAAACAGCTCCGTCAAGCCAGCAAGAAGTAGCCCCGTCCCCTGGACCGCGTTGGGGCCATCACGACCCCAGCCGCCCTCCCGCAGGCCCCCGCGCCTGCGGAAGGGTGGCCACCAGCTAGTGGCCAATCCGTCGCCCCACCGGGGCAAGCCCGGTGGGGGCGGGAGCTCCGAGGGGCTCTCTGTACACCCTCCTGTGCGGAGGTGCAGTTAGAAGTCGCGGAGAACGACTCTGAGGCCGTGGAGGAGCGCGGCAGTCTGCCGGTCCTGACTGTCCCTCGCGGCTGAGCGGCAGGGCATCGCGCCCCGTCCTGCGGAGCCGCCCCGGATCACGCCAGAGCGGCGGTCGCCTCCCTCGGTCCAGGCCGAGCCATCCGACGGCGCGCCCGTGTAGTCGGCGTGCCACGCGTCCTCGCACCATTCCCAGGCGTTCCCGTGCATGTCGAAGATGCCCCAGGCGTTCGCCCTCTTCGTGCCCACAGGATGGAGCTTGCCCCCCGAAACGTCGAGGTGCCAGGCGTAGTCTGCCAGCCCATCCTCTGGGTCATCGCCGAAGCAGAACTCGGTAGTCGAGCCGGCCCGGCCGGCATATTCCCACTCGGCCTCACTGGGGAGGTCGAAGCGGCGCTTTGTCTTCGCCCTGAGCTGCTCGAGGAAGCCCTGGGCCATCTCCCAACTCACGCCTTCAACGGGGCACTTGAGGTCCTCGGCAGGGATGGGTGCTGGGGCTTCGACCTGGCCCTTCGCGGCAGGTCCGGGCACGGGCGCTTTGCCAGGGCCTGGCCCCTCCGGCAGGTCCAGCTCCTTGGGCACGACGGGCACGAGGAACTCGTTCGGCCTGCCTCTCACGGCGCCCTCAGGCAGGCCGGGCCAGGGGACTTCCCACGGGTCCGGTTCCGGTGGCTCGACCGGTTGCTTCGGCTCGCCTCCCCCAGGTCGGCTGGGGCTGGAGCCGGTGACCGCGCGCCATTGCTCCAGGGTCACCTCGTATTTCCCGATATAGAATGGCCTCGCGATCTTCACCTCGCGGACGGGTCTCTCGTCAGCAGCGCCCTTCTCCGACCCCATGCGGAAGGAGCCCGCAGGCACGAGCACGAGGTCCAGCTTCACCCCGCCGCCCAGCTCAACCGCCGTTGCCACGGGTTTGCCGAGCACGTTCGCGGCATCGGCCTGGCGCTGCCGGGCCTCCTCGGCGGGGCCCCCACGCGCCAGCTCGGCCTTCTCCGGCGCCGGAACTCGGAGGCAGACCCGAAGGCCCTTCGTGTCCGACATCCTGGAGTCGGCAAAGGGTTCCCGGGAAGAGGAACGGCAACTCCAGGCGGAGGAGTACCAGGAGCCACCGCGCAGCACACGAAGTCTTCCCAAGCCGCCCTCGGTGAGCCACGGCGTGCCGTCCGAAGGTGCTCCGTCGTAGCTGTCGTGGTACACGTCCTCGCACCATTCGGCGACATTCCCGTGCATGTCGTACAGCCCCCAGGCATTGGGCTTCTTGCCGGCCGCCCCCTGGGTCTGGCCGTCCAGATCCCCGCCATGCCACGCGTAATCCGCGAGCAGGGCCTCGTGGGCGGGGAAGCAGAAAGCCGAAGTGCTCCCAGCCCGGCAGGCATACTCCCACTCCGCCTCACTGGGGAACGTGAACCACCTGCCCGTCTTCGCGTTGAGCCTCCTGATGAACTCCTGGCAGGCAGTCCAATGCACGTTCTCCACAGGCCGCGACGGCCCCGGAAAACGGCTGGGGTTCGCGCGCATGATCGCCTCCCATTGCCTCTGCGTAACCTCTGTCTTGCCCATGTAGAAGGGTCTTGCGAATGTCACCGCGCGGACGGGCGCTTCGTCGGGCCTGCCCTCATCGGACCCCATGTTGAACGAGCCGGGGGGGATGAAGACGAGGTCCAGGCACAGCCCCCCGCCCAACTCGACGGTCATCTCGACGGGCATGCCCAGCGCCTTCGCCGCTTCGGCCTGGAGCCGAACTCTCACGGTCTGGGCACCGGGCGCCGGATCTTCCTTCTCCGGCGGAGTCCGTGCCGCCTTGCTCTGGAGGTACCGGGCATCCTCAGGAGCGACGGAATGGCGCGCGGCGGCGCCCACGGGCGCTGGCCTGTCAGTGGCGTCGCGGTCTGGCCCCAGCACGAGAACGCCCAGACCCGCGAGGACAACGATGGCAAGGCCGATGGGAACTCCCCGCCAGATGGCCACGAGCGGCCAACGCCGGCTCAGGCGCGGTGCAGGGGGCTGGGGCATGCCGTGGAGGACCCGCACCCTGGGGGCAGTGAACCGTCTCGACCTAACGGGAGCAGGCCGAATGGGGCGCGGGGGCTGGGTGGCTTCGGCCGCCGAGGGGAAGGGGTCGCGGCCGGCGAGAAGCTGGGTGCGCTGGCACCAGGGACAGGACGTGAGGTGGCTGCCAAACCAGTGCTGCTCGTTGGCGCGGCACGTGCGGAGGTCGGCTTCGGCACAGTCGAGGGCGTCGAGCCAGGCATCGGCGTCGGGCCGGGCATGCGGGTCCGTGTGGCCCTGCTCGAAGCACTGGAGGAACATCGCTCTCAGTGCAGGGGCCACGGTGTCGAAGGGCAAGGCGCCGCGCGCGGGCTGGTAGAGGGGCGAATGGGTGCCGTACGGGAAGTGGCCCGCAACGATGCGGCTCTCGTAGAGCGGCGGGTCGCCCCGGCCGCGGTAGCGGCCCGCGAAGGGGTGGACGCCCTCCATGAGGAGCTGGAAGAGGAGGACGGCGAGGCCGAAGCGGTCGTGCTCGGGCAGGCGGTCCACGGTGGCGAAGCGGGCGCCCTGGATTTCGGGGGGCGTGAACTCGGCCTTGCCCACGGGGCAGCGGTGCGGCTGGCCCGTCTCCGGGTCGGGCACTTGGAATGAATCGGTGTCCACCAGCGTCACCAGCGCGCGCTCGCTGACCAGGATATTCGACTCATTGACGTCGCCGATGACGATGCCGCGCTCGTGGAGGGAGGAGAAGGCGGCGGCGAGGTTGCGCCCGGCGCGGTGGAGGTAGCGGTAGCTGAAGAGGGGGCAGACGAGGCGCCGGGTCCCGGGGTTGTAGAAGTCAATGATCGGGTGGACTTCGCTGACGCGGGGCATGAGGAAGCCGATGACGCTCGGGCTGAACTCGCCGATGAGGAGGTCGAGGGGCCAGGCAATCGAGGCGTGGCCCTGCGCCCGCATCGGGTCGTCGGGCGGGTTGGCGAGCATGGCCCGCAGCTTGCGCTCGCGGCCGGCCGTGGGCTGATGATAGACCTTGGCGAGGAGGGAGGGGTCCTGCTGGACGACGTAGATGACGGCCTCTCCGCCGTAGCCGATGGCGACGGCGGAGTGGAAGGCGACGACCTGGCCGTCCGATGCCCGCCGACAGCGCATGGTCAGCCCACCCGCGCCGCGAGGAGAAGCGTCACGTCGTCATCCGTGCGTTGCCTGACCCTGGGGCAGCGCAGGAAGGCCTCGAGCTCGGCCCGCGCGGCCTCGGGGTCCTGGCTCTGCCCGACGAAGCGGAAGAGGGGCGCGAAGAACGGCCCGTGCGGCGCGGCCTCGGGCATCTTCAGCGCCAGCATCTCGAGTCCGTCGGTGAACACCGCCACATGCTGCACCGGCTCGGGCAGGAGCCGGAACTGCATTCGGTCGAGCGCGTTGGGGGAGATGAGAAACGTGGTTTCGTTGAGATATTCGCCGATGTCGGGCGTCGTCAGAGCCACCGCGTTCCCGTCGCGAGCCGCGGCGACCACGGCGCCGTCGCCTACCTGCGCCGCGGCGGCGAGGTGGGGCGTCGCCACGAGGAGGGCCAGGGTCGTCGCCAGGGCGCTTTGGGGCACGCCGCGAGCGCCGGCTTCGCGGCGGACGGCCTCCAGGGCCTCGGTCGTGGCGCCGCGAAGAAGGTCCTCCCACGCCGACTCGTCTGGCGGCAGGAGAGCAGACAGGCCGCGGCAGACGGCTTCGAGCGCCGCCTGGGAGGCGGCTGCGGCCCCCAGCGCGGCCAGCTCCGCCGCGCCTGCGCCGTCAGCCACGGCCGCCACGAGGACCCCCTGCTCGCGGAAGACGCGCCAGGCATGCGCATCCTGGCACGGCGCCTGGGCCTTCTCGTGGCCCGAGCCGCACACGGAGGCCGCCACGACGCGCCAGGGCGACGAATCCTGCGCGCCGCGGCGGAAGCCGGGCCGGCCAACGGAGCGAGTAGCGCTCATGTGACGCCCGCCCATCCAGGCGGCGGGAGGGCCACCTGGTCCTTCACCTGGGACTGCGATACCGCGTGCATGCTCGCCGAGAGCCAGAGGAACATCTCCTGGAAGTTCAGGCCGAGGAGCTTGACGGGTGCCCGCGTGGCGAGCTGGCGGAGCCGGTCCATGTTGGCCCCCTCGACCCCGACGGCGAAGAAGGCGACCCCCTTGCGTTGGTCGTTGTCCAGGGCGTGGATGCGTTGGCCCGCGGTCTCGATGGCGTCGGGCGATTCCCCCTGCGGCTCGCCGTCGGTGATCATGAACACCCAGGGGCGGTAGTAGGCCACGCCATTGGCGCGATAGGTCGCCTTGCGCTGCTCCACCATGTCCAGGGCCGTCTGGATCGCCTCGCCCATGTGCGTGAGGCCCTGGGCCATGAGCGTCGGCGCCGCGAAGCGGTCCGCCGTCACGAAGTCCTGCACGACCGTGACCACGCTGTCGAAGCTCACGACGGCCACTTCCACGCGGCGCGAGGCCAGGGAGTCTCGGGCGAGGGTCTCCTCGAACACCCGCAGGCCATCGTTGAGCGCCGCGATGGGCGCACCCTGCATCGAGCCCGAGGTGTCGAGGAGCAGGACGCACGGACACCGCGGCTCCGGGTTCTCCGAGAACTCGACGGTTTCCTCCAGGCTCGTTGGGTCTGGCATCGCCGGCCTCCTTTGCCAATGATGCGGGCGGGTGGTGAGGGCCATTATGGCATGGGCGCGCGGCCTGTCAAGCGCAGATGCCCTGGGAACGTGGCCCACACTATGGTCGGGGAACGCCCGTCCGCTGCTGCCGGCGCAATTGAGGCGGGGGGATTCCGAGGCGGGGCGGACATGCAACAGGGGCGGCTGCGGGCCGCCCCTGTCGCGCAAACAAGACTGCTGGCTGGCCGCGGCACGAGCGGCCACACCGCGCGAGTAAAGGGACGCGGCACAAGCGTCCTGAAGGTCATCCCGACCGTGCCCCCTCGCTCGCTCGAGGGGGCGTGTTCATCTCTACCTCGATTATGCAGCGGATCGCGCAGCGTGTCCAGTTAAGGGTATGTGAATCTTCGATGAAAGTCCGTTAATGTGGCAAGTGCTTGCCAGGCAAGACCTTACCGCTTTCGGAACTCGCGGTAGGCGTCGAGGCAGGCGACGACGTTCTCCAGCGGGCAGTTGGCCGGGATGTTGTTGCCCACGGCGAAGAAGTAGCCGGGGCAATCCCGCCCCGGACGCTTCATTCCGCGAGGGCACGGAGGAAACGCTTCACTTCGTCGAAGACAGGTGACGCGAACGGGATGTACCCAGCCTGAGCAGCCACCCCCAGCCGCCTATCCACCTTCTCGCGGGATGCCAGGAAGACCTGCATCCGCGCCCGCGACCGCTCGCGCGGACATTCCACGGAAGCCTGTTCCAGGCACTCGAAGTACTTCTCGACGCAGGGATATGCGCGATCGTCCTCAACCGCGGCAAGGCAGAGATCCTCCAACGCGCCACTTTGCGACCCGCTCGGGACGATGAACACGCCGACTCTCGGCGGCCCAGCAACCAGCTCTGCGGGTCTGCTCGGCGCGGGCAGGCCGGCCCGCTGCAACGCATCACGGACGCTGCTGAAGGTCCCCGTGGGGTCCGCATCCGCGTCGCGAACCACCCCCAGGGATCGCACCGACCTGAAGTGACGCTCGTTCCTCAAAGTCCTGAGGTTGCCGGGGAGTCTGTCCTTACCCCCGATCTGCGCGACATGCACGTTCCGGATGCCCTCCACCTGTAGCAGCGCGTCGAAGAAGAACTCCTCATCCTTCCCCTCAACCACAAGCACGGCCTCGCAGGCCACCGGGATTAGCGACTCTGGCTGAGCCATCATCGCACCTCCCACCCCATCTCGATGGCCGCGGCCAGCGTCTCCCGGTCATATGTTACCGCTACTGTCTCGTCCTTGACGCGGTCCAGACGGTGGAGCCGGAACTCGTCCTGGTACGGCAGATCCTCGGCGAACGCCTTGTGTGCAGCAGCGATGCACTCATAGCTATGGGTGGTAGCGAACACCTGGACGTTGAACTGCCGTGCAGCTTCCGCCACCACGCGCCATACGTTGGGCAGGATTGAATGGTGAAGGCCGTTCTCGATCTCGTCAACGAGGACGACGCCATCCTGTGCGTCGCCGATGGCCACGACGAGGCCCGCGAGCCGACCCATCCCATCGCCCATTACAGACAGAGGCACCAGTCGGTTGAGCCCAACATCGCCATGGATGATGGGCATATCGCCGGACACGACAACAGCCAACCGGCGAAGGCGCGGCTCGATCACCCTCAGCGCTCCGCAAACGACGTCCTGCTTCCCTACGAGTTCCATCTTGCTGAACCGCTGAGCGTCCTCTGCCGTGGGTATGACCCCTCGTGCTGCCAGGAACACGGCCCGGAACGGCGGGGGCGGCGGCGCAGGTCTGAGGTGAATCCCCTTGAGGTCTGCAACCATAGAGCACTTGCCCACTTGCCCGCCACCGTTGTCGTACTCAAGGGCCAACTCGAGGCGTCGCGCCGCGGACACGTGCGCTCCGGGGGCCTGCGCCAGTTCAGGCTCGATCAACTGGCCAATCTCGGTGAACTGCTCGGGTGCCCGGACCACTCGCAGCCGCAACACCCGTCTCCCATGCTCGATGTCCTCACCCACCAGCTCCACTTGACCTCCTAGGTCAAACCCTGCGAACAGGGAACTCCAGAGCCGTTCGAAGCCTTCTGGGAGTTCAATCTTCGTTGACACGATCCCCCGCAGGACATTGACTCGCATCGCCAGCTCGGGGTTGTAGGCACCGCAGTGGAGGAAGAGAGCCTCCAGGAGCGCGGTCTTCCCTACGTTGTTCATGCCTGCTACAAGGTTGATGCGCTGGAGATCGCCAACATCCAAACTCCGGAAACACCGGAAGTTGGCGACGTGAAATGAGCGGTACATGCCTTGTTCCCCTCAAGTCAATACGGACACAGCTTTCCACGCAGGACTCGCGACAAGGTGTCCTGCGCAGGAAAGCCTGAGCTTTGGAGGTATTATAGCGCACGTGACAGACGCTGTAAACGTTGCCCCTGCTTTGTGGTGTTGCCCTTCCTATCGCTTTCGGAACTCGCGGTAGGCGTCGAGGCAGGCGACGACGTTCTCCAGCGGGCAGTTGGCCGGGATGTGGTTGCCCACGGCGAAGAAGTAGCCGGGACAGTCGCGGCCTTTGTCCATCACGCGGCGGACCTCGCGGCGGACCTCGCGGGGGGTGCCGAAGGTGAGGACCCGGCAGTCGGCGTTGCCGATGATGACGTGGGTCTGGCCGTAGTTCTTCACCACGTAGTCGAGGTCGGTGAGCGGCTCGAAGATGAAGCCGTCGGCCCCCGCCTCGGCCAGGTCGTCCACGAACTCGGTGAAATCGCCGTCGGAGCAGAAGAGGACCTTCTTGCCCGCGTTCTTGACGATGCTCCAGAGGCGCTTGAGGTTGGGGAAGAGGACGGCGCGATACCAGGAGGGGTGGATGAAGGCGCCCTGGGTCCAGACCATGTCGTCGTGGGTGAGGATCACCTCGGCGTCGGTGCGTGCCCAGGCCTGGTAGTAAACCTCGATGACGTCGGTCCAGCGGTTGAGGACGCGGGTGAAGCGGCCGCGGTCGAGGCCGGCCATCGTGAGGAGCGTTTCCCAGCCGAAGGCGGCGATGAGGAAGCTCATCTGGGTGCGATAAGTGCCGCCGGGCCAGACGGCGAAGGGGAATTGCTCGTGCTGGGCGCGGCGATACCAGTCGCGGTACTTGGCGGCCTGCTCGTCGAGGTTCGGGACGCCGTATTCCTGTGCGGGGTCGAGGTTGAGGGCATCCTCGATGTCGGGGAAGCCGAGGGAGCGGCTGTCCTGCTCCTGCTGCTGGTCGTGCCAGTAGGCGCGGCCCATGTCGGTCCAGCGCCCTGGGGGGTTGGGGCCGTCGGTGGACCAGATGAAGTCGAAGTCGAGCGCCTCGGCGGCCCTGCGGCCCAGGTCGGGGTGGTCGGGCGGGAGGCCCGTGACCTTCGCCATAAAGTCAAGGTGGCTAATGTATTGCGTGTGAGGAATCTCGGCGGGCGCCTGAAGGCGGATGGCCTGCATGCCGCGTTCGTAGCTCATCGTTGGCTCCTTGCGGGGGCAATAGCATTGTACGAGGAAGGGCGGCCTACGGCAAGGGAAGTTGAAGTCCCATCGGGCGCCTGCTATGCTGGTGGCGGGAGGGCGCGAGCGGAGAAGGGCGAACAGGCGATGTGTGACTGCTACTGGCCACGATGCGAGCGGTGCAGCGAGCACGTGCCTCTCCATATCTCCGACTTCTGCATGGGGCGCGACGAGGTGGCGGTGTTCTGCCCCCGCCACCTGCCTCGGCGGAACGCGGTGGTCTACGAGATGGTCTCCGAGGCGTTCCAACCCAGCCACGGCCGCGGGGACGACTTCTACCACGACCCGCCGAAGGGCTGGCGGATGGGTGTCCGCTACAAGGCCCGCCCGCCGCGCGACTATGGCCTCCAGGCCGCCGAGCCAAACGCCGGCTCCGACTACCTGGCCGAGTACCGGAACAGGAACGGTCGCCCCGCCTTCTTCACCCACCACCTGCCCAAGCTCCACCGCAGCGAGCGGGCCGCGGTTGCAGCCGCCCTGCGCGACGTTGCAGAGCGCCGCGAGCGCTTCGGGGCCGATGCCACGCTCCGACCCTGGTTCGACGCCGACGAACGAGTCTGGCGCGCCCGCAAGGCCCAGGCCGAGCTGCGGGCCTCGCTCGACGGATTGCTCGACGAAATCCCCCTGCTTGCGGAGTTGCGCGAGGCCCGCCGCCTCGCCTCCGTCGTCCTCATCGGCTCGCTCGCACACCGCGACTTCGTGCCCGGGCTGAGCGACCTTGACCTCTACGTCCTCGCCCGCCGCGTCAAGCCGGGGCTGAAGGTCGGATGGCTGGACAAGCAGGAACTCGATGTCAATCTCGTATGCCGCGACCTGCGCTCGGCCCGCCGCTCGCTCCGCGAGGGGGTGCCGGTGGACCTTGTGGCCCTCCGCCACGGCGAAGTGTTGTGGGACGACGGGACGTTCGCCGCGCTCCGCCGCGGGGCGAAGCGCTGGCGCGCCACGCCCGCCACGGCGGGACTCTGGATGACCACGTCGGCCCACTGGCTCTCGCGAGCCATTGACAACTACTTCAACCCGTGCAACGAGGGCGACTTCTTCGGCGGCCTCTTCCACGCGGCCCGCGACCTGCTCCGCGCCCAGCTGGTCACCGAGGGCGGCGACCTCGTCGAGGGCTGGGAGGTCGAGGACGCCGTGCAGAAGCGCTGGCCCGACCTCGCCGAGCACTTCGGCCGCATCCGCCACGCCCGCGCCGCGTGGGACACCTTTGCGTTCCCACTCTTCCAGGACCGCACGCGGGTCGAGGGCGAACTCGGCCAGTTGCTCCGTTCGCTCGAGGCCATCGCGTGCTCCGTGTACCGCGCCCGCGGCCTGCGCCTGCCGAGCCTCGACGCCCTGACCCGCAACCTCTTCGAGCGACGCGGCGCCCGTTCCCTCCACTCCGTCCACATCCACCCCAAGGACGCCGTGATGCACCTCGCCTATGTCGCCCGCAATGGCAGGCTCTACCTTGCCAAGCGGCGGCTGTAGCCGGGCCGTGAACTCCAATTGCACTGCCCGCGCGAGCGCGCTATACTGCGCCCGCTGAGCAGAGCGGCAAACCGGCGCAGGGGCGAGGAATGCGAGCTTCGCTTTTCTTGGGGTTCACGGCCCTTCTCGGCCCCGTGGTGGGAGGGGAGGCCACGCCCCGGACGACCATCGGCCAATACGGGATCACCTGGACCTTCGCCGACCCGGCGCGGGTCGGGCGGTATGTGACGGGCGACTGGTGGGTCGTGGGGCCGGTGACGGTGAAGGGCGTGACGCCCGCGCCGGCCGAGGGGCGGAACGGCTCGGCGGTGAACCCGCCCGCGGGCAAACGCCAGGGCTACGACGACCGAATCGCCGGCTATGACGCCTCGCTCCGCGCCGCCTTCCCCCTCGCGCTCAAGCCGGGCCAGTCGCTCGTCACCACGGCGAGCGTGGACAAGGTGGGCGACAAGACGCCCGACACGGTGCCCGGCCAATACTGCCGCGGGCCGCTGCGGACGGCGGCCGTGCTCACGTGCGTGGCCGAGCCGCCCGCCGCCGACGCGTTCCGCCCGGCCTACGTGGGCGACCAGAAGCTGGCCTTCGCCGCGAGCCAGCTCCGCCGCGGCCTCTTGCCCCGCCTCAAGCCCGTCGGCCAGCTCCCTGACCTCAAGCCCCTCGAACGCTATCTGGAGCGAATCTGGCTCGATCACCTCTACGAGTGGCCCAACCGCATGATGCACCCGCTCGAGAACATGCCCGACTACGGCCGCGAGATCACCAACATCGTCTCTACCGTCTCGCTCCTGCTCCTCCTCGACGACCCGGCCCCTGTGGGCGGGGCGTCCCTGCCCCGCGAGAAGCGGCACGAGACGCTGCTCCTCCGCTTCGTGCAACTGGGGATTGACTACTACGGCGTCACACAGTCGGACGCCGACCTGTGGCGGGCCAACGGCGGGCACAACTCGGGCCGCAAGATGCCCATCCTCTTCGCCGGCGTCCTCCTCGGCCACGAAGGGATGCGGCGCGTAAGGGCCTCGTTCGCCGAGGACCAGCAGACCTACTTCGGCTCGGGCTACCGCGGCCAGAAGGCCCTCTGGACAATTGACACCACGGAGGCCCGCCGCCACGAGCACCTGCCGCCCGACAAGTGGGCGGGGCCTCCCTTCAAGGGCGACAACGACGGCTGGAAGTCCGAAGCCTACCGCCTCCTCAACGGCCCCACCTGGGTCGGCCAGGCCCTCGCCGCACGACTCCTCGGAGCCAAGGGTCACTGGAACCACGACGCCTTCTTCGACTACGTGGACCGATGGGTGGCCGAGGCCGCCGACGGCACTGTGGACAAGAAGACGATGAAGCCCGCAGGCTACTCCCCCTTCTACGGCGGCGAGGGCGGCTTCATCGAGGCCATGTGGAAAGCCTATCGCCCCAAGGCCGACGCCACCGGCGCCGACGTCCTCGCCCGGTCGCAGAAGAAGGAGGCCACGAGATGAGGGCGAACCCAATGGCTATAGTGGTGGTGGGGGCAGCGGTAGCGGTGAGCGCGCTGCCCGACGCCGGCGTCGCGGGGCCGCCGCCTATCCGGCGGGAGCTTCCGGGCAGATCGCTTGGCTCGACCGAGACCCGTTGGCTCGCGCCGTACGTCCTGCTCAGGAGACACCTCGTCGGCAAGGCCGGGGTGACGAGCGTCCGCTGGTTCGATGACAACGGGAAGGTGACCAGGGAGCTCGCCGGCCCGGGTGTGGACGCCTGCGCGGGGTTCCTCAGCGACTACGGCGCTGCCGGGCCTACGTACTACGGCATCCAGAGCCATTGGAAGCTCGTCCTCCCCAAGAAGGGCGCCGAAGCTGGCTACATCGCCGCAGCAGGCGAGACGTTCATCCACCAATTCCACCCGCAGCGGGGGCAGATCGCCGTGGACATCTCCGCCCGGAGGAACGGCTGGGAGGCGCCCTAGGCCGCCGCGCCCAGGTGAGTGAACAGAAGGCTCAGGCGAGCTTTGCCCCAATCCCTTTCGTGGGATCGGCAGCGTTCGGAGTCCCGCCTTCAGGCGGTGGAACCCAGGAGAAGACCGCCTGAAGGCGGGACTCCCAACGAGTTCGCCCTCTGGGTAGCACGCCCTCCGGGGGCCTTTCGCTTCACAGGACGACACGGGTGATCGAGATCCTGGACTATGTTGGCACGGCGGCGTTCGCGGTCTCGGGCGCGCTCAAGGGGGTGCGGAAGGAGATGGATGTGTTCGGCGTGGCCGTGCTGGCCACGGTGACGGCCATCGGGGGCGGGACGATTCGCGACACGCTGCTCAAGGCCGATGTGTTCTGGCTCCACGACCCCATCTACGTGCCGCTGGCCGTGGGGGCGGCCATCGTGGTCTTCGTCCTCTACCATTGGGTGCGGCGGGGGCGATGGGAGCTGTTGGTCGCCGACGCGATCGGTCTGGGCGTGTTCACGGCCATCGGGGCGACGAAGGCGTGGCAGGCCGACGCGGGGATTGTGGGCGTGGTGACGATGGCCTGCCTCACCGGCGTGGGGGGCGGCGTGATCCGCGACGTGCTGGCGGGGGACGTGCCGGCCGTGCTCCGCGAGGAGGTCTACGCCTCGGCGGCGCTGGCGGGAGCGTTCCTCTTCTGGGTGCTGATGCGCGCGGAGGCGGGGCAGGGCATGGCCGTGTGGGCCGCGGCCATCCTCACCATCCTGATTCGCCTCGCCAGCATCATCCTGCGCTGGCATCTCCCGCGCCGCATGGTGGATGAGCGCGAGCCGTAGGCCGACAGCGCCCTCCCGAAGGTTCCAATACCTTCGGGAGGGTAGACTCGAGGGGAAGGCGCTAACTGAAGACGCACCCTCCCGAAGGTATTGGAACCTTCGGGAGGGGGGCTAGCGCTTGAAGCTGACCTTTTCGTAGCCGTGCTGCTTGAGGAGGTCGAGGGCCTTCATGACCCAGGCGTGGACGGCGTTGTCGGCGGGGGCGACGATGACCTGGACCGAGGACTTGACTCCCGAGAGCTGGGCGTAGCGCCGCAGATAGTCCTCCACCGCCGCCCAGTCGCGCCGGGGAATGCCGTCCACCACGAGCCGCGGTGCGGGAGCGGGCGCGGTGCCGCCGCGCAGGATCTCCACGTGAAGCTCGACGACAGGAGGAGGGGGCACCTCCGTGTCCTTCGTCGGGCCAATGGCGCGGAGGCGGGCCTCGAGCTGGCGATCCTCCTGCTTGAATTGCATGCCGACCATGAAGAAGAGGACGAGGAGGAACACGCAGTCAATGAGGGGCGTCATGTTCATCTCGGAGAGCTTGACGCGGGAGCCGGCCTTGGGGGGGAACAGGCTCATCGGGATTCCTCCTGAACGGGGATGGCCTCTTCGGGCGGCCGGGCGCCGAAGGAGAGGCGGTAGACCCTGATGCGGCTGTCGGCGCAGAGGCCGAGGATGGCGCGGATGTGGCGGAACTCGGCCTGCTCGTCGGCCTTGAGGACGATGGCGACGTTGGGGTCGTTGTAGCGGAGCCAGCGAAGGTCGTCGCCGAGGCGGGTGAGGGACACCGCCTCACCGGCCAGGTAGATCGTGCCGTCGGCCGTCAGCTTCACAACGTGGGGGTCGGGGGGAATCTCGACGCTGGCCTTGACGCGGGGGAGGTTGACCTCGACGGCGTCGTATTGGCGGGAGAGCTCGCTCACGACCATGAAGAAGGTGAGCAGCAGGAACACGCAGTCAATCATGGGCGTCATGTTCAGCCGGGTCGTCTGGACCCGTTTCACGGTGCGAACCAGCATGCGCGCACCCTCCTGCCTCCCGGGGGTTGGGTGGACGAACACTCAGCCGTCGCATACAGCCGTTTGCTCCAACCGGCCCACTTCTCCCTTCACCCAGGAGGTTACCCCAAGAGGCATCAAGGCCGCATCAGACTGGAGGGCCGGAGCATCAAATTTCCGTCAAGATTGCGAGCCCTCTTGTCTTGCCCCGCGCCCCGCAGCACGCCTCATTGGGTGCACACCGGTTCGCTATGCGTTGACTTTGCTCCTCCCCGTGGGTAGACTCCTGATGAGGGAGGCGGTCGTGGGGCAGGGCGTGAATACACAAGTGGGCCGCACCAATGTCGTGTGCAACGTGTGCGGGGCGGATGACATGGAGGCGGTCCATCCCGAGGCGGGCCTTGTGCGCTGCCGCCGCTGTGGGCTGGGTTATGTGAATCCCCAGCCGAGCGATGAGGCGCTGGCCAGACTCTACACCGACGACTACTTCACGGAGCCGATTGACCCAGGCGGCAAGTCGTATCTTGAGAATCGGCAAGGACTTGAGCGGTTCTTCGACGGGCGGCTGCGGCGGATCGAGCGGCTGGTGCGGCCCGGCCGCCTGCTCGAGGTGGGGGCGGGGCTGGGCTATCTGCTCAACGTGGCGGTCCGCCGGGGGTGGAAGGCGCTGGGCCTCGAGACCTCGGAGTTCGCCTCGACCCATGCCCGGCGGGAGTTCGGGCTGGATGTTCGCTGCCAGGCCCTCGACGAGGCGGCGCTGCCCGAGGGGGCCTTCGATGCAGTGGTGATGCGCGACCTCCTGGAGCACACGCGGGACCCGCGTGCCACGCTGCTGGAGGCCCGCCGTGTGCTCCGCACGGGGGGTGTTCTCGCCCTCTCGATGCCGAACTTCGCGTCGCTCAACGCCCGCCTGGGCGGCCTGGCGTGGCGCCACCTGCGGCCGGCGCAGCACCTGTGGCACTTCACGCCCGAATGCCTCGCCCGCCTGCTTGCCGAGTGCGGCTTCGACGTGGCCGAGTGCGAGAGCCGCTACGACTCGCCCGCGACCCGCGAGGTCCACGCCGCGCTCAGCGATCCGGAGCAGCGGCGGCGGCTGGCCTGGCACGCCTTCGTGCGGGGCGACGTGGTGTTCCTGCCCCTCGGCTCGCCCGTGCGGCGCCTTCTGCGCGTGGCCGCCGCAATTTGCGCTTGCTTTTCCCGATTCGTTCGTGCTAAACTCACGGACGACATTCTGGAGGTGTCCGCCCTCAAGCTGGAGGCCAACCGATGATGCGCCCGTTTGGCTACCTGTGTGTCTTCGTGGCCGCCTTCGCGCTCTTCGCCCCGAGCGCCCAGGCGCGGTCCTCCCGCAACTCCAGTGGCCGCTACGGCGAGAAGTACCGTCTCATCGAGGGCGACTCGGACGACGCGCGCGAGCGTGAGCGCAAGCGCGAGGAGGAACGCAGGAAGAGGGAAGAGGAGGCCGCGAAGAAGAAGGCCGAGGCGGAGGCCAAGAAGAAGGCGGATGATGCGAAGCGCACCGCGGCCGCCAAGCCCGCCGCGCCGGCCAAGCCCCCCGCCCCCGCGAAGCCCAAGCCCACCACCGCCGCTCGGAAGCCCAGCAAGCCCGGCACAGGCGCCAAGACCGATGATGCCCGCGAGGCGGAGGCCGCCAAGCTCCGCGAACAGGCCGACAAGGAGTTTGAGAAGGGCAACGAGGAGGGCCTCCTGGCCGGCGCCCAGCTCCTGCGCCAAATCCTCACCGACTACGATGGCACCGACGCCGCGGCCAGCGCCCAGCAGCAGATGGACCTCCTCCTCGCCGATGAACAGCTCGGCCCGATCATCCTTCTCGCTGAAGCCCAGGAGGAGTTCGACGCCCAGCACTACCGCAAGGCAAGGAACAAGTTCCAGGCACTCGTCCAGCGCTACCCCAAGTCCGAGCAGGCCGCCGCGGCCCGCGCCCGCCTCGCCGAGATCGAGCGGGACGACCTTCTGAAGAAGACGGTCTACACCGAGGAGGAGCTGGAGGAGGCCCGCCTCTGGTTCCTGGCGGGCAACATCCACCTGGAGAATGGCCGCAAGGGCGAGGCAGCCGCTGCCTACCGCCGGGTCGTCGAGGAATACCCAGGCTGCCGCTACGCCGTCCTGTCCGAGGAGAAGCTCCCCTCCGCCCAAGGCTCGTGAGAGTGACCGGATAGCTCTCAGCGACTCGGCGGCGCGCCGAGTGGCGCCAGGACTGCCTAAAGGCAGGACTCCGAACCAGGAGAGCGGCTCGCTTGGAGTCCTGCCTTCACGGCCTGTCGATTTAGTCGGCCCGGGAATTGCTGAGAAGATGGCCAGATTTCTATTGTAATCCCGCGGCGGAGCAAATAAGATAGGCGTCGGTGAGGGACGAGGCCGCCTTGCGAGGAGATGCTGA
>Ga0194112_10004656_pt1 | contig 18695 bp, 17 predicted proteins | sample TA2MahC400mmetaG_FD_146191 | JGI IMG/M metagenome (GOLD analysis project Ga0194112, IMG submission 146191) | Freshwater microbial communities from Lake Tanganyika, Tanzania - TA2015016 Mahale Deep Cast 400m | ecosystem: Environmental > Aquatic > Freshwater > Lake | place: Tanzania: Lake... | reverse complement strand
ACCTGTGCCGGCGCTGGATCGCCAGCTGCTCGCGCCGACCGACAACCACAACCCCTGGGGGCTACCCACAAAGAACCCCGAAGCGGCTGAAAACAAGAAGGAGATTGGGACGAAGGCAGAAGACCGAAGCCCGGAAGCTCCGGCTTCCTCTCTTCGCTCCGCCGGCCTCCTCCTGCTTCCTATCTGCGAAATCTGTGCAATCTGTGGACGCCCTCTTCCTCTTCATCTGAGGCTTCGCATCGTGGCCTCGACGCGGTCGAGAAGCTCGTAGTAGGGGCCGACCTTGTCCTTGGTGATGAGGGGGGCGGGGAGGCGGTTCTCGTAGGGCACCTTCTCGCCGCGGACGGCTTTGTCGAGCAACTCGACCGCCTTGTATGCCTCCTCGTAGAGGGGCTGGGCGACTGTGGCGTAGACCTCGCCGTTCTTCACGAGGTCGAGATTCACGCGGGTGTAGTCCATGCCGATGGCGCAGAGCTTGCGGCCTGTCTCCTTCTGGGCGCCGGCCCAGGTGGTCGGGCCGCCGCCAGTGGTGGAGAGCGCGGCGACCACGTCGGGATTGGCCTGGAGGATGGCCACGGCCTTGGCGATGGCGGTCGGCGGGTCGAAGCCCTCCTCCTGAGGGGCTAGGACCTTGATCTGCGGGAAGAGCTCCTTCATGCGTGCGGTGAACGCCTCGGAGACCATGTTCTCGGTGTTGTTGAAGCCGCCCTGGGTGACGGCCACGGTGCCCTTGCCCCCGAGCTGTTGGCCGATGGCCTCGGCCGCGGCGCGGGAGTATTCGCGGGGGTCGCAGCCGACGATGGCCGTCAGACCGGGGGCCTCGCCCTCCTTGATCGGGAAGTGGGGCACGACGATTGGGATGCCCTTGTCCGCCACCCGCTTGATGAAGGGGTAGAACTCAGGGGCGCCCGCCCAAGCGACCACACCCTTGGGCTTCTGCGCCAGCCCCGCCTCGCCCATGCCCAGGACGGCGTCGGGCGCCGCGCTGTCAGGCGCCAGGATGGTGGCCTCGTAGCCCAGCTTCCTGCACGCATCGAGGAAGCCGAGCTGCACGATCTGGTGGACTGGGTGGCCCTTCAGGGGCATGACGAGCTGGAAAGTGGGCTTCGTCTCCTGTTGCGAGCAGCCAACGATCAGAACACTCACAAGCGAAAGGGGCAGCATCCTCCGAGCGATTGGGATCATTGTCCTTTCTCCTTCACATCGGGTTTCGAGCCCTTCAGCCAAGAGGCCCGTGTGGCGAGAGCAAGCCAGCGGCGGACGTCCAGCTTGCCCGTCCTGCGCGCCATGTCCACCATCACGGCGAGGATCATCACAAGGCCGATGGCCACGGTCTGCCAGTGCGGGTCCACCTTGATGAAGACGAGGCCGTTCTCGACGACGAAGAGGATGGTCACGCCGATGAGGGTGCCGAGCATCGAGCCGGCGCCGCCGAGGAGGCTCACGCCGCCGACGACGGTACCCGCGATGACCTTCAGCTCCCAGCCGTCCCCAATCGTCGTGGAGCCCGATCGGAGCTGGGCCATGAGCAGAATCCCGGCGAGGCCGGAGAGAAGCGAGCAGGTGGCGAACGCCGACATCTTGATCCAGAAGGTGTTGATCCCGGCGAGCCGTGCGACCTCGATGTTGCCGCCCGTGGCGTAGAGCGCTCGGCCGTAGACGGTGCGCCGCAGGACAAGGTCGCCCACGATGATGAGGCCGATGAAGATGACGAACGCCCAGTTCGTGCCCAGCGGCTCCTGCGCCCCGAACCGCTTGATCGCCTCCGGCAGCCCCGATACGGGGAATCCGCCGCAGATTACGTACTTCACGCCACGGGCCATGTAGAGCATGCCAATGGTCGCGATGAAAGCCGGCACGCCGAGGCGGGTGATGAGGAAGCCGTTGAACAGCCCGATGGCGGCGCACGCCAGGAGCGCGAAGCCGATGGCCGCGCCCGCGCACCAGTCGGCCTTCGCCATCAGGTGGGCGGCGATGATTGCGCCGAGGCCCGCCACGGAGCCCACGGAGATGTCAATCTCCCCGACGATGATGAGCAGCGTCTGGCCAACTGCGATGATCCCGACGAACGCCATGAAGCGCAGAATCGTCGTGATGCTCTCGCGGTTCAGGAACGCCGGCTCCCGCGCATAGAAGAAGAGCACCAGCGCGACGAGGGGGATCAGGATGCCCACTTCGGGAACGGAAAGGAGACGCCGCGCCAGCGATGGCGGCGCATCCGCCTGCCGGTCTGGGTCAGTCATTGAACCCATCGCGCATCGAGCCCCCAATCCTCGGCCAGGCCAACCAGGGAGGCAATGACGTCGGGAGGCAACTCCATCCCGCACCTGAGCGCCTCATCGCGCCGCTCCCACTCCATCTCCCCAGGGAGATAGATTCTCTCGGAGCCTTTCGCCTTGGGCGCGCCGCGGACCTCGCGGATCATGCGGTCCATTCGGGCCTTGAACTCGCCGATGGGCATCAAGGCGCCCACATCTACCGCGAGGAACGCAGCCCCGTGAAAGGTCGGCTTCGAGGGGTCGTCGAGCATCCAGCTCTTCACCTCGCGCGTCACGCCTGCACCGGAGAGCACGGCGGCCAGCACCTCCACCAGAAGGGCGAGGCCATAGCCTTTGTGGCCGGCCATCGGGACGAGGCAGGCCCGGAGCGGATACATGTCGGGGTCGGAGGTCGGCAGCCCATCGGCGTCCACGAGCCAGTTCTCGGGGATGGTGCGCTTGCCGAGGGTGGTGGCGGCGTGGATTTTGCCGGCCGCCACGGCGCTGAGCGCGATGTCGAGCATGAGGGGCCGCTCCGCCCCCGCAGGCACGGCGTAGGCGAAGGGGTTATTGCCCACGATCTTCCCTTTGCCACCGGGGACCACCATGTTAGGGTCGGCGTTGCTCATCGCGAGGCCGATCATGTCGTGCCGCGCCGCGATCATCGCGTAGTAGCCGGCCGCGCCGAAGTGGCAGCTATTCTTCACGCCGACGTAGGCGACCCCCGCGGCCGCGGCCTTGCGAACGGCCAGCTCCATCCCGGCGCACGAGGAGACCATCGCGATGGCGTCGTGCCCGTCGACCACCGCCCACGACGGCCCTTCGCGGACGACTTCCGGCACGGCCAGGGGGCTCAGGCCACCCGCCCGCACTCTCGTTAGGTACTGCCGCAGGCTCTTGGTGCCGTGAGTAGTGATTCCCCAGGTGTCCGTGGTCACCAGGACATCGGCCGTGGTGCGAGTATCGCGCTCCCGCATGCCAGCCTTGCGCATTGCCTCGACACAGAAGGCGTGGAGCTGGTCGGGAAGGACGCGCGCCATCAGGCCACCACTCCGTTCACCACGTTGGGCAGCTTCTCGCCGCGCACGGCGCAGGCCACCGCCTCTGCCGCGCTTCGCCTGAGGGTCTCCACGGCTCGCACGCTCGCCGAGGCCACGTGAGGCGTCATGATGACGTTGGGCATCCCCAGAAGGGGGCTGTCCTTGGGGATTGGCTCCGGGTGGCACACGTCGAGCGCGGCCCCCGCGACCTGGCCGCTGCGGAGCGCGGCGATCAGGTCATCGGTCTGCACCAGGTCACCCCGGGAGGCATTGACAAGGAGCACGCCCCGCTTCATCTGCCCCAGCGTGTTCTTGTTGACCAGGAACCGCGTGGCCGGTGTGCTGGGGCAGTGGAGCGAGACGATATCGCTGGCCGACCACAGCTCCTCCAGCCCCACGGGCTCGCAGCCGGCCTCCCGGATCACGGCGGCCTCAACCGCGGGGTCGAAGGCAAGCACCCTGCACTTGAAGGCAAGAAGCCTCCGCGCCACCTCCCGCGCGATTCGCCCGAAGGCCACGAGGCCCACAGTCATCTCCTTGAGCACCCGCATCTCAGCCAGGGGGACGGGGAGCTTCCAGGCGCCGCTGCGAATCCCGTCCCAGGTCGGCGCGAGCATCCTGGTCAGCGCGAGGATCAGGGCGAGCGTGTGGTCGGCCACCTCATCCGAACAGAAGCCGGGGACGTTGCAGACGGGAATCCCGCGTGCCGCCGCGGCCGTCAGGTCCACGTTGTCCACCCCGATGCCGTAGCGGACGATGACCAGGCACTTCCGCATCGCCGCAATCACGGCGGCGTCCACCCTGGCGAACTGCGTGAGGACGCAATCGGCGTCTTGCGTGAGCGCGATGAGCTCCTCCGCTGTCTTGCACTGCCGCCCGACAAGCTCGCATCCGAGCGGCTCCAGGATGGCCTGCTCGATATCGAGGGACCCGAAGGTGTAGTCGGTGACGGCCACCTTGTGCATCTCGATTGACCCTTTCATTGCAGCCGTTCGGACGCAAGCGGCCCCACGCGGTGTTCCCGCCCCCACCGACCTTGTGTCGGTGGGGCGAAGGATTGAGAACTAGGCGCGGCGGCCACCCCCACACCCCCCTCTCCCTCCGCCGCGCCCGTTGCCGGCAACGGGCTCCCGCCGGCGGGCGGAGGGAGAGGGGGGAAGGGGGGTGAGGGCCGTGGCGGTTAGTTGCCAATCCCTTGCCCCACCGACACAAGGTCGGTGGGGGCAGGAAGTGCACCGCTTCTCATGGGCTCCTTACGTCCAAACCGTTGCTTTCATAGCATCGTCTTTGCGAGGCGGAGGATCTTCTCGGCATCGGGGCGCAGGTAGCGCTCCTCGGGCGGGCTGTAGGCGATGGGTGCGCTGGCCGTGTGCAGCCGCTCGATCGGCGCGTCCAGGTAGTCGAAAGCCTTCCGCTGCACGATGGCGGCGACCTCGGCGCCGACCCCGCACGGGGCGTAGCCCTCGTCCACGACCATCAGCCGCCCGGTCTTCGCCACGGAGCGGCAGATGGTGTCGGCATCGAGAGGCATCAGGGTCCGCAGGTCCACGACCTCGGCCAGGACCTTCTCGGCGGCGAGGGCCTCGGCGGCGGCAAGGGCCTCGGCCACCATCATGCCCACCGCCACAATCGTCAGGTGCTTCCCTTCCCGGACCACCTTGGCTTCCCCGAGCGGCAGGAGGTAGTCCTCGGCGGCCACGTCGCCCCGGGTGTTCAGCAGCATCCGATGGGGCAGGACGATGGCCAGGTTGTCGTCGAGGATTGCGGCGGCCAGAAGCCCCTTGAGGTCGTAGGGGGTCGAGGGCATGACCACGCGGACGCCGGGAATGTACATGAACCAGGGGTGGAGCGATTGTGAGTGGTGGGCGGCCCCTGAGTTCCCGACGCCGAATAGGGCGTTGATGGTCAGGGGCATCCTGATCGTGCCGTTCGACAGGTAACACATCTTGGCGGCCTGGTTCAGCACCTCGTCCATCGCCAGCGTGGCGAAGTCAATGAACATCAGGTCGGCAACTGCCCGCGAGCCGCACGCGGCAGCTCCGGCGCACAGGCCGACGAAGCCGCCCTCCGAGATCGGCATGTCGAGGACGCGCTCGGGGCCGAACTCCTCGAAGAGCCCCTTGGTGTGGGCGAAGCAGCCGCCGCGCGGGCCGATGCCTTCCCCGACGATGAACGTCGTGGGGTCCTTGCGCATGGCGGTCGCAAAGCCCTCGGCCATCGCCTGCCTGTACGTGATCTCGCGCAAGCTGGCGTACTCCACAGAACACGAGAGGAGAAGAGTCGGTCCACAGATTCTCACAGATTCACACAGATAGAAGAACGAAAGCGGCATACCGGGCGAAGAAAGAACCGATGGGGCGTGGCTGTCTGTCTCTTGTCTTCACCCCAATTCCCCTCTTCTCCTCATCTGTGCCAATCTGTGAAATCTGTGGACGCCTCCTCTCCTGGCTTCAGGCCGAAACATGCTCCAGCGCCTCCTCAGGCGCCGGGAAAGCACTCTCGGAGGCGAACCGGACCGCCTCTGCCACGACAGCTTTCGCCTCTTCCTCCATCTGCGCGAGCGTCGCCTGGTCGAGGACCCCCTCGTCGGTCAGGCGTCGCGAGAAGAGCCTGATCGGGTCCCTGGCCCGCCAGGCCTCCACCTCTTCCCTGGAGCGGTAGCCGCCTTCGGCGTGGCCGGCGTAGTGGCCGCAGGTGCGATAGGTCTTGGACTCCAGAAGGGTCGGGCCGCCGCCGCCCCGAGCGCGCTCGACGGCCCTCGTCGCTTTCTCGAGCACGTCGAGCACGTCGTTGCCGTCCATCACCTCGCCGGGGATTCCATAGCCGGGCGCACGGTCGGCGAAGTTCCGGGTCAGCGTCGCCGCGCTCACGGCGGTTTCGGTCGCGTAGAGGTTGTTCTCGCAGACGAACACGACAGGGAGGCGCAGGACGCCGGCGAGGTTGACGGCTTCGTGGAACATGCCATTGTTCGCCGCCCCGTCGCCGAAGAAGCAGACAGCCACCTGCCCGGTCTTCTGGAGCTTGGCGTGGAAGGCGGCACCCGCCGCGAGCGTCAGCCCGCCGCCCACGATGCCGTTCGTGCCCAGGATGCCCAGCTCTTTGGCGAAGATGTGCATGCTCCCCCCCCTGCCGCGTGAGTAGCCCGTCACTTTGCCGAACAGTTCCGCCATGACCCTTCGCGGCTCGGCCCCCTTGGCGATGCAGTGGCCGTGGCCGCGGTGGGTGCTGAGGAGGAAGTCGTCGGGCCGAAGCCCTGCACAAACGCCTGCCGCCGTGGCCTCCTCACCGATGTAGAAGTGCACTGCGCCGGGGATATTGCCGAGCTTGTGCTGCACCTCCGCGCCCAGCTCGAAATGGCGGATGAGGAGCATTGTGCGGAGCAGCTCGATCTTCTTCCCGTCGGGAAGGTCCATGGAAGGCCCCTCAGAACTCGCGGATGTAGCCCGCCAGCCAGCCGCCATCCACGGGGATGATGGCGCCATTGACGTAGCTGCTCTCGGGCGCCGCCAGGAAGAGCACCACCTGGGCGATCTCGTCCGGCGTGCCCGGCCGGCCCAGCGGTATGTGCGCGAGCATGGTCTTCACGCGGTCGCTGAACTGGCCGCCAGGGGCATAGAAGAGCTGTTTCGTGCCCTCCGTGAGCACGGAACCCGGGGCCACGCAGTTGACCAGAATCCCGCGCGGCCCGAGCTCAATGGCCATTGCCCGGGTCAGGTTCACCACCCCCGCCTTGGCCGCCACGTAGGCGCACTGGAGGCGGGCGGGGACGATCCCCAGGACCGACGCGATGTTGATGATGCGCCCGGCCTTCTGCCGCAGCATCGCCTGCGAGGCGGCCCGGCTCACCAGGAACAGCCCGTCGAGGTCCACCTTCAGGATTCGCTCCCACTCCTCAAACGGGAACTGCTCGATCGTGACGCGGTTGAGGAACGTGTTGATCCCCGCGTTGTTCACCAGGATGTCGAGGCGCCCGAGATCCCCGAGAACCTGCGCGATCCCCTGCTCCACCTCGCCCTGGTCGGTCACGTCCATTCGGAGCGCCGTGCCGCCTGCGGATGCCGCGGCGGCCTGCGCCGCCGTCTCCAGGTCAATGTCCGCGTAGGCTACGCGGGCGCCGTTCGCGGCCAGGGCATCGGCAATGGCCTTGCCGATGTTGCGGGCCGCCCCCGTCACCAACGCCACCTTCCCATTGAGATCAACTCTCATGATCACTCCTGGTTTCAATCGTCCTCGTTGTCGTCCTCGTCCTCGTGATCGATTCCTCTCCGCGAGACCGAAGGAAGATCGAGGACGAGGACGACGACGAGGACGAGGACGATAAGAGAGCAACCTCACAGGCCGGGCACGTATCCCCGTCCGAACTGCGCGTCCATCGGCCGGCGGAAGCCGTCGCCGAAGGGCATCCAGGAGGTCGTCCCTCCGTCCACCACGAGCGTCTGCCCCACGATGTAGCGGGCGTCGTCGGAGGCGAGGAACACAGCGACTCTTGCGATGTCGCGCGGCTCTCCCGCAAAGCCGACGGGGATGGCCTTTCCGACGGCCTCCAGGCTCATCCCAGGCGCAGCTCGGAAATGGCTCTCGACGGGCACGGCCCCCGGGGCGATGGCGTTTACGCGAATCCCCCTCGGTGCCAGCTCAATGGCCAGGGCGCGGGTGTAGGCCACAATCGCCCCCTTCGTGCCCGCGTAGACCGAGTGCTCGGTGTAGCCCTCGAAGGCGTGAATCGAGGTCATGCTCACGATCGCGCCCCCGCCGCGCCTCAGCATCGCGGGCAGCACCGCCTGCGTGAGGAAGAACTGGCCGCGGACATTGACATGGTAAAGCGTGTCGAACTGCTCGGGCGTTACCTTCTCGAACGCCCGGTTCATCGTGATTCCCGCGTTGTTCACCAGGACATCGAGACCGCCCAGGAAAGCGACGGCCTCGGCGGCGAGGCGCCGCGCATCGGCGATTTGGCTCAGGTCGGCACGGAAAGCCTCCGCCTTGCCTCCCGCGCGCTGGATTTCCCCGACGGCCGTCGCCGCCCCTTCCACACTGTGCGCGTAGTGGAGGGCGACCGTCGCCCCCTCCCTGGCGAACTCTAGGGCCACCTCCCGGCCGATCCCGGTGCCCGAGCCTGTGACCAGCACCAGCTTCCCCGCCATCCTCTGCTCGACGCTCATGGCCCGGTTGCCTCCGCAGGGTCGGAATGAGCCATCCCCCCAGGGGGACCTTTCACACAACAATACTGCAAACCAGTGCCTGCTGCAAGGCCACTTCAGAACCGCGGCAACTGGCCTATGGCAAGGGGATCACGAGAAGGCGACGCTGAGAGACCCGTTCGAGTTCGTAGGGAAACGGGTCCCCGCCTTGCGTGAGTGGAATGTCCCCGAGCCGGAGCGAGGCAGAACCCAGGCCTTCCCGTGGGTTAGGGAGCGTTGCGCTGCTACTGTGCGCACGCGCCCAACAGAATTCCCCAACTCGACAGAGAAGCCGAATAGAGGGCGATCTCGCGGTCGTACCGGCTATCCTGCCCTCCCTCATGCCCAACCACCAGAAACCCATCCGGTTGTTGAGTTGATTGGGTATCCTTGGGACAGACTTCTGCTTGCCCCCCGTTTGACACTTCTTGGAGTCCATCGTAGGATGGCCGCGACATCCTTACTCGCATCCTGCACGGGGTACGGCCCATGGGTGAGAAGATCGGCCTTCGGTGTCTGCTTCTGGCGGTTGCACTGAGCTCGGGGCAGGCCGCGCATGCCGTTGAGGTGCTCTTCTATGCCCCCTTCGACGGCAGCGTGGACGCGAAGGCGGCGAAGGGCGACCCGAAGGGGAAGTTCACGCCACAGCGAGGGAAGCCCGACGCCCAACCGGTCTTCAGCGACGGCATCGCGGGCAAGGCCGTCACCAGCGGCGGGCCATACGTCGTCACCACCGCCTGCCCCCTCAAGGTGCCCGAATATGTCTACTGGGGCGACGAATGGAGCCCCTCTCGCACCGGCCGCCGCGCCGAGGGCGGCATTGGCCAGTGCTCAGTCGCCGCCGCCTCGTGGCGCGACTTCTTCCTCTGGTGCTATCGCAGACTCTACGACCGCGGCCGCTTCGTGGGCCTCTACTACGACTGCGCCCCCTACCTGCCCGACGACAACGTCTACCACGGCGGCGGCTGCCGCGACGGCCAGCGGGTGCTCCCCACCAACAATGTCCTCGCTGCCCGAGAAGGTCTACGCCACCTTCTACCGCGACGCGGCGAGCAAGACGACGCTCGTCATCTTGCTCAACAACCGCGAGGAAGACCTGAATCTCCAGCTGAAACTCGACTGGACTGCTCTGGGCTATGAGAACTGGCAGGGCCTCCACGTTGACGACGCGGTCTTCCACGGCGACGCGCGAATCGAGAATGGCGAGTTGATCACCCGCGTGGGCCGTGCAAACATGCGTCTCCTCGCGATCACCGGGAAGACCGCGGCGGGGCCATAGACGCTCTGCGTAGACCCTCGGCGCGGCGGGTCGGCGATGATGGCCAGTTGCTTCCCGCCCTTCACCGAGACAGTCACGGGACACCGCGCCGCGGCAGAGCGGGCCACCTCGTTCGCCTCACTTCTGCCCGAAGGAGTCCACCAGCTCGATCTGGAGGCGGTTTGAGGGCCTGCTCTGTTTCTTGTCCTTCGTCGTATAGGTGACCCATAGGTGGAGGGGAATGGCGGGGCGCAAGCCCTCGACCAGTGCGCCACTCTTCGGCAATCGCGCCATCGCCTGTGCGCCACTCCCGTCAGGGTAAGCCGCGACCCACACCTGGTACTCCGGCGCGCCCTCGACCTCATCGAAGTCCACATGGCAGCGAGTGCCGTCGTAGCCCCAGTCGGGGTCGCGGACGGCTTTGAGCCGTGTCGCGGGCAGTGTGTTCTGCGCGGCCATCTTGGCGATGGGATTGGGCATCAGCTTCCGCTCCGCGTCCTGCTTCTCCAGCTTGATAGCGAGCGCGTTCGGAGTGCGGGCTTCAGCCCGTATCTCGCTTTCCTTCGAACCGGAGCTACGGCCTAAAGGCCGCACTCCGAACTCGGATTCCGAGACGAGATGCGCGCTCATTCGTCCGAGGTAGCGGCGGGTGTCGTAGTTGTTGGTCTTGTAGACCTCGTCGCGCTCGTGGTGAAGCGTCCACCCGCCGTCGCCGAGCGACGCGATCGCTGTGGCCTTCGCAACGGGGTCCGGCCGCTCGACAGGGCCTGAGTGCCAGGTCTGCTGGTTGCGGGTCCGCGCCCAGCGGTGGTAGTAGTCCGCCTGCTCGTCCCACGTGCAGGCCCCCGGCTCGGTGGGGACGAAGATGCCCTCGACGTAGGGGAGGAAGGGGTTTTCGAGGCCGAACTTGCGGAACTCCTCGCGCAGCATGTAAAGCCGATGGGTGCCCATCTGGTGGAGCTGTTGCTCGGGGAGGCGCTCGCCATCCTTCATCGTGATACGAAGGGAGTGGATGCCGAGCTTCTTGACGGGGACGCTCAGGCGCTGCGGCGCCGACTTCGCGGCGGGGATGCTAACCTGTCTCTCCTGCTTCGTCCTCTCCGTGCCGTCGTAGCGGCCGTTGGGGATGCGAAGCTGGATGCGGGCAGGGTCCACACACGCGGCGCCGGCGAAGCGGGGCGGGTTCGAGGCGTGGTAGCCGTCCATGTTCCCTTGGCGGAGCAGGCTGCGGCTGATGTCCAGGTGGTCGGCTCCGCCTGTGAGGGTCTTGTCAGCGAAGCAGAACGGGATGCCCTCCACGAGCGCCGTCCTGCCGAAGGGCAGAGCCGAGTCGGCCACCGCGGTGCACCTGCGGTCTTTGCGTGAGAGCCCGTTGGCAGAGCATGGCCTCTCACCGCACGCGGCGGAAGACGTAGATGGCCTCCGCCTCGTGGCCGGAGTGGGCGACGGGACGAAAGGCGTGCCAGAACAGCTCGGGGCGTGTGCCGTCGGTGGCAGGGCCGTGGCACCAGTAGACGTGGAGCGTGTCCGCCATGCGGTAGCGCCAGCCCTTCCTCTGCCAGTCGCGAAGCGCGGCACCGGGAGGCAGGGCGGCCCGGCCAAAGGCAATGATGTAGTCGGGCGCCTCGCGGTCCGTGAAATGGATGTCGGGTAGGCCGCGGAACTGCGGCTCGGGCGGCCAGCGCAGTTGCCAGGCGTACACCGGCTTCGGCGCGTGGAAGATGAGAGGGGAGGCGACGTCCACGGGCGACACCAACACGCTCTCCCCCTCGGCGACGTTCGCGTTGATCCACGCGGCGGCCGCGCCGTAGGCGGTGGTCCGAGGGCGGGCCAGCTCGCTGACGAACTCGGCCGCGGTGGAGCGGACGGGGTCACCCAAGGGCGGGCCAAGCTGGAGCAGGTTGGTGCCGAAGGCCAGAATGGCCAGAGGCACCGCAAGCGCCGGCGCTCGCCGCACCAGCGCATCCACGCACATGACCCCCAGCACGATGCACAGGGGGATGAGCGGCACGAGGTAGCGCACGTCGGCCACCTGGGGCGAGAGCGGGCCACGCACGGGTTCGGGCGAGAGAAGCGTCGTGGCCACCACGTAGACCCACAGCGCAGCGGAGCCGCGCAGGAGCCAGCGAGCGCCCTCTCGCCCCCAACCCCTCTCCCTTCCAGGGAGAGGGTGGGGAGAGGGTGGGACTTCGCCGTTGGGACCGGCGCCCGACCCTCCCCCCGCCCCCTCCCTGAGAGAGAGGGGGGTTCGGACCCCTCTCCCTCCCGGGGAGAGGGGAGGGTGAGGGTGGGTCTCTCCCGTTGGGACGGGCGCCTGACCCTCCCCCTTCCCCCTCCCTGAGAGGGAGGGGGGCCGAAGAGCAGGGCACCGTCGGGCTATGCAGAGCACCGGGGCGGCGAGAAGGAGCAAGGCCACGCCGAACTCGCAGCGGCTGAGGTCGCGCACGTTCCACCAGAGGAGGGTGGCTTTGTCGGCGAGCCACGAGGCGCTCTCGTGCGGCACCACCGGTCGGCCCAGCGGGTTCCACACGAAGACGATGAGGCCGCCGATGACGACTTGCGGCGTGAGGAGCGCGAGGAGATCGTACCGGGAGAAGCGCCGCCATTTGCGGCCCCAGGCCAGGTAGTCAACCGCTGCACACGCGTAGAATGCCGCGTAGTTGATGTAGTTCGTCGCCAACAGGCACACGGACACGGCGGCCATCGCGGCCAGGCCGCGGCGGCCGCCGTTCCAGTGGAGGTACAGGTAGGCGAGCGCCGTCGAGAGCAGCATCGCCGGGGCGTAGTAGCGGCACTGGCGCGAGTAGAGCATCAGCGACACGTTGCCCAGGACGGCGATGGCTAGGACGAGCCAGGTGAGACGGCTCGCCTGGCTGCGCCAGGCCCACCACACCATGAGAGCTACGGTGGCCAGGCCGCAGAGGGCGAAGGGGAGGCGCCCTGCGAGGGGGGAATCGCCCAGGATGCCGAGGAAGGGGGCGGCCAAGTAATAGGCCAGCGGCGGGTCGAAGCGGTGCCGCAGGTTCTCCAACGCAGCCCCGCCCTGGAATGCGAGGAGGTTGTGCCCCAGGATGGCATGGGTGTCGCCCGTCCGCCACACGCTCTTGGCCAGGAGCGCAGTGTACGCCTCGTCGTTCCAGAAGGCGTAGTGGCTGAGACGGGTGAAGATGAGCGCGGCGCTGCCCGCCAGAATCGCCGCCGCGATGAGCGCCTCGGCACGCCTCACCTCGCATCCCCCATTGCACGAGCGGCCCCGCCACGGCATAATGATGGCAGGTTGGTGCATTTGCGTCAAGACCGCCTGAAGGCGGGACTCCAAACGACGCGGGGCTGCGGTTCGGAGTCGCGCCTTTAGGCGGTCCTCGGGTCTTTGGAGGAGCGGGAATGCAGCGGAGAGTCGTCGAGCCAACCGGTCCCCTCAAGTGGCTAGTGCTGCTCCTCCTTGTCGGCTGCGCGGCGCCGGCGGGGCAGGAGAAGTGGAGCGATGTCGAGCGCATCGTCGCCGTGGGCGACGTGCACGGCGACTTCGAGCAGTTCGTGAAAGCGCTTCAGGCCGCCGGCGTGGTGGATGAGAAGAACGACTGGGCGGGGGGCAAGACGCATCTCGTGCAGCTCGGGGACGTGTTGGGCCGCGGCCCCGACTCGCACAAGGCGATGGACCTGCTGATGAAGCTGGAGACCCAGGCTGCGAAGGCGGGCGGGGCAGTCCACGCTCTCATCGGCAACCATGAGGCGATGGTGCTGGCTGGCGTCTGGACATATGTCATCCCCGCCCAGATCAAGGCGTTCGGGACGAAGGATGACTTCCGCAAGGCGATGAGCGCCGAGGGCGCCTACGGCAAGTGGATTCGCGGGCACAACACGGCCATCCAGATCAACGACGTGCTCTTCGCCCACGCCGGCATCACGCCCGAGTGCGCCCGCCTGTCGCTCCGCGAGATCAACGATACGATTCGAAAGGAGCTCGGGAAGGATGACGAGGACGCGCTGGCCATGAGCTACGGCGGCCCCCTCTGGACCCGCTCCCTCGCCCTGAGTGACGAGGAGGAGGTGGCGAAGGCGCTCGACGAGGTGTTCGCCAAGTACGGCGTGAAGCGCATGGTCGTCGGCCACACCGTGTCGTTAGAGGGCGTCTCGGTTCGGGCGGGTGGGCGGCTGATTCGGGCCGACGTAGGGTTGTACTTCGGCGGCCCGGCGGCCTGCCTTGTGATCGAGAAGGGCGTCTTCTACGAGGTGCGCCACCCCAACGTCAAACGGAGGCTCGACCTCGAGCGCGCCGCCCCCGCCGCGCCCGCGAAAGCGAGGAAGGCGGGCTGAACCTCCGTCAGGCAATGGAGGCGGAGAGGCCCGCTTCGCGAGCACGTCGAGCGATCGCGGTCAGGCGGGCGGCATCCTGGCGCTCGCCCTCGAGCCCGAACCGGCAGCCGAGCCACTCGTACTTGGCTGCCGAGGAGGGGTTGAAGGGGAGGAACTCCACTCGCCTCAGACTGCTGTCGCTCAGGAAGGCAAAGAGGCCATCCAGGTTCGCCTCGGCGTCCGTGATGCCGGGGATGAGGGGCACGCGGACGATCACGTTGCGGCCGGCCAGCCGGGCGGCGTTGCGGAGAATCTGGCGGTTCGATGCCCCCGTCCAGCGGCGGTGCTCGGCGTCGTCAATCAGCTTCAGGTCGTAGAGCACGAGGTCGCTGTGCGTGGCGAGGCGCGCGAGGATCGGCCAGCGGCAGGCGCCGCAGGTTTCGATGGCCGTGTGGATGCCGCGCTCCTGGCAGCCGGCGAGGATGGCTCCCGCAAAGTCAGCCTGCCCTGTCACCTCGCCGCCCGTGAGGGTCACTCCGCCGCCCGAGTGGTCGAAGAAGGGCTTGAGACGCTCGGCCTTGGCCACGATGGCCGCAGCGGTCACGCGAACGCCCTTGACCGCCAGCGCGCCCGAGGGGCAGGCCTCAACGCAGCGGCCGCAGACAACGCATTTCCCGCGGTCGAGCGTGTGGCTTCCCTCCCCTACTGCGTGCACGCCCTCGCGACAGACCTCCCCACAGCGGCCGCACAGGACGCAGCGGTCGCGCAGGAAGATCACCTCGGGCTCGGGGCGGATGGACTCGGGGCTGTGGCACCAGCGGCAGGCGAGCGGGCAGCCCTTCAGGTACACGGCCATGCGGACGCCCGGCCCGTCGTGCACCGCGAAGGTGTCGAGGTCGAAGATCACCCCCTCGATCTTGAGCCTGCTATAGGGCTTGATGTCCTACCGTCCTCGTCCTCGTCGTCGTCCTCGTCCTCGATCTTGGTCGGCGGTCTCCCTCACCTTGGCGGCTTCTTGCGCGCGGCGTATCGTTCCCAGAACTCCGCGGCAGCGATGAAGTGGCCGCTGATGGCCTCGCCGCCGGGGCAGCGGACGGAGCGCATGTTGCGGATGACCTCGATGCCTGCCTCGATCTGCTCTGAGTTGAAGAACAGCTCGCTGAGCTGCATGCCCTGGAGCGGCGTCAGGTCGGTAACTTGGGTGCCGGCGATGTGCAGGCTCCTCAGGGGCATCCCACGCAGGGGACGGAGGTCGGCGACCCGGGTGTGGGTGAGGATGAGGGTCTCGAGCGGCAGGCCGCGCAGCCCCGCGAGCTTCCCCGCGGCCTCCTGCCCGAAGCTCAGGACGCACTGCCCGTCGTCGCACAGCTCGAAGGTGCGCCAGGCGACCCCTGCGTCGCTGAAGCGCTTCCTGGCGAGGCACTCCCGGCAGAATTTTTCGACCGGCGTGCCGGAAACGAGCTTGAGAGTCGGGATCTTGCGGATGGCATCGAAGCCGTCCGTGATGGTGAAAGGCGCCGTGAGGTTCTCGAGGGGCATGTCGGCGAGAGGCGAGAGGTCAGTGACTTTTGTGTTGCGGAAGTCGACCGCGGCCAGAGGGATGCCCTTCAGGGGCGCGAGGTCGGCGATGTCGGTCCCGGCGACATTCAGGCTCACAAGCTTGCGGTCGTCCACGGACAGGATGTGGAACTCTACGCCGTCGCGTTTCAGGCGCTCCTGGAGTTCCTTCTCCAGGCGCTGTGGGCTCTCGCGCACGCGCGGGATGATCTCGCGGATCCGGAGCCGAATCTCTGGATCGTCGCTGTTCTCATACTCCCTCAGCAGAGGGAGCGCGACGGGCGGGGCATCTGCAAGAGCGGCCTGCGCGGCCTCGCGCGTGCGGTGGTCCTCCGCGCCGAGTTGCTCGATAAGCGCCAGGACTCGCCGACATGCGGCCACATCCAATGCCAGTTCCCCAGGCCACGCGCTGGCGGCGAGGAAGCAGAACGCAAGGAGAAAAGGCAACCGCCATGGATGGCTGAGGATGCTAAAGCAGAGCGGAATCGAGGACGAGGACGAGGACGATTGAAGAGGCGCGGCAGATAGGGTCACGACCGGGACTCCTGGCGGCGGATGTGGTGCTCCTGCTGCTCGCGGCTGAGCATGGTGAAGTAGGCGCACCAGCCGCCCATTCGGACGCGGAGCGAGCGGTAGCGGTCGGGCTCGCGCTGGGCGGCGCGGAGCTCCTCAGTGTCGGCAACGGTGAGGGTCATCATCGAGCCGCCGGTCTCGACGAAGCTGCGAACGAGCGCGGCCATTCGCGCCGTGCCCTCCTCGCCCGCCACGAGGCGCCTTGCGAGGCGCAGGTCGAGTGGGCCGCCGGCGGGCAGCCGCTCGTGGTGCATCTTGGCGTAGGAGAGGATGGCGCTGGGCAACCCGTCGAGGTCGCGGCCCAGGGCGGGCGAGAAGTTGGACGAGACGGGTTCGCCTGCGAGCCGTCCGTCGGGCGAGGCGCCCAGCCCCTCGCCGATGCCGATGTACCAGGAGAATGTGGCGACGCCCGCGGGGAAGAGCACAGCGGCGCGCTGGGCCTCGGCGTGACGGGCCACGGCCTCGGTGAACGCGTCAATCACCGCGCGGCCCAGGGCGTCGGCGCGCTCGTCGTCGTTGCCGTACTTCGGCGCGTCGAGCAGCTTTCTGCGCAGCGCCTCGTGGCCCTCGAAGTTGGCGGCGAGGGCGTCGGACAGTTCGGCCATCGTCGCCGCCCTCTGCTCGAAGACGACCGTCTTGATCACCACGAGCGAGTCAATGGCGTGGGCGGCGCTCTCGGCGAGCATGCCAAAGGTGCGGAATCTCGAGCCGCCGGCCGTCATGTCGCGCCGCGAGGCAATCGCCCCGTCCATCAGCGCGCTCAGAAGCGGCACAGGAGCGATCGTGCTGCGGTCGTTGAGTGTGGCGATGACGTTACGCACGACGCGCCCGACCATTGCGTCCACCTGGGCGAGGAAGGCGCGCCACACGTCGTCGAATGACGCAAAGGAGCGCGGGTCGCCGGTGTCAGGCGCGGCCTCCGAGCGGTCGCGGCCGAGCGCCCAGAGGAGACAGAGCATCAAGCTGAGGCGCTGGAACACGAAGTTCGTGCGGCCGGGGATGATCACCTCCCAGCAGCCGTCGTTGGTGTAGTCGCGTGCGTCGGGCGTCGGGATGCCCAGGCGTTCGAGGGCGGGCACGAGCGCCTCATCGCTGAAGAGCGCGGGCATGCCGCCGCCGTCCTTGAGCACCTCGCAGGCGTGGCGCACCAAGGCGTCGGGCGTGGCGCGGTGGAGCCGCACGGTGAGCAGCGGGTTGGTCATCTCGTTGCGGCGATAGGCTTCGAGGAGCAGGTGCGAGAGGGGGTTGGTGCCGTCCCTGCCGTCGGGTGTGAGGCCGCCCACCACGATGTTCTGGAGCCAGTGGTTTGTGGCGTCGAGGCTGTCGCGGCGGGTGCCGATCTGGGACGACGTGTAGTGCCGGGTGCGGCGTCCAGGATCAACAGGCTCGGGCGTTCGGGCATCGGGGCGCTGATCGTCGGTGGTCTTGGCCCGCTCGTTGAACTTGAGGCAGAAGCAGCCGACGAGCTCGAAGGCCTGGGCCATGTCGAGTCGGCCTGCGGCAAGGTCGGCCTTGAGCAGGGGCCAGACGTACTGGTCCAGGCGCCCCATCGCGTTGCCGTTCATCGTCGAGTGGAAGACCATGTGGAGCAGCCACACGCTCTGGAGCGCGTGCCAGAAGGTGAGCGACGGCCCGGCTGGCGCCTGGCGCAGGTTGGCGGCCATGTCGTGCCGGCCTTCGGCTGCGCAGCGGTCCGCGAGGCGGGCAGCGAAGTCCATCACGGCGTCGAGGGCGATGACGACGGAGTCAAGGAAGGCCGTCTCCTGCGGGGTCGTGGCGAAGGGACGCTGAGCCTCGGCATCGGCCTTGATGCCCCGAAGGCCCTTCGCCAGCAGCGTCGGGTAGTCGGGCACGACGTGGCCGAAGACGGAGTGGATGCTCAGGCCGCGCTGGCGGGCCGCGTCGCGCTCGGCGTCGGTCACGTAGTCCGGGAAGCCCCACTCGGCGTGGACGCGCGGGGCTTCAAGCGTCATCGAGCCGGCGAAGAGCTGGCCGTCCCAAAGGTCGGTGGGCATCTGTGAGAGCTTGAGGGCAATGGCCCGCGCCTTCCGGACCGCGAGCGGCTCGCCCATGAACTGCTCGTCAATCCGGGCCGGACACTCCCAGCGCACCGGCGGCCGCTCCATCGCGTCGCGCACCCGCCGCCGCAGGGCCGCCAGCCGTGGGGTATCCGGTATCGCCGCGGCGTTCATGCCTGCTCCTCAGTCGGCCCGCGGAACACGCAGACTACGCGGAATGAAAACGGAAAAACAGAAGAGAGGCAGACGCCAGCAGAGGTCATCGCGTACCCTTCGACCCGTTCCTCCCGGTCGTCTTTCCGCGTGGTGCGCGTGTTCCGCGGGCCTTCTCGTCGGTGAGGACGATGCGTTCGTGCTCTAAATAACTCGCCACGATTCTGGATCGAACGGGGGGCCACGTGAGACTCCTTAAGCGGCAGTTGGCGTGTTAGCCTTGGCAAGGGAGGGACTGGCCCCTGGATACGGTTGAGCCCGTTCGAGGAAGCGATGCACGTTTGCGAGAAGTTCGTCAATCG
>Ga0194112_10004652_pt1 | contig 18702 bp, 11 predicted proteins | sample TA2MahC400mmetaG_FD_146191 | JGI IMG/M metagenome (GOLD analysis project Ga0194112, IMG submission 146191) | Freshwater microbial communities from Lake Tanganyika, Tanzania - TA2015016 Mahale Deep Cast 400m | ecosystem: Environmental > Aquatic > Freshwater > Lake | place: Tanzania: Lake... | reverse complement strand
ATGACACCTCAGGGGACGGCGACTCCCTGGCCGCCGTCTCGAGCGCGCTGCCCTCCTACGACGAGGCCGAGGTCGCCGGCCGGATCACGCGCCGGCTCGCCTTCGCCGAGCTGTCCGCCGATCTGAGACTCACCGGCGACCTCTACCGGAGGCGGCCCGCAGAGGCGCCCGGCGACTCGCTCCTGCCGATCCTCATGGGCGACGGGCTCGACGCCGACCGTCTGCGCCTCGAGGCGCAGTGGCTGCTGCGCCGGGAACTCCTCGATCGGGAGGACCTCTCGATCGGCGCCCCCGCGGGGCGCCGCTGGGCGGCGGGGTTCAGCGCGGGCGCGGGGGCGACGGCCGACCTGCTCTGGACCGACGGCGGGGGAAGCGACTCCCGTGCGGGCGGGCTGCGTGTCGAGTGCCGCGGCCGCGGCGGCTCGGCGCTCGGAGAGGCGTGGCTGGAGACGGGCGTCGAGATCGGGCGCCGGCTCTATCCCGGCGAGCGCGACGCGCTCGTCTTCGCCGTCGGGGAGGCGACCTTCTCGCTGCTCCAGACCGACTTCACCTACCTGGAGCTTTCGATCGTCGGCGGCGGGCGGCTGCCCTGGGCCCTGCGCTGGGAAGGCTCGGCCTTCCTGACGCGCGAGGCGCACGGCGATCCCGGCGACGACATCTCCCTCTTCTCGCTCCGCGTCGCGCTTCTCCGCGAGTGGGCGCTGGCGCGCTAGCTGACGGTTTGACAGCGGGTTCCGTCCCGCCGAGTCGTTGACACCTGCGGGACCCCTGCTATACTGCGCCCGCGCAGCAGGCTAGACGGGGGATTCTCCATGCCACGCTGGCTGGCAGGCCGCATCTTCCACAACTCCGGCACGAAGCTGGTGGCGCTCGCCCTCGCGCTGCTTCTCTACGCCCACGTGTTCACCAGCCGGGAGAGCGAGATCACGATGGACGTCCCGCTGCAGCTGCAGGGGGTCCCGGAGGGACTGACCTGGTCGGGAGAGATGCCGGCGAGCGCCAGGGTGCGCTTCCGCGGCGTGGGCGTGGATCTGCTCAAGCTGCGCAGTCGCGTCGAGCCCTCCCGGGTGCGCGTCGACGTGATGGGCGCCAGGCCGGGGCACTTCCAGCGGCCGCTGGTGGCCGAGGATGTCGTCACCGCCCCGGGGCTCGGCGTGCAGGCGCTGGAGATCGTCTCCCCTCGAGAGATCGTCCTGCGATTCGACCAGCTCCTGGCCCGCCGACTGCCGGTTCGTCCCGCCACCGTGGGGCGCGTGGCGGCGGGCTACACCGTGCAGGGCCGCGTCGTCGTCGAGCCCGAGTCGGTGCTCGTCCGCGGGCCCGCCGCCGTGCTCTCCGGCACCGAGCACCTCGGCACGGAGCCCGTCGACCTGACTGGATCGAGCGACATCGTCACCCGCAGCGCGGCCGTCCAGCCCCCCGCCGGCTGCGTCGCCACGCCCGAGGCGGTGGCCGTGCGGGTCGTCATTGAGAGGGTGGTCACCCGGACCTTCCCCCTGCTGCCGGTCGAGGTGCTGCGCTCGCGGGGCGTGCAGCTGAAGCGCCTCGAGCCGGAGACGGGAACGGTCGCGGTCAGCGGGCCGGCGAGCCTGGTCGAGTCGCTTCGCTCCGAGGATCTGCGGGCTTCGATCGACGCCCGCGGACTGCCCCCCGGAGGGGTCTACGCGCTGATGGCCAGTGTCGAGCTGCGCAGCGGCGAGGCGGCGGGATCGGTCTCCGTCGAGCCGGTCCGGCCCGAGAAGTTCGAGGTGGAGCTGGAGTAGGGGCTCGGCCGGGATCGGCCGGGAGAGGAGCGAGGCGCGGATGGAACCCGACATCGAGTATCCGTACTGCCCGGTCAGCCGGCAGCTCTGCCGCGCAGGCAAGGTCTGGGAGGATCCTGCCGAGAAGAGGCAGGAGGCCTACTGCGTCTTCTGGCATCGCAAGGAGCTGCGCTGCGTGCTGCGCATGATCGAGTTCGACCTCTTCAACATCGCTCGGGCGCTCGACGAGCTGCGCAACCGCTAGGGATTCGCCTAGCGGATTCGGAACGGCAAGCGGGGACTACAGTTGGTCTCCGGTTGGGGCCTTTTCGTGTTGACACCCCCGGGGGGGCGTGCTAGGTATGCAATCGCTTGCAGCCGACGGGATTGCGGGAGGCTCTCCCCTCGCGCGCGCCGGGGCGCGGTCGGGCGGGTCGGTCGCGCGCGGGCCACGGCCAAGGAGGGACGCATGACGAAGGCGGATCTGGTGGACGAAATCGCCGATCGAACCGGCCTGACCAAGAAGGATGTCGCCGACACGGTGGACGAGTTCCTGGAGGCGATCAAGCGCGCCCTCGTCTCGGGCAAGCATCTCGAGATCAGGGGCTTCGGCACATTCAAGGTTCGCGCCCGCAAGGCCCGGGTGGCTCGCAACCCGAAGAACCCGGGACAGCCGGTGCACGTGCCTGAGCGAAGAGTTCCGGTCTTCAAGGTCTCGAAGCAGCTGAAGGACCTGGTCGCCAACGTCTAGCCCTCCCGGCGGGCCGGCGGCGAGCCGCTCTGCCGCGGTCGCCCCGGGTCCGCCCGGGCGAGCCGGGCAGGGCGCGGCCCGCGTCCCGCCGGTTCACTTCACGACGGGGCGCGCCGGGCCTGCCGGGCGCCGCCCCCGGGGGCGGTGGATGCTCACGCGCACGAAGGGGACCCTGCGAAGGAGCGTCGCCCCCGTCGCCCGCGCTCTGGCCGCGGCGGGCGTCTCGCCCGATCTGCTGACCGTCTCGGGGCTCCTGCTCGCGATCCTCGCCGCCGCCGCGATCGCCTCCGGCCGCAATCTCCTCGGCTTGGCGCTGCTGCTCTCCAGCGCCCTGTGCGACATCCTCGACGGCGACGTCGCCCGCGCGACGCCGGGGAGGTCGATGCGCTTCGGGGCCTTCCTCGATTCGACCTTCGATCGGATCGCCGACGCGCTGCTCCTCGGGGGGATCCTGATCGGCAAGCTGGAGCATGGCGGCGGCCTCGAGTGGCCCTGGGCCGCCGCATGGATCCTGGCGCTCACTGGGGGATTCCTGGTCAGCTACGCCCGGGCGCGGGCCGAAGGGCTCGGCCTGCCCTGCGCCGTCGGCCTGGCCGACCGGACGCTTCGTGTCGTCTTGATCGCGGTCATGCTGCTGCTCGGGCACCGCTCGACGGGGTGGCTGCTGGCGCTGATCGCGCTGCTCGCCTGGATCACGGTCGTGCAGCGCATCGCCCATGTCCGGCGCCTCGCCCTGTCGTCCGGCGGGGGAGGGAGGTGCCCCGAGCCCGGCGCGCCGACGCCGGCCCCGCCCGCCGGCGGCGCGGGAGCCGCCGGGTGAAGCCTCCGGAGGGATCCGGGCGCGGGGCACCCCCGGAGGGATCCGGGCGCGGGGCACCCCCGGAGGGATCCGGGAGCGGGGCACCCCCGGAGAGGCCCGGGAGCGGGGAATCCGCGATGAGCCGCGGGAGCGGCGGAGGGGCGCGAGGCCTCTTCCTCGCCTTCGAGGGCATCGAGGGCTGCGGCAAGAGCACGCAGATCGAGCGCCTGGTCGCCTTCCTCGCGCGCCGCGGCCGCTCGAGCCTGGTGTCGCGGGAGCCGGGGGGGACTCCGCTCGGCGAGGCGCTGCGCGCCCTGCTGCTCGATCCGGCCGGGCGGGATCTCGACGGCCTGACCGAGCTCTTCCTGCTCGAGGCGGCCCGCCGCGCGCACGTCGAGCGCGTGATCCGTCCCGCGCTGCGGGGAGGGCGGGTCGTGGTCGCCGATCGGTTCGCCGACTCCTCGGTCGCCTACCAGGGCGGGGGGCGCGGGCTGGATGTCGCCTTGGTGGAGAGGCTCAACGAGCTGGCCACCGGCGGGCTCGCGCCTGATCTGACCCTGCTCCTCGATCTGGAGGTCGAAGTGGGCCTGTCCCGCGTCGCCCGCCGCGAGCGGCGCAGGGACCGCATGGAGAGAGAGCGCGTCGAGTTCCACCACCGCGTGCGCGAGGCCTATCGGGCGCTGGCCGCGCGGCGGGGAGATCGCTACCGCCTGCTCGACGCCTCTCTGCCGGCGGATGCGTTGGCGCTGGAGATCGAGGCCTGCGTCGGGCCGCTCCTCTGACGCGGGCGCGGCCCGGGGCCCTGGAGGACAGCAAGTGAAGCCCGAGCGGATCGAGCGGTTGCTGCGCGAGGTGGCCGCCGGCCGGGTCACCGTCGAGCAGGGCCTGGAGGCGCTGCGCCGCTGGCCCGTCGAGGACCTCGGCTTCGCGCAGGTCGACCACCATCGCCACCTGCGCAGGGGCGTTCCGGAGGTCGTCTTCGCCGGCGGCAAGCGGCCCGAGCAGACGCTGCGCATCGCCGAGTCGCTGGTCGAAAGCGGCTCGGAGCTGCTCGTGACCCGGGCCCAGTCCGAGGCGCTGGCCCTCCTGGAGGAACGCTTCCCCTGCGGGCGCGCCAACCGGGTCGCGCGCACCTTCTCGCTGACCGGCCGGGAGGGGACGGCGCGGGAGGAGGGCGAGGGCCTCGTCGCCGTTCTCGCCGCCGGGACGAGCGACATCCCGGTCGCGGAGGAGGCGGTCGAGACGGCCCGGGCGCTCGGCTCGCGCGTCGTGGCGATCTACGACGTCGGCGTCGCCGGGCTGCACCGCCTGCTGCCCCACCTGGAGACGCTGCGAGACGCCCATGCGGTCGTCGCCGTGGCCGGCATGGAGGGCGCGCTGCCCGGAGTCGTGGCGGGATTCACCGCCAGCCTGGTCGTCGCCGTGCCGACCAGCGTCGGCTACGGGGCGGGCATGGGCGGTGTCGCGGCGCTGCTGTCCATGCTCAACAGCTGCGCCGGCGGGATCGTCACCGTCAACATCGACAATGGATTCGGCGCGGGCTTCGCCGCGGCGCTGGTCAACCGCGCGGTCGCGGCGGCCGCCCGCAAGCCGTCGTAGGGGGCACGATGCGCATCGCCTACCTCGACTGCGCCGGCGGCATCAGCGGCGACATGTTCGTCGGCGCGCTGCTCGACGCCGGCTGGCCGGAAGCGGCCCTGCGCGAGACGACCGCCTGGCTGGGCGGCGAGATCGCCGAACTCGCCGTTGAACGCCGGCGCCACCAGGCCTTCGCCGGCCTGGGGATCCGCGTCACCCCCTCGCCCGGGGCGCCTCACGAGCGCCGGCTCGACGAGGTGCTGGCGCTGCTCGACGGTGCCCCGCTACCGCCCGCCGTGCGCCTGCGCGCCGAGGCGGTCTTCCGCAGGCTCGCCGGGGCGGAGGGGCGCGCCCACGGCGCCCGCCCCGACGCGGTGCACTTCCACGAGCTGGGCGCCGTCGACGCCCTGGTCGACATCGTCGCCGCCTGCGCGGGGATCCAGGCCCTGGGGATCGAGAGCCTCCATGTCTCTCCGCTGCCGCTCGCGCGCGGGCTGGCGCGCTCGGCGCACGGCCCGATGCCGCTGCCGGCGCCGGCGGCGGCGTTCCTGCTCGAGGGGCTGGCGGTCGAATGGCGCGACGGCGGCGGGGAGCGCTGCACGCCGACCGGCGTGGCCCTGGTCGCCGAGTTCTCCCGCGGCCCCTGCCCGCCGCCGATGAGGATCTCCCGCGTGGGCGTGGGAGCGGGGACCTCATCGTGGTCCGACGTGCCCAACCTGGCCAGGCTATTCGTCGGCGAGGCCGCGATCGCCGAGGGAGGCGCGCCGGGAGGTTCCGGCGGCGCCGGATGGCCGGGCGCCACCGGCGGGATCCCGGCCTGGGGATGGGGAGAGACGGGGCCGGGAGGCGCCGGGGCCTGCCCCGGCCGCTGGGGCTGGGTGGCGGTGATCGAGACCCAGATCGATGACGCGCCCCCGGAGGAACTCGCCTGGCTGGCCGGGGAGTTGCGGGCGGCCGGCGCGCTCGAGGTGTTCCTGCAGCCGATCCAGATGAAGAAGGGGCGTCTGGCCGCGCTGCTCACGCTGATCTGCCGGCCCGAGCAGGAGCCCTCCCTGATGGCCCGGCTGCTGATGGGCTCGACGACGCTCGGGGCGCGCCGTCGCCTCGAGTTGAGGCGGGAGCTCGATCGCCGCCAAGCCATTGTGCGGACTCCCTATGGGGCGATCGTGGTGCAGCTTGCCGATCGCGGCCCGGCGGGCTGGACGGCGAAGCCCGAGTACGAGTCCTGCCGGGAGGCGGCCGAGCGCGCCGGGGTGTCGCTTCCGGAGGTCCGTCGCGCCGCCCGCGAGGCCCTCGATGCCGACGCCGGCCCGGCGCCGGAGTCGGCGCCCTGAGCGGGTGCCCCGCGGGTCTTCTCGGATAGCGCCCGGTTTCCCACGCGCTTCGCCGTTGCCGGGCGCACCCCGGCGCCCGCGAATCCTCGGGGTCGGAAACTGCTGGCGCAGCGATCGTTGACACTCCCCCGCCCGGTTGGTATACTACCGGCGGTTCTCCGGGCCCGGCCCGGGGACGGACAGGGGACGGCAGCGAGTCCTCCCGGACATCCCCCCGATTTCGATCGGGCAGCTCGGAGCGACAACAGGGTGCTGCAGAACTGAGCCATGCCAGGTCGTCGCCAGGATCACAGCGGTCCGCCGGCGAAGGTCGCCTGTTTTGCGGGCGGCCTCCCGTGCGGGCCGTCGTTCGAGTTTCTGTGTCCCCGCATCGTGTCATCGGGCGTGAGGAGGCGTGAGCCAGGGGAGGAGGTGATGCCGGCCTGATCGTCTGACCCTTCGGCGCGTGCTGTCCGACTACCCTCACGCCGCACCACCCCGTGCGGCGCCGGAGATCGCGCGAGACACCCGGAGCGGTCGGTTCTTCACGAAGGGAGTTACGCCGAGGTGGTTCGAAGGGGCGATGGAGTTACGCGCTCCGGCGCTCCAGGACTCTCGAACGATGGAGGCTTGACATGAGAAGAGGTTTCGCGCTGTTCGCTATCCTCTGCCTGGTGGCGGTCGGAAGCGCGCTGGCCCGTCCGGCGCAGACGCCCGACTACCAGCAGATGCTCCTGCCGGGGCAGCACGAGGATGGCTTCACGCCGATCCGGCACGAGTTCACCCGCGTGGACACCGTCTGGTTCGGCGGCGACGACGGGACGGGGACGGCCCTGTTCTCCGAGGACCTGGCCAACCCCGACGACGCCATGTGGACCTGGGACCATGGCGGCCCCGACGAGTTCGAGGGCTGGTACACCCAGGACATGACCACCAATGACGGCGTCTACTTCTACCGGGTGACGGCCGCCAGTTTCGCCGGCGACCCCTGCGTGCCGATGTTCCCGGGGACGACCGGGCAGCTCTGGTGCGGCATGCACGAGGCGGACGCCAACGACCGCGACTGGGTCGGGGGCATGGGCTACGGCAACAACTTCTGCCAGCGGGCGATGTCGCCGTTCCTGCCCTGCGCCGGCCAGAAGGATGTCACCGTCAGCTGGAAGATGTTCCAGGATAGCGAGGTGGACTACGACTACACCTACCTCTACGTCCTCGCCTACGACAGCGACGTTCCGCCCAACCTGCTGACGGAAGTCCAGGTCGAGCTCTACGACGGCATCATCGGCAGCTACGCGGCGCCGGTGACGGAGACCAAGGTCATGGCCGCCGCGTCGATTCCGGCCGCGACGACCCAGGTCAAGGTCGAGTTCCGCTTCGCCGCCGACGGCGGCTGGTCCGACGAGGACGGCGACTACCTCACCGCCTGCGGGCCCTTCGCCGCCGACGACGTCGTCGTCACCGTCCAGGGCAGCTCCGCCGTAACCTACAACTTCGAGTCGGGCGCCCAGGGCTGGACCTTCGACGCCTGCGAGGGCATCGGCGCCTACATGGCCGTCTGGGACGAGGAGACCTGGACGGAGTGGGTGACGACCGTGAACCTGCCCTGCGGCTGCACGCTGTCGGGCAACGCCCTCGGCTGCGTCGACACCTCGACGCCCTTCTCCGTGCCCGGGCACAAGCGCGATCACCAGGAGCAGCTGACCAGCGGCCTCTGCGTGCTCGACCGCGACGCCTACCCGCCGGAGGGCTACAACACGACGATCGCGCAGTACAACGCCTACTTCTACATGCGCCGCGCGGCGGGCTCCTTCTACCGCCCCGGCTTCAAGTACTATCCCTTCACCTCGGCAGTGAACCCGGTGCCCCACATGAGCCAGCGCCTGGGCCAGGATGTCTGGTACCACACGGGCATCACCCCCTTCTGCACCGACGGCTCGATCACCAGCCTGTCGGCCAACGGCATGTCCACCGACTGGGAGCAGGCGCGCTTCATCCTCGAGGTGATCACGAGCTGCCCGCAGTTCGGGATCCCGCCCGCCGAGTGCCGCTTCGAGGGGCAGACCTTCGGCGCGCCGCTCTTCGACAACGTCCGCGTGGGCGTCTTTGGCTCCGTCGACGCGCCGTCGATCACGCTGGCGGTCGGCCACCTGTTCCACGACGGCTTCGGCCAGAACTTCCCCACCTACCTCGAGCCGGGCGATGTCGGCAACAGCAACGTCTCCTACGACTACAGCCGCGATGACGTGGACGCCAACGACATGCACTCCGACTCGGCGATGATCGAAGGCCCGATGCCGACGGCCGCGCGCCAGTGGCTGTGCAAGCTGATGGTCCATGTCGAGAAGAAGGGCCCGCGCCAGGACATGATCCCCGGCTACCACTTCTGGAAGAGCCGCCTGCAGGGCGATCCGGAGGCCGGCTGGGTGGGCGTGCTCATGGACTCGGCGCAGATCAGCCAGTCGCTGGTGTCGGCCCAGGCCTTCTCCACCTACTTCCACGAGGACGATCCCGGCTTCCGCGGCCCGCGGGCGCAGGACTACAACGAGCTGAACGAGATCCTCCCCGACCTGGTCTTCACGCCGGGGACGACGATCCGCTACTACTACGCGCCCTTCTGGACCGACACGCCGCACATCACCGGCTTCTACGGCCTCCGGCCCGACGGCTGGGAGTACGAGATCCTGCCCGGGATGCGCCTGCAGCAGGGCAGCGAGTGGGACGTCGAGTGGCCCAGCGTGCTCTACATCGACGCCTTCAACCGCGGCTCCGAGACCTACATCGTGCCGACGCTGGCCCAGCTCGGGCTCGAGTACGACAAGTTCGACGCCCTGGACAAGGGTTCGAACTATGACGCGCCCTTCAAGCGCAGCTTCCGCAACGGCACCTGGGGCAACTCGGGCATGACCACGCAGCAGGCGCTCGGCTACCGGTTGATCATCTACAACTCCGGGACCTTCGACGTCGACTCGATGGAGCCGCCCGAGTTCGAGCTCTTCGACGAGTGGCTCGACGCGACCGACTGCCCGGAGGCGGCGGCCGTGCGCCGCGGGCTGGTCCTCAACGGCGACCAGCTCATGTCGATCATGGACGACCCGCTCGGCGGGATCGCTTCCGACTTCGCCAACCTGAAGCTCGGCGCGCAGTTCGTCGCCGAGTCCTACCGCATCTACAACAACGACCAGTACAACTGCATCGGCACGGTGGCCTCCGGTTCGGCCGTCTTCACGCCGGCCGCCCCCGGAGCCTCGGCCTTCGGCAACGACTGCCCGACGATCTTCGACTTCAACGTGCTCGGCACGCACGCGACGGGCGGCACGCCCTCGGTGGGCAACCTGCTGTGGCAGTCGTACAACCCCGGCTCGACCAACCCGACGGTCGAGTTCTCCCAGATCGTGCGCGCGCCCGCGGGCACGAACTGGCGCTCGGTGGTCGACGCGTTCAGCTTCCACCATGTGACCCAGTACGGCAGCCCGGGCAACGAGTGCCAGGCGGACAGCGCCAAGATCGTCGCCGGCGCGGCGAACCTGCTCGGCCCGGCGCTGACCTGGATCCAGGACCCGAGCGATCCGTTCGTCTACTGGCAGTATCCCTGCGAGGACGCGGCGGTCGACGGGAACCCGGACGGGCACCTGGCGGGGCAGGTCAACTACCTCTACCAGAGCCGGCCCAACCCGTTCCGCAGTTCGGCGACGGTCCGCTTCAACCTGGCCCAGGCGGGCCGGGTCGACCTGTCGATCTACGACGTCACCGGCCGCCTGGTGCGCTCGCTGGTGAACGGCGAGCGGCCGGCGGGCGAGAACTCGGTCGTCTGGGACGGCCTCGACAACGGCGGCTCGCGCGTCAGCGGCGGGATCTTCTGGATGCAGATGAACGCCAACGGGTTCAGCTCCTCCAAGAAGATGGTCGTCCTGCGTTAGCCCGAATCCGCGCGCCGGCCGCCGCCGCGGCGGCCGGCCTTGCGGCGAGCGGGGCCCGGGGGCGTTGCCCTCGGGCCCCGACTGTCTTAACCTGCGGGGTGGACCCGGTTTCTCGCGATTGACACCCCCGGGGGCCGATGCTAGCCTGACCGCTTCACATGGAGGAGCATGGCATGGCAATCCTCAGTCGCCCGGGCCGCGGCGGCGCGTTCTGGCGCCGGATGGCCGGCTGCGGGGTCCTCGTCGGGGTGGTGCTGGCGCTGGCGACCTTCGGCTGCCGGGAGGAGTTCGCCGCCGACGTCGACACTAACCTGCCCCCCGACACCTACCTGACCCGCGCTCCCGCGGAGAGCTCGACGACCGTCTACTACACCCACCTCTACTGGTACGGGAACGACCCGGACGGCGCCGTCGTCGGTTACGAGTTCGCCATCAGCGACTCGCTGCCGGCCGACGAGGACACGCTGACCTACCGCTTCACCACGCGCACCGACTCGGTCTTCAAGATGCCGGTCGGCCGCAGCCAGCAGGTGCTGGGCCGGCGCTTCTACGTGCGCGCCATCGACAACGAGGGGGCGGTCGATCCGACGCCCGCCTGGGCCTTCTTCGGCGTGGTCGACATGGTCGCCCCGGTGGCCCGCTTCACCCGGATCGAGCGCTGGGATCCGATCGGCGGTGCACGCCGCGCCTTCGCCAGCGGCGACACGGTCCCCGCCGGGTGGAACGTCGACTTCGCCTGGACCGGCTTCGACGGCGATCAAGTCGTCGACCTGGCCGGCGACACGATCACCGTCGGGCGCGTCGTGATGTACGAGCACTGGCTCTCGCCGCGCCAGGCCTCGCCGATCCCGGCGGCGCTCGGCGACACCACGCTGGGCTTCGTCGACCTGGAGAGCGGCCGCTACCGGTTCAATGTCCGCGCAGTCGACGATGCCGGTTTCGCCGGGCTCGACCCCGCGGCCGTGGCCTTCGTCTGGAACCTCGACCCGGTGACCTACTTCGTGCGCGGCTTCGATCCGGCCCGCGGCGACTCGTTCCCGCGCGTCCGCGCCTCCTCCGCCGCCTGGGAGGGGGAGCGGGAGTACTTCGCCGGGGACACGATCCCCCTGGCGCGCGTCTCCTTCGGGCCGGCCCCGGTGACTATCCGGGCCGACGTGCGCGGCTACGATCCCGACGACTTCCTCCAGGGAGGGGTCTCCGACTTCGAGTATCGCTCGGGCGCCGGCCGCTGGTTCCCGCTCTCGGAGGCTCGCGAGATCGTGCTCACCGGCGTGACGACGAACACGCTGATGCTCCAGGCGCGCTGCCGGGACGCCTACCTGCGCAAGGACGGGACGCCGGCGACGATGCAGGTCACGGTCAACCGGGCGCCGGTGCTGCTCGACACGCTCGGCTTCGAGGGCGGCCAGCCGGTCCTCCGCTTTCCCCGGCTCGAGGATCCGATCTCGCTAGAGTGGCTGGCGGGGCAGTTCTTCACGCTGCGCGTGCGCACCAAGGCCTGGGACCCCGACGGGACGACCGATGCCTTCGCCTACAGCTTCCGCTCCAGCGGCTTCCTCTACGGCGCTGAGGTGGAGCCGGGAGCGGGCAACACCTGCACATTCGATCTGACGATTCCGGAGGAGTGGCGCAGGCCGGGCCAGTACGCGGTCGGCGTGCGCATCGTCGAGAAGGGGTATGTCGACCGGGTCAGCCGGGTCGCCGAACGGACCATGCCCTTCCGGATCGTTCCCTGATCCGCCACGCGGCCGGGCGCGCCGCTCGGCGCGCCGCCGGCCGCCCGGGGGGATGACGATGAAGACATGGATGCGATGGGGGGGGCGAGCCGGCGCGGCCCTGCTCGGGCTGGCGGCGCTGCTCGTGCTGCCGCAGTGCCTCTTCTTTCCCGAGAGCGGATTCGTCGGCCAGCCGGCCCGCAACCAGGCGCCGATGGTGAAGATCACCGGCGGCGTGCTGATGGATTCGCTCGACACCCAGGCGCGGGTGCGCTTCTACTGGTTCGGCGCCGACAACGACGGCGTCATCCGCTGGTTCGAGTGGGCCATCGACGACACGGTCTCCGAGGCGGGCTGGACCCGCACCACGGACTACGACGCGGTGATCTCCTTCGAGGCCAGCACGCGCCGGAGCGGCACCGACTTCTCCGGGTGGCACACCTTCTACGTGCGTTCGGTCGACAACGACTACGCCCGCTCGCGGGCCGACAAGCGCTTCTTCAACGCCAACACCATCGCCCCGCGCACGCAGATCGTCAAGCCCGCGCCCTACTACGGCGCCCAGTGGGCCTCGACGCTGCGCATCACCTGGCTGGGCGAGGACCCGGACGGCTCGCGGGCCGACAAGCAGCCGAGCGCCTTCGAGTACAAGCTGATCCTCTTCGAGGGGTCGGTGAACCCGGGGGACCTGACCGGGATCCGCCAGCGCTTCGCCACCTTCCCCAACCAGTTGCTCGACAGCCTGCGCGTTCAGGACTACCCGGACGATCCCGCCTACTTCGCCGCCGCGCGCCGCGCCTGGATCCGCGTGCCCGGAGCGGTCAACTACCGCTGGCTGCGCAATCTCACCCCGGGGCGCAAGTACGGCTTCGCCGTGCGGGCGATCGACGAGTCGGGCGCCGTCGAGCCCGAGCTGGGCTGGCACAACTGGGCGATCTTCGACGTCCAGGACCGCGTCATCGACGTCTTCCTGAGCGAGCCCTCGCTGGGCGTGCGGCGCTTCAAGTCCTCGGTCTACGACACCTGGGAAGTGAGCGTGGCCCCCGAGCAGCGCATCCGCTTCCGCTGGGTCGGGGACGCCAGCGGGAGCGGCACGGAGGCGGGGCCCTGCAACTACGGCCTGAACATCCCCGAGCCCGACGAGGAGATCGACAAGTCCGTCGACGGCATCGGCGGCTGGATCGGCTGGGCGGCCCGCACGCAGATGGTGCAGTCGATCGCCTTCCCTCGCGCCGACGAGGGGATGACCCACAACTTCTACTTCAAGATGCGCGCCGTCTCGATGATGCAGGAGACCGAGACGAAGTGCCACGTGGCGATCACGGTTTCGCGCCTCTCCTTCAACCGGCGCTTCCTCTTCGTCGACGACCAGCGCCGCGCGCCGCGCGGCTGCCTCTTCAACACGCCCAAGCCGGACGACGGGCAGTCCGACGCCCTGCTCGTGCGCCTGATGAACGGCGTGGCCGACTACCTGCCGGCGGGCGAGCAACCGGGCGTCTACGAGGCCTACGGGCCGCGGGACGAGAGCTCCTCGCCAGCGCTGCCGCAGAATCAGGACTTCCTGAGCGTGCTCGGGACCTACCAGACGGTCATCTGGGACATGGGCACGACCGGAGCGAACCTCTACTCGATCGTCGCCGAGCGGGGCGACCTCTCGCGCTACCGGGGCGCGGGCGGGAACCTGCTGATGCTCATGGACCAGGGCACGATCGGCCCGCTGGTCAAGAACTTCCAGCCGGGCGATCCCGACCCCTACTGCCCGGCGACGGGGCTGGCGACGACCTCGCTCTGGAACGTCTTCAGCTTCCCCTATGTGCACCTCTGGCTGCGCGGCTGCGTGGACATGCCGCGCAACATCTACGGGGACCTCGCCTACCGGCGCATGTCGATGATCGGGGCGAAGGCCGAGAAGTCCCTCTACCCCGACCTCTACCTGGACTGGAGCCGGTGGGGCTGCACGAACCAGGGGGTCTGGCACTACGAGGCGCTGTGGCCCGGAACGGTCGATCCGACCGAGATTCCCTGGTACGAGCGCGAGGCGGGGCTCGAGATCCTCTACCGCGTGCGCACCTTCCAGAGCGGCTCCCGGCTGCACGACCTGCCGGTGGCCTGGCGCACCTTCCCGACGCGCGAGGACAGCCTGGCCGGCGTCTCTCCCGGCCGGGCGGTCGTCTTCAACTTCCACCCCTGGTTCTTCGACGAGCCGAGCATGACCGGCGCGGCGACGCTGGCCTTGCGCTGGCTGGTCACCGGATCGGATCTCTAGCCGGCGGAGGGCGGAGTGGGGGCCCTAGAAAGGACGAGCGGCATGCGCGGGAGGGTCTCGGCGGCGGCGGGAGCGGGGCTGGCCGTCCTGCTGCTCGCCGGCAACGCGGCGGCGGTGCGATTCGATGTCCCGGCCCGTCTCGGCGACCGCCAGGTTCGGCTGACCTGGATGCCCGAGGCGGACGATCCGCTCTACACCGGCAATCTGGAAATCTTCTTCGAGGGCCGGCGGTCGATCGGCGGCGGGGAGATCGGCCAGCTCGCCTTCGACAGCTTCGGCTCACAGCTCTGGGCGGCCGATCGCGGGGGCGGCCTGATCGCCCGCCTCGCCTTCGCCGCCGACACCTGGCAGGTGGCCGAGACGCTCGCGCCGCTGCCGGAAGGGTCGCTGATCGTCTGCCTCGATCTGCATCCCGCCGGCACGCTCCTGGCGGCCGGTCTGGCCGGCGGCGAGGTGGCCGTCTGGCGGCCGCAGGAGGGGTCGGGCGTCGAGATCTTCCCCGCCCACGCCGCGGGGGCCTGCCGGGCGATCCGCTTCAAGCCCGAGGCGGTCGCGGCCGACTCCTCCTTCGTCACCATCGGCGACGACGGGGAGATGATCGAGTGGCTCCGCCCGGGCGAGACCCGGCGCTCGACCCGCGTCCCCGACGCCCTGCCGACGGCGCTCGGCGTCCTGCGGGACGGGCGCGACGAGAGCGCCGTCGTCGGCGCCGCCGACGGTCGCCTGCACCTCTACCGCCTCGGCAACGAGGTGACGCCGATGTACTCCGTCGCCGCCCACCCCGGCCGGGCGGTGACGCAGATCATCGCCTCCAAGGACGCGCGGCGCCTGGCGACGGCCGACGAGCTGGGCGGCGTCCGCGTCTGGAACGCCCGCACGGGCGCGCGCCTGGGCGGCTACGAACCGGCGCTCCCCGGACCGGTCTCCATCGCCTACTCCCCGCGGCAAAGCGCCTACATCGCCTACGCGACGGCCGCCGGCGAGATCGGCGTGCTCGACGGGTTCGTGGCCACGCGCTTCAACGTCGTGCGCAACCTCGGCCGGCGGGTCACCGCCTTCGCCCTCTCCCCCGACGGCCTGATCGGCTACTTCGGCGGCGCGGGGGGCGAGCTCGAGTGGTGGCACCAGGGCCAGTGCGTGCCGAGCGCCGACACGCCCGACTGCTTCGGCGGCTACATCGTCTGGCGGGGCCTGACGACGGAGCCGACCGACCTCGTCTGGATGAGGACCTACCAGTTCGGGGACACGACCTGGAACTGGACCGTGCTCGACACGGTGCGCGTCTTCGTCGATCCCGATTCGATCCTTCCCCGCGGCGGCGATCCGGACTTGCAGCCCGCCGGCCCTCACAACGGCGTGCCCCACTACTACAGCCTGACCAAGTTCCGGCGCCTCTTCAGCGCCGGCCAGGAGTACGTCGTCCTCGAGGGGGGCGCGGAGGCCCGCCCCGAAGGGTTCTACAGGACCGACGCCGAGGGCGAGCCGACGCCGCTGATCCCGCGCGTCGAGGCCAGGGCGGCGAGACCCCTGCTCGAGCGCGTCTTCGTCGCTCCCGACCCCTATCGGGAGAACGATCCCGCCTCGCACTTCTCGGCGGATGGGCCCGGGCACGTGCGCTTCTACCACCTGCCGGCCACGGCCACCGTGCGCATCTACACGGCCGCCGGGGAACTCGTCCGCCGGCTCGAGCACCGGCAGACTCCCGGGGGCGAGGCGGGCGGCTCGCTGGCCTGGGACCTGAAGAACGAGCATCGCCGGGATGTCGTCTCCGGCGTCTACTTCTACGCCGTTGACACCCCCACGGGAGAGACGGCGACCGGCTATCTCACGATTCTGCGCTAGGCGCCGCGCCGGGCCCGGCGGGCGACACGACCGCGGACGATCTGCACGACGCCGGCCGCCGGATGCGGCCGGCGCTCTGTTGGAGGGAATCATGGCCACTCGATCCCGTCCCGACTCCGGCCGCACCGCGGCGCCTGCCCCTCACCGGGAGGCGGGAGAGAAGCTCGTCTACCTCTTCGGCCCCGGCGCGACCGAGGGCACCGGCGACATGCGCGACCTGCTCGGCGGCAAGGGCGCCGGCCTGGCCGACATGTCCCGCGCCGGCGTTCCCGTGCCCCCCGGCTTCACGATCACGACGCGGGTGTGCAACCTCTTCTACGCGCAGGGCGGGCGCGCGCCAGAGGATCTCGGCGCCCAGCAGCTGGCCGCCCTGCGCCGGCTCGAGCAGGCGCAGGGGCGGCGGCTCGGGGACCCGCAGGATCCGCTGCTCGTGTCGGTGCGCTCGGGGGCCCGCTTCTCGATGCCGGGGATGATGGACACGATCCTCAACCTCGGTCTGAACGACGCCTCGGTCGAGGGGCTGGCGCGGCGCACGGGCAATCCGCGCTTCGCCTACGATTCCTACCGGCGCTTCCTGCAGATGTTCGGCGACGTCGTGCTCGCGGTGCCCAAGGCGCTCTTCGAGGAGCGGATGGCCGAGCTCAAGGCGCGCCGGGGCGTGACGCTCGATCTCGAGCTGTCCGCCGAGGACCTGCGCCAGCTCGTCGAGGCCTACCGGGAGCTGATCCGCGCCCGCACGGGGCGGCCCTTCTGCCAGGATCCTCAGCAGCAGCTCGACATGGCCCGCGACGCGGTCTTCCGCTCCTGGTACAACGACCGGGCGGTCTTCTACCGGCGCCAGCACGGGATTCCCGACGACCTGGGCACGGCGGTCAATGTGCAGGCGATGGTCTTCGGCAACATGGGCGAGGACTGCGCCACCGGCGTCGGCTTCACCCGCAATCCGGCCACCGGGGAGCGGGTCTTCTACGGCGAGTACCTGCGCAACGCGCAGGGCGAGGATGTGGTCGCCGGCATTCGCACGCCGCGCCCGATCCAGGAGCTCGAGACGGAGATGCCCGCGATCTACGCCGAGCTCTATCGCATCGCCGCGCGGCTCGAGCGCCACTACCGCGACGTCCAGGACTTCGAATTCACCGCCCAGGAAGGGCGCCTCTTCATGCTCCAGACGCGCACCGGGAAGCGTACCGCCCAGGCTGCGGTCCGGATCGCCGTCGACATGGTCGCCGAGGGGCTGATCACGAAGGACGAGGCGCTGCTGCGCGTCGATCCGACCTCGCTCGACCAGCTGCTCCATCCGCGCTTCGATCCCGGCGCGCCCTACGAGGCGCTGGCGCGCGGGCTGGCCGCCTCGCCCGGCGCCGCGGTCGGCCAGGTCGTCTTCGACCCCGCCCAGGCGGTGGCCCTCTCCCGGGAGACGGACGAGCAGGGCAGGCCCCGGCGGGTGATCCTCGTGCGCAGCGAGACCTCGCCCGACGACATCCACGGCATGGCCGCCGCGCAGGGGATCCTCACCGCGACGGGCGGCATGACCTCCCATGCGGCGGTCGTCGCCCGGGGCATGGGCAAGTGCTGCGTCGCCGGCTGCACCGCGGCGGAGGTCCGCGAGGAGGAGGGCTGCCTGCGGATCCACGACACGACGATCCGCGCCGGCGAGTTCGTCAGCCTCAACGGCTCGACCGGCGAGGTCATCCTCGGCGAGGTGCCGACGATCGAGCCCGAGGTGGCCGACGAGTTCAAGGTCTTCATGGAGTGGGCCGACGAGCGGCGGCGCCTGCGCGTGCGCACGAACGCCGACACGCCCGAGCAGGCGCGGCTGGCGCGCCGCTTCGGCGCGGAGGGCATCGGCCTGTGCCGCACCGAGCACATGTTCTTCGCCGAGGAGCGGTTGCCGCGGGTCCAGCAGATGATCCTCTTCGCGCCCATCGTCAAGGGCCTCGAGGGGGAGCTGGAGCGCCGCCGCAGGGAGCTGGACAACGCCGCCGGGGAGGCCCGGACGCGGCTGGAGGGCGAGATCGCGCGCCTCGAGGCCGAGCTGGCCGCGCCGCGCGCCGCCTACACGCAGGCGCTCGAGCAGATCCTGCCCTACCAGCGCGAGGACTTCGTCGGCATCTTCCGCGAGATGCACGACCTGCCGGTGACGATCCGGACGATCGATCCGCCGCTGCATGAGTTCCTGCCCAGGCGGGAGGAGCTGCGGGTCGAGCTGGCGCTTCTCCGGGAGCGCGGCGGCTCGCCGGAGGAGACGGCGGCCAAGGAGGAGCTGCTCGAGCGGGTCGAGAGCCTGAGCGAGCAGAACCCCATGCTCGGCCACCGCGGCTGCCGTCTGGGCATCGCCTATCCGGAGATCACGGAGATGCAGGCGCGGGCCATCATGGAGGCGGCGGCGCGGCTCGCCGCGGAGGGCGTCCGCGTCTTCCCCGAGATCATGATCCCGCTGGTCGGGACGGCGGCCGAGCTGGACCATCAGCGCCGGATCGTCGAGCGCGTCGCCCGCGAGGTGCTCGAGCGGGAGGGCGTGGTCGTCGAGTACCTCGTCGGCACGATGATCGAGGTGCCCCGGGCGGCGCTGACCGCCGCCGAGGTGGCTCAGCGCGCCGACTTCTTCTCCTTCGGGACCAACGATCTGACCCAGATGACCTTCGGCTACTCGCGCGACGACGCCGGTCGCTTCTTGCCCCTCTACATCGAAGCGGGCATACTGGCGAGGGACCCGTTCGTGACCCTCGACCGGGAGGGCGTGGGGCAGCTCGTGCGCCTGGCCGTGGAGCGGGCGCGC
>Ga0194112_10004650_pt1 | contig 18705 bp, 14 predicted proteins | sample TA2MahC400mmetaG_FD_146191 | JGI IMG/M metagenome (GOLD analysis project Ga0194112, IMG submission 146191) | Freshwater microbial communities from Lake Tanganyika, Tanzania - TA2015016 Mahale Deep Cast 400m | ecosystem: Environmental > Aquatic > Freshwater > Lake | place: Tanzania: Lake... | reverse complement strand
TCATGCCGTCCTTCGTGACCAACACGACTTCGTTGTTGCCGTTGGTCATGCGGACGCCGATGAGCCGGTCGCCCTTCTCGATGGTGATGCCGATGATGCCGCCTTTGCGGACGTTCTGGTAGGCGTTGAGGACGGTCTTCTTGACGATACCGGCCCTGGTGGCCATGAGGAGGTAATCTTTGTCGGTGAATTCCTTGATGCGCATCAAGGCGGCAACTTTCTCGTCGGGCCGGAGTTCAAGAAAGTTGGCGATGGACTTGCCCTTGGCGGCACGGCCCATTTCCGGCAACTCATACACTTTCTCGACATAGACGCGGCCGTCCTCGGTAAAGAACATGATGAAGTCGTGGGTGGAACAGACGAAGAGGTGTTCGATGAAATCTTCGTCGCGCTGTTCCATGCCGATGACGCCTTTGCCGCCGCGCCGCTGGCTGCGGTAGGCGCTGACTGCCGTGCGCTTGAGATAGCCCTGGTGGCTGATGGTGACGATGCACGGCTCGTTGGCGATGAGGTCTTCGATGTTGATCTCGCCTTCGTCGGCCACGATGTCGGTCCGGCGCGGGTCGTTGTATTTTTCCTTGATCGCAATCAACTCGGCCTTGACGACGCCCATGAGTTTGCGTTCGCTGGCGAGCAGGCTTTGCAAGTAGGCGATGCGTTTGATCAACTCAGCGTATTCTTCCTCGATCTTGTCGCGTTCCAGCCCGGTAAGCTGGTAGAGCCGCATTTCGAGGATGGCGGTCGTTTGGATTTCGGAAAGCTTGAACTTCGCCATCAACTTCTTCTGCGCGTCCGCCCGGTCGTCGGCTTCCTTGATGATCTTGACGACGGCGTCAATGTTGTCGAGCGCGATGCGGAAACCTTCGAGGATGTGGGCGCGCTCCTCGGCTTTGCGCAACTCGAACTTCGTGCGGCGGGTGACGACTTCCTTGCGGTGCGCGATGTAACATTCGAGCATCTGCTTGATGTTCATCGTGCGCGGCTTGCCGTGGTCAATCGCCAGCATGATGACGCCGAACGTGTCCTCAAGCTGGGTGTGCTTGTAGAGGTTGTTGATGACGACCTTCGGGATGGCGTCGCGCTTCAACTCGATGACGATGCGCATGCCTTCCTTGTTGGATTCGTCGCGGATGTCGGAGATGTCCTCGATCTTCTTGTCGTTGACGAGATCGGCGATCTTCTCGATGAGAGTGGCTTTGTTGACGTTGTACGGGATCTCGGTGACGATGATGCGTTCCTTGCCGCCCTTGACTTCCTCAACGCCGACGCGTCCGCGAATCTTCAGCGAGCCGCGGCCGGTGAGCAGGTAATCCTTGATGCCCTGCTTGCCGCAAATCAGGCCGCCGGTCGGGAAATCCGCGCCCTTGATCATCTTTGCGACCTTCTCCACATCGAGATCCGGTTCGTCAATCAACGCGCACGCGGCGTCAATCGTCTCGCCGAGGTTGTGCGGCGGGATGTTGGTCGCCATGCCGACGGCGATGCCGGTCGAGCCGTTGGCGAGCAGGTTCGGAAACGCTGCCGGCAACACGACCGGTTCGACTTCCTTCTCGTCGAAGTTCGGCTGGAAATCCACCGTCTCCTTGTCGAGGTCCTTCAGCAGTTCCTCGGCAATCTCTTCGAGCCGGCACTCCGTGTACCGGTAGGCGGCGGCCGGATCGCCGTCAATCGAACCGAAGTTGCCCTGGCCGTCAACGAGCGGATACCGCAGACAGAAATCCTGCGCCATGCGGACGAGCGTGTCGTACACCGACGCGTCGCCGTGCGGGTGGTATTTGCCGAGCACCTCGCCGACGACCTTCGCGCACTTCGTGTAAGGCCGGTTGTGGAGCAGGCCGATCTCGCGCATCGCGTAGAGCACGCGCCGGCTGGACGGCTTCAACCCGTCCCGCACGTCCGGCAACGCGCGCCCGACGATGACCGACATTGAGTAATCAATGTAAGCCTGCTGCATCTGTTCGCTGATATTAACCGGCGAAACTTTTTCATTTTGTGCAAACATGGTGTTGTTTCCTAGTGTTACGGTTCTAGTCTCTTCAAAATCTCTTCCGTTATCTTGCGGGCTTGGATGGCGAGAGCTTGAGAATCATTTTTAGGATTGTTCGTCCAGCCGGCAACCGGTAACCCGAAAGCCAAAACCTTGCGGCCATTGCTTCCTCTTTTCATTCGAGGGCCAACTGCATCGAACGGCATCGGCTGCTTGCTCAACTCCGCGCCGTCTCTGTTGTGGAAGGTAAACTCGCATCTCAACGCTTCCCCCGGCCAGTCGGATGGCCAGCCGTCAAACTCGTTTCCCTTCGCACGTAAAAAGTGCAGTTGATACAAGTGCGGATGCTTGGCCGGTCTGTGATACACACCGACCCAGTTATGATCGCCCTTCGGATTACCGGGCAACCCTTGAAGTTTGTCTGAACTGCTCAGCCAAGAGATGACCCCGCTCCAAGTCTGCTCCAAAGCGTCGCGTGTTTCAGTGCCTTTGGCCCGCTCCGTAGTCGTCGGAAGCCAGCCTTTGGTGGCGCGCACACTGTACATACCGGGTTGCCGCCAAAACTCCGACAGTTCCTCAAACAGCCATTTTTGGAACTGGTCGAGTGGTTTGTCGGCCATCTCGCGCACAACCGCCTCGTGTAACGAGAACCACCGAAACGATTCCGACTGATTCAGCAAGGCCACAGGGCAAGCGTTTGGTGCTGGAAGTGTGGCGCGGTCGTTTAGCCGTGACTTGTCCCGGCTACAATAGGCTATGAAGATGCGGCGCTGTCCGTTCTGGCCAGAATACCACTTGGCGACTTCGACGTACTTCTGAATCTGACTGAACACCTCGCCCGAGTTGTCTTTCGCCTCGCGTTCGCCTAGCGGTGAATCTAGCTTGTGCTCAAACCAGACCTCAAAAAGAACCTGTTTGCCCCCACACACCGTTGCAACCATATCCAGCACAGCAGTCCCGTACTTTGAAATCGGGCATCTCTCAACTTGGGCTGAGAAGTTCAGTTGCGCGCCTTCTGGCACATCCAAATCACTATCTGGCGATTCCGCTGCCAGCCACCGCAGGATTGTGTCGCCGAGATCAGGTACGAATTGAACTGTGGTGGCGAGCAAAGCAGTAAAAGTATCTTCGTTCCCTGCCGGCAAGTTTCTAGACAAGCTCTTGAAGAACTCGCCAGTTCCTGGCTGTAAATTCTGAGATTCTTCGCTTCGTTCAGAATGACAATGGAGGGGATGGCTCATGGCGTATCACGCTCCTACCGGCAACGGCGGTAGGAACTGCTCCAAGTATTTGTTTTCTTCGGTGGAAAGATGTTTGGCCCAGAGGCGCTGGGTGTCCGGCCAAGCGATGAACCGTTTGCTGCGACGAATCCCGTACAGCAGAACCTTGTAGGTGAACTTCGCCCAATACTCCGCCGAGTAACCGGCAAGCCGGTCAGCGAAGTCCGGGTAGGCCGGCTGCAACGCGGCTTGCATCATCGCCAAGTTGTCGCCCTTCGGGTTCAATACCTCGCAGAACACTTCGCGCGGTCGCAGAGGCAAGACGGCATCAAGAACCTGCTGCAAAACCTGTCGGTCATGGAACGGCAGGAACGGCGCGGCGGCAATGTAGATCGGGATGTCGCGCTCGGCTGCCTTCTCGATCATCCGCAACCGGCGCGTCGGCGACGAAGCGCGCGGTTCGAGAACGCAGGACAGCTTGTCGTCAAAGTGGCCGATGGACGTACCAAGCAGGACTTGCCGGCGATGGGCGGCGAGCAAATCAAAGTCGCGCTCGACCAGTGCCGAGCGTGTTTGGATTCGAACCTTGTGCCCGGCTTCCAGCAGCAACTCCAAGCATTGCCGGGTCAGCTTGAACTTCGCTTCTGACGGCGTGTAGCAGTCGGTAAGGAATGACACCAAGATCCAACCGTCGCCCCACTCGGTGCGTTTCGCCTTGTCGGGCGTGAACAAACGGAGTTGCTGGCGCAGCGCCTCGACGATGCCGTCTTTCGGATAGAGGTACGTACCCCACTCGGCTTGTTTGTGGCCGTGGTTGTTGAACTTCACCCCCGGCATAGCTGGACAATAGCAGTGGTAGCAGCCATGCTCGCAGCCGACGTAAGGGTTCAGCACCCAGTCGCCGAGGCGCTTCTTCCAGAGTCCGGATGGATTGATGGCGGTGATCACAGCAACTCCGGTTGTCCTTTCTCGTCGTACTTGATGATCTTCTGCCAGAACTCGTCGGCCTTGGGATGACGGGAGAACAGAGCCATCCGATATAGCGGACGGCCACCGGCTTCAACGGTCATTTGCCGGCTACCTTTGAATTGTAGCGCCTCCATCTTCTGGAAGAAGCGCGCCAACACTTGGTCTTTGAAGTCGCTGGCGTTCCGGCAACGCCAATCCCGCCATCGCCGTTCGCCGAGGAACTGATCGAGCGCAGTCTGCTCCTGCTGCGACTCGATGTAGTTGTTGGCGTTGAGCGTGATGCCCATCGCGTACTGAATCGTCATCAGCACGTCAATTGTCCGATTGCCCTTGAGCAATCGTTGAAGCGCGTCCCACGGGACTTGCTGGATGCCGGTAGGGTCAACGAATGCCACGACCAAGGCGTTGTCGAAATCCAATTTGCCCTTGGAGACCAGCGCAGCCCAATCGTCTTGAATCACTCTCGCTTTCGGGTTCACCTTCGCAACGCGTTTGGTCAGTGCGTCTGCCAAGACCGGATCACTCTCGATGAATATCCAGTCGGTAAACTCGTGTTCCAACGCAATGAGCGGTGAACCCGGTAACTCCTCGCCGGTGTTCTCGATCTTGCACAAGCCCGGTCCTGCCATCACGTCGAGATACACTCGACGCGGCCACTTGTTCTTCATGCCGGTCGCCGTGATGCCGCAATACCGGTCAAGGTAATGATGCTTGCGTCGCACCCAACTCCCACTTGAGCGAGCCACTAGACCGTCAGAAGCAATTGGTTGTTGTGGTGAACTCATTGCTTTCCTAAAAACAACTTGGTTGTGGTGAGAAAACTGTCAGCGTCCACGAGGAGTTCCTGGAGACGGTCGCTGTCGGGCGGCGTCTTGGAGCCGAGGTCGGCGTCGTGGTGAAGTTGGGTGGCGCGTTTGAAACGGTCGCCGATCTCCTGCGGGATGAGGCCGGTCTTGATGAATTCGCGATGGAACTTGGCGGCCACGTTGCCGTCGCGGGACGGGCCGAATTCCTTCGAGGCGAGCAGGGCGCAGGCGCAGTAGAACATCGTGAAGTAGATGCGATCCATCGCGCCAAGCCGCATGTCCTGCTGGACGAGCAGCCGGGCTTCCTTCAGGCTTTCGTCGGCCTGATAGAGGCGGAGGTTGATGAGGTCCTGTGTTTCGGGAGTCATGGGCGGATGGAAACGACTTTTCCACCACGAAGACACGAAGGACACGAAGAACGGCCAGGCTGGAAAGCCTTCGTGCTCTTCGTGCCTTCGTGGTGAGTAATCATGCTGGCACGCTCACACGTCGAGATTGCGGACATTGAGGGCGTTGTCTTCGATGAACTGGCGGCGCGGGGCAACTTCATCGCCCATCAGGATCGAGAAGATGTTGTCGGCGTCGGCGGCGTCGCGCAACTCGACCTTGAGCATCTTGCGCTTGTCCGGGTCCATGGTGGTTTCCCAGAGCTGCTCGGGATTCATTTCGCCCAAGCCTTTGTAACGCTGGATGAGCAGGCCGCGTTTGCCGAATTCCTTGATCTGTTCCAGAATGGACGGGATGGAATTGACCTCGGTGCGCTTCTCTTCGGCTTTGGCCTTGGGTTTCTTGTCTTCTTTCTCCTTCGGCTCGCCGGGAGGCTCGCCCTCCAATAACTCGAAGAGCGGTTCTTCCTGGGCGGCGTAGTGGTCGAGGTTGAAGCCTTTCTTCTCCAAGGTCTCAATGACGGTCTGGATGCCGGCGGACTCGTAAAGCTCGATGACTTTGACGCGGTTGCCCTTGCCGTTGCCGTTCGCGAGTTTGTCGTCTTCGACATCGTCGAGGTTCTCCTCGATCTTCTCGGTGAGCTTGGCGAGTTCCTTGTCGTTGCGGGCGAACTCGAAGCGGACGACGTTCTCTTCCTTCACGCGGACGGCGTAGGTGGGGAATGCGCCGCTCTTCTCGTCGCGATGGCCGAGGTAGTCCTCGAACTTGATGCCGCGCCGTTCGATGGTGTCCACGAGCTTCTCCAATTCCTGAAGCGATTCGAGGACGGTGAGCAACGGTTGGCCGGCAAACTCTTTCTTGTCCTTGAGCCGGTAGAGATGGGCGTCTTCGCTGCCGAGTTCGATGAGGATGCGGCTCATCTGGTCGTCGTTCTCGATGTATTCCTCGCGCTTCTTGCGTTTGATTTTGTAGAGTGGCGGCTGGGCGATGTAGATGTGGCCGCGTTTCACCAGTTCCGGCATTTTGCGGTAAAAGAACGTCAAGAGCAGCGTGCGGATGTGCGAGCCGTCCACGTCGGCGTCGGTCATGATGACGATGCGATGATAGCGGAGCTTGTCGAAGTTAAACGCGCCCTCGTCCTCACCGATGCCGAAGCCGGTGCCGATGGCGGTGATCATCGTGCGGATTTCGTTGTTGTTGAGGATCTGGTCAGCGCGGGCTTTCTCGACGTTGAGCAGTTTGCCGCGGATCGGCAACACGGCTTGGAACGCCCGGTTCCGGCCCTGTTTGGCCGAGCCACCGGCGGAATCGCCCTCGACGATGTACAGTTCGCAAAGTTCCGGGTTCTTCTCGGAACAATCGGCGAGTTTGCCGGGCAGGCCGCCGCCGGTGAGCGCGCCTTTGCGGACGGCTTCGCGGGCTTTGCGGGCGGCCTCGCGGGCGCGGGCGGCGGTAAGCGCCTTGTCGAGGACACGCTTGGCGACCGGCGGGTTCTGTTCGAGGAAGGTGGTGAGACCTTCATAGACGATGGAGTTGACGATGCCCTCGACTTCACCGTTGCCGAGTTTGGTCTTGGTCTGGCCCTCGAACTGCGGGTTCGGCACTTTGACGCTAACGACGGCGGTGAGGCCTTCGCGGAGATCGTCGCCGCCGAGCGTCGGGTCTTTTTCTTTCAGGAGATTGTTGGACTTGGCGTACTGGTTGATCGCCTTGGTCAAGGCGGAGCGGAAACCGCTGAGGTGCGTGCCACCCTCGATGGTGTTGATGTTGTTGGCGTAGCTGTAGAGCGATTCGTTGTAGCCCTCGTTGTACTGGAGCGCGACTTCGGCGGTGATGCCGTCCTTCTCTTTCTGGACGTAGATGACCTTCGAATGGAGCGGTTCCTTGGCGCGGTTGATGTGCTTGATGAACTCCTCGATGCCGCCGTTGAACTTGAACAACTCCTTTTTGTTGGTGCGCTCGTCAGAGAGCGTGATCTCGATGCCGCGGTTGAGGAACGCCAACTCGCGGAGCCGGTTGGCGAGAATGTCGTACTTGTACTCGCGCACCGGGAAGATTTCGGAGTCGGGCGTAAACGTGATCTTCGTGCCGGTGCCCTTGGCTTTGCCGATGACTTCGAGTTTCGAGGCGGTGATCCCGCGCTTGAAACGCATGTGATGGACTTTGCCGTCGCGCTTGACCTCGACTTCGAGCGTCTCGCTCAGCGCGTTGACGCAGGTCACGCCGACGCCGTGCAGACCACCGGAGACGGTGTACGATTTCTTGTCGAACTTGCCGCCGGCGTGCAGGATCGTCAGCACGACTTCGACTGCCGGTTTCTTCTCCGTCTTGTGCATGTCCACCGGGATGCCGCGACCGTCGTCAATGACGGTGACGGCGTTGCCGACGTGGATGATGACGTCAATGTGATTGCAGAACCCGGCCAGCGCCTCGTCAATCGAGTTGTCCACGACCTCGTACACGAGGTGGTGCAGCCCACGCTCGCCGGTATCGCCGATATACATGGCGGGGCGTTTGCGGACGGCCTCGACGCCCTCCAATTTCTGTATCTTATCGGCAGTATATTCCTGCGCGCTGGCGGCAGTTTTTACGTCTGTTGGCACGGTCTTTGACATCTACGTTTCCCTCCTTGGGAACACCCGGAATAATGCGAGAAAAACGCTGAAATAGCAATGTTTTTATCGACTTTTTTTCTCTACGAAATGCTTCTTGACAAGGGATTTAGAACCGTTAATCTAAGGCCAGTTGCCAAAGTTAGTCATGTAAATGAAAGTCAGCATCAAAAGTGAGTACGCTTGCCGGGCCGTGGAGGCGCTGGTGTTGCATCATCCCAACCCCAAACCGCTCTGCATAGAAGAGATCGCCCAACGCCAGCGAATCCCGCCAAATTACCTCGTGCAAATCCTCTTGGAACTGAAACGAAAAGGGCTGATCCAAAGCCGACGCGGCAAGATGGGCGGATACGTGTTGGCGCGCGCGCCGCAACAAATCACGCTCGGCGATGTATTGCGCGCCGTGCAGGGTGAGGTAATGGATTTGTCGAGCGTGAGCAAACCGGATTGCCCGGAGGAAATCAGGGCTGCATGGCGCCAACTCAAGTCCGCCATTGAAGATGCCGCCGGCAAAATTACATTTGAACAGATCGCCGCGGCGGCACGCCAACCGTCGCCGATGTACCACATTTGAGCTTTGCCGCCAGCGGACGGTTGCGGTACACTGTTGCCGATGTCACCCACTCACTCCACGCCTTCCGGACTCGCCATCGTGGTCTGCGACCAGATCATTGAGGATAAACTCACCCACAAAAAATCCCTGATCGGCATCTTCAACAACATTCACGCCGGCAGTTTCCCCTGTCGTCATCCGCAAGTCAGCGTGTTTGTCTCGCTGACCGAGGGGCGCGGCCAGTGCAACGCCCGGCTGCGGATCATCAACGAAGAAACCAGCGAAACGGTCACGGACGTCAACGGACCGATTCAGTTTCCGGACATTCACGCCGTGGTGGAATTGGTCTTCAATCTTGTCGGCCTTGTTTTCCCCTCTCCGGGTCTCTACTCAATTGAGTTCTATTGCGATGACGCGCTGGTGCTCGAACGCCGTTTCCACGTCAGCCATTCCCAGCCGCCGAAAGGCCCACCGCCCGAGGAGATGTAGCCCTTTGGTTGGGCGTGACGACTTTCAGAAGAGAAGAACATTTGCTGATTCTTCCGGCGACTCGCTGTGGGGATTGACGACGCGGCAGAGGTGGTCCTGCGGACGTTTCGCCGCCGTCATCTTGGCCCGGTAATAATCGCTGGCGGCCACGGCGATGTTCGGGATGCCGAGCGTATTGGCCACGACCACGGCGTGGTAGCGCGCGGAGATCATTGCGTCAAACCCGCCCACGTTGGTCGCCGCCTCCTTCCAATCGCCCGTCCACGGCGCAACGCGCCCGTCGCCGAGCAATTCCGCTGTCGTCCCGTAATCAAGGCCCGGCTCGGAATGAAAACAGAAACCGCTCACGTCCTGCCCGCGCAACGCCGACAACAATCCGCTCCACCACCGTTTTGTCTGTGGCCAATTCGGGTCGCCGTGTTGGCGGTAGATGCAGACGCCGATCTTCCGTCGATTGCCGACGACCGGACGCCGAGCCAACCCCGGGATCAGTTCTGCCACGCGAAATCCGTCATCCAACGCCTGCTGCGCCGTCAACCCGTGTTCCCGGCAGAATGCCAGCGAACCGGCATCGCGCACTGCGAGTTCGCTGCCCCGCAACGCCGCGGCGACAAAGGCTGCTTCACTGGGGGCGTTGAACGGCCCAAGCCCGATGGGCGCGCTGCTCACGGACACAGCGGCTTCCTTGGCGGCCAGCACCGGCAACAAATAGTAATCAGGACAAAACATTCCCGCCAACTAGCCGCCGCCAACCAGACGCAAGTGGCGGCAGTGACGGACGATCTCCAGCCACGGAGAGAAGGGTTGGTCAGAGAGCCGATATTTCGGCGGATACCAACTGCCGAGGCGCAGGCGACGGGACAAACTGCGCATCAACCGACGCACCCCGGCGTCGGCGCGCGGATCGAATGTCGCCACGGGGACATCAGGGCAGAGTTTCCGTGTGCCATTCGGATCGGCCCTGAGCACGCAGACGGCATCACCGAACCGTTCCCGCATATCGCGTATCGCCACGGCCAGCGTCAGCTTGTCGCCGGCATTGCCGCCGCTGTAGCCGCCCCAGAGCACGCACGCCGAATCAGTTGGAATGTGTCCAGTCAAAACCCTTTGATGGTGCCTGACGCTTTGCGCATGACAAGTGTTATTCTCAGTCGTAGTCTCTGCCTGCGATGGCCAACCGCTACTACAGCCCTGACGAACAGCGCGCCGACAAGGTGCGCGCACTCTTCGCCGCCATCGCGCGCCGCTATGACCTGCTCAACGACCTGATGAGCCTCGGCCTGCACCGCCGTTGGAAACAACGCCTCGTACAGTTGGCAGGACAACCCTGCACCGTTCTTGACCTCTGCTGCGGCACCGGCGATTTCGCGCAACGATTTACCGGGAGTGTTGTTGGCGTGGATTTCAGCAGCGAAATGTTGCGCGTCGCCGCCGCGCGCGCAACGCGCGCGCGTTGGGTGCTTGCCGACGCGCTTCGCCTGCCGTTTCCCGACGATTCGTTTGATGTTGTCAGCATCGGCTACGGCCTGCGCAATCTCGCTGATCTCAATGCCGGGTTATGCGAAATCCACCGCGTCCTTCGTCCCGGCGGGAAACTGCTGTCGCTCGACTTCGGCAAGCCGGACAATGGACTCTGGCGCGCGTTGTACTTTGCCCACCTGCGTTTCTGGCTGCCGGTTCTCGGACGCATCTTTGCCGGCAACGCCGATGCCTACGGCTACATCCTCGCCTCGCTGCAAGCCTATCCCGCCCAGCGCGGCGTACAGGAGTCTATGGAGCGAAACGGCTTCGTCGAATGCAAGTTCGAGGAGTGCTGCGCCGGCGCGATGGCGATCAATTGTGGAAGGAAACCACGCTGACGCAGCGGCGGCGGATCAGAAAGTTGTAACGCGTCTTTGACCCTGTCCGTCGCTTGGCTTTGACACCGGGATGGCGGCGGCTACATCGTCGTTGATACCGGCAGCCATGACTCGACAAACCGATTCGTTCCGAAACAATGAGGTTCTCTCTGGATCGGGCTTATGTTGAGTTCAGAACCGAAGGATTGGTCTTCATTGTTTTTTTATTCTGCCTGCGGAATACGATATAGATCTTGGGTCGCTGGACTGACGAGAAATGAGGAACGTCTTGTGAACGGTTCCGGCGGGACAACCTTATTCCGCCACGGCACCACATGCTGCGTGTCACATGCGGTATGTTCATCCAAGCAGCAAGCCAATGTGGCCTCAAAGCTTGGGCACCCGGCCTCACGCTCGACGCCCATTGATTGGCAGAGTTTGCTTGATTTCCCCCCTCATCTCTTGGAGAGTCCATCACGCCGGTGAAACTCTCTGTCATCATCATCACCCGCAATGAAGCCGTCAACATCCGCGCCTGCCTGGACAGCGTGCGGTTCGCTGACGAAATCATCGTCGTGGACTCGGAAAGCACCGACGAGACGCCCGCCATTTGCCGGGAACTGGGAGCCGTCGTGCTGACGGTTCCCTTTCGGGGCTACGGCCATCAGAAAAACCGCGCCCTCGATCAGGCGCATGGTGAGTGGGTGTTGAGCGTGGATGCCGACGAGCGGGTGCCGTTCCCGTTGCGCGATGAAATTCTCGCCGCCATTGCATCGGCCAATGCGGCGGACGGCTACCGGGTCGCGCGCCGCAACTACGTCGGCAACGTCTGGATTCGACACGGCGGTTGGTATCCCGACTACACGGTGCGGCTGTTCCGTCGGAACTGCGGCAGATTTAGCGAGCGACATGTCCACGAAGCCGTGGAACTCAACGGGCGGACGGCAACATTGCGAGAAGCCCTCGACCATCACGCCTGCCGCGATTTCGGGCAGTTTGCCAAACGACAAGAAGCCTATGCCAGACTGGCTGCGAATGATTTGGCGCGGCGCGGCCGGCGGGCGACGATGTTGGATGTCTGGCTTCGTCCCCTGTACACGTTCGCGAGGTCGTTTCTGCTGCGGGGCGGTTTTCTGGACGGCGTGAACAGCTGGAAACTCGCCTGCATTTACACGCGATACACCCGCCACAAGTATCTCCACCTTCGCACACTCCAACCAACCGGCCGCGCGGGAGACGGATGATGCGGGTGCTCTTCACCGAATCGTCAAAGGCGTTTGGCGGCCAGGAGCGGCGGCTGCTTCACGAAGCAAGGCTGCTCCGGACTGCGGGATTCGATCCGCTGATCGCCTGCCCCGGCGATGCCGCGTTGTTTGACCGCGCTGTCGCCGCGGGGTTCGACGTGCGCGCCGTGCGAATGCGCAACTCCCTGCAACCATCGGCCATTCTTTCCATCGTCTCGCTGCTTCGCCGCAAGAAGGTGAACCTGATCTACAGACATTCCGGCAAGGACTCGTGGATTGCCGGAATTTGCGGCCGGCTCACCGGCGTCCCGCTGATGCGGAGCCGCGAGCTGCTGACCCCCATCCGCGACGCTTCCGCTTACCATCTGCTGCCGAGTCGCGTGCTGGCTTGCAGTGGCGCCGTCCGCCAACAGTTGCTCGACGCCGGCGTGGGCATGGAGAAAGTCTTCGTGCAATACCCGCCGGTGGACACGCGCCGGTTTGCGGCGGCCAACGAGGCGGATCGCCGCGCCGTGCGAGCCGAACTGCAATTGGACGGGCGTTTTCCGGTCCTGGCATGTGTGGCGCGTTTCATGGCGGAAAAACGACAGGCCGATGTGCTTCGCGCGCTGCCCAGGATCACAACCGATCATCCAACAGCCTTGTTGCTGTTTGTCGGCAGCGGCCCCGACCTCGCGCCGTGCCGGGTCATGGCCAGCGAGTTGGGAATGTCCGGCCACGTCCGTTTCCTTGGCGAGCGCGAGGACGTGCCGGCTGTTCTTGCGGCAACAGACATCTTTGTTCTTCCGTCGGCCATCGAGCCGTTCGGCATGGCGGTCGTGGAAGCCATGGCCGCCGGCGTGCCGGTGGTCACGACGCACACCGGCGGGCTTGCCGAGATCGTCGCTGACAACGTCAACGGCCTGCTCGTTCCCGTTCATTCCCCGCCGTCACTGGCCGCCGCTGTGCTGCGGATTGCCCGCGACGCGGAACTGCGCGCGCTATTGATCCGCGAAGGACGCCGGCGCGCGGAGGACTTTTCCGAGCAACGCGCGCTTCAGCGCTTGCTGGAGCACGTGCGGGCAGTGGCTGTCAGAGCCAATCAACAGCAGCGCTGACAGGCTCAGGCAAATCCGCCGTGCTGTTGACCATCACAAGGCTGGCGCCCTCCCGGCAACATCGGTACCAAGCAGCGGCGCCTTTGCCATAAAGACTGACCTTGCCACACTGCGGATTGGCGCGAACCATTTGTGGCGGAGGAATCAGACAGGTCGAAGGCCTTCCCAACGCATGGGCAGCGTAGTGGGAAAATGTCGAACAAGACGAGGCCACAATCAGACGGCAACACCCCAACGCAAACAAATCCGCCATCGGATGGCGCTTGGAGTAGTGGCCATCGCCCTTGTAGTTGTAGGGGGAAGACGTCGGCAATTCGAAGATGTCAAAGTTTTTCTTCAGCACGGCCAGCGCGTCGGAATTCCCGGTGCAGGAGAGGAAGAACGCCACGTCTTGGTGTGCCGCCGCAATCTTGCCGAGCACAAATTCATACCACCACGTCGGCGTTGCCGGCCATTCCGCGCGCTTCACATCGAACACATCCTCATCAGCAAGAGCAAAGTCCCCCCGACGCACATGAACCCCCACCACGGGCCTCGCTGCGTACCGGCCAAAGACATCCCGAATCATCTGCGCCAAATCCACCCGCAGTCTGACCCGTTGCGCTGTCCGAACATAGGCAGGCTCCAACAAATGCGCGGGACCATGGTGCGTTCGCAGGATGATTCTGCGGTAATCCTTGAGCTTCGCAAACTGATCGTCATCGCACTCATAGATTCGCACTGCGCCCAACCGCCCCGTCAGGCCCAACCCCTCCCGCCGTACGCCAACCACCTCAAACGAATCCAGTTCCGGCCAGTCCAGGCACACCTCATGACCGTAATGTTCTGAAATGACAAATCCCAAGGCCAACGTTTCCAGCCGCGTGCTGAGTCCAACGTAATCGGTGATGAAAACTTTTCCGGCGCGCATGTTTCAAGTCCTTCCATTAGATTAGATGCCATTCCGCGTAAACAAACAACACATCATCCCTTCCGTAAACGAACTGCCTCCAACGCCTCGGCAACGGTGCTGCTGGTGGACAACACCTGATGGCCTTCCCCCCACGGACGCCACCACCGCACATTCGATTCCGGACCGAAAAAGGCCGCCACCTGCGTCCCCATCGCAACCGCCATGTGCATCGGCCCGCTGTCATGCCCCACGAACACGGAAGCCCGCTTGAGCAATGCGGCCAGTTGCAGCACCGTGGTTTGTCCCACGACCGAAACCGCCGGGGATTGCGCCGATGACAACACCCATTCAGTGTCAGCGGCTTCTGCCGGGCCGCCAACATACACCACGGGCATTGGCAGCGCGCGCGCAAACGCCACCCAATGCTCGCGCGGCCAGCGATTGACGGGGTAACGGCATCCGAGATGAACGACGGCAAACGGTTTCTCCGGCAACGGCAAGTTGTTCACATGCCGCTCGTCTTCCGGGCCGGTGCGCAATTCCAGGGACGTGTCCGTTGCTTTCAGCCCGAGACCTTCATCGAGCAGCCGGAGGCATTTCTCCACCATGTGCTCCTCGCGTTTCGCGATCATCCGGTGAAACAGCCCCCGACGCCATCGGCGCTCCGGTTCAAACCCAATCCGCAAGGAAGCGCCGGCGGCCCACGCCATCAATGCCGCGCGATCCCCATTGAGGAAGTCCAACGACACGTCATAGCGGCGTTCACGCAACTGCCGCAGCAATCGCCACGCCCGGCCGCGCTCCAACGGCAGCACTGCGTTCAGGTGCGGGTTGTAACGGAGAATGTCCTCCGTTCCCTTGTTGACCACCATCGTGATGTGGGACTCCGGATAACGTTGTCGCAACAGGCGGATCGCCGGCGTCGTCAGCAGCACATCGCCGAGGTAGCGGAGCCTGAAAAGGAGGAGGTTGTTCACCATAGGAAGATCCGGAATTGGTTGTGTGGTTGTTTTCGCAAAGCGTGTGATCATCTTCGCCGCCCCCTTATCCGCGCCCAGAGTTGTCGAAGGCTCCATTGTGGTGGTCGGGTGGTGCAACCAACCTCACGCTCCAGCCTCCGCAAGCACTTCTGTTGTGCTCGAATGATTGCACGACGCCCGTCAGCGTGTGTGCGGTGCTTGTCGAAAATCACCCGGGTCGTACGCAGGAAATCCGCGCGACGGCCGCTGCTGGCAGTGCTCCCGTCCACCCGCGCGCGGAATTCACACGTCATTTGTTTCAAGTGGTGGAACGGAAAGTGCCGTGAAAGACGAATCCAGAAATCCCAATCCTCGTGCGTGGTGAGTGATTCGTCGAAAAAACCCGTCTTCTCAATGCAAGCCGCTTCGTGCATCACACACAGGATGGGCACTAGATTGCGGACCAGAATGCGGTCGTTGTCCCAATCCGCGGAGTACGGGACGTCACGGGCGACACTTTCATAGCGACCATCCACCCACTGCTGTTGGGCACGGCAGGCATCCGTGTACGCCACGGTTGACGGATGCGCGTCCAGGTACTTCACCAACGTTTGCAGGTGATCGGGATGGAAGATGTCATCGTCGTCCAGATACGCAATGTACTTGCCGCGCGCGGCGCGCAGGCCGGTATTGCGGGCAGCAGCACGATCACGGTTGACTGGGTGTCGCACCTGTTGAATTCTGTTCCCGGCATTCAATGCGGCAATCACGCCGGCTACATCCGTGCCAGCATCGTTGACCACAATGATTTCGAAATCCAGAAATGTCTGGTTGAGAATACTGCGCAACGCTTCGGCCAGCATGGTCGGCCGGTTGTATGTGGGAACGATGACAGAAACTTTGGGGGGCGGCACGGCAGAGGCAACTTCCATTGGTGCCACGGTTGTTGCCAATTCTTGTTGGACCCCGAACATGCCGTTCCGAACCGCCTCCGGCATCGCAAACGAGATAGTGGTCTGCCCGGTCGCCAGCACTTCCTCCCAGCCGGTGATCACGGTGTCCCAACTGAAGCTGGACTGCCAGTGCTGTTGACCCAGCCGCCCCAACTCACGCAACAGGTCGGGACGATTGGTGAGTTTCTGCAGGACTGACGGGAATTGCTCCAACGGCGCGATGACTCCGCCGGCGTTGTCGTGGACCGCGCCGCAGGCCGGTGTGGCCAGCCATGGTTTGCCGTGGCTCATCGCTTCCAGAATCGTGACGGGAGAAGCGTCGCCCACTGACGCCAACACCACCATGTCCGCCGCTGCCATGGCCGCCGCCACATCGGCGCGGGGCAGCCCGGGAATCAGCAGAAACCTCTTGTCGCGACGGGCCGATGCCCGCACCTCTTCAGCATACGCGGCGTCGGCAGTCGGATGGCCGATCATCGCCAGGCGCCATTCGCCGGGCAACCGGCTCATCGTCTGCATGAGACCCAGATGGTTTTTGACCGGCCATAGATTGGCCACATGCAGCAACAACCTCTCGTCGTCCGCAATGCCGAAATGTTGACGGAACGACAAACCGGGCGGAATGGGCGCGGTGGCATTTGGCAGATAGACAAACGGAATCTTCTCCTCGCGGAGGAATTGCACCTCTTGACCGTTGCTGGACATGGCCACAACGACATTCAGCTTACGGAGAATGACGGCGAGGCGACGGCGGAATTCCCGGTCGTCACACCACTGCGCGAAGCCATCGGCGTTGATGATCGGCTGGCCGATGAGGCGCGTGTTGTTCGTGGCCGGCAGGTCTTCCAGCGCCCGGAAAATCCAGTTCAGCGGATCGGCCAGCAATACACAGGCGTCGAACTGGCCGGACAAAACCAGTTCCCGCAACTCTCGTGCGGCAATGGGCAAATCACGGCCGCGCTGCCGCGCCGAATCCAAAGAGATGATTGGCATGCCCCTGTGATACGGGCAGGAACGCTGACGGTGACGCAACGTCGCCACAGTGACAGAGGAGCCGCGACGGACCAAACGATTGCCCAATTCCTCGACCACGGTTTCCAAGCCGCCGACTGACGGCCAGAAATGGGTGCAGACCAACAACACGCGCTGGGGCGGAGTGACCGGAGTGGCACCCTGCAAGAGCTGTTGTGCCCGGCGCCGACGGGCCTCGCTGTAGAGGGTCGGGTGGTTGAGGACGATCTGCGCGATGAGGCGTTCGCGTTTCTCGTTGGCCGAATGCAACATCGTGCGGGCCGACTTACGGTAGAGGAACAACGGCGCAGGAATCCGGTAGCCCTGCCAGCCTTGCTGGATACACCCCACCCAGAAATCCCAATCTTCGTACCCCTCGCGCATGGCCGTGTTGTAGCCGCCCACCGCTTCCCAGGTTGCCCGTCGGATCAGCGCGCAGACACAGGCGACATTGTCCGTGTGGACGATGGTGTCGGCATCGAACTGCGGCAACCGGTGCAGATTGTTCTGCGCACCGGAATGTTGGATGTGCGAGTACACGAACCCGATCTCCGGGCGGGCATCCAACATCGCCACCGCCTGGCCCAGAAACGGCGGGGCGATCCGGTCATCGGCATCCAACGGCAACACGTACCGGCCCAGGCCGGCGCGAATGCCGGCATTGCGCGCGTCGGACAAACCGCCGTTGGTCTTTTCGAGGAGACGTATGCGACGGTCAGGATACCGGGCGATCAACTTCCGCGCCACTACGCTGGTGTTGTCGGGACTGCCATCGTTAACGATGATCAACTCCCAATCGGTATAGCTTTGTTCGACCACACTTTTCACCGCTTCGGGCAGAAAACGGGCTTGCTGGTAACAAGGGATGACCACGGAGACGACCGGCGTTGGGTTGATCGCGGGCACGAAAGAGAACGGGACTTCGTGGTGGCAGGCGCAGGGAGTGAAGTTCGTGAAGGGATCAAGGTCAAGTCGCCGGCCTTGGACAAATAGTTCGCTCAAGCTTTCCGCCGAGTACGCGGATTGCCGGCCCGCTCGGTTGTTTTCCACCGTCTGCACCTTGTTGACCGTCGCGCAGAACGCCAGCGATTGTGGTGGACACAGAAGCGCCGGATGCGACCACCGGAAGCGGTTTGCATTCCGGGCCATCGCCAGTTCGAGCGTGTTGGGATTGCTGAACTCCAGTGTCTGCAACAAAGACCGGATTTCAGCGGCGCGATAGATGGAACTGGAAACTTCCAACGGGTAACCGAAGTCACACGGAGCATCCGTCCACCGGTACTTCAGAACGTCGCGGCTGATGATTTCGAACTCTGGTGGTTGTTGCGGTTGGTTCAGCGAGTAACAGTACGTGGTATTCCGCCCCAGCCGGAGTGAAAAGCCGAGGGCATCGGGATGCTGATCCAGCAGACCCGTCAACTGGGCGAGGCTGAACTCGCGAACAACAATACAGTCATCCACGAGAAACAGAACATACGGCCCGGTTTTCAGCAATCGCAGGAGATCACGGCGGAAACATCGTTCGCGGACAAACTGCGTTTGGGAATGTTCGCGACGGACTTGTTGGTACAGTGATTCCTGGCAGTCGCTCGAAACGGTATAGAGCACATGCAGCCGGACATTCGGCGCATCGCGGCAATGCCGCGCGAACGAGCGCAGCATGCCGTCCAGTTGAAGTGGCCGGTCTT
>Ga0194112_10004643_pt1 | contig 18719 bp, 11 predicted proteins | sample TA2MahC400mmetaG_FD_146191 | JGI IMG/M metagenome (GOLD analysis project Ga0194112, IMG submission 146191) | Freshwater microbial communities from Lake Tanganyika, Tanzania - TA2015016 Mahale Deep Cast 400m | ecosystem: Environmental > Aquatic > Freshwater > Lake | place: Tanzania: Lake... | reverse complement strand
GGGACGCCGCCGACGGAGAGGGTGTAGTCGCCCGTGGCTCCGTAGGTGGCAGTGCCCGCCCGCAGGAAGCTCACGGCGATCGGCCCGATCCGGCCGATCCGTCGGATGCGGAAGAGGCCGGTGTTGGGCGTGTCGCCGGGGAGGGTCTCAGCGGCGGAGGGGTCTGCGGCGAGGACGTGGACGGAGACGGGCGGGCTCTTGGATGCCTGCGCGGTGCTGCCGAATGCGCCGAGGTTGCGGCAGGCGCCGTTGGGCGCAGGCTCCGCGCCCACGCCGTCGCCGAGGTCGCCAACGTCAACGCACGGGCTGGTCAGGGGGTCGGCCACCCAGCCAGTTTCCGTCCAGTGGCCGGCCTCGGACTTCAGGTGGTAGTCGCCCTGGTCCCAGGCGTTCGCCACCCACTCGCCTGGGTCAACGAACAGGGGGTCTTCGGAGCGGTTCTCGCCGGCGTCCACCGCGGCAGAGGGCAAGGCGCCCTGGGTGTTGGAGTAGCTGACGGTTGGGGCGGCGCCGCCGACGCAGGCGATGCCCGGACTGGCCGCGGCCTGGTTGCCCCAGAGGATGAGGTGCTTGAGGGCGGGCGTGACGGCGTCCTGGCATAGGACGCCGCCGCCGCGGTTGTGGGCGATGGTGTCGTGGGTGAGCGTGGCGGAGCCGCTCGTGCGGACGGCGACGCCGCCGCCAGCGCCGGCAGACTCGTTGCCCGTGACCACGCAGTTGCGGACGGTGGTCGCGGCGGCGGAGAGGCACAGGCCGCCGCCCTGGGTGGCCTGGTTGCCGAAGATGGCGTTGTGGGCGAGGTCGCCCCCGCCGCCGTCGAGCGCCACGCCGCCCCCCACGCCGCCCGCAGTGTTGCCCCGGATGATGCTGTAGGAGAGGGTGGGCGTGGAGCTGAGGGCATAGAGGCCGCCGCCATCCCCTGTGGCCGCGTTGCCCTCGATGGTGCAGGCCTGGATGACAACCGAGGACGTGTCGCACGAGACGCCTGCACCGCTGGCACCGGTTGCGCCGTTGCGGATGATGATGCCCGACAGCTCGCCGCCGGGGCAGCCGGTGAGGAGGATGCACCGGCGAGCGCGCTCACCGTCAATCGCCGTGGCGTTCGTCACGCGGTCGAGGCTGCGGTTCGCGTCGCCGAAGTCGCCCGCCACGCTTGCGTAGTCGGCGCCGCCCACGTAGCCGCCGCGCAGGTAGAGGATCGTGTTGGCAAGGGTCACGGTCTCGCGGTAGGTTCCAGCGGCGACCCTGACGATTTCGCCGCCTGCGGACGCCTGGACTGCTTCGCCGACGGTGCTGAACGGCCAGCGGGCAGTGCCGTTCTCCGTCCCCGTGCCGTTCGCGGCGTCCACGCAGAGCTCCGTGGGCGCGGTGACGTTGAAGGCCACGGCATTCGATATGATGCCGCCCACAGTGACGGTGGCGTAGTTCACCCCCAGTGGTAGGCCCTCAGGCACGCGGCACGCAATCGCGGCGTCGGACCAGGCGAGGTATTCGGGCGATTCGGTCTGGCCGGCCCCGAAGGCCACCGTGCTCGTGCCGCGGGTGTCGCCGAAGAAGACGCCCGCAAGCTGAATCTGGCTCCATCCAGGCCCGCTGGAGACGCTGAGGGAGTCAATATTCGGCGGCCCCACGACGCGCACCGTGATGGTGATGGCGGCGTTGGGCGCGGCATGGGCCAGCCCCGCCACTGCTGCCACCACGAGGAATGCGTTGACTAACCGGCTACGCATCGTCGCTCACACACAACGGTTCGTAGTGCGGGCTTCAGCCCGTGGAAGACACGGCCTGAAGGCCGCACTACAAACCTGTCTTGACCCTCAGGCGCGCGAAGGCCACGCTCTTGTCGGCTCCCTTCACCAGCACGATGGCTTCCCACGCGCGGTCGTGGTGCTCCTTGCCGGCGGGCACCGCAACGTCGAGGGCGATCTCCGCTGCGCCATTTGCGCCGACTTCGATTCCAGCGGCCTTCGGCTTCACCCACGAGGCGTCAGGCAGCCAGGTCCAGCCGCCCGAGAGGTCGAGGCGCGCCTTCTTCGCCTCCTCGGCCCCCGTGACGATGCTGACCTCGCCGCGCCAGGGCTTGGGCGAGTTGTTCCACAGGTCGAGCGCCACCCGCTTCGGCGGGCCGGCGGGCGCCACCCCCGCCAGGGTCTCCAGGCTGGGCGTGACCACCAGGTCGCCTAGCGGCGGCTTGGGCCTGCTCAGCAGCCCGCCCCTGGGCCGGGCGGGCGAGGTCTCGATCTCAATGCGCGGGTATAGCCCAATGGCCAGCATGTGGCCCGGCGCGGCCTTCATCCGCACGGCCAGGGCGACCGACCAGTGCTGGTTGTGATACTGCTTGCCCTCTGGGATGCTGAGGGTCATCTTCACGGCGGCGCTGCCCTTCGCAGGCACCTCGACCTCGCTCTTGGAGAACGTGAGCCACGCGGGGTCGGGGATGTCGCTGTACCCTGGCGGCACCTTCATGTTCCCCTTGCGCGGCGCGAGGGTGGCGAAGGACACCGTCTTGGGCTCGGGGTCGTCGTTCATGACAGTGACTGGCACCGCCAGCTCTGCCTTCTGCCCTGGCTCGATGCCCTGGATGAGCGCGCCGCCGGGCGAGACGCGCAGGCCGACGGCGTGAGCGGACTGGAGGCCCAGCGCGATCGCAGCCAGCGCGCAGAGCGCTGCCGCAGATGGCTGTCTCATTTCGTTTCCTGCCTTCTGGTTCCTCAGATCAGTCCTTATAGACACTGAGCTGGACTGTGATGGAGTGCTGGAGGCCGGCGGTCCCTCCGCTCACGGAGGTGGGCGCGAGGAAGCCGAAGTAAAGGTCCCTCGCACCTGCGGCCGGAACAGGGGTGGCCACGGCAACGTTCGCCGTCGTTCGCGAGCCGGCCGCGGTGCCATCGCCACCCCAGTAGAGGACCCCCCCGCCGAGCATGTCGTCCGCGCCAACGTCACCGACCACTGGCGCGGCGCCGCCATCGTTCACGATGATGCCGCGGAGCGAGTACTGGTTCGCTCCAGCGCTAGAGCCCACGGTCCAGCCACCGGTGCTGTCAACCACGGTGATCGCCAGGCCGATGTTCTCGGCCACGTTCCCGTCGTTCGTGATGTCCACCTTCGAGCTGACCGTGGTCGTGCCGGCGGCCACAGTCCCCAGGTCCACGGTGGTGGGGCTTGCGGCAATGGACAGGTATTCCACGGTGACGGTGATGGTGATATCCGCCGTGGTGCCGGCGAGTGCCGGCCCGCAGATGGCCGCCAACGCAATGAGAGCCAACGCCGCAATCTTCCGCTTCATCAGTCGTCTCCTTTCGCACTCCTCCCTTCAGATGTTACGCTTCGCATCTCAGTTTCGGGTTCGGGCGCGCTCTCCTTTCATGGGGTCTCGCAGCTCACCTCTACGGTGATCTGATGCTGGAGCCCGTCGGTGACGAGCGACGGGAGGTCCAGGCGGAACCAGAGGTAGGCAAAGGCGCTCACGGCCATCGAGACGCCGTAGGTGCCGGCCGGGCGGTTGAAGCGCGTCGTCGTGGCCGCCTGCAACGAGGTGGTCACGGTGTCCTCGGCGCCGAAGTCGGCCGCCATCGGGCTATCCGGCTCGCCGACGAAGAGCGCGCGGAGCCAGTATTGCTCGGAGCCGATGGCGCTGCCGGCCTGCCACTTGCCCTGGCTGTCCTGGTTCGTGATCCGCAGGCGAAGGGTCTCTGTCACGTTGCCCGTGTTCTGCACGGTGAAGCGGGTCTCTGAGGTGGTGAGGCAGGTGGTGCTGGGCGGCTGGATGCCGGCGATGGCCCAGGAGGTCGGGCTGACCGAGATGCCCAGGGACGTGGCAGCGCCGTAGATCCAGATGATGCCGTCGCGGTCGGCCTGGGCCAGGTCGCGCCTGGGCACGCCCGCCGTGGTGTTGCCGTAGAGGATCTTGCCCTTGTCGTTCATGCCGTCCCCGATGTCGCCGTAGAGGTCGCCCAGCTTGAGCCAGTGGCCGAGCTCGTGGGTGGCGATGGTCTGGACGTCGTAGCCTGCGCCGCCGATGCTCCAGGTGTAGGAGTCGTCGAAGGTGATATCGGCCTCGGTGATGGTTCCGCCGGTGGACCAGGTGGTTGCCAGGCCCAGGGGCCCCCCGGTGCTGCCCCAGAAGATTTCGTTGACGCCGTTCTGGGTGGGAGCCGTGGCGGATGTGGCGCCGTCGTAGCGGAGGGCGAAGCGTGCGCCGGCAGCGGTCCACGTGGCGGCCCCGGCCTGCACCGCCGCGCCCTCGCCGGTGCAGTCCGCCGTGTTCTCGTTCACTCGGTAGCCCACTGTGGGGGAGGCGCCCGACCACTTGACCCCGCCGTAGCTGAAGGTGACGGCGAAGGTGTAGTTGTTGCTCTCGCCGCCGGCGTTGTTGATGACCGTGACCGGGCCGCTGGAGGCGTCGGCGGGGACGGTGCAGACGATGCTGGTGTCGGACCACGAGATGATGCTGGCGCTGATCTTGGGGTTTCCTGGTGCGAAGAAGAACTTGACGGCGCCCAGGCCCTGTGTTGCGCCGAAGCCGGTGCCGGCAATGGTCACCTGGCTGTTCGTGCCTGCGGACCCGCTCGATGGGGTGATCGAGCCTATCCAGGGAAGGTTCACGCCGTAGCGCTCGATGACGATGTCGTCAACGAACGGCCCCTTGACGTAGTCTTCCACGGCGTCGGCCTCGGATGAGAGGCGGAAGTAGACGTTCTGCTGTCCGCAGAGGTTGCCCAGGGTGGGCACGGCCTTGAGGTCGAAGGCCACGGCGGTCCAGTTCGGGAGGCTGCCGCCGCCGGTATAGCCGGTGCCGTAGAAGTTGACGCCGTCAGTGGAGGCGGCCCAGCGGATCTTGTCGTTGGTGCCGAGTTCATCGGAGAGGAAGAAGGTCACGCGGGCGTCCGTGGCGCCGGCGAGGCTGAAGGGGCCGTAGGTCATGCGTCCGATGCCGTTCGACTCGATGGTTCCGGGGTCGCTCGCGGGGTCCACGAGCGATGCCTGGCCTCCGCCCGCCTTCGTGTCGCTCGCCAGCCAGGTCTGCGGCGCCCACGTGCCGCGGTTCACGAAGTTCGAGGTCACTGACCATTCGTTTGGCCAGGCCCCCTCGAAGTCCTCCACCTTGAGCACCTGCCAGCCGGTCTGGGTGACGAAGTAGGAGATGGGGCCTCTCCTGTTGTTCGACTCGTCGTACTCGGTGAGGGCGTTCGAGCGGTCAATGGCAACGTAGGCGTGGTGGGTGCCAGCGGCGGCGGCCGGGCTGAGGACCCAGGTGAGGTCGGTGCTCGCGCCTGCGGCGAGGCCGCCCACGTTCCACGTGTAATCCCCGGCGTCCGCGCCGCCGGGCTCCGAGGTCCGGCTGCGGTAGAAGTCCACGGCGAATGCGCCCACGGCACTCGTCCCCGCGTTCCGCACCGTCACCGATGCGGTGAGAGTGGTCCCTTGGGTGGACTGCCTAGGCGTGACCGTGAAGGAGTCAACTGCCAAGTCGGGCGGGTTGTCCACCACGTATTTTTCAATCAGGATGTCGTCCACGAAGGGACCCTCCACCCAGGTGCCGCCGGCGGCGGAGTCGCACTGGAGCCTGAAGTAGACGCCGTCGCGGCCGCAGAGGTCGCCTATGGTGGGCACGCTCTTGAGGTCGAACGTCACCTGGTTCCAGGTGCCGAGGGTGTTGCCTGCCCCCTGGAAGTAGCCGTAGAAGGTCGTGCCGTCCTTCGATGCCTGCCAGCGGAGCTTGTCGTTGACGTCGAGCTCGTAGGTGGTCCAGAAGGTCACGCGGGCATCGCTGGTGCCGCGGAGGTCGAAGGGCCCGTAGGTCATGCGGCTGATGAGGGTGCCCGAGCCGGGCTTGAGCATGTAGCTCGTCTGGGCATCCGCCGCGGAGCCGGAGGGCCAGCCGCTGTTGGTGCCGCTGCGCTTGCGCCAGGAATCGGGCGCCCAGGTTACTGCGGGGTCCCCGATGTTCCCGTAGAGCGCCCAGCCGTTGGGCCACGCGCCATCGAAGTTCTCGGTCCTGACCGTGGTCCAGCCGGCCAGGGGGGCGGCGGGCGCGAGGGCGGTGAGGAGGGCCGAGCCAATGCCTGTGGCGCTGCGAGAGAGGCCGGCGGTTGGCTTCTGAGCAGGGGGGGACTTGGGCTGCTGTACCGGCTGCTGCACGGCGCTGGCGGGCGGTTCGTCAGGCGGCGCCATCCTCGGCGGCTCCACCCGCCCCACGAGGTCGCCCAGGGGCATGCGCCCGAGCGGCCCGTGGGCCGCGCCACGCTCCACGAGGAACTTGCCGGCGTGCCACCCCGCCAGGGTGAATGGCCGCGGGGGCGCGCCCTTGAGGAAGAAGACAACCTCTTCTCCCGGGCTCAGCCTCGCGCCAGGCGTCACCTGCTCGCGGACCTCGCCTACAAGGCCGCCGGGCACCTCCACCAGCGCCTCAGCGCCGCCCGCACCCTTGAGCCAGGAGTGGCAGCGGATGCTCGCGTAGGTGTAGATGTGCCGCCCGCGAGCGTCGTCCACCCACTTGGCTTTCGCGCTCAGCACCAGCCCGTGGACGATCGCGTCGCTCCCCGCGGCGAGGGATTCGACGCTGTTCGGGCGCTGCGCCCCCAGTCCTGCCGCTGCGCAGGCGATGAGCATGCCCAGCGCCAGCAGTGCCGACGCCACCGCGCGGCCCGCGTTTCGGACATGGGGCACTGCCATGCGCAAGCTAGCTCTTTGGCGGCCCATCCGGGTGGAGAGCATCTCAGGGCGGCTGCCGCTTCCTCTGAAACCCCCGCTGCTCACACTCTGATTATAGGCTGACGCCTCTCCATGTCAAGCCGGATCACTCCTTCTTCTCTTTCTTGCCGAAGAGGCCCTTGATCGTGCCGGTGACGCCTTTGCCGACCTCTCCAACGGCCTTGGTGGCTTCCCCGATGGCCTTGCCCGCGGTGTCGCCGACAGCTTTGCCTGCCTCGCCGAGGGCATTGAGCCCCCCGCCGACGAGTCGCGAGGCGCTTGCCACAGCGGTGCCAAGGCCCTCCAGGAGGTCGTCGGGAACCAGCCCCTTGGCGCCCTTGAAGGCCGACGCGCCCATGCCGACGAGCACCTGGCGGAACACGCTCCCAACCACGGGGAGGGTGCCGTCCGAGTTGCGCAGCTCCCGCAGCTCGATGTCGGGCAGCACAATGTCCACCGTCTTGCCCATGAGCAGGTGGAAGCGGACCTTGGTCCTGACGACGCGGAGGAGGTCGATGCGGAACTTCTTCCCTTCCTCCGGGGCGGGCCTGGGTTGCTCTTTTTCTGCGGGGGCCGCCTCTTCGGGGGACTTCAGCGAGCTGAGGAGGTCGCCCAGGTTGCTCCGTGGCGGGAGGCCGGGCTTGAGCTCGATCGTCAGCTCTGGCTCCTCGATGAGGAGCTCGCGGACCACCACCTCGTCGCCGAGGAGCGAGAGGATGCTGCACGTGACCTTGCCGTGGCCGAGGGCGATCATGCGGTCGGTCTGGTAGCCCGCGGGGTTGGCGATCTTGAGGCCCCTGATGCCCACGCTGCCGCTGAGCCAGCCGATCGAGGCCGAGTCGAGGGTCGTCTTGACCCCCAGGGCCTGCGTGCCGCCGATCTCCACCCCCTTGCGCGCCGCGGCGTCGCCCCAGAGCCACACGGCCACGGTCAGCAGCACGATGAAGACCGCCAGCCCGATCAACACCCGCTTCAGCCGCCTCCTCATGCGCGGCTCCTTTCCCTCATTCTCGTTCCTACGCTCCGCGTGGGAACGCACACGCGCGACGCTCTGCGTCGCAGACAACGACGCGGAGCGTCCAAGACACCGTTCCCACGCAGAGCGTGGGAACGAGAAATTCCCACGCGGAGCGTGGGAACGAGAAATGGATGAATGTCAGGCACCCATCCACCCATCCATTCATCCCCCCGAGCCGTGCGGTTCACGGCTTCTTCCAGACAAGCTCGATCTCGCGGATGGCGAAGAGGCACTGCTGCTGAGGCTCGGCGGCGGCGAAGACGCCCACGGTGGCCTCCTGAGGGGCCTCCTTGAGGGCATCGAACGGGGCCGGCTCGCCGACCGGCTTGCCGTTGACGTAGAGGTCAACTGCCTCCGCCGCGCGGGCGCTCGGCCCGAGGCCCAGGCGCAACTGCTCGAGGGCGATGGTCCCGGGCAGCTCGGTCCAGGAGCTCAGCGGTGTGCCGTCCTTGAGGATGCGCCAAGCGAGGCGGCGGCTGAGCTGCGGCTGCCGCGTGGTGCGGAGAGCGAACTGGAACGTGCCCTGGCCCGCGTCGAGGAGGACGCCCACCGTGGCGTCGTTCGTGAGCGGCACGTGGGCAATGGCCTCCAGGCGGGCAAGGCGGAAAGCTGGGCCGCCCTCCTTCTCGGCGGCGCGCGCGAGCCGCACGGAGCAGACGACGGCGCGCTCGCCGGCCTCCGTGGCGGCGCCCTCGAAACGCAGCTCGCCTTGGCGCACCTCGGGAGCCTGGCCCCCCTGCCCCGAGGCGCGCCAGCCCTCCGGCAACTGGGCGGCGCCGAACCGCACGCGAGTGACCTCTTCGCCGCGTACGGCGGCCAGGAGGTCGAGGGCCGTGACAGCGTACTTCGCCACCTCTGGAAAGTCCATGTTGCGCCTGGCCTGGCGGAGGCGCTCCTCGGCCAGGTCCGCAGCGCCCTCTCCATAGGCCACGTAGGCCGACGCCGCCAGCGCGTAGGAACTGGACGGCTCGCCAGGAGCGAGGCGCTTGTCGAAGAGCTCCGCCGCCTCCTTGCCGCGCCCGGCCAGGTGCAGGAGCGCCATGCCGTGCCGCAGGAAGTCGCCCGTCTCCGCGCCCTCACGTGCCCCCAGGGAGCGGAAGGCATCGGCAGCGGCGGCGAACCTGCCTGCCTTGTAGTGGCAGGTGCCCAGGCCGCGGAGCGGCTGCGGGTCGTTGGGGGCGAGAGCCCGGGCGTCCTCGAAGGCCGCAGCGGCGGCCGCAGCATCGCCCTGGGCGAGGAGCGCGCGGCCCAGCCCCGCGACGGCGTAGAGGCAGCCGCCGTCGAGCTTGCGCGCTTGCTGGTAGGCGGCCACCGCCGCGTCCTGGCGGCCCAGCCTTTCGTTGACGTAGCCCGCCGCCAGTTGGTAGCCGAGCGAGCCGGCGGGCGGCGGGTCAATGGCGGCGAGGAGCTTGGCGGCCTCCTCGGCCCTGCCGAGCGCGGCGCAGGCGATGGCTGCGTTCGCCCTGGCCTTGGTGTGGCGTGGGGCCGCCTTGCGGCACGCCTCGAAGAGCGCCAGCGCGGGCCCCCATTCGCCACTGTTGAAGAGGATGGCCCCAAGGTTGTTGCGGGCGCTCGCGGGCGGGTCGGGCGACTTGAGCAGTCTGTGGAGTGTCGCAAGGGCAGCGTTGGCGCGGCCGGCCAAGAGATCCGCCAGGGCCTGGACGTTGTTCGCCGCGTGGCCGTCGGGCGCGGTGTCAGCGAGGCGCTTGAGGAGCTCAGCCGCTTCAGCCCCGCGCCCGCCCAGGAGGCGTGCCTCGGCCTCCAGGCGGAGGAGGCGTTCGGCGAGCTTCGGATCGGGACCCTTCTCCGCGAGCTTGCGGCCCGCGGCGAAGTGCTCCGCCGCCAGGTGGAACAGCCCGAGCTCGAGGCAGCGGCGGCCGAGCCGCTCGCGTATCTCAGGGGCATCGGCGCCCGATGCCAGCGCTCCTTCGTGCAGCGCCACTTCGGCGTCGAGCTGGCCCTGGGACACATAGAGGTCGGCCAGCTTCAGCCGGGCCGCCAACTGGCGCGGCTCGAGCTCGATGGCGCGCTTCAGTTCACTTTCCGCCTCGGCCACAAGGTCGCCATCCAGGCAGTCCTGAGCCAGGGCCAGGTGCGCGTCGGGGTCCTTGCCACACTTCTCGGAGCGTTCGCGCACGATGAGCTGTGGCGTGGCCGCCCTGCGCTGGAAGACGGCCAGGCCCGCGATGGCCAGCGGGTTCTTCGGGTGGGCGATGCCCTTCAAGTCGCGGAACCAGACCTTGCCCTCCTGCTCTTCCGTGATGGTGCCTTCGATGGGCTTGGGGTCGCCTGGGGCCTGGACGACGTCGTTGGGCCTGGGCTTGATTGTGGTGGGCTTGCCGCTCTTGAGGGTGGGCGGCAGCGGCTCGGCCACGAGCGTCAGGAGGCAGCCGTCGGCCATCGCGCCCGGCGCGCGGTAGAGCAAGGGGTCCGGGTCGGCTGGCGGCGGGCCTGGCGGCGTAAGGGGCGGCATGGGCGGCAGCGGCAGCTCCACGCGCGCGGGCGGTCGCGGCGGTGGCGCCGGTTCCCCGCCCCACACTCCTACAGCCACGAGCCAGAGAAACAGAAGGATTGGGGATTGAAATCCGAAATCCGAAATCCGAAATCCGAAATTGGACATCGCGGTCCCCTAAATCCAGAAGAGCGAGTTGTGGGTCTTGCCGGTGAAGTAGTCAATGATGATCCAGATTCCGCTGACGGCGTACTGGCCGAGGATGAGGCCGAGGAAGAAGAGGCGGGTGCGCTTGTAGAAGTCGGCGCCGCCGTAGCGGAGGACGAGCGCCTTCGCGGCCCAGGCGATGAAGACGCTGAACCACACTTCGTCGGTCAGCCACAGGCTGGCGATGGGGAACCCCAACGGGTGGAGGGGCCACCAGACGAAGCGCTGGTTGAGGAACATCAGGGCGGCCATCGTCGCCGCCCCGATGCCGCCGAAGAGGTAGGCGTTGCTGCTCGGCCCCTCCGGGTTCTTCACCAGCCGCGTCACGTAGTCGAACGGCAGCGTCGGCCCCGCGCGCCAGAGCCAGTCGTTCGCGTTCGCCCCGCCGTGCTCGTAGGCGACGAGCATGGTGGACCAGATGCTCGCGAAGATGGTGACGACGATGGCGATGACCATTGCCCAGAAGATGGTGTGCTTGCGGCCCTTCATGTCGCTCACCATCTTCAGGCCGTTGGCGGCCGAGGCCATGATGAACGTGCGGATGTCCCCCATCCAGATGTAGGTCATCCCGAACGGCACCAGGTTGGAGGGGCCGAGGCGGCTTGAGCCGAAGGCCGAGATGAGCACCGTGGAGGCGGTCATGGGCGAGCGGGTCTCCGCCACCCCGCCCGCGGCCACGATGCGGGTGACGCCGAGGAACGTGGCCATCGAGACGACCACCAGCGCCGCGGCCACCCACAGGCTCATCCCGTTCCTCTGGAGCCAGAAGGCCATGTAGGCCATCCCCGCCAGCATCCCCCAGAATGCCTGCTTGTACGACAGGACCTCGCCCGAATCGTCAACATCCTTCCTCAAGCCGAACGCCTTGGCCACGACGAGCCGCAGGTGGCGGCGCGCCATCCAGAGGCCGAGGATGACCAGCACGAAGAGCGCGGCCTGGGACTGGTGGGTCAGCAGCGGCCCGCCGCCCGACTGGCTGTAGGGGTCGAGCTGCTCCGCCCCCTCGTAGCCGAAGTAGCGGAGCAGGCCCCGCTCCAGGGTCGTCAGGAGGTTGAACGACCAGAGGCTCAGCGCCAGGCTCGTGCTCAGGAGGTACGAGAAGCCCATCATCGGAAAGCTCAGCCGCAGCTTCAGCCACATCGTCCGACGGAAAAGGTCTATCCGCATCACCAGCAGGTCAACCTCGGGCATGCCGGGGTTGTAGTGGCTCAGCGCAATGTAGCAGCCGAGGAGGAACGGGATGGCGAACCCCGCCCACATCCACGGGTTGCGGATGAAGGGGTTGGTGAAGCCGGGGCGCGGCTCGGCACGCACCATCTCCATCGGCAGTTGCGTGATCGGGTAGAGCAGCCGCTCGTTCTCCACCCACTGCTTTCGCAGGAGCACCATCGCGCAGATCATCACGACGTAGAGCACCATGAGGAAGACGAACCAGTGGAGGAGGGGCAGCGCCCAGGCCGCCCACGGGATGCTCTCGCCGCGCGGCAGCCCTTCGTAGAGCCACGTGATCGCCATCCGGTCGTCGGGATAGAGCCACTTGCGGACGTAGGGCAGGACGATCTCGTTCCACTGGTTCTCCGGCGCCGCGTAGTAGAAGGGCGCGGCGATGGTCGAGAGCCAGTAGGCCGTCAGGCCCATCGTCGGGATCACCGTCCCGATCATCATCATCACGTAGACGACCACCAGCTCGCCCGACGTGAGGGCGAGGCGCTCGTAGACCGCGCGCAACGCCCCATTGACGAAGAAGACCAGCACGAAGAACAGGAATATCGCGGCCGGCGTGCTGAAATCGAGGTCCATGTAGCTCGCGTGCATCACGTTCGTAGAGTACGGCGTGCTCACCCCGATGATGGCGCAGGCGAGCGCGCCCACCACGATGGCCCGTAGCGTGGCCCCCTGGGCCATGCCCGCCGCGAGGCCCGCGAGGCCCTGGCGGCTCTCCAAGCCGTCCTCCATGCTCTTCTCCACCCTCACCTCCTGGCCGCAGAATCATAGCAGCCCCCCACCCACTGAGTCAAACCCCGTGGTGTGTCGTGCGGGTTACGCGAGCCGCTCTGGGGCGAGTTTGCAGGCAGTGGGGGGAGAGCGTATAATCACGAGCTAGCGGGCCGGCGGCAACCTTCGGGGCATTGGGTGATTGGGCCAGCGGATTCCGTGTGCTGGGGTATCCATATGCGCAGGCCGGAGCATCGACGGACGAGTCCGAAGCATCGTTGCGTCGGCCCAGCGCCGCCCGGCACGGATCTGGATGCCGTGGCAGGCAGGGTTCGCTATGTGGGGAGCGTGTATCACAAGGACATGCCGAGCTTCGCGGGGACTGTTCCCCCGCGGCGCCCGCACGCCAGCATCTGTCCAAGGGAACTGGCCAGGCAGCGGGACACGATTCAGGAGTGGCTTCGGCGCGCGATCCGGCAGGGCCACTTCAGCGCCCTGTGGGAGGGCGGCTTTGCACGCTATGTTTGGCATAGGGAGGGCAATGTGACTTTTGAGGCGCGGCTGGTGAATCGCCAGACCGGCGAGTACAAGGGGTTCCCGCTCGAGCGCGACGAGGAGGTGCATGGGCTCCCATGAGCGGACTCGAGATTACGCACGACTGGCTCGACTTCGATGGGCATGATGAGCCCGCGATCGAGCGCACATTTGCCACACTCCGAATCGTGGCGGACGGTCAGTGTGTCACCCGGGTGCTCGATAAGCGAGCGCGCACGACGCTGGATTACGTGGTCGTCCCTCTCTACCCGGTGGCGGAATGGATCGCCGCCAACTGGTGGACGCTTCTGGAGGAGTGCCACGTGCCCGAGCGTGAGGCGTCGCACGCCGACTACGTGCGCCGGCACCACCTCAGAACAGCCAACGAAGGGTATGCCCTGCCTGACCTTCGGGTCATGCCCGAGGGGGACTGGGCCCGCCTGGAATGGCATCGGCGACGCACGCAGCACCAGACGGTCGACTTCCTGGAGGGGGGCGAGGCCCGCATGCCCGCGGCCGAACTCCAGCAGGCCCTCGCCGATCTGGTGAGTTCCGTTTCGGAGCGCCTGGCGGCCAGTGAAACGACGGGCACTTGGCTCCAGCGCGAGTGGAGAGCGATCCAGTCGGTAGATCCCCAAGAACGCGAGTTCTGCTCCGCAGCGGCCTGGCTGGGCATGGACCCCTACGAGGTGGACGATGCGACGGCGAACCTGGTCCTCGCCATGTGGCAGCAAGCGCCGGCGAGCGTACGCGAAGACATTTTCCGGGCATCGAGCGGCCAGAGGCTCGTGGACTCCGTGAACTGGGTCAAGGATGGCCTCGCTGCTATCGAGAGCGCCCCTGAGGATGGCCGTGACTGGCCGGCGCTGCGGAAGCGCGCCGGGCCGGCGCCGGTCGGCGATGTCCCCTGGCACCAGGGCTATCTCCTGGCACAAGACCTGCGCGCGCGGCTCGGCCTGCATGACCGCGTGCCTCTCTCACTGGGTGAGCTTGTTCGCGTGATCGAGGCCAACTACCCACCGGTTGCCAGCCTCGACGGCCTCTTCGGATGCTCTCCCGCCCAGGCGCCTTGCTGCTACACGGCCAAGCGGCGGCCGGAACAGCGGCGGTTCGTCTGCGCGCGCGGCCTCATGTCCTTCTTCTACGACAGCCCGGAGGGACCCCTTCTCCTCTCATCGGTGCCGACACGGCTTCAACAGCAGAGCCGGGCCTTCGCCGCCGAGCTCCTCGCCCCGGCAGAGCTGATTCGTCCAAGGCTCGTCGGTGACGAGGTCAGCCAGGAGCAGGTTGGGGACCTCGCCGCTGAGTTCGACGTCTCACCTTACGTGATCGAGCACCAGATTCAGAACCATCGCCTCGCTCTGCTCGCGAGCTTTTGACACGCTCGGGGCAGAGTCGTACAATGCCGCCTCGAAAGGCCGGCGCCGGGCCGGCCGGAACCAGGTGGGGGGGATAAGGAGCGTTCGATGCCTCTACCGCTCGGCTTGCAGCTCTACTCGCTGCGGGAGGCCGCCGCCAAGGACTTCCCTGGCGTGCTCGAAAAGGTCGCCTCGATGGGCTACAAGGGAGTCGAGTTCGCGGGACTTCACAACATGAAGCCCGCCGACGTCGGCAGGATCGTCCGCGGCCTCGGCATGGAGTGCGTGTCGGCCCACATGCCCTGCCCCGACAAAGACAATGTGAACCAGGTGGTGGACGAAGCGAAGGCGCTCGGGATCGGCTACATCGTGACCGGCGGCTGGATTGACCACTACAAGGACTACGCCTCGATCCTGTCGTTCGCTGCGAAGGTCGAGGCCGGCGCTGAACTGGTCGCCCCCCACGGCCTCCAGGTGGGCATCCATAACCACTGGTGCGAGTTCGACCACCAGGTGGAGAGCAAGCTGCCCCACGCCATCTTCATGTCCCTCACCCGGAAGGCGTTCGCCCAGCTCGACATCTACTGGGCGCAGTTCGGCGGCACCGACCCCGCCAAGTACCTCGCCAAGCTCAAGGGCCGCGTGCCGCTGCTGCACGTGAAGGACGGGACGCTTGAGAAGAACGACAAGGGCGGCCCCTGCACGCCGCACACGGCAGTGGGCGCGGGCAAGATCAACACGCCGGCCGCCGTCAGGGCCGCCGAGAAGGCGGGGACCAAGTGGCTCCTCGTCGAGCTCGACAACTGCGCGACTGACATGGAGCAAGCCGTCCGCGACAGCGCGAAGTTCCTCATCTCCAAGGGCCTCGCCGAGGGCTCTGGCGGCTGCTGCTCGTGCAGTTGACCGCGTAGGGCTGCTTTGCCCCGCATGTCCATGCCAGCCTCCGGTCGTTGCGGCTTGGCCCGTCTGATGCTATACTAAACGCTGGCGGGTTCGCCATGTCAGCGGGTCCGCCGTAGTTGAAGGGTGCGCCGCAATGACCAAGGCCGAATGGGTTGTGGTGGTCATTGAAGGACGGCGAAAAGGGAACCCCGTCGCCGGCATCCTCGACAGGGCCGACATGCCCGCGCGGTACGCCTGCGAGGGAACTGAGATGGCATTCAAGGAGGACGTCGCCAAGAACGGCCTCTCAAGCCACGCGTCCTACGACCAGGTCTGCCGGCGCCACCCCTGCATAGGGGAGGTGATCCCCGCAGACCGCCTGCCGGCTCATCTCTGCCGGGTGATGTCTGCCGATTCTGCGTGGCGGCGAGCTACCGCTTACGGCGACGGTGCCAGTTGGTCTGTTCACGCGGACGATCGCAGGGCGCCGGCTGAGGGAACATGGCGCAGAGGCGACAAAGCGACGCACGGCTCTGACTTTCTACCCAGCCTGCGTGGGAGCAACGTGGCCTTTGCGAACCTTGATCCCGATGACCCGGATCCCGGCGGCGGGCCTCCGACGCCGCGCATTCTGGAGAGGGCGAGAGCGCACACCGGGCCGCATGGGAACCTTGCCGACGCGCTTGTGTGGATCACCGCGCGCACGGTTCCCCCAAAGGGGACTGCGATGGTGCTGGTCAGCTACGGCCTGCGCCACTTCGCAAGCTGCCATTATCCCGTGCCGCCCGACGCGCCGGGCCACGAGCGCTTTCGCCCCGTGCCGCCAGGATGCGATGAGCCTTACGGCAGAAGCTGGCCCGTGGGGGTGGACGCGAAGGACCACCTCAAGCCAGGCAACGGCGTGCCCGAGGTGACTCACCGCAACAGACTGGTCCCCATCGCGGATGTGTGGTGCTACGGTCTTCCGGAGACCTCGTTAGGCTAGCAAAGGCGATGGCTGAGTTCCGGCCGTTCGACAGGGAGGGCGCCTGGGACCTCGAGGCTCTTGAGAAGCTCGAGGCCTCGGATTGGCATGGGTGGCTGGATGCGCGCCTCCATGGGCGAGACCGGCTCGCCCCCTGCGACCCGGACGAGCATCCGGCCGACCTCTTCATCGGGTTGATCGAGAAGGACCCTCACCGCGTCAGGCATTGGGCAGCACTAGCGGAGGCGGCCACAAGGGTGCTTGAAGCGATGGACCCGCTGGCTGAGGACGAGCTTGCCGTCTCTGGCGCCATCGAGATCGTTGCTCACATGCACTCGCCGCTCGCCGCGGACTGTGTGTGTGACTGGATAGATCGCGAGGTCTTCATCCGCGGCCGGCCGCTCCCCCGCCTCCACAGCGCCCTGCTTTATGCTCTAGCGTGCATGCAAGAGCAGGGGAAACCCCTTCAGCACCAACTGCTTGTGAGATACCTCCGGGACGCCCCAACAGACGAAACGGGCCGGCGATATCCCTTCATGGTCCCAGCCTTCGCCGGCTTGGCGATGGGGTCACGGGAATTGCCGGGCGCGGAATTGGTAGCGTTCCTTCGCCGCGTGCTTGAGGCTGAGAAACATGTTGGGCGACCCATCAACATCGCGCCGGCGGCGCTGGCGCTCTTCGTCGAACGGGAAAGCCCGGAAACGGTAGAAGATATTTGGGACATCACTACTAAAGAGGCCGATGCCTCCACGCTCTGGGAGCGGCTACGCCAGGCGCTCGCACACACGCGGCATGTGCTGCCAGAGAGAGTTTCAGAGCCGTTGGTCAAAACCGGGGCGTGGAGGGTCCCGATGTGGACTATGGAGGCCGCGGGATGAGCAACGGGGGCGGAAAGGTGCGTGATGGGGGGTCTGCGGGGCCGGGGACCGTCATCACGACCTTCTACTCGTTCAAGGGCGGGGTGGGCCGCAGCATGGCGCTCTATGCCGTGGCGAGCCGCCTGGCCGCGCGCCGCCGCCGAGTGCTGATGGTGGATGCCGATCTGGAAGCCCCAGGGTTGACCACCGGGGCGCTGTCGAAGGACGAGGCCCACAGGGGCAGAGGCCTGGCCGAGATCGCAAGCGAGATAGTCCACGACCTGACTAAGGCTGCCGAGGCGAAAAAGCCCCTCCCCGACGGCTACCTGGACCAACAGGCCGCCAGCGTGAGCGAGGCACTGCGCCTCCTCCCCACCCCGCCCCAAGAAGCCTCCGAGCTCCTCGAACGCATCAGGAAGGAGCTGCCCTCCTATCCCCCCTTCCGCGACACCGGGCTGCTCGCGCTCCTCCCCGTCGGCCGCGTCTACGAAGACTACGCGGCCCTCATCGAGCGCATCCCCTTGCAGCGCGTCTTCGGCCACCCGGTGAGGGACGCCAAGGGCCTCGAGCCCCTCGAGGGCCTCGAGCCCCTCTTCCGCTCCGCTGGAATCCCGGCAGGCGCGAAGCCGTTCACCCTCGGCGACCTCCTGAACACGATCGTCCGCTATGCGCTCAAGCACGCCCGCAGAGCCGACGAGGCGGGCGCCGAGGCGCCCTTCGACTACGTCCTCGTGGACTCGCGCACCGGGCTGGCCGACGTTGCCGCCTTCTGCGTCCGCGGCCTCGCCGACAGGCTCGTCGTCCTCAGCGGACTCAACAAGCAGAACCTCGCCGGCCTCCGCTGGCTCCTCAAGCAGCTCAAGCCACTGGACGACAAGCGCCGCGACCCCGAGCACCTGGTCCTGGTTCTCTCCCCCGTCCCAGAAGCCGAAGTCGAGCTTCTGGACAAGCGGCTGGCCGACTTCCGCGCCCTCCTTCGCGAGTTCGACATCGAACAGCCAATCACGCGCCTCCACTACCATCCCCGCGTCGCACTCAGCGAGGAGCCCTTCACCGAAAAAGTCCTGAGGCATTCTGTCCTGGCGAGGGACTATGATGAGCTGGCCGAGCGGGTGCAGGCCCTCAACCACGACCGCCCCGACCAATGGCTCAACCGCTCTCTGGAAGCCTCCGCCCGGCCGCCCGGCGAGGGCCAGACCGCAGATGAGCGCCAGGCGATGATAATGAGCGGACTCGTCGAGGCCGCACTCGCCATCCCTGAGACCGTGGAACAGGTCTGCTCCGCCATCGCTGCTGGAACGCGTGCTGAGCAGGGCCGCGACGCCGCGTCTCTTGACATCCTGCGCCTTCTGGTAGCGCTCGACCCCAAGGACCACCGGTATCTGGGGGCGCTCGCCAACGGCCTCGGTGCCGCCGCCCGCCGCGAGTGGGAGGCGGCCGGGGCGGAGCGTGGCCGGGCGCTCTTCTCCGAGGCATTCGCAAAGTATGCCCAGGCCGTGCGGCTCAAGCCGGACAAGCACGAGGCGTGGAACAATTGGGGGAACGCTCTGGGGGCTCTGGCGCGGCTCGAGTGGGACGCGAGCGGAGCGGAGCGAGGCCGGGCGCTCTTCTCCGAGGCATTCGCCAAGTATGCCGAGGCCGTGCGGCACAAGCCGGACCTGCACGAGGCGTGGAACAATTGGGGGGGCCATCTGGGGGCTCTGGCCCGGCTTGAGTGGGACGCGACGGGGGCGGAGCGTGGCCGGGCGCTCTTCGCCGAGGCATTCGCCAAGTATGCCGAGGCCGTGCGGCACAAGCCGGACATGCACGAGGCGTGGAA
>Ga0194112_10004634_pt1 | contig 18739 bp, 9 predicted proteins | sample TA2MahC400mmetaG_FD_146191 | JGI IMG/M metagenome (GOLD analysis project Ga0194112, IMG submission 146191) | Freshwater microbial communities from Lake Tanganyika, Tanzania - TA2015016 Mahale Deep Cast 400m | ecosystem: Environmental > Aquatic > Freshwater > Lake | place: Tanzania: Lake... | reverse complement strand
CGCCTGGAACGCCCTTGCGGACCTGGGGGCGGGGGCCAACACCCTCCGCATGACCGCCCAGGGCAGCCCGCCAGCTCAGGCGGGCGACTCGCCCCCACTGGTGAACTTCCTCCTCACGGGCGGCCTCGGCCCGGACACCGTGAGCATGTCGTTCTTCGATGTCTTCACCGAGCTGTCGGTGGACACCGGCCTGGGCAACGACAGCATCTTCATGAAGTACGAGGGGGTGCCGGGCGAGCGCACGTCGGGCCTGACCGTGAACACCGGGGAGGGGAACGACACGTTCCAGCTCGACGCGACCTCGTCAATCCGCGAAAGCCCGACAAGGCAGGGGATGTTCATCAAGATCGACTTCGCGGGCGGGAACGACGCGTGCCGGGCCTCGTTCTTCGACGTCTTCACCGAGCTTTCGATGGACGGCGGGCTGGGCAACGACAGCATCTTCATCAAGTACGACGGCCTGGCCGCCGAGCGTGTCTCCTCGCTCGTGGTCAACACGGGCGAGGGGAACGACTCGCTCGAGGTCTCCGCGGCGTCGCAGTTGCGCGAAAGCCCCACGAGGCAGGGCCTCTTCATCAAGGGCGAACTCGCCGGCGGCAACGACAGCCTCATCGGCTCGTTCTTCGACGTCTTCACCGAGCTCTCTGTGGACGGCGGGCTGGGGAACGACAGGGTGTTCATGAAGTACGAAGGCGTTCAGGGCGAAAGCCGCGTCGCCGCCGACCTGGGCGACGGCACCAACAGCCTCCAGATCGACGCCCAGGGGGCCGCCACGTCCCCGGACGGCCTTGCCACCGGCTCGCTCGACGTCGCGGTGGCCGGCGGCACCGGCATGGACACCTTCATCGGGTCGTTCTTCGACGTCTTCACCGAGCTTTCGGTGGACACCGGCCTGGGGAACGACGCGATTTTCATCAAGTACGGCGGGCCGGCCGACGCGCGCGTGGCGGCCTTCGACGTTGCCACGGGCGAGGGGAACGACACGGTGCAGCTCGACGCGACGACGGCGATCCGCGAGAGCCCCACCAGGGCCAGCCTCGGCGTCACGCTCGACACAGGCGGCGGCAACGACACCTTCAGGTCGTCGTTCTTCGATGTCTTCACCGAGCTGTCAGTGGACGCCGGCCTGGGCAACGACAGCATCTTCGTCAAGATCGAGAACCTGCCCGGCGAGCGCGTGTCGTCCCTCGCGGTCAACGCGGGGGCCGGGAACGACACGTTCACGGTGTCGGCGGCCTCGCCCATCCGCGAAAGCCCCACCCTGCCGAGCAGTGGCCGCCTCTTCATCAAGTTCGACGGCGTCGACGGTAACGACGCCTACATTGGCTCGTTCTTCGACGTCTTCACGGAGCTCTCCGTGGACGGTGGGATGGGCAATGACCGGGCGTTCATCAAGTTCGACGGCATCCCCGGCGAGAGCGTGGTCGGCGCGGACATGGGCGGCGGCAACGACGTCTTCGACCTCGTCGCCCGCGGCGAGCCCCAGACGGGCCAGGCCACCGGGCGGCGCGCCCGCGCGACCGTGGTCCTCGATGCCGGCGACGGCAACGACGTCGCCACCGCGTCCTTCTTCGACGTCTTCACCGAGCTCTCCCTCGATGGCGGCCTGGGCAACGACGCTGCGTTCATCAAGTTCGCGGGCCTCCCAGGCGAGTGCGACGTGACCGCCGACATGGGCGACGGGACCAACAGCTTCCGGCTCGATGCCCGCGGCGCGCTCGACCCGGCCACGCAAACGCCCCTGGGCGCGCTCCGCGCCACCGTGGCCGGCGGCGCCGGCACCGACGCCGTCAGCCTCTCCTTCTTCGACGTCTTCACCGAGGTCGCGCTCGACACGGGCGCAGGAAACGACAGCGTCTTCATAAAGTGGTCCGACCTCGTGGGCGACGCGGTCACGCCGGTCCACGTGGCCCTTGGCGACGGGAACGACGTCTTCGACCTGGTCGCGGCCCGCGAGCGCGGCACCGGCATGGCCACGGGAAAGCGCACCCACGCGAGCGTGACCCTCGATGCCGGCGAAGGCAACGACGTCGTCAGGGCGTCGTTCTTCGACGTGTTCGCCGACCTGACGGCGACGCTGGGCGGGGGGCGGAACAGCGCCGCGGTGGTGCTCGACGCGCCCGAGACCCTGGCCGCCGGCGGCGCCGGCGCCCCAGGCGACAACCGCGTCGTCGTCCTCGGCGGCGCCAGCGACGACCAGATAAGCCTCACCCTCGGCAACCCCGCCTCGGCCGCGGGCGCCGTCGCCGCGCTCGGCTCCGTCGCCGCCACACTCGACGCCGGCGATGGCAGGAACTCCGTCTCCTTCGCCCTCGGGGGCGACGTGGCCCCCGGCCAGTCCATCGCCTGCGCCATCCTGTCCGACTCCAGCAGCGACGCGGCGGACGTCGCCCTCCGCTTCCGCTCCCTCGCCGGCTCGGTCAGCGTGGCTACGGACACCGGCGGCGGGAACGACACGTTCAGGAGCGTGGCCATTGGAGACCTGGACGGCGATGGCCGTCTGGACATCGTTGCAGCCCTGGGCGCGGGCAACGACCGCGCAACCGCCCAGCGCCTGGGGCAGTTGGGTGGCCTCGGGGCGGTCGTCAACGGCCTCGACAGCCTGGTGGTGGACGGCGGGGACGGCGACGACGTGCTGAGCGCCAGCCTCGCCGTATCGCCGGAGAGCACCGGGCAGCTCGACGCGTTCCTGCGCGGCAGCCTGGGCAACGACACCCTGACCCTCAGCGCCCCCGGCCTGGCGGCCACGAAGGTGCGCGCCTCACTCGTCGCCGACGGCGGCGATGGCCTCGATGCCGCCTCCGTCACTCAGGGCGTCGTGCTCATTGACGTCGAAAGAATAACCATCCTTCCCTGATACCCCTCGGCATTGGGCCTGGCGGGGGCCGCCCCGCCAGGCCCAGGCCGGGACTGAGCGTGGCTCCTGATACTGGGGATCCGAATCGTCGTCGTTGTCGTCGTCGTCCTCGTCGTCGAACTCGACGCGGGGAGAAACCAAAGGGCTCGACGACGACGACGAGGACGACGACGAGGACGAGAACCTGCCGTGAGCAGTTGAATGGACGACAAGCCTGACGCTTCGCCCTCCGGGGCGACGCGGCTCGACACGCCCGACCAGCCAACGACCCTCTACGACCTGATCCCCTACGTCAGCCGCCCCTACGCAAGGGCACACGTCGGCCGCCTCGCCACCATCGCCACCCTGATGGGCCTGACGCCCCCGCCCATCGCACGCTGCCGCGCGCTCGAGCTCGGCTGCGCCGCGGGCGGACACCTCATCCCGATGGCACTCACGCTCCCAGAAAGCCAGTTCCTCGGCATTGACATCTCGGCACGCGAGATCGCCGACGGCCAGAGCACCATTGCAGCCCTGGGGCTCAAGAACATCCGCCTCCAACACCTCAGCATCGAGGACGCCGGCGACGCCTGGGGGCACTTCGACTACATCATCGCCCACGGCGTCTACTCCTGGGTGCCCCCGCACGTGCGGGAGAAAATCCTCGACATCTTCGCCCGCAACCTGGCCCCCAACGGCGTGGCCTTCATCAGCTACAACACCTTCCCCGGCTGGCACCTCCGGCGTCTCGCGCGCGACGCCATCCTCTACGGCGGCCGGGGCCAGGACGACCCCCTCGCCCGCGCACGACAGGGCCGCGCCTTCCTGGAGTTCCTCGCAAAGGCATCACCCAAACAACACAACCCCTACGCCGAAGCCCTCAAGAAAGAGCTCGAAACCGTCCGCCGCGTGGCCGACTGGTATCTCTGCCACGACCACCTCGCCGACACCAACGAGCCGGTCTACTTCTTCCAGTTCGCCGAGCAGATCGCGGCCAAGGGGCTTCAGTACCTCGGCGAGGCCGAGTTCGCCATGATGCTCCCCCGCGGCCTCCCCCAGGAGACCCTTGCGGCCCTGCGGGAGGTCCCATCCGACCTGATCGCCCAGCAGCAGGCCCTCGACTTCATCCGCGCCACCCCATTCCGCCAGAGCCTCTTGTGCCACGGAAGCGTCGCCCTCGACCACCGCCCCGAGCCGAAGCGCCTCGAAACCCTCAGCGTGGCGGCCCAGGCGAACGCCGACCCTGCCCAGTTCGACCTGAACTCTCCCACCCCGGTCACGTTTCGCGGGCCGGGCGGCACCCTGGCCACCAACCGCCCCCTCATGAAGGCCGCCATGCTCCACCTCATGGAGGCCTGGCCCCAGGCCGTCCCATTCCCCGCCCTCTGTGCCGCCGCACGCGCCCGCCTCGCGGGCAGCCCCATCCAGACCGCCGCCGAGGCCGAGGAAGACGCCCGCTCGCTCGCCTCTATCATCCTCAAGGGCTACTACGCCTCGAACCTCCTCGAGCTCCACGCCCGCCCCTTCCCGCTGCGTGGAGAGCCGGGCGAGCGCCCTGCCGCCAGCCCCCTGGCACGCCTCCAGGCCGCCAGCTCTGCCGTCGTCACCAACCTCCGCCACGAGTCCATCCAGCTCTCCGAGCTCAACCGTTGCGTCCTCAAGCTCCTCGATGGCGCCCGCCCCCGAGCCGCGCTCCTCGACGCCCTGGCCGCACTCGTCCAACAGGGCGTCCTCGTCCTCCAGCAGGGCGCCCGCGGCCCGGTCGATGCAGCCCGCCGCCTACTCTCGGAGTCCCTCGATAGCGCCCTCCGCGACCTCGCCCGCTCCGCACTCCTCACCGCGTGAGAGTTGCTCTTTGGAGAGTCGGGGGATACAATGCGGCGCAACCGGCAGCACTGGGGGCGAGGCATGGCCTTCCTGAAGTTCGCCTGGCGTAACGCGCTGTGGATTTCGGTGGTGGTGTTCGGCGGCGCGGCGGCGGCGCTGGCGTTCCTTATCCTGGGCCTCTGCGGGCTGGGGAAGAAGAACGAGATCGTGAGCCTGCCCCTCGTGGAGCGGCAGGAGGTGGAGTTCCCCGCGGCGGGACGCGTGGTGCTGTGCGTGGAAGGGCCGTTCCTGACCACCCGCTTCGGGGGCCTCGATTACGAGCTTATCGCGCCTGACGGCACGCCGGTGAGGAGCCGGGCGGTCTGGCTCCGCACGAAGTCGCAGGGCATCTCGCGCGTGCGGCTGGCCGTCCACAGCTTCGACATCCCCGAGCCGGGGCGCTACGTCCTTCGGGTTGAGGGCCTCAAAGGCGCGCAGGCGGCGGATTCGGAACACAGGCTCGTCTTCTCGTGGCCCTACCTGCTACAGATGGTTCTCCACATCCTCGGCATCGTCCTTGCCGGGGTCCTCCTCATCGGGAGCGTGGTCCTCTTCGGCCTTCGCCTCGCGTTCGGGGCCAGGGAGCGCAGCGAGTCCATTCGGGCTTGACTGAGTGCGGTGCGCATGGTATTTGTGAAGTACAGGCCGGGATAGGGGAGGTGTGGGAGGCGTTCCGGCAGCCGTGGCCGGCGCCTCGCTCCACTGCCGGGGAGGAGGAGACTGGCTATGAATGCGAGAATGTGGTTTGCGTGGGTGTGCGTGGTGGCGGCGCTGTGTGGCTCGGGGCTGGCTGCTTCGCCGCCGCCTCCGGGCCCCCCTCCGCCGCCCGCCGGCGGCGCACCGGGGCCGGGGGCCGTGCGGTGCCACAAGTGCAATGGCACGGGCTATCGCTGGGATGACCGGCGCTGGAAGCCCTGCAACGAGTGCAATGGCACCGGATGGGTGTACCCGCGCATGCGACGGCACGGCGGTTGGTACGGTCCTTGGCGCCACCGCGATCATGATGGCTGCTTCGTTGCCACGGCCGCCTACGGGACGCCGTGGGAGGCGAACGTGGCGAAGCTGCGCACGTTCCGGGACGAGTGCCTGCTGAGCAGCCCGGTGGGCCAGGGCTTCGTGTCGCTCTACTACGCGGCCAGCCCGCCGCTGGCGCGCTACATCGCCGAGCGGCCCTGGGCGCGGGCGGCCACACGGGTGGCGTTGACGCCCGCGGTCACGCTGGCCGGCGCGCTGACGGGGAACCTGGCCGACATGGGCATCGTCGCCGCGGCGGTGGCCATCGGCTTCGTCGGCCTCCCGCGCCTGAGGCGGGCGCTCCGGCGCCGCCGCGGCGCCGCCAGCACGGTTCCCGCCGTCCATGGCCCGAGCACCTTGCGCCCCCTGGGGGGCGCAAGGTGCGGCGCGTGTTCCGAGCCGCCCTGGGGGGCTACTGGCTAGGAAGGAGGATGCGGGCGGCGATCTGGGAGCCGGCGGCGCTGGCCTTCTCGTAGACGCACAGCAGTCGCCCGGCGCCCCCGGCGGCAAGGGCGGGACGGGTCTCCTCCGCGTCGCTGGCGGCCACCGGCACGCCCGCCTCGTCGAGGCTCTTGTGGCCGTCCACCCGCGCCGCTATCAGGTCGCAGTTCTCGAAGTTCGTCATCTTCTCGCCGCCGAGGTGGTGGCGCTGCCAGACGACGACCGAGTGGGCGCCGTCCCAGACGCTCGCGCTCTGGCCCCAGGGCCAGGTGGCGCCCGGCTTCTTCTCGCGGCCCATGTCGAGCCAGTTCGCCAGCCGGCCCTGCGGGTAGCTATCTCTCACGGGGTCGAGCGTCTTGCCTTCGAGGCCGACGAATGCGGCGCGCATGGCGCCCGGCCCGCCCCAGCCCCAGGGGTCGGGCGGCGAGCGGTGGTTGACGACGAGCCAGCCCCGCTCGGGCACCGCCGAGATGGAGAAGCAGGCGGCCTTGGTGCCGCCGAGCACCGGCGTGGGCTTGCCGAGGGGCTTGCCATCGGCGCCCAGCAGGACGCCCCGAATCTCGCCCGACCAGAAACCTGCGCCGCCGCAGACCGCCAGGTAGCTCTTGCCGTTCCAGGCGAGCTTGGGTTGCGGCGTGGCGCCTGTCTCGACCGTCGCCCCGATCTTCCCCTCGGCGCTCACGGGCGCCGCGAAGCCCCGATAGGCCGTCTCCTCGCCCACCAGAGCCTGCCAGACGACGAGGAAGCCCTTGCCATCGGAGGCGACAGTTGGGAGCGCCTGCGTGCGCGGGCCGGCGGCCACGGCGAGCGGCTCCGCGTCGAGCACCTTCCCCTCGGTGCTCACTCGCGCGGCCAGCACATCGTAGTCCCGCTCGTTGCGGAAGTCCTGCCAGAGGACGAGGAACATCCCTCCGCCGAAGGCCACGCGGGGCCACTCCTGAACCCCACTCTTGGAAGGCGCGACCTCGATGCCCTTCGGATCGAGGACCTTGCCCTCGGGCGAAACACGCGCGGCGTAGACGCGCGCCCTGCCGCCCTTCCCGTGCCAGCCCTCGCGCCAGACGGCAAGGTAGATGCCGTTGCCGAAGGCCACGTCGGGCGTCGCCTGAAGGCCCTTGCCCGGCCCGTCAGACAGAAGGATGAACTCCTCGCCGACGCCGATGCCCGGCTCCCCGGCGTGGGCCAGGCCCCGGAGCGCGATTGCGAACAGAAGGCAGAGGAGAAGAGTCGAGGACGAGGGACGAGGACGAGGGACGAGGACGATGTTCAGGAGGTGTCTCATGGCTTGGCCTCCTTCACATTATAGGCCCGCCAGAGTCCGGTTGGCTCCCCCGAGCAGGAGAGGTAGACGCCCCCCTTCGCGTCCGTGGCCACGACCGCGTTCCAGCAGAGGAAGACCTTTTCGGCGGGGACGCCTACGGCGTCCTTGGGCCACTTGTTGCGGTCGGGCTTGGCTCCGATGACGGTTCGGAGCCAGCCGCCCTTGAGCCAGCGGAAGCGGTCCTCGTCCGGCCCGCCGCACCAGAGGGCCTGGTGGACGGGGTCGTAGCAGACGTAGGCGCAGCCGGAGTTGAAGCTGGCCCAGGTGAGAGCCGGGCCGTCGGAGTTGGCGTTATACCGTTTCTGCTGCGGCGTCTGTTCGGCGGGCTTCGACTTTTCGGGCCTGGGCATGCCGGCCACGGTAGTGACCTCGCCTTTCCTGAGGTCAATGCGGCGGACGCAGAAGTTCCAGTGGTCGGAGAGGTAGAGCGTGTCGTCGTCCTCGCCGCCGCAGAGGTTCCCGCCCAGGCCGATCATGGCGAAGGTGGCCTCGGCGAGGGGGCCGTCGGTGCGTTTGCCGCTGCTCACCCGCGAGTTCAGGGTCGTCACCTTGCCGTCCTCGATGCGGCGGATGCACTTGTTGTGGTCGAGGACGTAGATGGTGCCGCGCGAGGTGATGACGATGCTGTCGAGGCGGGTGAAGGTGGCGGAGGCGGCCGGCCCGTCGTCGAAGCCGGGCTTGCCGGGCACGCCTGCGACGACCTCCGCCCGTGCCGGGCCATCAGGGCTGGTCACAAGGCGCCGCAGGCAGTTCCGCCCCGTCAGGTAGAGGCTCTTGTCCTTCGGGTTGTAGGCAACTCCTGCGTGAGCGCAGACCTGCCCCGTCGTGCGCTCGACGGGGTCGCGGCCGTCCGCGAAGAGCAGCCGAAGCGTCCCCTTCGCGTCCACCTCCGCCAGGCCGTCTGGGAATGGGATGACCACCGAGCCGTCGGGCATTGGGCACGCCCCGCAGCGCCCCAGGCCCCCGGCCTCGCGGGCCGGCCCCTGGAGGAACTCCGGCCCGGCCGTGCTGTTCCCCGCGAAGCGGTCAACCACCCAGTCCGCCCCCGAGTCGTCGGGGATGATCTTCGGCATGTCCTCCGCCTCTTGGGCCGGTGGCGCAGGCGTCCCGCCCGTGGCCAGCCGCATCCCGACACACGCCAGAATGGCAATCCATCTCATCGCCGTGCCTCCTTCTGCCCCTCGCCCAGTGGCCCCATCCTACCCCTTGCCGGGCGGCGTGTCAACCCCCGGAAGCGCTCGGCCCCACAAGGCTTGCCCAGCCGCGCGAGGCCGCTCCTGAGCTTGTGAAGAGATCACACGGACGCCCACGGACAAGCACGGACGGGCAGATTCCTCGGCGATGGGCGTGTGTCCGTGTCCGTCCGTGTAGGTCCGTGTCATTCCCTCACAGGCTCTCCTGCGCCCCAGAGTTGCCCAGAGTCGCGCAGAGTCGCTCAAAGTGGCCCGCCCGCCGATTGGCGGTTCTCGCCCTTCCGGCTCAGTGTCGTCCAGAGTCGGCCAGAGTCGCTCACTCGCGCGCCACGCACGGCTTGAAGGGGGGGCGGGGGGGCGCCACCTTAACGCGGCCACAGGCCGCAACCAAAGAGGATGATTGGATGGATGGATGAATGGATGATTGTCTGACATTCATCCACCCATCCATTCATCCTCGCCAACATGTGCGCAAACCGCGCACGAGTTACGATCGAACGGTCCAATCGTCCCCGTCCCTCGTCCTCGAAACTCCTCCCCCACCCTATGACGCCAGCGCGCGCCATCGCCAGACCGTACATGCCGCAACCCCTGGTGGCAAAGGCATTTACGATTTTTCCAGGTACTGTCTGGTACTGCCTGGTGCCGATCTGGTGCTGTTTGGCCCCCCCGAGCCTGCCACGCCGCCTCCTGCGGAGGCTCAACACGCCCAGGAGGCTGCGAGGAAATGACACGGACACACACGGACGGACACGGACACACGCCCGTCGCCCAGGAATCTGCCCGTCCGTGCTTGTCCGTGGGCGTCCGTGTGATTTCTTCACAGGGCATCGAGAAATGCCCAGTAGTCAGTCGAGGACGGGCACCCTCAGCACCTTGAGCCACTCGCCTCCATTGGCCCAGACGATTGGGACGAAGTTGGGCGGGGAGAAGCGGGGGACCTGGAAGCCGGCCCAGGTCTCGTCGAGCGGGAGCGGCTCCTCCTCGCGGGCGAGGTCGCGGGGGCCGGTCCAGCGGCCGTCGGGGCCTCGCTGCCAGGCGCGGAAGACGACGGGCGCGGTGAGGCGGGCGCTGCCGCGCGACTTCCCGCCAGGCTGCGGAATTGCCGCGATGAGCACAAGCGTCTTCCCGCCGGCCACGCACGGCCAGGTCACAGACGCGGGCGCCTCAGGCAGCTCGCGCGTCCACGCGCCGTCCCGATAGTGCAGGACGCCGTTGGCATACGCGGTGAGGACGAATATCTCCTTCCCGCCCAGGCTCACCGCGTGGAGGCGCGGGAGGCTGTGGAGCTCGGTCCGCTCCTGGGGGTAGGGGACGGTTTCGGTGGGCAGCCAGCGCTCGCCGTCGTGCCGCGCGAAGTGGAGGGGGACGTGTTGGCCTGACTTCTCGCGGCGGTTGTGCCAGAGGCAGGCGAAGCCCTTGCCGAGCTCGACCAGGCACGGGGCGGGGTCGCTCTTGACGTAGGTGCCGAAGTCCGTGCCGTCCAGCCTGCGGTCGGCGGGCCAGAGGGAGCCAGGGACGCGCCCCGTCTTGCCCAGCTCGATGGGCCGCCAGCTCAGCCCGTCGTCATCGGAGTAGCGGACGTGCGTGCAGGTGCGATTGAGGCGGCTGAGGACGCCGTAGCCGAGCCAGAGGCGCCCGCCCTCGGCGCGAAAGGCCGTCTGGGTCGCCGAGCAGTGGCGCGGCTCGCAGTCCGCGAACGCCCGCAGCTCGCGCAGGGACCAGCCCTTGCCCGCGCCCAGGAAGCTCAGTTGCTTTGTGAAGATGCGCGGATGGTAGACCGACGGCCCGCCGCAGCCGAGGCCGAACACTGTAACCACCACGTCGCCGAAGCGGTCAACCACGTCGCTGTTCCCGCCCCCGTCAATGAAGTCCATCACGTCCAGCTTCGTCGCCTCGGGCTTGCCGTCCAGGCCAGTCCATTGCTTCCCACCGTCCACGGTCTGAAGGACTTTGGCGCCCCAGAAGGTGGCGACCTCGAAGCCGACGGAAAGATGGTTGTTGTCGTAGGCGGAGACCCAGCCCATCCGCGCGACCGTGTGCCGCTTGGCCCCTGTCTTGATGACCATCGGCTCCTCGGGCTTGAGGGGGCTGTGGTCGGGCTTGTCGGGGTCCACGGAGCGCGGCTTCGGCCCGGCGGTCTCGCGGTAGTAGCCGGGGAGCAGCTCGTAGGGCGAAGCGTCGCGGACGACTGGCAGCTCGACCGCCACGTCCCTGCGGCACAGGCGGATGTTGTCCAGGAGCGCGAAGCGGGCCTGGTGGCGGTTCCTCAGGTCTTTGGGCGCAGGGAAGTCGCCCTTGAGGATGTTGGTGGCGGCGACGGCCATCGAGGTGATCTTGGCGGGGTCGAGCCCGCGCGCCTTCGCGGCGGCCCGAAGGTCCAGCTCGAGGGTCGTCCATTGGCCGGGCGGCACCTGCATGACGCGGACCACCGGCGGCAACACGTCCTCATCCTCCACGGCCAGACGCCACTCCAGCGTCAGGTCCCTGCAAAACACGTCGAGGCGGAGCAGGTCGTAGTCGGACCAGTCGGTGGGCAGGAACAGGTGGTGAATCCCGCTCGTGTTGAAGAGCCGCGTCCAGTCGCCGTCCGCGTAGAGGCCGTTGTAGTGCATGACCGCGTCGCGGTTCTCGAACGGGGCGGACTTCTTCGTGGAGAACACGCCAGGCATGGGGCGGTCGGGCCAGCGGGTCAGCCCGAGTCCCGCCGCCCACTTGCCCTGCGAGGCGTTCCCCTCGAAGAGGCCCCATTCCCGCGTGATTCGGCCGCCCTTCATCTCCACGCGAGCGTAGGGGCGGCCGAGCACGTCCTGGGCGTCCGACACCTGGGCCTTGAGGCCCTCGGCGAAGCCCTCGACCTCGGCCCGCTCGAAGCCCAGGAGCAGCCTCTGCCCCGCCGGCTCGGCCGACATGACCGTTCCGACACAGAGAGCGAGAAGCGAAGCGGGCAGCGTCCGTGCCATCTGGCACCTCCTTTTCCCAGTCCCTGGGCGACCCTGAGTTTACCCCTTCGGCTCGCAGGACGCAAGGGCGGCGAGAGGCTTCCCACGCAGGGGAGCTATTTGCAGACGTGTACACGTCTGCAAATAGCTCCCCTGCCCCCTCCCCACCGGGCTTGACCCTGGCCACGGATCGCGGGGCAGAGACCAGTCAGCGCCGAGGGGGCGGCACCTCGGGGTGTTCGTTCCGCCTTCCTGGGGCTGCGCCCTTTGGCTCCACTTTCCGGCTGCCTACCCGGCCGGCGAAACCCTATCGCTCCTTTCGGAGCTGGGCCGGTTGGTGAGAGGCGCGGGCCGGCCGCTTTCTGAGCTTCCTCAGGCTTGAGCTTTCTGCGCGCGGGATGCAAGGGCCGCGAGGGGCTTCCCGTGGCGGGGAGGTATTTGCAGACGTGTACATGTCTGCAAATAACTCGTCCCCCCTCTCCTGACCAGGCTTGACGCCGGCCACGCCAAGGGCTACGATAGGCCAGGGAGCGCGTTCGAGCCGCGAGGGGCACGGCGGGAGGAGAGGAGATTGCTGTGCGTTGCCGAGCTTTCTCGATTGCGTTCGTTGTGGCCACGGCCGTGGGCGCGGCCGCCGAATGGCCGCAGTTCATGCGCACGGCGGAACACGCGGGCGATGCGACAGAGGAATCGCTCAGGCTGCCCCTCGGCCTGGCGACGGCTGTGCGGCTCGACGATGCGGTGACGACCTCGCCCGCGGTGGTGGGCGGCCGGGTCTACGTGGTGGACCAGATGGGGACCGCCTACTGCCTCGACCCTCCGGCGAACCGCATCGTGTGGAAGGCGTCGCCCGACGCGAAGGAGGCCAAGGGCGGCAACACGTCGTCGCCCTGTGTGGCCAGGGGACGCGTCTGCTACGGGACGACCGCCGGCCGGTTCCACATTCTCAAGGCCGAAGACGGCTCGGTCGTCAAGAGCGTAGATGTCGGCTGGCCCATCACCGGCTCGCCGACCTGGGCGAACGATGCGGTCTACTTCCAGACCGTCGGGGCCGTCGTCCACTGCCTCGACCCCGACGGCAAGGAGCGCTGGCGATGGGACCACTACAAGTCGTACGTTGACCCGAAGACGAACAAGCTGGCGGCCGGCTTTCCGGGCAGCTATCACGACCCGCACTACGCCGGCGGCGAGGTGGCGGCCGCGGGCAAGCGCCTCGTCGTGAACATGGGCTGGGACCTCTACTGTCTGGAGGACATGGGCGACAAGCCGCGCCTGGCCTGGTGCAACCGGGCGCCGCTCGGCAAGGACCCCGGCATCCCGATGGGGCCGGCCATCTGCGGCGAGTGGGTCTACCTCGGCCACCCGGGCACCGACCAGTTCGGCGGCTTCATGCGCGTGCGGCTCGGAAACGGCTCCTTCGAGGAGAAGAAGGACTTCCACTACAGCGGCTACCCCGCCTCGGTCTGGGCCGCCTTCGCCACGCCCGCCGTCCGCGGCGCCACCGCCTACGTCCCAACGCACTACATGGGCGTCCACGCCTGGGACGCCGAGACTCGGCGCAAGCTCTGGGCGGCGCGCACGGACAACACGCTCGACCAGCGGCGCTTCACCCCCTGTCTCGCCTCGCCCGCTCTCACCCGCGAGCACTGCGTCTTCGGAACCGTCTGGGGCGAGCTCCACGTCGTCGCCCTCGACTCCACCGGCTCCTGGCCCCAGTTCAAGCCGGCCCCTTTCACGTTCAGGACGCCGTTTGGCCGGCCCATCGCCTCCTCGCCCGTGGTCGCGGGCGGGACGGTCTACTTCGGCTGCGACGACGGCTATCTCTACGGCCTCAGCCCCGACGGCAAGCTCGAGCCGCCCACCGAGATGGGCAAGGTCCACGAACCGCGCTCGCGCCCCGAGTCCGCAACCGGCAAGCGTTACGGCGCCCCCGTCGCAAGCATGAACCAGGGGAACACGAGCTGCGTGGATGACCCCGCCCTGAGGCCGCCCCTGCGGCTGCGCTGGGCCATGCGCCCCTTCGACCTCCGCGTGCAGATGAGCGCCGACGACGACAGCCTCTACTTCGTCTCCGAGGGCGGCACCTGCGGGGCCATCGAGCAGGCCACCGGCCGCATCCGCTGGCGACAGCGGCTCAACGGGGCCATTGACGGCTGGAAGCAGGCCCTCCTCGACGGCGGCAGGCTCTTCGTCACGCGCAGCAACTCCGGCCCGAGCCGCCGCAAGCCCGAGGAGGGCGGCGCCACGTTCCGCGCCCTCGACGCCGCGACGGGCAGGCTCCTCTGGGAGACGCCCTGGGGCTTCCTCCAGGGCACCTGCCGGGCCGCTCCCGTCGTCGTCGGCGACGTGGTGGCCGGCATCACGATGTCGGGCGACCCGCCGCGCCCCACCGCCAAGGCTTTCGACGCCCCGACCGGCAAGCCCCTCTGGACCATCGAGCTTCCCGGCACCGAGAAGTCCGTGGCCGGCGGCGCCTGCGTCCTCGACGGCGTGATGTTCTTCTCCTGCGGCGCAAGCTGGGGCAAGGGCCGGGGCGGCACAATCGCCGTCGAGCCGTCCACCGGCAAGGTGCTCTGGACCAGCACCGACTACCACGTCCACGGCTACGGCCGCCCCGCCGCTCTTGGTGGCACAGGCCTCCGGCCTGTGGCCACGGGCAAGATGCCCGTGCCACCGAAGGAGCCCCGTGAGGGTGGTCTGCTGTTCCTCGGCGGCCAGTCCGATGCCCCCATGTACTGCATCTCGGCCAAGGACGGCAGCCTGAGGTGGAAGGTCGAGCGGGTCGGCTACTCCCACCATCCCGCGTTGGGTCAGGACTACTTCGTGACGCGCGGCTACGGCGGCCACGGCATCCTGCGCGAGCTTGCGTCGGGCAAGCCCATCGTCCGCAACGGCCGCGAGGCCCTCGGCGGTTGTCCCGACCACTCCTGCGCCCCGGTGCTCCTCACCACAGGCCGCATCTCCTACGCCGTGAGCACCAGCGGCCTCTACGCGCGGGACGTGGACACTGGCAAGGTCCTCTGGCAGAGCCTCGGCTTCGCCCCGCGCGCCTGCACGTGTCCCATCGCGGCGAACGGCCGCATCTTCTTCAGCCCCAACGTCAACAACACGCTCTACTGCTTCGAGCCGGCCCCGGCCCCCTGAGCGGGCCACGCGCACGTGGCCCGCCTCTTTGAGGCGGACCACCGGGCACGCCCAAACAAGTTTGGGCGTGGCACCCAGGGCAAGAGGATCGAGGACGAAGGACGAGGACGAGGGACGAGGACGATTGAAGAGGTCAGGGGAGCTCGGGGTGGACGGGCACCCAGCCGCCGTCGGCTTCGTAGGCGGAACGATACATGGCGTCGAGGACGGCCTGGGAGCGGCGGCCCTCGCGTCCGTCGCAGACGAGGGGCGCGCCGGCGCGGAGGTGGGCGGCGAAGTTGTCAACGTTATTGGCCCACGGGCTCTCCGCGTGGTCGGGGGCGTTGGGACCCCAGGCGCCATCGAGGAACCAGCGCTCGAGGGGCTTCTCGAAGGGGCCGCCGGACGCCTGGACGACCGCGCCCTGGGTGCCGTGGAGGTCGAAGCGGAAGTACCAGGTGGAGTGCGGGTAGCTGGAGGTGGCGTAGAGCGTCAGCACCAGCCCTTGGCACACAGGCGGGACGCCTGTGCCACCAACCGATATGCCACCAGCCAATGTGCCAACGCCCACAGAAACCACCGGGCCGGTGGCACAGGCCTCTGGCCTGTGGCCAGCCACAGGCGGGACGCCTGTGCCACCATATTCCCAAGCCGCAACCCCCAGGTCCTCGGCCTCGATGGCGTGGTCCTGGGTCCAGATGCTGCACCGGACGCGGCTGGGCACGCCGAGGGCGAAGACGAGCTCGTCGAGGTGGTGGATGTTCTGGTTGGAGAGGACGCCGCCGCCGTCCCAGCGCCGCGTGCCGCGCCAGCCGCCGTTGGAGCGGTAGTAGTCCATCGTGCGGAGGACCTTGAGGGCGGCGTCGCCGCTGAGGAGGCGCCCGAAGCGGCCGTTCTGGACTGCGGCCCTGAGGGAGAGTGGGCCGGATTCCACGCGGCGGCTGAAGTCCACGGCGAGCGTCAGGCCCTTCGCCTCGGCGAGGCGGACCATCGCGTCGCAGGCGGCCAGCGTGGCGTCCATCGGCTTGGTGACGAGTGCGTGCTTGCCGGCTTCGAGGCAGGCGAGTGCCACGGCGGCGTGGTTGCCGGTCTCGGTGAGGACGAAGACGGCCTCGACCTCCTTGTTATCCAGCCAGCGGCGGACGTCGGTCTCGTAGGGCACGTGGCAGGCGTCGGCGGTGCGGCGGGCGCGCTCCTCCACGATGTCACAAACGCCGACGAGCCTGGCCCCAGGCGTCTCCTGGACCATCTTGGCTCGGCTGTGGCCCATGCCGAGTCCGACGACGACGAAGCGGACGGGGTCGTCGGCCCAGGGCCTTGGAGCGGGGGCGGGCTTCTTTGCGGTGTCGAAGAGTCTGCCGGGGGCGGCGGTGGGCCAGGCCCTCTGGATGGCCTCGACCACGCGGCGCGACATGTCGGCGTGGGGCACCGCGGGGTCGGGGTTGTGGGTCTCGGCGCTCACCGGGCCGCGGAGGCCGGCGTTGTCGAGGGTGGCGAGCACCTTGTCGTACGGGATCGGCTCGCCGTGGCCGGGGACGGCGCCGTGGGCCTTGACGTGGACGAGTCGGGCGCGCTGAGCCATGCGAATGAGGAATGCGGCAGGATTCCGGCGCCGCTCCTCGCAGTCCCAACTGGAGTGGACGTCCCAGGCGAAGCCCCATGTGGGCACGGCGAGGGCGTCGAGGAGGGCGAAGCACTCGTCGGGGGTGGTGCCGCAGTTCTCGAAGGCGAGGACGAGTCCGGCCTTCTGCGCGTGGTCGGCGAGGGGCGCGAAGCGGTCGAGGGCCTTCTGGAGCTCGTCGGGCCGGACCGCGAGCTGCCCCTCAAGGTCGCGCGGCGGCTGCCAATAGAAGAATGAGCGGACGAGTCGGCAGCCGAGCGCGTCGGCGGCGCGGATGACGCCCTCGAGCTTGCGCTCCTCGGCGCGCAGGTGGTCGCCGTCGGGGAGGTGGACCTTGGCGAGCGAGGACTGGAGAGCGCCGAGCTTGAGGCCGTGGAGGTCGAGGAGGCGCCTGGCCTCGGCGAGCTCCTCGGGCGTGAGGTCCTCGAACGCCTTGCGAAACACGCGGCCGCGCAGGTCGCAGTGCGCCAGGCCCCACGACTTGAGGATCGGGAGGGCGTCGGGGAAGTCGAGCCCGAGCTCGTCCGTGAAGATTGATGGGAACATGGCCTCTCCTGGGGAGGAGGAAACGGCCTGAAGGCCGCACTACGAACGGCGAGGGGCTACTTTGCGGATGACTCGCTCGAGGGCCAGCGGAAGGGGATGTAGGGGTCGCCGCGGTAGACGATGCCTGGGACGACGGATGCCTTCTCAGAGACGTGTATGGCGGCGAGACGCCCCCCCACGGCGTCGGGGCCGATCTGGGCCTTCACGAGGTCGAGCGCGGCCCGGTCGTCCTGCGCCACCACGATGATGTTCTGGGCCACGCGGGTGTTGGTCGCCTTGTCCTCATAGTAGATCGTCATACGGTAGCGGACCACGTCCCTGCTCCTTCCGCATCGGCTACTCGTCGAGGCTCCCTGTCGGCCATTCGGCACTGCGCGGAGCATTGTATCGCAAGACGGGCCGGCTTTCAAGCGAAGAAAAAGGGTGCTGAATGTCAGAGCATTCGGTCGTGACTCGTGCGGGGTTTGCGCACGTGTTGGCGAGGATGAATGGATGGGTGGATGAATGTCAGACAATCATCCATTCATCCATCCATCCATCCAATCATCCCCTTTGGTTGCGGCCTGTGGCCGCGTCGAGCTAGGGGTTCGTGGGTCCTGCCAGGGCGCGGGCTCGGGCCGCCTGGCCGGGCGTGAGGCAGAGCTTGTGCCCGGGGTGGGCGGCGGCTAGGAGCTCGTGGATGCTCAGGGCGCGTGCCGCGAAGGCGCGGGCGGCCTCGGGGTCGCCGAGCTTCTCGAATGCCTCGCCCACCAGGAGCATGGGCGCCGGGTTGTTGGGGTCGCGCTTGAGGGCCTCCTCGAACGCCACGAGGGCGGGCAGGTAGCGGAGGTTGGGGCCGGGCCTGCCGCGGCGGGCGATGGCGGCGTCCACCTTCGGCGCGAGGGCCTCGGCCGCGCGCGGGCCGGCGTCGGGCGCGGCTGCGGCCTGGTAGAGGCGGCCGAGGTGGGCGTGCGGCGCGGCCCACCTGCGGCTCAGCGCCCCCGCCCGCCCGTAGGCCTCCACGGCGCGGGCGAAGTCCTCCACCTGGTTAGGGGTCTCGATCCGCACGCGAAGCTGGAAGGAATTCGGCCCGCCGGCACCCGGTTCGCCGCCGATGTCGGGCGGCACCAGCAGGCTCACGAGCAGGTCGCCGTACTCAGCCCAGAGCGTCTCGTCGAGCGGGTACGCGCTCACGGCCGCCTCGTAGCGGAGGCGCGCCTTGTGGAGCAGCTCGGCGCGCTCGATGGGCGAGCGGGAGCGCGCGGCGTCGGCCAGCAGGCTCGCCGCGATGTCGCGCTCGGTCCCCGCGCGGCTGGCGCGCCAGAGTCCAACCTGGAAGGTGGCCATAGCCACCAGCCCGCAGGCCACAATGGCGATGGCAGGGGCCGGCCTCAGCCGCGGCGCGAACGCCGCCCGCAGCGGCCTCACGCTCAGGCCCGCGACCACCCAGGCCGTGAACGCCACGCCTGGCTCCTGGTAATCGAAGTCCATCGCGCAGTGGACGAGGAACGCCAGGACGCCGCAGGCGAGCCCCTTGCGGCACAGCTCCCCAGGGGCGTCAATTCGTCCCAGCGCCGCGAAGAACAGCGCCCAGCACGCCAGGAACCCCACGACGAGCGCCCTGTCCAGCCAGGCCCGAAGCTCCTGCGCCTCCGGCGTCTCGTCCCACCAGCCCTCGAGGCGGAACGGGGCCATGACGATGGTGGTGAGGATGAAGGCCACCACCGCCGCGGGGTAGGCCATGGTCCGCAGTCCGTGGTCCGTGGTCCGCAGTCCGTGGTCCGTGGTCCGCAGTCCGTGGTCCGTGGTCCGCAGTCCGTGGTCCGTGGTCCGCAGTCCGTGGTCCGTGGTCCGTGG
>Ga0194112_10004629_pt1 | contig 18764 bp, 20 predicted proteins | sample TA2MahC400mmetaG_FD_146191 | JGI IMG/M metagenome (GOLD analysis project Ga0194112, IMG submission 146191) | Freshwater microbial communities from Lake Tanganyika, Tanzania - TA2015016 Mahale Deep Cast 400m | ecosystem: Environmental > Aquatic > Freshwater > Lake | place: Tanzania: Lake... | reverse complement strand
GCCAAACGATACCCACACCAGTACGCACCCGTAAACATGAAGTGAACGATATTTGGTTGTGTAGGCATTACAATTCTTCCTCTTTCCAAACCTTCCAGGGTTCGATAATGTTGACGAGTCCACGAGTTACACGTCGAGGGGCTTCCGGCAAATCCAACTTTAAGAGGCTGGCCGGTGCTTTCGAGCGTTGGAATAGAGACGCCTGTTTAGGTATGCCCGGCCACCTTACATCCGATAGCGGAAATTTGTGGACAAGTCTATCAGCAGGCATTACGCAGTTCTCCGAGATGGATAGGGTTTACCCTGCATGTCAATATAGTACTCAGCCATCTGAGCGTGAAACTCGGCCCACTGCATGTCTTCAACGATGTCCTGCCCTGCGCCTTTGTGTCCAGAGAATTGGAACAGCTCTGAGGCCGCTTTGTGGACGAGATACATCTCGGGAACAGTGGTGTAATAATTGATGTACCACCTCACATTCGTCTTCGTCTCCGCAAACTTCCCATACACTTCGAGCGTGGTGTTGGTTGGAACTCTCTTGATAATCCAATACTTCTTGTCGGCATCGTCTGCGCCGTCCCATAACCACAAAACGTCATCAGTCTTGATGCCAAGTGTCGAGAAGTTTATCTGGTCATCCGCAGCATCGAATGTACTACTTCCCGCAGTCGTTTTTCCTGCCTGACCGTTTGGGTTTTTAGTGTTAAACTCCCAGGGCGCACATACACCGACGAGTCGTATGTTTTGACCTTGATAATCTTTGAAGGACTCCTGAATATAGAGGATGTCTCCGTCCACGTGCCACTTACGCACCAACCACCAGGGACGGTCAGAAATTTGAGGCTCGAAATAAACGGCAATCACGTCATCGAGACCTCCAGGAAGCAGGTAAGCGAATACGTCGTAATCGTAGGTAGTAAGTGGGTAGACATCTATAATTTCCCACCAACGCGGCCAGGCTGCTTGAATGGCGATATTGACGGCCTCTTCCTTTTCAGATGTGGCCCACCGAGCTCCAGCAACGTCGTCCAACTTCTGACTAAGCCGAGTTACTATTTCGGATAAGGTTCGTTTTCTGCTCTGCATTTAACGCCTCGGTTAATCGTAATAGAAAACGATGACTTCTGCACCACCAGCAGACGTAATGTCCAGGTAAATGTCAACACTGAACACAACGCCAGGGAATGGGAAAGGACGAAATACGGGGTTAGCCGCATTAGCGGGAACGGTCTCCTTGATGAGAGTAGTTCCACCACTGCCGTTCCTCAATTCCACAGTCAGCGCGTTTGAGCCACCAGAGTAAGCATAGAAGCCCACCACAGCTCCTGGCTGTCCAGCGACAGTAATCTGCCCGTCAGCAGTCTTGACACCGGAGCTCTTGTAAGGAGTCCACACTTGATAATCCTTTGGGTTAAAATTCTTAGCCATGTTTCACCTTCTTACGCGGGTTTCGGTGACGCGATGAGCAAATCAATCATGCACACACCGCCACCAGTACTTATGTCGGCTCCGAGGCCGGTTCCACATTTCCAGCCATTCCGCCAACGCAACTCAAAAACTTCGCCCTTTTTGTTAAAGGTAAGAGTGTATTGATTGACACTGCCATCGTTAGCGGCGTCAGATAGATTGAAGACAGCCGTCCCACCTACACCTACATCCAAACACCGAACTACGATGCGGTAGACAACACAAGCACCATTTCGTAGACGAATACCAGTCGTATTGACCAGTCTATCAGCAGCCTTCGGAGGCTGCAACGAATCTTTATTTGTCCAAGCCATTTTTCCTCCACTTATATACCGCAGGGTTGCGGTCTAATGTTATAGTTGTCTGAGGGTTGCCCTATGCTCGTCGAGGTGCTTACGATAATCTTCCACCGTTTCGAGTCTGGCCCCGCAAACACCACAACCAAACTGGTAATGCGGTGACTTCTCGAAGTACTCAATCAGCTTATCGTAAGAGTCGAGCCACTCGTGGACGACTTTCCCTTCGATGTACTCTTCGTACCACTCTCTAGTCAACAGTATGCAAGACAGAGGTTTTCCTGCCCCCAGCTCACCAACAGGAATCGCGTCCCAGGGAGTGAATTGAATGAACAAGCGTGAACCGGGTGTCGTTGCACGCGGCCCAATCTCCAAACGTGAGGTTTGACCCTCCGTTACGATTAGAATGGGCACACTCAAAATAATAGTATCGTCCGTCATTTTTCTAGGCATCTCCTTCTCCTTGTTTGGTGTAGGAGGCTACCGACGGGTAGCCTCCCGCCACCCTCATTATTAGTTGAACTACACCGCTGGGAAAGGCGTCCACTCTACGATTAGAGTGGGGCCGACGGTAGCAGGTGCGGTAGAAGTAGTGAAGTCGGTCTCAGTCCGCTCAACACCGATGACACAACTATCCTCGACGATGTAACCATCGGCTTTAAAGTCGTGAAGAATGTCATCAGCCAAAGCAGCAGTGTTCTCGATTTCCGAACCAACCTTAGTCGTGCCAGCACCGGCGGTTCCCCGGTCGTACAACTCGAACTTGACTTTGCTCACAGAACCAGAAGCCTGTATAGCAACGTCAGCACCGAGCACCAGGTAAGCCTTCAATACGATGGCACGAATCAAAGGAACCCAAAAGCCTACGGCTTCAGAAACCTCGGTAGCACCACCAGCACCAGACTTGAGACCAGTAGCGTCAACACGAGCATCCCACTTGCGGCGGAATTCCATTATGCGCAAATCGGTCATTTTTATCTCCCCGTTTGTTTGAGGGGTTGGTCTCCCCTATGTTGATTTTTGAGGGGGCGGGTTTACCGCCCCCAAGAGTTTACCCTATACAGAACCTATTACGTGGTCGTCGAGAAGCCGTAAATCCAGGGCATCGTCTGTGCGTTCTTAACACGCCAACCATACTCACCCAATATACGACGAGCGATGTGGTCTTTCCCCGGCAGAGTAGCATCCATCTCGGACAGAACACGAGAACCGAGGACAACGCTATCAATGTATTGAGGATTGACGAAGTACAGTTCACCGGGTTTAACCAGGTGGTCGAGCAAAAAGTCAACCGTACCGAAGTCGGTCTCGATAGTGTCAATCCTGGCCCCACCCACGCGCTCCGCACGACCGGTCTGAATTAGCCCACGATACCAGCCCGTCATCTTCCGCTTTACCCAGGAGTTACCGACCATGAGAGACGGCACTTCATCCTGTCCACAAGCGTTGAAGACAACTTCCAACTCGTCAATGATGTCAGATTCCTCCAGAGTGGCACCAGCTTTATTAGTACCACCGCCGAGGAACTGAGCCATACCACCGGACACACGAGGCACATTGTTACTCGTAGCCTCACCGCGCTTCAGATACCACAAACCACGCTCCATCTTCATATACAGCTCACGAAGACGCTTATCCATCCGGTAGTCCAGCTTAGCGAGACCAGTAATACCGTACTCGTTCATTTCAACTTCGGAGCCAAAGATTTCGACATCCTCGCTAAAAATCTGAGTAAAGTTATACAGTTGGCTAGTAACAACCTGACGAGCAACACCAGGGCTGGAACCTTCGACGTTAGCATTACCGAGGATATACAGAGTCTTGGCAGTCACCGAACCGTTGTGGCCAGCAGGAGTCGTACCGCACATCCCACCCTTAACAGTCAGGTCATTACCAGCGACAGCGATAACCCAGAAGATTTCCGAGTCCACCAGGAACAAGTCACCAGGGCGGAAGTGCCCACCGTTAGCAACGGTGTACTTCGTCCCACCAGCCGCATAGTTCATCGAACTGGTATCGGTAACGGGAATCAACTCGTCGTACTGCCATTCATACTTCGTATTATCCACAGCACCACCAGACCCAAGACCAATCATCCGAAGGAACGGATATTCCACTTATACTTATCCTTACTATTCGGATAAGGTTAGACTGTCGCTTCTCTCATACTCCAGAGTTGTCTCGCTCAGTCGTTGCGGGTGGTATAAGGATGGACGTTGAGGTTGTTTCAACTCCCTCATTTGGTCGTGAAACCACATCAATTTTATACGTGCTTCGTCCGAGAAGTTGCCAATTGGAGAGCCTGAACATAACGTGTATCTTTCGGCTCGCTGACGGTAAAGCTCAAATCGAATTGCGAGCCGAGCCTGGTCTCGTTTGATTCTTAAGAACGGCTCAATCTTCTTTAATAACTCAAGAGCCTTTGGCCCGTAACGATACCAACACCAGGCGTCTTCATCCTTGCGCTGCATAGCTCTTCCTCCAAAAAAACCTGCCAGGAAGTCTATGGCACGCCTATCAGCTTGTTGAATAGATACTTTTAATATGCAACCACCACCAGTTTTTTGGTTCTTGTTATTGCGATAGATACCGATAGTTCCGTCAGCATCTATCAAACCAGCAGCGTATGCATAATAAGCGTATTTATGGTACTTCATCCTTACCCTTCCCTCGGGTGGGCGGTTTCAGCCTTTCCCGAAATCAGAGACAAACCGACGAATTTTTCATCGTTCACAATCAGGTCAAGGCGGTCGTCCAACAGACGAACAACCTGTTGCGTACCAGTGTAAGTAGATTCTGGCCCAATCTTTATAGTAGCCATTTTATTTTACTTTAGTTTTAGATTTTGGTCACACGCTTTGGCCCACTTACTGCTTCTCCACCAATCAAACGAATCGAACTCAGGGCGTTAGCTACTGTTGCCCAATCCCGTATTTGGGAAGCGGGATACCCGTACCTGGCTAGAACCTCACGAGACTTTCGGAGGGCAGCGGCCCCTTCCGGGGTTTCCTTCCAAACTCGTTCCATTCTTGCTTTTGACAGGTACTTATCAACTTCTGCTAAATCACCTTCGCTTGTTGGAGGAGGCGTAGTAGGCAAGCGTGCAGTGGTTAATCCAACCGTCGCATCCAAGGCCTTTCGCTCCCTTTCTTTCCTCACTTCCTCCCCACTTTCTTGTCTGATGAGTTGAGGAAGGTCGGCAGTTGCAAACTCATGTTCGAGTGCAGCTAGATGGTTTCTGTTTTCCGCAGTGAGGAACTTCTCCTCAGCGGCTTTCTGAACTTCAGGCCCCCACACTCCGTATTTAGCAACCGCTAATTGCCGGGCGAAGTTGCGGAGATTGACCTGTGCCTGAGATTCCGAAGCTGTGCTCTCGGCTAGCTGCCTGCGGCTAACCTCTACCGTCAATTGCTGTTGGAGTTCCAGTAACTTCCCCTCCAACTCTAATCGTTGTTTGCGTTCGGCAGCGATTTCCTTGTCTTTTATAGACCGCAGAGCATCCAAATCTGTAGTTGGGACAAGTTGTGGAGCCAACACACTTACTGTATCGCTTCCCGGCGGCGTCTGTATATCCAAACTCTCGGGGGACTCGTCAGTTTCTACTGTTTGAACTTCTGGTTTTGTCATTCTACCTCCTATCGTTTCATCCGCCATCGTGCTTGCTGAGTAACACGAGGGCCAGCACCCGATACTCTCGGGATGTCTACTCGTGGCGGACGAGGAGTCTTAAACGTACTCGTCCCCATCTGTAGCCACAACATCTTGATATAACTCAACCACTCGTCGAAACTCATCTCAGTCCCGGAAGCTTCCCAAATAGTCTTGAGATGAGTACGAGTTGCGGCTGAGAGTTGTTTACGACCCGACCAATACTCGAATAATTCAGCCATTGCAAGAGGCCCAGCCGACGCCACAAATGCCTTCCAGGATATTCCAGAAGCAGGCGTCCCCCTTACCATTCGACTACCAGCACCGCCACCACCACCGGCGGCTGCGCCACCAGCCTGAACACTGTCACGAGGCACCCAATCCGGGTCGTAGTATTTCCTGAAGATTGGATGCGTCGCTTTGAATTCGTTTTGAGCATTGAACAACCCCAACAACTGCGGATACTGCTCCAGGAACGCCCTGCGCTGACCCGTCGGAAGCGAGAAGTAAATCTCCCGGAGATGCTCTAACTCCGGTGTGACTAGAGCATAATACTGTTCCGCTTCTGCCCGAGCCTGGGCATATTCTCGTGGGTCTCCGATGTCATGTTTTGGAAGTTCTTCTATCAACAACACCAATGCATCTCGATAGGCATCTTCTATCACGTAACTTCGGGACACCTTGTCTAGTATCGCAGAAACCAAAGGATGGTCTTTCGCCCACGCTCCGAGTTGTCCAGGTGGAACGTTAGCATACCAGAATTGCCAGAACCGGCGCGAAGGGGAGTTAGGCGGAAACCACTTCTCCACGAGCGGGTGATTCCAAAGGTCGGTCTCTCCTTCAAATGCACGTTGAACCATCGCGTAAGCCGTCTGATATTCCAGTTCCTCCCCAGGGGTGGGAAGTTCTATCTTATCAATCGGCTCCCCTGCACGCAACTTCTTCCGGGCATCTTCGAGAGCCTCTTGCGCTGAGGCCCGAACATCTGCCTCAGTCGTCTCCCTAACTTCTCGTGCTGCGGGCGCAAACTCGTATCGCTCCTTCTCTTCTGGCTCAGGTGGTATCCACTCCATCCCACCCATCCTCTCATCCCACTCTTCTTGAGTAAACCGTCTGGCTGCCCACAACATCTCCGATTCAGACATCGGCGTTGGGCCTGTACCGAAGGGTTCGCGTCGCCCCTCAGGAACAAGACTGTGCCAATCCTCTGGCAACAGGTTGAACCACAACGCCAGCTCGTAGTCAGAGATTTCGTGGTAATTACCAGCCAGAAATATCTCGGAAAAGCGGGGGCCAAGAATTTCCTTGGCCCGTGTGCGGGCCAAACTTCTTTCAGGAAGGGTCGTCCAGAATCGCCAAAGCTCGCTCACCACCATCTCACGGTCAGTTCCCTTGATATACACGAATTCAGAAACTGTAAACTTGCCGATACTCTTAGCAATGTCCATCACCTCAAACATCTTTTCGTTGTCCCAATCCGGGTGAAGAACCCGGATGTTAGCGAGGAACAATTCTGACGTTGGGTCTAACTCGGTATTCAAGATTCCATCCCGCCAGGTAGTGTAATCATCAAGAGCCTTATCCAGCTCTGGATGAACCTTCCTGTAATTTACGTTAGCGGGGAACTCCATTTCCAGGTAAGCAGCATACAAATCCTGTACCTCATAAGGAGTGTTTTCCTCCCACCAATTCGTATAGTACAAATCCCAGGCTTGCGCAGCCTGGTTGTTGAGTTCCCGATAAACTGCATCAACAGGCAAATCGTTGCGAACCAATGTTTGTCGGGCCTCTAATTGAGTGAACAGACGTGGTTCCATCTCCTGACGGACTTCCATCGCTACCTCTAGTACAGTCTCAGGAAGGTCTTCCAACATCTTCTGCTTCCCATCAGGGTCGGCCTCGTACCACTTCTCCATCCACTTACGCATGGCCTGGGCCTTCGGCCCATCGCGCCAATGAATGTACTGGCGACGATTATCGGCCAGAAACTCAAAGTAGTTGGTCAACTCGTCGCCATACTCCTGATTTAACTCCGTTCGCCGATTCCGAAAGTCCATGATAGTTCGGTAATGCTCAGGAGTTCCAGGTATAAACTGGCCCAAGTAATACTGACGCTCGCGCTCAAGCTGACCTCGCTTCCCATAGTATTCATTAACACGATTGTTCAGTGCAATCCAACTATCCCAATCCTCCTCCGTCATCTTCCCCGATGCAACGTCCCAATAACGGTAGGCTAACTGTCTAAACCTGTAATCGGGATATACAGCGTAGAATTCTTGTAGTGCGTAACGGTCGCCAGCCTCGTATCTTTTGTAAGCCTCATCGTATATCAGACCCATCCCCCGCAGCACTCGCTCCTCGGATGGATAAATCTTGATAGGAGCGTAGATTGACCATCTGAGAAATGCGGGAACAGCAGTTTGCTCAGCCGCCAAACGAATGGCAGTCTCCCAGGCTGGGCCACTCCGGGTTGCAAAAGCCTCAGTCGCCTCTTCACTGGTAATTTCGCCTGTTCCAGCAAGACCCGCCAACCGTTGATAACGCCAATACTCCTCGTTAGGACTTACTCTTCCGAGACCTAAACCAAGTACGTCGCTGATGAATCCCTCAGGGTTCCACCCTTCGGGTGGAACTTCAATCCCCATTCGGTTAAGAAGAGGCTCAAGGAAGATACTTCCGCCCCGAATACCCCGCGTACCAGACCAATACCCCGTATGCACAACCATCGAAGCCTCAGGGATGTAACGTTGTATCTTTTCTGCAAGCCAGGGCTGGTTTTCCTCGGCCCAGGGCAGTATGCGGTTAGCCAGGATTGCCAACGAGTCAAATACGATAGGCGACGTAGACCACATGTTCTGGAAGAATATATACTCACGTCCACGAGCAATGTCCTGGTAAGTATCCGGAAGCCAGACATCTCCCCATACAGGCATAGTTTCCAGTGGTATTAGAATTCGTTGAGGCTGGATGTAATATTCTGTATCTGCCGTCCACTCCTGACCAGTAAAGAAGTTGACCATTCCCCCAATCCCAAGAGGCATCCATCCTCGCAACCTCTCTGGCATCAGGGGGTCTTTCTCGGCCTGGTCTTCCATCAACCGCCGACTGGTATTAAGCCAGGACAGGTAGTGTGGATTATCTATAAAGTACTTCAACCAGTTCCACGTACTATGAACCGGCCAGAACTCGAAGGGTATGACTACACTAGCCAGGGCATCGAATATCGTTTTATCGCCATAGTCGAGAATTGCATAGTCCCTGTCCCACAAAGCCTGTCTCATAGTGGCATACTGCGCCAACTCTATGTCCTTACGGACAGTCGTATTAAGCCAGTCCATTACTCTCTCCCACAAAGCAGGAGGAACAGACATCGAAGGGTCTAAATCCCGAAACGAACGAGTGTCAAGCTTATCAATCGCAGATTTGAGTGGGTCGGCATAACGCCGATAGATGTCGTAAATGGAAGGTAGTGTATCCGGCAATCGGTCAATCTCCCAGGAAGAGTTTGCCCAATCCGTCCAATTCTGAGCGTCAAGTTTGTACCAGACGTACTGTTTAGCTAAATTCACAGCGTGTTGGAGTTCGTCGTAGTCATCAGCCGCAGCCCCCGGATGCGCGGTTATCCAGGCTTTCATCTTTTTGACAACTTCCACTACTTCGACCGGATTATAGCTGGGAGTATCCCGCACCGCTCCTACTTCAGGAATAGTATTTACGAGCTGTTGACGAGCACGAGGCATTAGTGTTTTGTATATATCCCAAAACGTATCCCGCGCAAGTGTCGGAGTTATCTCATCCAGATTACTGAGATACTCCGCCATTTGAACTGTCGAATCCTTCCCCGCCTCTTGTAGTAATTCCCAATCACTAACCTGCGGGTAATACTTCGCCATGAATGGATACGTGGTAGTCAGATACTCCCACAATTCCGCAGGAGTGCCGCCCCGTCTTATCAGGTCATATACTGCATCATCCATTGGGTCGAGCATATCATAAACATCCGTCCCATAGGTGTCTGCAATCCGACGCAACAAGTCGAAATCGTGAGCCCTATCACCCGCACCCAACATCTCGCTCACCAGAGGGTTGTCTGCAAACCGATGAGTAATCGGTTCCATTGCCCTGAAAGTTTCCGCAGAACGATGAGCCCACCCTACAGCCTTCAAGTCGTTGATGTGTTTGGCCTTCGCAACAGATGTAATTCCCTCTTGAATCATATCCCGCAACTCACTGATAACGTCGGCCCGAGCTGCTTCACTCTTAACGTCGCCCAACTTTGCAATCTGAGCCATAATGTCGGGGTGCTGCGTTATTGCCGCCCGCTCATCCTTAGTTAGCTGTTGCAAGTACCATCCAATAGATTTAACCTGACCGAGTTCAACAGCTCCTTCAACAATAGTACGATGAATTCGACTTGCTTCGGCCAAAACCTCATCGTAATTCCACTTCCCAACAAGCATGGCCTGGACTGCCTCAGCGATAGCCGGATTGTGCTGCATCAACTGAACTTTTAGCTCATACGGTAACTCCGATGGCATATCATTCCAGTTTTGTGCCCATCGTGTTACATAGGACTGGTAAATAGCCAAGGCCGACATGTTAGCCTCGTTCTCACCAGCCGCCTCAAGGAACGGCCCCGGAGAAATGAGTTTCTTCAGTCTTGTCCAGATACTGGCAACTTCAGCTGTAGCCTCTGGAGTAAGGTCTATACCCAACTCAGCAGGAGTAGCCGAGAATCCAGTTGCCATTCTTTGGGGCACCGCCCCTACCTGGTCAGCAAAGAAACTCTCAATCCCTCGACGCCCAAACCCAATATGCTCCCCAATACTCGATTCCGCTGGAAGCCGCCTCCATCCGCATCGAGTAAAGATATTTCGCGTGTTGTCCCAAATGTTGCCAATCCAGTACATTGGGTTCCAACCCAGGAATAGAGGAGATAAAATTTGCTTTTGTTTAGCAGAAATAGTTTGAGCGTACCGGGTAAAGTCGTCAGCAGCCTTGCCCCAATGGGTGTTTCGTATTAAGGCCTTCTCTTTTGCTCTGGCAACCTCGGCTACATTATGAACGACTGTGTGTAGCATGTCCTTGCTATCTGTAGCCTTGTCAACGCCCTTGAGAACGTCTCCTGTATCCATTCCCTCAAGAACGCGCTTGACTAGCTGTCCATCCACACTATCGTAAGCCGGGTCGTCAACGAACTTCTTCAACAACCCTGGAATCTCACCAGGGTCTTCTGTCTTACCAGCAAGATACACCGTCAGGCGGTCGTGGACAATTTCTCCGACCTTCCTTACCTTCGCCATAGGTGTCTTGTACCAGGGAGTAACCTCACTCGCAGCACGATAGAAGTCTAACTTCTCTTCTAAAGGAACAGTTGCCCGCTCTGCAACCAGCCTCGTAGAACGATTTTGGAGAGGGTTCCAACCCATCCACTTCGTTATGTTCAGAGGGTCAAGAACAACACCATAAGCCAACTCTTTTACGAGGTTTTGCTCTTGCCTGAGAATCCTATCAACGTCGTCTTTAGTCTGAGCCTCTTCCATTAACCGGGTGTGAGTTTTCTTGAAAAACTCAAAGTCCTCCGGCGGTACTGTCGTTCCTATAGCCCACGAAAAGGATATTCTATCCACCTCACGAGCCATTAACTCTGCCTTGTCCCGCAATTCCGGGTCTTCCCCATACTCCGCATCAAGCCAGGCATTGATGTTCTCAAACTCTGGCTGAACGAGCGTCGGAAGCTGTACTCCCTTCGTTCCATAGACCCATATCAAATCGAGTAAGTCAGGAAGCTCCTCAGCAGTCTCAGTCGTTTCCAGATACTCCATCACACCTCTCGTTATCTCTTCCTGAGTAGGCGTAATGGACGCATTTCGCTTAACGTTACCAATCAGTCGAGCAAGCATGTACTGCGGAGTATTCCAGGCAGGGCCAAGTACCTTCAACAGTCCGAGGTTAGCCACTCCCATCAACGCATGTTTGATGGGCTCCGTAACTTTTCGCCAGCCCGTCTTTTCGGCCCATTGCGTTGCCGCAGTCTCGTGAGAATCTATGTACGCAGCCTCCCACTCATCCGCCCACTTACCAAGTCCGTAAACCATCTCCTCATAAGCCCACAACTGCCAATCAGTAACTTTCTGAGCATCGAACAAGTCGTATTCTTTTGGAGGTTGATAAGTAGGCAAAAGCCCAGGATACTGCTCAGGCATAGGAATCATCCCCATTGGTGCCTTTTGCGCCTCAATCCCGCGTTGATACTCCCACCACTTGAGAGGAATTCCCCGTTGCTGGGCTTCAACCGCCGCCCTTTCACGGCTGAGGTAATCTTCCCAACCCTTACGAATCAAGGGAAGATAAGGACGCGGTTCTTCTTTCGGCTCCTTCTGCTCTTGCTGACGAAGCCAGTAAAGATAAACGTTTTCAGAAACCATAATTAGATGTATTCAGGGTGAGGTAACATGGGAACGCCACCACCTCGATACCAACCCGTCTCGGGTGCATACCGAAGACCAACGTAAGGCTGACGCTGGAAGAAAGGAAGTCCTAACAACATTTCCAGAAAACTATTCCAGGCAGCTGCGTAAGATTGGGCTGTCTCCATGTACTCCAATGTATCCAAATCTTCGGGCGAGGGAAGAGGAAGCCCTGCCTCAGTCAATTCCGGTACAGGAATCGCATATTGAGGGTTTAAGGTTATCAACTCTTCCAGGTACCGCCCAAAATCCTTCAGGTAAGCCGGATATTGCCATTGCTGAGGAAATTGAAGATGTTCGAGAATGTCCCGTAACGTAAATCTGGGAGCTGGCAACTCTCCAACCCCACCAGCACCTGCCCCGGCACCAGCACCACCGACTCCACCAGGCACAAACGGCTGTAACTGTGGTAGTTCCGGCATCTGGAAGCCAAAATACTGAGCCACCCATTCAGGCCGATTTTGACTTGCCCAGGTCAAGTACTCAGTAATAGCCCGAGTGTAAAACGTTTCATAAGGCTGAATCTGCGTTGCCCAGGGCATTACGTCTGTTAGCGGCCTCGTCGTAGCTGCTGGAGCCGCAGGAGCCGCAGCCTTCTGCTGCTGGGCTAACCATTTTCTGTACGCCTCGTAGAATATAGGTTCGGTAGGTACAGTAGGAGTTGATTTTACTCCACCACCGGGTTCTTTAGCCATATTGTTTTCTTAACCAACATTTAATCTGAGATTGAATGTATTCTTGAACTTCAGCGTTCCCCCACCTCTGTTGGAGTTCCACCAAATCTTCGGGCGTCATGTTCAAGAACCGCTCCAACTGCTCCTCTGCGCTCAACAAGTAAACAGAGTCCGCAGACGGTTGAAATGCCGCCCGTACATGTTGACGTTGATGCGCCAGTTTATCCGCCGTCTTTTCAACGACACGAGGAACGCTGAGTCTTCGCATTACACACCCTGCATCGCTCCGAGTGTAGGAGGCAGCCCCGCTGCTTCCACAGGATGTTGAGTCGGTCTGCCACCAGCACCCTCGGCACTAAGTTGAGCAAGTCTACGAATCATATCGGGGCCAGTCGGAGTACCCCTCCCTTGCATACTCCAGGGAGTTTGCTGAGGTGCCATTTCTCCACCACCAAATCCTGGAATCGCCCCCTGCATGGGAGCTTCAGCCCCGCCACCCATCATCTGCTCAGGAAGTCTCACTCCGGCTTCCCGCGCAACATCTTGCGCCAAAGCAAACTGAATCTCGGGCATACTCAGCAACGTCTCGATGAGGATTTGGTCTTCCTCATCCTCCAACGATTGAGATACCAGGTCTCGAAGCGTCTGCTGAATCACGTCCCGGACAGTCCTGCTAGAAAGAACGTTGGTCTGTCTCAATGCAGTTAGCATAGCTGTCGTAGCCGCTTCATCTGTCGGGAGACTTGCCGATAGCTTAACCTGGTTGCGATAATAGCCGCCAATGATAGTTGGGTCTAGCGACACTTCAATTGGAGCTCCAATCGAAGACCGTCCCCACAAGTACACAGGCTTAGCTACGTAGTTCTCGACGGTGCGAAGGATAATCTCATTGAGACGCTCCAGACCCTCTTCGATACACTCCTGTTTGTAAGCAATCTTCATCAAGACAGGAGTCCGCAACAGGTTCATAGCAATACCAGACAACCTTCCCATCGTAAGCTGCCCCATAACGTGGCGAGGTAATCCAGCCTGTTCGATTTGGGCAATAACCTCATTAAGTTGAATGTCTACGCTAGGAGACACGCCGGGCGGTAGTAAGAACCCGGCATCTTCACCTATCTCAAGAGGAAGCTGACCGCCATAAGGCTGAGGAACGTCAAACCCCCGCCCTTCCGCAGTCTTAGTTACCAACGTCGGGTCGGCGTATCGAGCAATGATAGTAGCCTTCTGTGAAAGTAGTTGACAGGCATAACGTATAATCCCCTCTAGTGGGAACAACACACTGATTCCAATTCGCTCCCCCCTATCGCGGAAGGGAAGTTCGGTTCCATGCCAGACCACGAACGGAATCTTCCCAAAGTCGTGCTTCGTGGGCGGCAATAGCCAATCTCCCGTCCTAAGCTGAGGCTCCTCCGCCTCTTCTACGATAGGGATTATCATAAATGCATGGACGGTGTCATCCCAATACTCTAACACCTTCACCCGGTCGGTGTCGTCGAAGTCCGCCAATACAGCCTCCGCTGATTTGACCGCCCTCGTGCGTCTATCCTTCCCTAAGATAAAAGTATTTCGCAAATCGCCAACAAGCCGATTCTCAATCAGAACAACGTACTCCCATTCACCCGCCCTTTTTGCGGGCATAGGATAGAAGCCAAGAGGGTCAACACTCGCAGCAAATATGGGGCACTCCCCTTCTAAATCCCGCTCCGGGTCATAGCAGACCTGAATCACACCCCATCCATCAACAAGGGCATGCCAGAGGGCATCTCGAATCACCTTGTTCATGCTCGACTTGTGCCAGATTGCGTAAAGCATCTTCTCAATCTTGTCTGCATCTTGCTGATGAATCTCTTTAATCTCAGATGCAGGAACGCTCACAACAGGCGGTCTCGTCAGCATCAAAGATAAGTAACTCTCGATGGTGTTGAACGCGATGGGAAGGATAACCCTCATCTCCCCATCCTCAGGCGGCTTGTATTGACCATCGGGCATAACCCAATACGATTCTTTCGTCATCAAGGCAATCTCGCGCCAGACGAGCATGTTGGTATTTCTCTGATTGTAGAACTCTTCCAGCTTGGTTGCCGCTTCAAAAATAAAGTCTTTTGTAACTTCCATATTTTATCCTATCGGCCATTTTGTAGGCCCAGGGATGAATTCCCTTCGTGACCGCCTTCCACCCCACCCATACTTCGTAACAATAAAATAGGTAATCCCCTTAATCAAATGATTGTACTCGTCCGAAGGTGGAGCGGCTGCATAATCTTTTCCCACACTTCGCCGTGTCCGGGCATACTTCGTCACTTCGTTGTTCAGAAAGTTCTTACAACGAGGATGAACCTTGAACCTTCCAGTGTGGAGGAAGGAACAGAGTAAATCGGCCCCAGCTTCGGGATTTACCCGAACCTGGCGTCGAAGTGGGCAGCCTTCGTTAGCCCAAATATCCCCACTTTCTTTGTTGGCGATGTCAATCGCCCCTCGCATATCCCCCATTCCGACGTTGAACCACCACTCTCTGGTTCGGCACTCGCGGATTACTTCGGGGGTTGGGCCACCCTGCGCGTCGTAAACCTCGTCAAAAAGACAAACTACATCCTGGCCCGTCTTCTCATCGTACTTGATTTGCATTACGGCCACTGCATAAGTTCCGCCAGGGTCTACACCCAAATAAACAGGTAGTCGGCGGTTGAATTCCGTAAAGTCCTTATCCACGTGTTCAGCGAAGCTGAAGTTTCTAATCATCATTCGCCGTCCCACAGAGGGTTTAGCCATGAATCGGGCCTCGAACAACACCGGGTCGTAACTCTCGCGTTGCTGTTCCAACCACTCCGCAGAAACGTAGGGACTTCCAACCGTTGGATGGGTGAAACTTTCAATCCCTCTATCGTTCTCGGTTTGTCCCATCCGGTAGAAGTCAACGAACCATCGTCCAATATCAGTATCCTCAAACGTACCGATAGCAGCCACCCAACCACCCGTAACAGTAAGACGGGGTAAAAGGTTGACTTGGTAGACCTCAAACGGAACCAGACCAGCCTCATCTATGACGATGTAATCCAAAGGCTGAGCATGAAGAGACGCAGGCTCATCCGCAGACTTAACCCAAAGCTGCGCCCCATTCCACAAATACAACACGTGGTCTTTATCCCTGTAGGCGAAGTCTCCCTCACCTAAGGTCGTCCGCTTCGACGCCCGATTGTGGTCGAGTCGAACCAATAACTCCAATACCTGATGTACGATGGGGTCAGCGAGAGCATATCGAGGAACGACAATCCAACCTCGTCTCCCTCGCGCACCATTGATAGTCTTATCCCAAATCGGAACGAGAAGTTGACATAAAATCTCACGAGCAGCCGCAAAAGTCTTACCACTCTGGTTGCCAGCAGCCAGAATCCGGTGAAGAGCCGTGCTACGGTGAAATTCCTCTTGTGCCCCCCAGGGATGATAGTCTACAGCCTCAAAAATCTTGGCCTTCGTCTCAAAGGGTAAATGCGCCCTGCTTACGTAGTCCATCTACCTCTTTTTCCGTCGTGGACGACGCTTTTTCAATACATAAGGGTAAGTAGAGGGACAATTGGGCACTAAGCCTACTCCCCACTCGAAGTGGTATCCAGGCGGGGCTTTCGAGGGAAGAGTCGACTTGTGAAATATAGTAGCTACGTACAAAGCCCCTACACATACTAAAAGTGGTGAAATACATAACAATTCAGACCACGACATGACTACCTCCTTACGTTACGAATTCTAACCATCGGACAAAGAAAAAGATAAAAGTAGCAAGTCCCAGAACACCCACAACTACACCAATCAGAAACCACTTAACCTTTTCTTTCACAGTAGCCGCCCCCGTCAACGTCTATAGTACCGTCATCTCTCCAGGTGATACAAAATTCTCCAATCTCTATCCCATCCACCCAATCCTTACAGTCCGAGCACCAGTCGTCCCACTCGACAGTTATCTGCTCACGATGAGGACATCGCATCAGGAATATCGGCCCCTGGCACCGATTGTCGTCGTCGAATAGTCTGTCCACGAAAACCTCCTTCTCTATGACCACAGGTGGGGAATTGCACCCGCTAGTCTTTCGTAGCTCGATAGCTCGTACTGTTTACGCCTTTTACGCCCTGTGGGATGTAATTCCAATAACGACCAAATTTGGTGGTCTTTCGACCAACTCTTGTAGTCAAATATCGGGGGACAGAATCGAACTGTCGGCCTGGTGGTTATGAGCCGCCCGAGCTACCACTGCTCCACCCCGAAAACAGGGAGCCCAGGATTCAAACCTGGAACCTACGGTTTTGGAGACCGTTGCTCTTTCACTTGAGCCAGCTCCCTAATTTAGAGGTACCTCGTCAATCTTAGTACGCTGCGGCCCTACGAAACCTAAATACAATCTCGAACCCTCCCTTTCGAGAAATACTGTTGCGCCCCATCCGATGTTCTACGCAACTCCCGTCTCTTATTTCCTCTTTCGTCTTACTGTTTTACCCTTGTGTTTCTTTTCGGGCAAATTCTTGGGGACGCCATAAGTCTTGGCCCAACGTCTGGCTATCCTCGGATGGCGAGCGTACATAAAGCGCATCTGAGCTTTACTCTTAAAAGGGGACATCGTTGAAATCCTCGCCCCAATCAGTACTTGCGAACCAAACCAGCTCGTAACCCAAACGCGCTAATATCCACTTCGTCACGACCAGGGTCTTGAATAGAATTCTACTCGATATTTGCTTTAGCATCGTCTTTTTCTCTTGGATATGGAAATCTAGCCAAACGAGAGCATTTACTCATCACCCACGCCAGAGGTATCATCAGAATCCTCAGTACTATCGCCTTCACTCTCTTCGCCATCTCCACTCTCTAGTAGCATAGGCTCCACTATGCGCCAATCCTCGGCTTCTACAATATCCCCACTCGCCAAACCTTGAATTTCTGGTAAGAGCTGCGTAAGCAGCCGCCTCCAGTTCTCTCCGATGTCCCTGGTGACTTCCACTCTCGATGCAAACGTAGGGTCTCTCACAGCCCTCAGAGAAGCCTGCGCAGCATCCAGAGCAACTCTCAAGTTGTTGTCCTGGTCTCTGAGTTCGATGATTCTGGCAAAACTCTTAGCTGCCTGGTCTGCCGCTGCTTTACGGATGACCTCGGTGACTTCTCCTCGAATCACCATATTCCAGGCCGTGACGAAGGTTGGCTGTCTCTTCCAAACCTTCTGTACCGTAAGGGGAGAACACCCAGCCTGTTCACAAGCCCATTTGACATCGGGACATTGCGCATAGTAAAACAGGAACAACCTTTGGGCGGGAGTAAGGACACCAAGCCCTTCGTCCCAATCAACGGGAACTATGGATTTAGTCATCGCTACTTTATTCTCTTTAAGGTAAAATTGATGAACAGCAATTCGTTACTCGCCCACCACAAGTCACGATATAGAACTCCTATCTCGCATCCAGGCCAGACGAAAGCCTGTTGTTCCGCAAATACCCACTCGTATTGCCTCGCCACGACAGCGTTGCCCAGAGCGTGCCACTCTTTTGTGTCGTGCCACATAAGCGTCGTCTCTCTGGTCTCGCTGCTGTGATTCATAGCAGAGAGCTCTATGATTTCCCAATTGCCCTCGGAGACGAAGAAGTGAGCAATCCAGACGCCCGGAGGTGGGCCTTCGAGTAAGTTGTCCTTGGTCGTCCAATAAGTAACTGCAACCAGACCAAGCTCTTCGTTGACCACCACCTTTGCCTCCGCAGGCACACATAGCGGGCCTACATGCTGAAGATATAGGTTTGCTGGACACGGCAAAGATACCGAAGTGTCTGTTGGCCTCACGAACGCTAACAGGATGATACTCGCAAAGATAACCAACACACCAAATATCTTACCAGGCATACGAACGTCTATCATCACCTTCTACCTCCTTTTACGAACATTCTGAATACCCACACCAGGGACAGACCCAACAACCCTCAACACATATCAAGGTCTGTCCGCAATCGGGACACTTCTTTCCATTGCGCCACCTGGTAGCCCAGGTGCCTGAAATCTTAATCACCGAATAACTCCTTAATCAACGATTTGGTCACGGGCCCTACTTCTCTGGCCTTGCCAATCCTCGCTTTCGCTCGGACGACCTTAGGAACTGGAGTGCGGAGTTGTCTTACCCTGCCCTGGTACATCACTTTTCCAATTTGAACCTCTTCGCTAGATGTAGGGAATAGTCTGA
>Ga0194112_10004627_pt1 | contig 18765 bp, 18 predicted proteins | sample TA2MahC400mmetaG_FD_146191 | JGI IMG/M metagenome (GOLD analysis project Ga0194112, IMG submission 146191) | Freshwater microbial communities from Lake Tanganyika, Tanzania - TA2015016 Mahale Deep Cast 400m | ecosystem: Environmental > Aquatic > Freshwater > Lake | place: Tanzania: Lake... | reverse complement strand
GTCACCCTGAACTTGTTTCAGGGTCTCGTAAGTTCCTGATTTTGTTAGATGCTGAACCAAGTTCAGCATGACATTTTTTCTATTCTCCCAATTACGACACAGCCCTCAAGGGGGGAGGGAGAGGGATTCCCATAAGTTTATCGGAATTTGGGGCTAAAATGGGTAATTGACGAGTTTTGACGAATGATGTATATTTTAACTGGTAATTGAACACAATCGGCTGAACTGGACTTAGAACTATATAGTTATCCTCATTTATGCGATAATAAATTAACCCTGTTATACTGTTATAATTGTACTAAAATGTAACCCACTGCTGAGCAGCGGAGCAATATTTTTAACGGGGTAAAGGCTTCCGGTTCGGTCTCCCGATGTTATATCTTACTATCTTCCCTTTCGTTTTGCTGGCAAAGGAGGCCCATCATTGTTCAAGTTGTCTCTCATACCTAAGGAGAGGAAATTTTTTGTCCTTTTTGAGCAGAGTGCCCAGAATGCAGTTAAGATAACTCAGCAGCTAAAAGATATGGTGCATATCTGGGAACATGTAAAGGAAAGGATAGGGGTAATAACTGACTTAGAACACCAGGGAGATGCTATTACTCATCAAATTTTTGAACAGTTACACCGTTCCATGATTACCCCATTCGATCGGGAGGATATCGCTCTATTGGCTCATTCCCTCGACGATGTAACTGACTTTATCCATGCGGCGGCGGATGCTATGTTCCTCTACAAAGTAGAGCGCCCCACTCATAGGGCCAAGGAGCTGGTTGAAATTGTCGTGCAAGCAGTGGCTGAAGTCGAAAGGGCGGTCTCTGAAATGCACGACCGTATCGGGCGAAAGCAGCTCCTTAAGCGATGTGTAGAGATTAATCGCCTTGAGAACTTAGGGGATAGAATTTATCGCTCGGCGATGGCTGAGCTGTTTGATGACTCAGCAGATATTTCTGGCCTTATCAAGTGGCGCGAAATTTACAACCATATGGAGAGCGTTATCGACAGGTGTGAGGATATAGCCAACATACTGGAAGGTGTGGCTATAAAGTATGCCTGAGGGCTTAGGCTTAACCTGACTGGATGAAGAAGCATGACTTTACCCTTAGTTATAGTATTACTCGTGGTTCTAGCGGCCGAATTCGTTAATGGTTGGAACGACGCCCCCAACGCTATAGCTACTGTTATCTCCACAAGAGTCTTGTCGCCCTTTCAGGCCCTTGCCATGGCTGCAATTCTAAACATTGTGGGGGCGTTAGTGAGCGGTAGTGCAGTTGCATTTACCATCGGCACAGAGATTGTTAAAATAGAAGCCATAGGACTCCCTGTTGTAGCCGCATCCGCTCTCAGCATAGCAGCGTGGGGCACGATTGCTACATTATATGGACTGCCTATTAGCATTTCCCATGGCCTTCTTGCGGGGCTGGTCGGCGCTGCGGCAGTCACAGCGGGTACTGATGCATTGCTCTGGGAAGGATGGCAAAAAGTCATCATTGGTTTAGGGTTTTCCACCCTTCTGGGCTTTGTCCTGGCTTTAGTTCTCATGACGGCTATATATTGGGCTTTTCGCGCAATGCCGCGAATCTTGGTGGGGCATGTATTTGGACGATTACAGATGCTTTCCGCTGCGTTCATGGCCTTTAGTCATGGCGGCAACGATGGCCAGAAGTTTATGGGGGTTTTCACTCTGGCCCTGGTGCTGGGGGGTGTCCTTCCTACCTTTCATATTCCACTATGGGTAATTTTTCTCTGCGGAACAACTATGGGTGTAGGCACTTTCGTTGGTGGCTGGCGTGTAATCAGAACGATGGGTTTTGGCTTGACCAAGCTTGAGCCATTGCACGGCTTTGTGGCTGAAACCTCCGCCGCCTCAGCCATCCAAATAGCTTCACACTTTGGAATTCCACTAAGCACCACTCACACTATTAACACAGCAATTATGGGTGTTGGGGCTACCCGCCGGCTTTCCGCGGTGAGGTGGGGCGTTACCGGACAGATCGTCTTAACATGGCTCCTTACCTTCCCCGTCTGCGGTGTGCTCGGTTTTTTGTTCGCCTGGGTGCTCCAACCGATACTCAGTTAGGAATAAAAGTGATCTCCCTATGAGTTAGGTCTTCCGTCATCTGCTTTTTAGGTATTTGTTTTGGAAATGCGGGAGTCATTGAAAAAAATTAATTATCAGAATATTCACTGGTGGATTTTATTAATCAGACGAGGAGGCAATAACTATGGAAACAAGGACGGCTTTTTACCAACATTTGCGTGAAGTCGAGGATGATACACTGGCTATGGGAAATATGGTGGTAAAGGCGATAGACCGCGCTATTGAAGCATTGAAAAAAAGGGATTTAACCCTGGCGCACCAAATCATTGCTGATGATGCTCAGATTAATGAGCGACGGTTCAGCATAGAAGACAAGTGCATTGGGCTCATTGCCACACAGCAACCTATGGCGAGTGACCTACGCATCATTGTGGCTGTTCTCAACATCATCACGGAGCTGGAACGAATCGGCGACTATGCCGAAGGGATTGCCAAGATTGTCATTATGATTGGCGATGAACCGCCCTTAAAACCCCTGATTGATATCCCACGGATGGGGGAGATTACTACAGGAATGATCAATGATAGTCTCCAGTCTTTCATCGCCCGTGATGTGGAATTGGCAACGCGGGTCGTCAGCCTCGATAGTATCGTGGACGGTCTTTACGACCAGGTCTTTCGGGAGCTTCTCACCTTCATGATGGTCGACCCAAAGACAATCAACCGTGCCACCCGCCTCATATGGGTTGCCCACAACCTCGAGCGTGCAGCTGACCGGGCCACTAATATCTGTGAGCGCGTGGTGTTTACAGTAACAGGAAAGATGGAGGAGATAGGAGCTTCGAAGTATTAGGAGTGAATGAGCGACCCTAAATTCATATTTTGAGATGTGAGCTTTCCAACAAAGGAGAGGGATCCATGAAAATCAAAATTTGGGGTTGCCGCGGTTCAATCGCTACGCCGGGGTCGACCACACTTCGCTACGGTGGAAACTCCACATGTCTGGAGATCAGGACAACCGCAGGACAGATTATTATTGTCGACGCGGGTTCGGGATTGCGCAACCTCGGTAAGGCCCTGATCTTAGAAAAAGATGCTACTCAGATTCGTTTTTTCATCACTCATTCCCACTGGGACCATTTGGTTGGTTTTCCTTTTTTTCAGCCAGCCTATTCCCCCCTCTCTTCCATCACCTTCTGTAGCGGTCCCCATGCTCAAGATTCCATAAGAAGGTACCTCACCCACCAAATGGAGGCACCCTATTTCCCCGTGGACTTTAAACTTCTGAAAGCCAAATTCGATTTTCGCTGCGGACGTCCACACATGGAACCAGACAATTGCCGTCTGGATGGATTGGAGGTCTACCCTGTATCGCTCAATCATCCCAATGGCGGCTACGGTTACAAATTCATTGAGCGGTGCAAAACCTTTGTATTTCTCACCGACAATGAACTCAGTTTTCAACACGAGGGTGGGCTGAGTCGGGCGCAATACGCAGAATTCTGCCGAGGCGCTGACTTATTGATTCACGATGCCCAATACACAGACGATGAATACAAACTCTCTCGTGGCTGGGGGCATTCCAGCTTTAGCGACACCACGGACTTGGCGATCGAAGCAGATGTCAAATGCCTTGGTCTCTTCCATCACGATCCGGACCGTACCGATGACGATCTGGATCGGCAGACAGAATTCTGTCAGAAACGAATCTACCTTGCGGACAAAGCATTCAAATGTTTTGCAGCTTCTGAAGGAATGGTGATTGAGCTGTAGTCGAGGGTCAAACTAACGATTGATAGCATCCTATTCGTGCGGGGTTTTCATTAAAGCATGACAGGAGATTGTGAATGAAGCCTCTCACCCTGGTCATCCCTTACAGCTCAGGAATTTTCTCTGAAAAGACCCTCCTTTCCCTGGCAAAGTCAGCGGTGGTTGAAAGTGTCTTGGTCGTCAGTCAGGGGCCGGTTCATCTGAAAATTCCCAGGTGTCGTGCTCTTGTTTCTGGGCTCCTTACATCATACGAGACACTCGCCTTGGTTCTAAGCGAGATTCAAACCAAGTACCTTCTTCTCTTCCCGAGAATTCAATCAATTTCTATTGAGCCTAAAGGTCTGGAGAGATTTGTGGAAGTGGCTGAATCTAAGAAAGCAGGCCTGGTCTATTCAAATTTCTATGATGAATACACGCATGCTAAGACCCTTCATCCACTGAATGATTATCAGCTTGGGAGTGTGCGCGATGACTTTGACTTCGGTGCCATTATCCTCTTCTCGGTCTCTGCCGTCCAGAAGGCTTTGAAAAAATATGGGCTGATACCAGGTGTTCAATTTGCTGGCCTCTACGACCTTCGTCTGAAGGTCTCCATCGACTATTCTGTGGTTCATCTCCAGGAGCCACTCTATTGCGTAATTAGGATGGATGAGCCTTCGTATGAGCATTTGGCCAGTGAAAAGATATTTGCTTATGTCGATCCCCAAAATCGAACAATCCAGAAAGAAATAGAGACCGTGTTCACCGACTATTTGAAGAAGATTGGGGCTTATCTATCACCCCATCACCTTAAGGAGGTTGAGCAAACAACGGAATCTTTTCCGGTAGAGGCTTCTGTCATCACTCCCGTGCGGAATCGAAAAGAAACGATTGCGGAGGCTGTGAAAAGCGCATTGGCTCAGAAAACAGATTTTCCATTCAACGTCATCGTCGTTGACAACCACTCTAAAGATGGAACGACGGCCATCCTCTCCGATCTCGCCAGTCAGTATTCTATCCTTAGGCACATTGTCCCGAAAAGGACCGACCTTGGCATTGGTGGCTGCTGGAATGAGGTACTATGGCACCAAGCTTGCGGCCGCTATGTTGTTCAGTTGGATTCGGACGATCTTTACTCGAGTAGCTACACCCTGCAGAAGATGGTCGATATGCTCCGCCAGGGAAACTTCGGCATGGTGATTGGCTCCTATACCCTCGTCAATTCTAAGCTTGAGGAGTCCTCGCCGGGCCTCATCGACCACCGTGAATGGACCGATGAAAATGGCCATAACAATGCATTGCGTATCAACGGTCTGGGTGCCCCTCGGGCATTTAATACCATTCTCATGCGAAAAATCGGATTTCTCAACGTAAGCTACGGCGAGGATTACGCAGCAGCGCTCAGAATCTGCCGTCAGTACCGGATCGGAAGGATCTATGAAAGCCTCTACCTCTGTAGACGCTGGTCTGGCAATACCGACACGACTCTCACGATCGAAGAGGCAAACCGCAACGATGCCTTTAAGGACAAGATCCGGACGATTGAAATTTTGGCCCGAAAAAGAATAAATCAAGAGAGAGCTACGCTTTCCTGATGATACAGATAAAATGAGAATTAAAGAGTAACACATTTCTTAACGAGAAGTTATGGTAGGAACCGCAGATCTGCCTGTCCGCCCGGCAGGCGTGCGTTTCCTACTCTCGCCACCATAATCCCGGAGCGGGCCTTGCTCTGCATCATATATTGATAGAGTGTCTTTTTGGAGAGGATAGCCTTGCCATCGGCACGGGAGGCATGAAGCAGGTGAATGCGATCTCTTACTCTTACTGCAAGCCCCACATGCTCGACATCAAGGCCCTCTCTATTCGTCGTGATGGCGATGAGATCGCCATTACAAATCCGATCCTCCAAATACCTCATGGTCTTCTTTGGAATGAAAAATAGGGATCTTCTGCTGATCGTCCTTTCAACAGACCTCATTATTCGAAGGTTCGTTGCATTTTTTAGCCGAGGATAGAGGTCCTGGTTTTTCGTCATGAAGTTTATAACCTTCTTCAAAGGCTTGCCCCCGATTTCCGCTGTGACATCCCTTACGATACCCTTCTTCTCATTATCATGAATCCAGTCTGAAAAATAATGAAGCCGCGAACAGTAGCCCTGCAACCGGCCTTGTCTGTAACGTATCTTCTGAAGTAACTTCCGAAAGGCTTCGAAAGATTTTCCCCGAGATTTCACAAGCCATGCCAGAGCGACCACGTTCTCAACAAAAGTCACACAATCGAATTCCCTCAAATTGATGACAAGATGCTCGGCCCTCTTCCCTTCGAGTGTGCCGATTCCATAAGGCGCTCCCAAAAAGAATTTTCCAATCTCGAGTATGATCTCACCTGAGAATTTTGTGGAGGTTTTCTTCTTACTCAGAAACCTAACCAGCTCTTCAAAAATCCTTCGATCCTGTGCTGGGTGATTCAAGGCCCCTCCTTCTCCCTCAACAATATGTCAGGTCTATGTTAACCCTGTTATTTCAACTTAGTCAATTAGGAATAAGCCATTGCTTATAGGAAGCTCGTAAATTTGGTTCATCTTTAATTTATAAGAAAAAAATTGCTAACACTCAACGAGTACAAGTGATTGACGGCAGTAAGATCAGATGTTAAAGTTTTAATTTAATAGGCCCCCTGCCTTATTATATATTATTTTTAGTAGAAGGAAGGGAGAAAACGATGATGAAGATTCCGAAAAGATTATGGCCTATCCTAATCTTCGTTTTGATTACAGGTCTCTCCATTTCGGGCTACCCGCAGAAAAGGTTGCCTGATGTGCACTTTGAAGCCACACCGCAGGATGTTGTTGAAGCTATGCTAAAAATGGCAGGGGTGACCCAAGACGATGTGGTTTATGACCTTGGATGTGGGGATGGTCGCTTTGTTATCACGGCCGCAGAAAAATTCGGCGCCCGAGGTGTTGGAGTGGACATTGACCCCGCGCGTATCAAGGAGAGTAATGAAAATGCAAAGAAAGCAGGTTTTACAGACCGAGTAAAGTTTATTGAGGATGATCTCTTTAATACTGACATCAGTGAAGCGACTGTGGTCACGCTTTTTCTGCTTGAAGAACTGAACTTACAGCTCCGGCCCAAGCTGCTAAGTGAACTCAGACCTGGAACCCGCATCGTTTCCCATGCCTTTGATATGGGTGATTGGGAACCTGAAGACATAGGGTGGGTGAGGGATAGAACGTTTTACTACTGGGTTATCCCGGCAAATATCTCAGGTACATGGCATTGGAGTTTCGCCTCATCAACGGGCAAAGAGGAGAACCATTTGCATCTGGATCAGAAATTCCAGGAAATCAGTGGTACAGGAAGTATCCGAGAACGGCGGATTCGGATCACTGAACCCCGCCTAAAAGGCGATCAATTGAGTTTTAGGCTGAGATATCATTCCGAGGGACAAACGATAGTTATGCGATTCAATGGTCGAGTAAGTGGTGATACAATCAAGGGAAGCGTGGAAGTTCAGGGAAGACCATGGGCAGGAATCCACGAATGGAAGGCAAAACGAATCAAAAACTAATCCCTCAGCTTTGATGGGGAAAAAACCGGTTGACGGTAGAAATACCAGGTGTTAGGATTTCGAAACCTATAATAAAACTATAATAAAAAAGGAGGTCGTCATGAACTTCCAGGATTGTGTCAAGTTTGCCAATGAGCACCCTGTCTGTTACGTCGCTACTACGGAGGGAAATCAACCCCGTGTCAGAGCTCTCAGAATGTGGTTTGCGGATGAAAAGGGCTTCTATTTCCAAACGGAATCTGTAAAGTCACTCTGCAAACAACTGAAGAACAATAATAAGGTAGAGCTTTGCTTTTATGCCCCAGGTTCAGGCGCAGGAACAATGATGAGGGCGACTGGCAAGGCTGAGTTTCTCGATGACCTCGGCCTTAAAAGCAAGGTTCTTAATGATAGACCCTTTCTAAAATCACTTGGCATTAAAGGGCCTGAAGACCAACTGCTCACGATATTTCGCGTGTATTCTGGTGAGGCCTACTTCTGGACAATGGCTGATAATATGAAGGAAGGAGAGATAGAAAGGATGAAGTTTTAAAAACAATGGTTCGACACTGATCCGCTTGTTGAACTTTACCAAATTGTAAAAAAAGGCCAGTAGAAAATCTACTGGCCTTTGAAAATTTCTCTGGTTGTTCAGAAATCACACCTTTAACTTTCGATGAGCAGTTTAACGTCTTGCTCAGGACATGCGTATCGAACCGCAGGTCGAACAATGGGTTGCATGAGGAAACATCCATCTCATCGACCTCACCTCCTTCCGTTATTTTTATTTTAATTTTTTATTCCATACCTGTCAAGGGAGGAGATTGGATGATCTCCTTTTCATGATCCTTATGATCTCACAAATTCGTTCGCCCAGGGCTTCGGTTTCCCTTAATGCCCTCTCATCTTTCCGTACATCACCTGGGGCGCTGCCATAACCATTGGCATAGCCTGCGATAATCATATGGTGATTAAAAAATAAACTATTTATAACTGTGATGGCATCTATACCCCCTCTACGATTTGAGACCGCTATTGACCCACCCACCTTATTCCTCAAACCCTTCTTATGCCAGAGCGAAAAAGTACGGTCAAAAAAGACTTGTGCCTGTCCGCTCACATTGTATCCCATATGCACAGGGCTACCAATGATAATTCCATCAGTTTGCAAAAGTTTGGGATAAATATCTTGCATATCGTCTTTAATATGGCACTGTCCTGTTTCAGCACAAGTCCAGCATGCGTCGCAGGGAAGAATTTTCATATCGGATACCCTCAAGAATTCTATCCCCACCCCCACTCCCTTTATAGTTGTTAAAGCTTGTTGAACCATGATGTCTGTATTCCCTCCTTCACGAGGGCTGCAGCTGAATCCGATTACTTTAAGTTTCTCTTGAGTAGTCATCATATAACCTCTTGGAATAAATATTATTAAAAAAATATTAAAATGAGGTTAAATTGTCAAGAAAATACTTTTGGGCCCTGTTGAAATTTAGCATGTTGAAATTTAGGATTGAATAGATGGTGAGATTATGGCAAATTTATAAAAACATCTATTGGGGAGGACCAGATGAAATTAAAAGGCTATATGGGCAAGATTTTACACCTCGATCTCTCCCATTCCAAAGTTCATATTGAGGATCTGAATGAGGAATGGGCTTATCAATTTATTGGTGGAAGTGGACTGGGGGCCAAGTTCTTATTCGAAATGACGGACGGAGGAACAAACCCACTGGGCCCTGAGAATCCTCTGATCTTCATGACCGGTCCATTTACAGGGACTTCCGTCCCCCTATCTGGAAGACATTCATTGATCTCCAGATCCCCTCTCACTGGAATCTTCGGCGAATCTGATGTCGGAGGCACATGGGGTGCAAACCTCAAGAAGGCTGGTTGGGATGGAATCATCGTCACTGGTAAATCCTCAAAACCGGTTTACCTTTGGATTGATGATGGAAAGTGGGAGATACGCGATGCCTCCCACCTTTGGGGTAAAGACACTTATGAAATCGACCTCCTCTTGAAAGGTGAAACCCACGAGAAAGCTGTTGTCAGCGCAATCGGTCAGGCTGGAGAAAATCAGGTTCTTCTTTCTGCCATCATGACAGACGGTAAGGATGGCCGCGCTGCAGGTCGTTGTGGCATGGGAGCGGTGATGGGATCAAAAAATCTGAAGGCGATCGTCGTCTATGGAACTGGAAAGGTTCCTGTGTACGATCCTGAAGGGGTCGTCTGTCTCCAAAAAGAATATGGGGCTCTGATTAATAAGAATGCAGAAAACATGAGAAAATATGGTACATCAGGTAGCCTTTCTGTTTTTGAAGCCATGGGAACTCTTCCGATCCAGAACTGGAAATTTGTTGGACGATGGGAGGAGTCCGCAGAAAAGATCAATGGCTTTACACTTGCTAAAACCATATTGACCGGTCGGTACTTTTGTGATGCCTGCCTTTTAGGATGTGGAAGAAAGATCAAGATAGAAAATGGACCCTATGGCGGCGTGGATGGTGCAGGACCAGAATATGAAACCCTCGCATTGCTTGGAAGTAACTGTCTGATTGACGATCTTGAAGCCCTCTGTTTTGCCAATGAGCTATGCAACCGTTTTGGTCTTGATACGATCTCTACTGGCGGAGTGATCGCTTTTGGCATGGAGGCCTACGAGAAGGGATTGATTGATCGTGAGGATACGGGCGGTATTGAATTACGGTGGGGAAATACCAAAGCCATGATCGAGATGATCAAGATGATCGCTCAAAAGAGAGGGGTAGGTGAAATCCTTGGGAAGGGAGTGAAAAGGGCATCCGAAGAGATTGGAAAGAACTCTGTTGAGTTTGCCATACACATAAAAGGTTTGGAACTCCCCGGCCATGATCCCAGGGGTTATAATGCAGGTTCTGTGGGATTCGCCACCTCAGCAAGGGGGGCATGCCATCTATCCGGTTTAAGTCACACCTTTGAGAGACTGTTAAAGGCTCCAGAAATTGGAATTTCAGAACCTCCGGATCGATTTCAGGTCGAAGGGAAAGGAATCCTTGCAGCTAAAAGCCAAAATTTGATGGGAATGATGGATTCCATCAAACTCTGCAAGTTCATCCTTTTTGGAGGAATCACGCTCACCAATATCGTAAAATGGTATTACGATGTGACTGGGAGAGAGATGACGATTGATGAATTTATGAAAACTGGAGAACGGATCTTTAATCTCAAGAGGCTCTATAATGTGAGATTAGGGATCAGCCGAAAAGATGATATCCTCCCTCTCCGTTCTCTCACTTTCAAACGAATGGGAAAAGGGATCACACCTCATCTTCCACCCTTTGGTGAAATACTCGGCGAATATTATGAATATCGCGGCTGGTCTGAAGATGGAATACCCACCAAGGAAAAATTAAAAGAGTTGAAGTTGATGAAGTGACCGTAAGAAGATCCTAATCCTTTCCTCTTTTTTTCAGGAGGCTGAGGAGGTCAGACTCTTTTGAAGTTTTAATATTAGATTTCTCCTTTTCCACTTCAGCCTTCAGTTCCTCCCTCTTCCATTCTTTCTCTTTAATCATGTGTTTTCCTATCCAATGGTCGAGGGCCTTTATATCGAAAAGGACCCGGTCTCCGATTTTAAGGTAGGGAAGTTTTTTTAACGAAGCCATCCGGTAGATTGTTTCCGTCGAGAGACTCAAGTACTGGCTGGCCTCTTTGGCAGTGATTAACCTCCGGAGTTCGGGGATCTTTTTTATCCGTTCGTCGACTCGTCCAAAATACCTTTCAGCCAGCAGATCTGCCAACATATCTAAGAATTCTTTTACGGGGGGCCGGTATTCTTCTCGTGCCATCTCTCTCTCCTTTGAAGTATTGTGAAACGTTATCGCTCTTTCTCCCTCATCTCCTCCTGGATCTTCTTCATCAGAGCGATGTTTTCAGTATGGCCGGTCAAGTGGGCAGTGACTCTTCCCCGAATCGGACAATTGAGAAGATAGAAATCGCCAATCAGATCCAGTATCTTATGGCGTACAAATTCATCAGGATATCGGAGTTCGGTGTTGACGATCTTCTCATCGTCAACCAAGATGAAATTGTGGAGTCTTCCTCCACCTCCCATACCCATTCGTTCAAGCATCTTGATATCTTTAAGAAAACCAAATGTCCTGGCCGAAGCGATCTGATCCTTGAAGACCTCTTCGTTTTCCAGTGTGAAATCCAGGCTCTGTTTTCCAATGGGAAATGGATAATCCAAATAATAGTAAACAGAAAAGACCTCCGAAGGTTCGATGACGATAGATTTGTTTCGATGGACGACCTCCAGTCGCCGATCGATGACGAGCTCATCCACCCTCTCTTCCTGTTCCTCCACCCCTGCCTCCTCGATGATCTTACAAAATTCCAAGGCTGAACCGTCCATGATCGGAATCTCTTCGATCATCTTCACCATCACGTTGGTGATGCGATAGGCATGGAACACTGCCATGAGATGCTCAATCGTCTTGGCGATCGCCCTTCCCCTCTTAAGTGAAGTGGCAAATTCCGTGGTGTGTACATATTTTAGATTCGCAGGAACGACTTCATCCGATGAGATATTTCCAAAAAGAATTCCACTATGAGGGGGGAGGGGCTGAAGCAGGAGTCCTGTCTTCATTCCGGAATGAAGTCCTGTTCCGTAAAGAACCATACTTCGTTTAAGGGTCCGTTGAAGTGATAGAGAGGTCAATTTCCTCTTTGAGATCTCCCTTGGGGAGGGAACCTTTTCCTGTGGGGGAGAAAGAAAAGTGGGAATGGACTCTCCTGCCATCTCTCTTTGAAAAACTATTTTCTTCTGAGGCGGAGGTTCCTCTATCACGATCTCCTCCGATCGTTCCACAGCCAGCAATTCCTTCTGACGATCGATGGCTCGACGAATCGTCGTGACGAGAACATCCAGAGAGAGGGGTTTTTCGATGAAATCGAAAGCGCCCGATTTGACGGCAGCCATGGCCGTTGAAATCGTCGCATGACCTGAGACCATGATCACCTGGCAATCTGGAGCAATCCACTTGAGCCTTTTCAAAACCTCGATGCCATCCATCCCAGGCATCCAGATATCGAGAAGAGTAACATCCGGCTTTTCCTGTTGGAAGATCCCAATCGCCTCCTCTCCACTCCTTGCCTTGGCAACCAAAAACCCTTCATCCTCCAGAACACCGGCAATTGATTGAACGACTCTTTCCTCATCATCCACGACGAGGACCTTCTTCTCCATCAAATCCTCCATCAGGAGTACCGAATTTGAATTTAAATTATCACAGCCCTATTGAAAAATCAACAGTTTGGTGGAATATTGGGTAATCCCATTCTTGCATTCTTCCATCATTCCAGTATTCCATATGTTATTTATCGATCTGAGCCTTCTGGAGCTTGCCACTGAAATCCCGTTGGCATTGATGTGAACAACATCCGAATTTCTAATAGTTCCCTATTCCAACTTTTTCTTTGAGAAGAAGATGATCCTCCTCGGACGAAGCGAAAATTCCAGTGTTACCCAGTCTGACATTGATCAATCCTGTGGTCTTAACCTCGTTATAGGCCGCGACCATCTCCGAAACCTTTGGCCTTCGATATCGCTTCATTTGATATTCAGGGAAAAATGCCAAAATCGTAAAGGGAAGTTCTGGATCGACATCAAAGAGCAATTGGGCGATCTTCTTCAATTGGTTGGTCTCCACCAGATTGGGGATATAGAGGGAAAGGACTTCCAGGACAAAACCCCTCTTCACAATTTCTTCAGGAAGTCTGAGAATGTTTCGGTTGAAACACCCGGTCAACCATTTATGCTCTGTCCCATCATAGGCCTTGATATCAAGCCAAAAGGAATCAACCCCTGCCTCCTTCAATGCATCGAGGTTCTGGGGTGTAAGGCCATAACCATTGGTTTCGATCAGAACCCAGAGGTCGGTCTCCGCCTTGATAAGACGTGTACATTTTACATAATATTCCGGACAGCAGGTGAGATCCCCTCCGGTGAAGGCAACAATATTGCGGGCAGGTCCCCAACCCTGGGGACTTAAAACGATGTCTTTCTTATGGATCACCTTGGGACATAGGGAAGATCGTTTTTTAAACATCACGCAGGCTCCGCAGCAACGACACGAATCATGGGCATGAAAGGCAGTGGCCCTGCTGCGGGGCTCTCGAAGGGTCACCCCCTTCTCATACTCTTTACACGCCTTCAAAACATCAGCAGGTGACCACCATTCTCCCTTTGCGATCTTTGTAAAACTCCAGGAGTGACATTTTCGACATGAGAAATTACAACCAGATTGGTAGATGGAAAGATAATTTTCTGGCCGGGAGAGATGAGCCGCAGAGATCAACCTGAGGGGACCGTTGTCTGATTGTTTGAGAGTGGCCTCACAGGCCAAGGATTTCCCTCCCTCAACCTCCACGAAACAGTTTCCCTGGGGATATCCTTGCTTAATTAAATTGCATTTCATTTTAAAAATTTTATCACATATTCTTCTCCCCTTGCAAGTGAAGAGAAATGTATGGTATAGAAAGTGGGAAATGAAGAAATAGGAGATTAAAATGGAAGAGAAATTCAAACAAGTCGCACAATGGATCATCAACTCAAAGAGGATAGTAGTCTTTGGAGGGGCAGGGCTCAGCACAGAATCTGGAATTCCTGATTTCCGCAGTCCTGGTGGGGTATGGGATCGATATAATCCTGAGGACTTCTACTTTCAAAAGTTTATTTCAAGCGAAACTTCTCGAGAGAAATATTGGCAAATGGCAACAGAGATGTATGAGCCAATGAAAAAGGCCCAGCCCAATTTGGCTCATTTAGCTATTGCAGAAATGGAGAAGTTAGGAAAACTTGACTGCGTCATCACTCAAAACATTGATGGCCTTCACCTCAAGGCCGGGAATTCGGAAGAAAAGGTGATTGAACTTCATGGGACGGCGATGTACGTCTCCTGCTTAAGTTGCCAAAAGAGATACGATCGAGATGAAATTCAGGAGCGAATAAAGAAAGGGGTTAAGGTTCCCTATTGTGACGATTGCGGCGGCCCGCTCAAACCCGCTACCATCTCCTTTGGTCAATCCATGCCTGAGAGGGAAACCCAAGAGGCCTACGATCGATCCTCTCTTTGCGATCTCTTCATTGTCATTGGCTCCTCCTTGGTCGTGCAACCCGCTGCCTCAATGCCTCTGGTCGCAAAGAGAAATGGAGCGAGATTGGTGATCATCAACCGCGACCCAACCCCTTATGATGATATGGCGGATTTGGTCATTCATGGACAGGCCGGGCCCACCATGGCCAGCATTTTGGAGTATTTGAAAATGGGATTAATGCCCCACGAATCCTTCTGACTGAATCTTGCCTGAATCGTCGAATTCCACGTGGTATATAAAATGTGGACGAATATTGGGGACAAGAAACCTTATATCCACAAACTCCACACGATGTCTTCCATCTTTGGAATTCACAGAGCTCACAACTGGAAATCTCGCAAACCAGTAGTAAAACTTAACCCCGTCTGTGGTCAAAGCCTTCTTAACCCATGGAGAATCTTGAAATTTCTCCCATGGTTTATACTGTACCTGTTCAGGAGGCCAATAGAGGTTATTGAGATTTCCCCACCTTCTGAAGAGCAGGAGGTAATTAAACTTCCTTTCAGCTTCTCTACTGGCAGATGAAGAGGATTCCTCTTTGAGAAGATCGACAAACCCCTGATAGACCTTATCTTCAGTCTCAATGTAATTGGCCCACCGAAAGGGAGAGGCAGGTTGGGGAAGTGATGCTACTTGCACAACTTTCTCATTCAAATTTTTTGCAAAGACTTTTGTCAGTTCTATAGCCTGATTGTGTTGGAACCAACAAAAAAGGATATAGATAGTTAGACCTATGATCGATCCTCTGCAAATCCATTGAGCCTTTCTTTTAAAGAAAAAACTGATCAATAAAGGTAAAATAATGATCCCTGAGAAGACCAGGTCGATGATAAAGATAAGATCCCATGCAAACCGATGATCAAAGAATGGTGAGAAGATCATCGTCCCATAGGAGGTGAGAAGGTCAAGTAAGACATGGCTGATCAGAACAGGGAGACAGATTTTATAAAAACTCCAGAAATGATTGCGCTTGGATATTTTTACAAAAACCCAACTGAAGAAAAGGGCATAAAAGGGGATTAACAGTAAGGAGTGGGTAAGGTCCCGATGATATTCGAGGTAAAATTGTCGGTTGAAGAGGCCGAGGATAAAATCAGTGTCAGGGAAAAATCCCATGGCCAGACCTGCAATGGTCTTCCAATTTCCAATTTTTTCGTCATCGATGGCCCTGGCGATCACAGCTCCTGTTAGAGTATGCGTAATACTATCCATATTTTAATGTTAACCTGAAAAAGACTTTTAAAGCAAATAGATTGAAGTTCAGGTGAGATACTTCTTAAACCAATCCACGGTGAATTCGAGGGCGCGTTGGCGATGTGTGGGGTCTGTTAAACGATGGTCAGCCTCTCCGATCACATGGATCTCTTTAGGCGTGCTAAGATTTTGGAAAATCTCCCACGCCTGTTTTACAGGGACGAGTTCATCCTTCTCTCCATGAATGACCAAACAGTTAGAGACTTTATGTAAAAGAGGCAAAAGCCGATGCTTTGGAAGATCATCGAAAAAGACTTCAGGAGGTAGCGGTGTATCTTCGCCCCTCTCCTTTGATTTAAGATCATCTATATGAAAGGGTGTAGCCCAGATGACAACAGCTCTGATATTCTCATCTCTTGAGGCTTTGATCAAGGAGAGAAAACCCCCAAGGCTTGATCCCACCAAACCGATCCGATTTCCCAAACCGATATAGGATCGTATAAAATCGATCGCTGAACCGAGATCAACAATCTTTTTACTGATCGTATTGTCTTCCTCTCCTCCTTCGCTCTCCCCAATTCCTCTGAAATCGAAGCGAAGCATGGCTATACCTTCACTGGAGAACCTTTCTCCAAGGGCGATATACTTTTCGCTGTTTTTACTGGAGAGGAGACCATGGGACGATATCACACAAGAAGGGTTCTCTTTATCAGGAAGATGGAGGATACCTGAGATTTTTTGACCTTCACTTATGAAAGAAACCTTTTTAATCTTCATATCATGACTCCTGTCCGCCTCTCCTTAACGCACCCTAAAGGGTGCGGCTACCTATTATTTGAATTTTCATTTTTCATTGTTCATTGAACATTGATAATTGATTATTATGTGGGTACTCCTGCTTCTTTCATTGCGGTTAGATATTCTTCTTTTAATCTCTCTTTCGGAACTCCGTGATCGATGAAATCCCAAGGAAAGATTTCATCTAAGTCCATCTTCCGATAGACGTAGAAGTCGGGGTTGATACTCGTCTCCCGAAGCGCCCTGTCCCAACTCCCCTGATGGCGATGAACACCCATTAATATCTTTCCCACTCTCCGGTCCCCCCTTGAGAGCAAAGCCTGGATAAACGACCATTTGGGAAGATCGTGGATCATCTCAATGCCTTTTTCTCCTTGAATGCCTTTCCGAATCGTTTTAAGCTTCCTCTTCAATCCATCCACGTCCTCTAAAGGAACCCATTGAAAGGGAGTAGCCGGTTTGGGAACGAAGGGATTAACGCTGAGGACCAGCTTCCATCTCTCTTTTTGGCGTTTTTGGATCGAGACGATTCGATGCCGGATCTTTTTAGCAAGGGTAACAATCGCCTTTACATCCTCATTGCTCTCAGAGGGAAGGCCAATCAGAAAATAGCATTTGATTTGAGAAAGACCATTTTGGATCAGAATATCGATGGCCTTTAAAATCTCCTCTTCCGTATAAGATTTCTTCAAAACTTTTCGAAGTCTCTCTGAACCTGCCTCCGGTGCTATGGACACGGTTTGACCCCCACCTCCTCTTAGACAATGGATGAGAGAAGAAGTGATACCATCCACTCTCAACGAAGCCAGTGATATTCCTCCTCTTTGGGAAAGAATATCCTGACACAGTGAGAGAAGATGAGGATAGTCAGAAACCGCGGTCCCGGCAAGACCAATCCGATGCTCTTTTAAAAGAGCCTCTTTTAAGAGTGATTCAAGTATAGGAAGGCTCCGGTTTCGAAAGGGGTGATAGACAAAACAGGCTGCACAGAAACGGCACCCTCTGGAGCAACCCCGGTTCACTTCCACTAAGGCCATCCCTTTAAACTCCGTATCCGGAGTAAAAAGTGTAGATCGGGTTGGGTATCGATCGATTTCAGAAATCCACCTCCGTTTCACCCATCGAGGAAATCCTGGTTCAGGGTCCATTGACTTTATCTTACCATCTTCAGCATAGTTCACATGATAAAACCTTGGAATATAAACTCCTTCTATCCAGGCCAGTTTTCTTAATAAATCTTCTTTTTCCCCTCTCCCTTTTTTGGAAAAAGAATGACGATAAACTTCTAAAAATTCTCGGATGACCTCTTCGGCTTCACCGAGGATAAAAAGGTCGAAAAAGTCACTTAAAGGTTCTGGATTCAAAAAGACTGCCACCCCTCCTCCAATGACCAGTGGGTATCCATCTTCCCGAAGATGGCTCTCCGCTGGAATCCGGGCTAAATCCAAGAGCGTGAGTATATTGAGAAAATCGTTCTCAAAAGAGATGGAGAAGGCTAAGATATCGAATTCGGAAAGGGGTTTTTGTGACTCTAAGGAAAAAAGAGGTGTTTGGGTTTGATGATATTCTTGAAGATCTTCTGGATCGGGAAGAAAAGCCCTCTCACAGACCACATCGTCTTCTCGGTTCAGACATTGATAAACGGTCTGAAATCCCAGATTGGACATTCCAACATAATAGGAATTGGGATAGATGAGGCATACAGAAATCTTTCCGCCCCAAGGTTTTCGTGAGGCTCCCCTCTCTTTATCAAGAATGCGTTTGGCCTTCTGAATTAGTTTCCAGGAAGTCATTAAAGGGTGACTCGTGGCTCGTACTTGTGATTCGTAAAAAACATTTTACCACAAAGAGAAATGTTTAACCAAACAAGAAATACGAATCACGATTCACCATTCACCGATCACCAGTTTCAGTCAGCCTGTTTCCTCAAAAACGTGGGAATGTCAAAACGATCGTCATCCTCAATAGAGAAATCAGAGGACTGCTCCAATTTCAACTCATCGTAGCGTTCGTTGGCCTTTGTCCTCCTGATGAAAGTGGGAATGTCCCTGTTGCTTTCCTTCACGCTGAAGGAGAACGGAGGAATCTCTTTATTAGATTCTTTGGCGCCAAATGAGATGGGAGCGATTTTTTTAAATCGGGACGAAAGAGTTTTATCCATTGATTTCTCAGCTGCCCTCCCAAAACCGGTGGCGATCACCGTGACACGGACTTCTTCTTTCATGGCTTGATCGATCACCATTCCCCAGATAATATTGGCATCTTCATGGGCTTCCTTTTGGATTAGGGTA
>Ga0194112_10004625_pt1 | contig 18767 bp, 13 predicted proteins | sample TA2MahC400mmetaG_FD_146191 | JGI IMG/M metagenome (GOLD analysis project Ga0194112, IMG submission 146191) | Freshwater microbial communities from Lake Tanganyika, Tanzania - TA2015016 Mahale Deep Cast 400m | ecosystem: Environmental > Aquatic > Freshwater > Lake | place: Tanzania: Lake... | reverse complement strand
CTCGGCGGGGCGGAGGAGGAGGAGGCGGACGTCGCCGGCGGGGAGCTTGAGGGCGAAGCGGCGGAGAGAGGCGGCGGGGATGGCTTCCTTGCCGTCGAGGAGGGCCTGGCACTCAGCCGAGGGGTCCGAGGCGGCGACGGTGAGGAGGCGGTAGTTGCCCTCGGGGAGGGGGAGGCCGACCTCGAAGTCGGCCTCGGCGTCCTGCCAGTTGATGAGGGTGAGGAGTTTCTCGCGGGGGCCGGCCTCGGCGAGATAGGCCTCGACGTGGCAGCCGTGCCTGTGGAGGAAGAGGGGCTTGGCGTCGCCCAGCACCTCATCGAGGGTCTGGGCGAACTCCTGGGCGAAGGCGGGATCGATCTCCCATTCCACGAGGTTACGAGGGAGGTAGACGACGGAGCCATCGTCGCGGCCTTTGCGGACGAGGTCGGAGAGGATGGGGCGGTCGTGCCGCACGCCAACCTCGTTCACCTCGCCAAGCTGCTGGGCGATCAGGAGCTTCGAGCCGCCCGCGTGGGCCTTCGCCAAAAGCTCCGCCGCCTGCTTCGAGACGGCGTAGGGGAAGGGGAGGAAGAGGACCCTGTAGCGGCCGAGGTCCTTCAGGCTCTCGAGCTGGTCGAGGTAGTAGAGGTCGAGGGGATAGCCGTTGGCGTTGAGGAACTGGGCGATGAGTCGGGCGGTCCAGAAGCCCTGCTTGGCCACGGGGTTGTGGCCGAGCCAGTTGGTGCCGTGGTCGTTGTCCCACCAGTCCTCCGAGGCGCGGGATGCAAGGACGGCGAGGGCGCCGGGCGTGCGGGCGCGGGTGACGCCCCAGCGTTCGAGGGCGCCCAGGAAGGCGATTTCGCGGCGGCGGTGGTCGGCGGACTTCTGTAGCTCGATGTAGTTGTAGCGATACCAGGCGATGAGGCGCGCGCCCTGGAGGGCGGCCTGGATGCCCTCGCGAACCGAGGGGGGGACGAAAATCTCCATCACCGCCCGCCGGTTGCGGGCCGAGGCGGCCCAGACGCGGGTCTCGGCCTCCTGGTAGTCGGTGCCCAGGTAGTCAAGGTCGGCGATGTGGCCGATCACGTCGTAGGCGAGGCAGTAGGTCATGCGGTTGTTGGCCGAGACGGCGTGGGAGCCGATGATGAGGAAGGTCTCGCACTTCGGGTTGGCCTTGCGGACGGCGTCGCGGTAGCGGCGGAAGCGCCCGCCGAGCTGTTCGTAGCAGTAGACCGTCCAGCGCTTGTAGTCCACCGTGTCCTGCCAGATGCTCTCGGGCAGGTCGGCCCCCGGGCCGAAGCGCTTCTGGAAGGCGAGGCGCACGGGGTCGTCCTTGGGCCGCGTCTTGCCTTCGGGCTTCTCGAGGCCGTAGAAGGCTTCGTCGTGGCAGAGGCTGATGCCGTCAATGCCGCGCGAGGCGGCCTCCTCGAGCAGCGCCTGCCAGCCGTCCTTGTCCTTGGGGCCGACGTAGCACTCCATGAAGCGGCCGAGGAAGACGACGTAGAGCTTGAGGCCGTGGGCGTGGAGGGTGTCGGTGAGTTCCCTGAGCAGGTCGCGGTTGGGCGGCCCTGGCCCGAGCGAAGTCGAGGGCGGGGCGTTGTCCTTCGTGTGCCAACGGAAGTTGGGGCTGGGCCAGAAGGCGCTCATCTCGGCCTCGACGAAGAGCAGCACGCCGTCGGCGCCCATGCCCTTGATATCCTTTGCCGTCTTGAGGCAGGGCTCGAACTCGGCGAGGGGCTTGGCGGGCGGGGTTCCCAGGTTGATGCCGAACATCCAGAGGTCGGCCGTGATGCACTTGGCGATGCGGTCCTCGGGCCTCACGACGGGCCAGGCGCTCTTGACCGGCTGGCCAATCGTGAGGCGGCGGGCGTCCTTCGGCACGGGCTCGGCCTTGCGGAGGGGGAGGGCCTTGGGCAGTCCCGCCGTGGCTGCCTGCGAGGCATAGAGCTCGAACTCGGCGAGTTGGGGAAAGCTCTGCTCCCAGCCGCGTTGGCCCTCGAGGGCGCGGAACTTCAGGCGGTGGAGCTTGGTGGGCGGGAAGGCCAGCTCGCGCCAGGCGTGGGGCGCGCCGTCGAGCACGGCGCCGAGTATCGTGTCGTAGGCCCCGCTGCCCGTCGTGTCGGCGCACACGACGCTGCGGAAGGTGAATAGCCCACCCTGGAGGAAGCGAATGGCCGAGACCTCCATCGGCTTGGGGAGGACGAATTCGTAGGAGCCGCCGAGGCCAACGCCGGTGCGGAAGCTCGCCATCGTCGCCTCCGAGCCGTCCGCCACCTGCCACACGCTCTGGCCGACCGAGGGCGTGGGGCGGATGGCCTTGACGTAGGGCGCGATGTTCTGGACGCGGGGCAGAGACGCCCCGCCTACAACGGATTCGGGGGTGAGGGCCGTGAGTTGGAGACCTGTGAGCATGGCCCGCCCATCGGCCTGAACCGCCGCCTCCAATTCATCGTTCGTCTTGCCGGCGGCTTTGCCGTCGAGGAGGAGCTTGCCGTCCTTGATGGCCAGGCGGCTGTCGGGGCGGTTGAGCGACAGGTCGCCGGCGTGGAGGCCGGCCGTGGGTTCCACCAGCTTCGCGTCGTCGCCCTCCGGCTTGGCCTTGCGCGTGAAGGCGTAGTGGCCGCTGACGGCGTAGGGCTTGCCGTCCACGTTCGCGTAGAGGACGAATGGGACGGCGGGGGCGCCGGCGAGCGTGCCCTGGTTCACGAGGTCGCGGGAGCTGCGGTGGGGGTGCCAGGTCTTCACGATCATCTTGTCGGCTGGGTCCACGCGCCACTCGGCGGCGGTGGAGCCGAGGAGGAGCTTGTGGCCACCTGCCAGGCTGAGGGTGTTGCCGGGCGCGATGAAGAGGCCGGCGCAGTGGAGGTCGCCGCTCAGCGTCACCGTGCCCTCGGGCTTCTCGAGCTTCAGGGGCGGGAGGATGCCGCCGGGGCGAATGGCCTGGTCGCCCTTGCCGACGAGCGTGACCCAGCCCGTGGCGCCCCCCAGGTCGCGCGCGGAGCCTTCGCTGCGGAGCGTGCCCTGCACCCGCACGTCGCCGTGGGGCGTGAGGCAGGCGGGGCCGCTCTTGCCGCGGAACACCAGGTCGCCCTCGACCACGAGCGTCGCCTCCTTCGCCACGGCCAGCTCGCCACCAGCCAGTTCGACACTCCCCGCTACCGTGAGATTCTCGGCGAGCGTGACGGGATAGGGGTAGGGCGAGCGGTCGAGGCGGAGCGCCGCCGGCTTGAGGTCGCCCGGCTGGAGGACGAAGCCGTGGAAGACGCCCGCGATGCGAAGCGTCGGACTGCCTGTGATCGAGCCCTTGTTCACGAGGCCGCCGAGGCCGAGCGTGAGGGTCGGCTTCTCCTTCGAGGCATCCAGCTCGCCGCCCTTTTCGACGATGAGGCCGTAGGGCGTCTTCGGCGTGTGGAGCGTGTCGGGGCCGTCCACCGTGTCGCGGATGCCTGCCCCGACGGTGAGGCTGCGGCCGGCGAGGTCGAGGCGTCCGCCCTCGGCGATGCGCAGGCTGCCGCCCACCGCTACGTCCTCTTTCAGCTCTGGGTAGTGCTCAAGGTTCCCTGGGATCAGCACGTCGGTCGTGTCGGCCGCCGACGGGGCCTTCTTCGCCGACCAGTTGCCGGGGAGCGTCCAGTCCGTCGCGCCCCGGGTGTCGCCGCCCTGCCAGATGTTGCCCGCCGCCAGCCCGCAAACGGGGAGGAAGAGGAAGAGCGCCCGCGGAACACGCGGACCACGCGGAAGGAGAAGGGACAGGAGGCCGCCAGCCGCCAGCCACAAGCGCCGAGCTGGCTCAAGCCTGTCGGTTCCTCCCCTTCCGGTCTCCGCATGGGTCATCTTCTTCCCTTTCCGCGTGTTCCGCGTATTCCGCGGGCGGTCCTCTTCCTCACTTGGCGGCCTGGGCGCGGGCCTTGAGCATGGCGCGCTGGCGCTCGGCCTCGGCCTTCTTGCGCGCCGCCCGCACCTTGAGCATCTCCTCCTCGGGCACCAGCTTCGCCAGCGCCTCGATGGTCTCGCCCAGCTCGCGATGGGCCTTCAGCAGCACCGCGGGCTCCCAGGTCCAGCTCACGAAGTCGAGCTTCGTCACCTCGTCGGGCACCTTGAGGAGGGCCTCGGCCTTGCGGAGGAGAGGGTTCGCCGGTGGTTCCGCTACCCCCATTTCGGCGAGTTGAAGCGCCGTAACGTAGTCACGAAGCACGTAGTGGCTCTCCCAGTCCTCGATCCCGTCGCGGATGTTCTCGAAGCGGACCGAGCTGAACGGCCCGTCGGGGCCGGGGTAGAAGAGCATGCCGTCGCCGTTCGTGTCGCCCCAGCCGCGGGGGTAGAAGGGCTTGGCGGGCCAGCGCTTGCCGTCCTTGTCGGGGAAGTTGTGGCTCCAGATGTTGTAGCAGTAGTATTCGAAGCCCGTGACGCCGAACTTCCAGGTGAGCCAGAAGAGCACGCGGGAGGCGATGAGTGGCTCCTCCATCTGCACGTTGGGGCAGGGGAGCATGGGGCCGGCGGCGACGTACCAGAAGAACTTCTCCCCCCGCTCCTGCGTCTTGCGAATCATCGGCAGCATCTGGTCGGCGGGGAGGCTGTAGACCTGGTTGGCCCGCTGGTCAATCTGCGGGTCGAAGATGTCAATGATCCCCTCCAGTTCGGGCCTGGGGAAGCTGCCGCCGATCATTATCATCAGTTCGGGACAGGCCTTGCGGATGGCATCCGCCCGCTTCCGCATCTCGGGCCAGTCCTTCGTCTCGTCGCCGATGTAGACCAGCGCCTTGTCAATCAGCCCCAGCTTCCTCACCGCCTCGTAGCGTTTCTTCAGTTCCTCGACGCTTCGCTCGGAGACCTTGAAGTTGCCCGAGAGGTAGATCGTGCTCATTCCCCGCTCGATGCAGTAGGGGATGTCCTCCAGGTTCGGCGAGAGGACGTCGGCGTACTGCTCCACGGGGCTGAAGCGGTGGTCGAGCAGGAAGTCCATGTACTTCCGCTTCAGTTCGGGCGTCAGCTTGCCGTGGGCGCGGGCGATGTTGCCCCAGATCGTCTGCCCCATCGTCTCGAAGTTCCAGACCTCCGGAATCTTGTAGTCCCACACCTTCACGGCCAGCTTCAGTTCGCGCGGCGGAGCATTCTTGGGCTTCACCGTGATCGTGCCGACATAGTTGCCCGCCTTCGTGTCGGGCCGCGTGCGAATCGTGAACCAGTAGGGCGTGGACATGTGTTCAGGCAGGTCGGCCGGGGCGAGGGTCACAAGCGGGTCGGGCACGTCGAAGTTCTTGCCGTGGAAGTACCAGTCGTTGATCTTGCCGTTCTTATGGAGCCGGAAGACCTCCTGGCGGAAGCAGGCGACGTCCTCTTTCGGGATTTTCGCGCCGCTCTTGGCGTCGGCCAGGTCGCTCCACTCGAGCGTCACGCCCTCCAGCGTGCCGTGCATCGGGTAGACGAGCACCTGGAGGCCCTCGAACTCGTTCCGCGCCATCGCCATCTCGTGGGATTCGTTGAACGGCCCGAAGAAGCGATAGCGCGTGTCGCGGTCGCAGAACTTCTCCAGGCAGTGGGTCATCCCGACGAGGTAGGGCTTCTCGAGCGGCTCGAAATCGAGCACCAGGCGAGGCCGCTTCGAGGCATCGGCCGCTTTCTCCGACGGGATGTCAATCTCCGCCGTGTTCGGCATCCGCTTGTCGGGCAGAGCGAGGGGCAGGAGCACGACGCCGGCATTCGCCTTGGGATCGGCAAGCCACTTCCTGGCGAGCGCGGTGACATTGAAGTCAATCCACTTGCCGCCTTCGGGGACGCCCAGGAAGCGATACTTGTGGGGGAACCACTGGCCATTGAACTCCCAGAGTGAATAGGAGTCGAGCATGCCAGGTGGGCGGCCTCGCTGGGAGTCTGTGCGTACGCCGTCTTCTTGGGTCATAACCTCGATGCAGGCGACCTCACAGATCATACGAAGCCTATTGACCGAGGGCACGAAGACCTCGAGCTGCGCCCGTGCTAACTTCTTCCCCTTGAGCGCATCGGGCAGGGCGAACCTGAGTGTCAGCACATTATCCGGGCCGCGGAGGTAGAGCGCGGTCGGCGCGGGCTCGTCTGGCTTCTTCGTCTTTGCGCGCCACTCCGTCGTCGTCTGGCAGCCCTTGTAGCCGCCGACGCCTTCCTGCAGTGTCACCGTCTCGGCCCGCGCCATCGAGCGGGCCAGCGCCGCAACTATGAGCCAGGCAGCCCATCGCGACATCTCTTGCCCCTTTGCGCCCAACGGTGGAGTTTTCCGGCTCCCCCAATTGTGGCACGGGAAGGCTTTGAGATCAAGGAGGCAAGGCGAGGGACAAAAGGGACAAAAGGGACAGAAGGGACGCAAGAAACCGGAAGCCGAAACGTCCCTTTTGTCGCTTGTGTCGCTTCTGTCCCTTCGAGCCCCCCACCGCCCTCGACACGCGCCGGCTTACGTGGTATTATCAAGCGCCGAAAGGAGGTGCGCCCATGAACATTGTCGCCATCCTGGGCAGCCCCCACGGCCTGAAGGGCAATACGGGCAAGGTGCTCGACGCGCTGATCGCTGCCGCGAAGGGCCGTGGGGCCGATGTGACGCTTTTCCCCCTCGCCGAGCTGAAGGTCGAGCCGTGCCGCGCCTGCGACACGTGCCACAAGACGGGCAAGTGCCCCACCCGCGACGACTTCAACACGATCAAGGAAGCGATGCTCGCCGCCGACGGGGTGGTGCTCGCGAGCCCCAACTACATCTTCAGCGTGAGCGGCCAGATGAAGTGCCTCTTCGACCGCTGCTGCGGGCCGCTCCACCTCCAGGCGATGGAGGGCAAGTATGGCGCCGCCGTCGTCACCAGCGGCGGCAAGGAGAGCGCGGAGGTCGAGAGGTACATCCTTCGCTTCCTGGGCGCAATGGGCTGCTGGACGGTTGGCAGCATGGGCTGCGAGGCCTGGAAGCTCGCCGACCCCGCCGCCAGCGGCCCCGTCCTGGACGCCGCGGCGGCCCTGGGCACTCGCCTCGTCGAGGCCATCGAGGCGAAGGCCACCTACCCCGACCAGCTCGCCGAGCGCCGCGCCTTCTACGAGCGCATGAAGGCCCTCGTCACCATGCGCAAGGCCGAGTGGACCTACGAGTTCGACCGCTGGCAGGCCCTCGGCCGGCTGTAAAGGAGCCCCCGCATGGACCTGCGCCCCGACCTGCTCGACGCCCAGTCGCCCAAGGGGATCGAGGTGTTTCAGCTCACGGGCGAGGACTGTCCGTCGAGCCACGTGTACATGGAGGCGCAGATTTTCACGCCCGACTCGCGCCGCTTCGTCCTCCATCGGTCGGCCCACGCACACGGCAGCAGCCAACACGACGCCGACCACCGCTACCTCGTCTGCGACCCCGCCACCGGCGAGCTGACGCCCATCACCGAGGAAACGGGAGCCACCGCCCCATCCGTCTCGCCCGACGGGAAGACCCTCTTCTACTTCGTCAACGAGACGCAGGTCAACGGGGGCAAGCTGTCGCTGAAGCGGGCGGGCATGGACGGCTCGGACCGCCGCACGCTCCTCGTCCTCGATTCGCCCCTGCCCGACACGAAGTTCCGCCCAAGCGGCATCTACCCCCTCTCGACCATTTCGTCGGATGGCAAGCGGCTCGCGCTCTCGGCCTTCCTGGGCGACGGGCAGACAAAGGACGCGCCCTTCGGCCTCATGGTCTTCGACCTCGATAAGGCCACCGTCCGCCTCATCCTCCAGGGCCAGACCTGGTGCAACGTCCACCCCCAGTTCTGCCGCTCGACCGACCCCGCCGCGTCGCACGACATCCTGGTGCAGGAGAACCACGGCAACCAATGCAACGAGCGCGGCGGCATCGTGAAGCTAGTCGGCTCGGAGGGCTGCGACATCCACGCCGCCCGCGACGACGGCTCGGACTTCCGCAATCTGCCCTGGGGCCGCGACGGCAACGAGCATCCCCAAGGCCACCAGTGCTGGCGCGGCCGCTCGACGAGGGCCATCACCAGCACGGGCACCCGCAAGCCCCCCGAGAACCAGCTCATCGAAAGCCCTCCCGCGCCCTTCGCCGGCCACGTCGGCATCCGAACCCCAGGCGGCGTCCGCACCGACCTCACCCGCACCTTCCCCAAGCCCCGCTTCTGCCACTTCGGCACCGACATCGCCGGCCGCCGCCTCGTCTCCGACGCCTGGCACGAGAAGGGCTGGCACATCTACCTGGCCGACCTCCCCACGAAGGAGGGCGAGCCGCTGGCGAAGTGGTGGTATCTCCTCGACCCCCGCGCCACCCGCACCAAGGGCGCGCACCCCCACCCCTTCCTCTCCCCCGATGCCTCGCTCGCCTTCTTCAACTCCGACGAAACCGGTCTCCTCCAGGCTTACATGATTCGCGGGCTGGACACGCTTCGCTGAGGACGCCATGAACATCACCCGTCGCCGCTTTCTCTCATCGTCGGCCGCTGCCGCATGCGTCGGGGCCTGCGCAGGAGAATCGCCCATGCTCCCCGCCGTGGACACGCATCAACACCTCTGGGACCTCTCGAAGCTCACCCTGCCCTGGATCAAGCCGGGCAGCGACCTGAGCCGCAACTTCGTGATGAAGGACTACATCGAGGCCACAGCCGGCCTCAACGTGGCGAAGGCCGTCTACATGGAGGTGGACGTGCGGCCCGAGGACAAGCTGGCCGAGGCCGACTACGTGGTGGACCTCTGTAAGCGGAAGGACAACCCGACCTGTGCCGCTGTCATCGGCGCCCGCGTGGCCGAGCCGGGTTTCCGCGACTACGTCGCCCGCTTCAAGGGCAGCCCCTACGTCAAAGGCGTCCGCCAGATCACAGGCAAGCCAGGCCAATACGTCGATGACCCCTTCGTGAAGGGCGTCCGCCTCCTGGGCGAGCTGGGCCTGAGCTTCGACATCTGCACCAGCCCCGCCCGCCTCGCCGAGGCAGCCGAACTCGTCGAGCGCTGCCCCGACACCCGCTTCGTCGTGGACCACTGCGGCAACGTGCCGCCCAAGAGCCTTCTGCCCGGTGGAGACAGGGCCGTCGCCGACGCCTGGCGCCGTGACATGGGCCGCCTGGCCAAGGCCGGCGACCGCATCCTCTGCAAGCTCTCCGGCATCGTCGCCAGCCTCCCCCGCGGCAAGTGGACCCCCGCCGACTTGGCTCCGGCCATCAACGCCTGCATCGAGACCTTTGGCCCCGACCGCTGCGTCTGGGCCAGCGACTGGCCCGTCTGCACCCGCGGCGCCACCCTCGCCGAATGGCTCACCGCCTTCCGCGCCATCATCGCCCCCTGCTCCGAACCCGAGAGGAAAAAACTCCTCCACGACAACGCCCTGCGATTCTACGGCCTGAAGGACAAGTCCTAGCCCGCCTCGTTTGGGCCATTCAGATTTCGGGTTTCGTGCTTCGGATTTCGTGCTTCCCAGGTCCCCCCGGCTCCGCCGGAATCTCGAACTCCATCCGCTCCTCCGTCCCATCCAACCCGATGACCACCCGATACCCCTCCGGCCCCTCGGCCTCGCCCGCCTGCGGCTTTCGCAGCCCATATCGCCGCCGATACTCCGCCGCAGTCGTCCCCTCCTGCTCCAGGAGCGCCTTGTCGAGCCGATAGACGGTCCCGTAGCCCGTCAGCATCGCCACCAGGTGCACCGCGTGCTTCGTCTTCTCCAGCAACACCTTCGCCTCGTCGAGCGGATACACCCCGCTCGGCGGCCGCGACGCCGCCCGCTCGCGCCAGGCCTTGGGGCTTCTGTGCTCGTACTGCCGAAACACCCGCGCCATGCGCCGCGCCGTGCCGAACCCGCAGCCCTTCGCAATCCTCTCGTGTGACATCCCGGTCACATGGAGCAGCTCCTTCGCCCGCGCCAGTCTGGCGAGCCGCACCTCCTGCGCAATCGTCCGCCGCCGCACCCGCTTCGCCTCCCGCAACAGTTGCCGCGTGCTCATCCCCGCCGCCTTCGCGATCTCCGCCACCCGCAGCGGCCTATGGCAGAACTGCGCAATGCAGTCGAGCGCCCGGCTCAGCCCCTCGTCGCCCCGGAAATCAAGCTCCGTCGAGCGCCGAGCCACCAGCCGCGGCATGATATACGTGTTCCCCGACCCCGGCATCGAGCCATCGAGCATCCCCGCCAGCCGTTCCGCCGCCTCGTAGCCCACCCGTTCCCAGTTCAGGTCGAGACTCGACATTGGGACTGGCGGCATCTCGCACAGTGCCTCATCGTTCCCCGCCCCGAGCACCCCCACGTCCTCGGGCACACGCAGCCCCTTCCCCAGCGCCGCCTGAATCAGGTATCGCCCCAACGCATCGCGGACAGCGAAGATCCCCACCGGCTTCTCCAGTTCATCGAGCCACTTGTCAAAGCGGGTGAGGAACCTGTGGAGGTGCGCCGGGCTGGTGCGTCGGCGGTAGACCGGGGATATGAGGAGAACGCTCACCCCGGCCCCGCGTCGGCGCGAGGCCGCACAAAAGGTCCGCTCCATTGCCGCAGTAGAGCCGGTTTTCGTGAGACCCAGGAACGCGAAGCGGCGATAGCCTCGGGCCACCAGGTGTCGAATGGCGGAGACGCCCATCTGCCAGGGACTCTCGCACACGAGCGGTACGCCGTGGCCGGTAAGCTTGCACGTCGCCGCCATGAACGGTACGCCCGCTGCGCGCGTGGCCTTGTGATGGTCCATTGACGTTGGCCCGATGATCCCCGCGTACCGTCCGTCAAGATGCCGCGTGGCGATGGGGTCGAACACCACCTCCCAATCGCCGCGCGCCTTGGCGAAGCGCTGCACGCCCACCGCGATCTCGCGCACCTGCTTCCCCGCCCCGTCGAGGTCGAACATCAAGGCGATGCGATGGGGTTGGCTCATGGATCGTCCTGAGCTTAGCCTCCCGAAGGTATTGGAACCTTCGGGAGGCAAGAGAGGAATGGGCGCTTCCCCCTCCCGAAGGTTCCAATACCTTCGGGAGGGTACTTGGGCCTCACGCTAGTCCCACACATAGCGCCCGAGCTGGTCCCTCGCGCGCAGCTCTGCCACCTCATCCTCAACGAACCGCTGGTAGTCGGCACCGCTGCGGAAGAACAAGCGCATGAACGCCTCATCCTTCAGCGTGCCATTCCGGCTGCCGACCCATTCGAGGTAGTTCGAGTAGGGCCATTGCTCGGGCCTTGCGACAATCCCCGCCTTCACGGGATTCAGGTGGATGTAGCGGCACAGGGCCACCACGTACTCCTCGCGGCCCACATGCACGTGGCGGAAGCGCCCCTCGAACAGCGTGCCGGTCCGGGACTCCTGGAGGTTCACCGCCTGGACGTAGGAGTTGAAGACGACCTGAAGGAAACGCGAGAGCGGCAAGTCGCCCTCCTGGCGTAGGAGGAAGTGATAGTGGTTCGGCATGAGGCAGTAGGCAATCACGGCGGCGCCGTGGCGGAGTCGATGCTGCTGCACGAGGCGGAGACAGTGCTCGTAGTTGGCGGGGGTGAAGAACATCGGCTCGCGGCCGGCCCCGCGGTTGTAAATGTGATAGTACTCGCCCTGAGCGAAGGCGTCGCGTCTGGGCATGCTGCGTCCCCGTCTTCTTGCGCCCCGCCGACCTAACCTCCCGAAGGCATTGGAACCTTCGGGAGGGGAGTGCGGCTGGCCCCTCTTTCCTCCCGAAGGCTCCAATAGTGGTCTCAAGCGGCTGCTTGAGCGTACCACATCCGCACGGTGCGCGCAATTGGGGCCTTCGGGAGGGCGCCGCGCGCTCTCCGTCTTTCCTCCCGAGGGTTCCAATACCTTCGGGAGGATACGCTCTGCCCCCCGTGCCGACACAACCCCTACGCCCCTACGCCCTACTCCTCGGGGGCGAAGATGACCTCGACCTGCCCGTGCCTCCTCGCGAAGCGCTGCACGCCCAGTGCAATCTCCCGCACCTGCTTCCCCGCCCCGTCGAGGTCGAACATCAAGGCGATGCGATGGGGTGTACTCACGGGATTCCCCTCACTACGCTCTCGTCGCGAAGCTCCTGCTTCGCGACGCGTCTTCATCCCCATTCTGGTTGCGAAGCTCCTGCTTCGCAACCGCGCTCCCGAAGCTCCCGCTTCGATCGTCTTGCGGCGGGAGCCGCACGGACCGCGTTGCGAAGCGGGAGCTTCGTAACGAGAGGGACTCAGCACGACCCCTTCTCCCTAAGCTGCTCAACCTGCCAGTTGGTGAGCTTCCCGCGGATGAACTCAAGGTCGAAGCCAAGCTCGCGCAGGAAGCACACCTCGAGGAGCTTCTCCATCTTCATCTTCAGCCACAGCAATCCACCGCCCCTTGCGGCCCGGTTCTTCAGGCCCGGGCTGTAGTGCGTGAAGTAGTTACGTGTGTCGGTGACCTTCTTCGCGAACATGGCCGTGTCACGAATGAATCGGTCGGGTACGGGTGATACGCTTCGCAGTGTGTCCATCAGCCTGTCGTATAGCCTAGGCTCATGACTGTGTGCCAGCTTCTCCTAGCCCATGCACCAGCGTGAGGAAACGCTGGTCAAGGTACGCATCTGGCCGGTATCTCACCGCGGATAGACAGTTGAGTGTTTGCATGAACCTTCTGCATGTCGCCAACCACCTCGCAAGGAAACCAGCCGGGTCTGCAGCCAGGTCGTGCCAGGTGAAGAGCATCTCGTGCGGAATCACCCTCTTCAGAGGCTCGCCAGGCCTGTCCTGGGACATCAGTACCTGGATGTCCTCGTGGTGGGTAACCCCCGGGTCCGTGGGGGTTCTGAAGGTTGCTATATCTGAGCGACCAACTACCACAAGATCGTAGACGGGTTGCTTCACGGCGAGGGCCAGCAGCATCTTGATGTTGGACGCCAACTCCCACAGCTTGCCGAAAGCGGCCTCCCTGTCCAGGGATTCCAGGCAGAGCCAGGCCTCTTGAGAGACACTTGCGTCCTTCTGTACAATGGTCTGGGTGGGACCATGGGAAGTGAACCGAAACGAGCACCGGAGATCTTCTACGTCTCCTATAGGGACGGCGGGCGGATGCGAGTACTCGACTGTCACCTTCCTCGCGTCGAAGTCATGCTGGATTCTGAAGCCAGATATTCCGAGCCATTCATCAAGGAAGGCAGGACGTACGAGTACCTCTTTGAACCTGATGTTGTCCTCTGTCTCGAAGTGGGCGCCGATGAATCCCAGGCTCGCGTGGATGGTCTGCTGGTCTCCCGTTGCCCGTGAGACAATCGTGCGCCCCGTCTCGAGGCAACCACACAAGGTGATCTCTTCGCCGGTCACTGCCCTTCCCAGGATCACCTCGTACCGGTCACCGGCAAAAAGGTCCGGTCGCGTGGAAAGCGAATCATCTAGGCTGAGCGTGAGATCGCTATCATGCCCCACCTCAAGGGTCCCGTGGACACTGTGAGAAGGGTGCTGGGGAAGGAACCAAGTGCCCCGATAGTCCTTGGATTCCACCATGAGGCCGCCTCCTTCGGGGGAACGCTGCTCTCCACGGCATGCTATCATCCTGACCAGGGCACACTTTGTCAAGCACGAGCGTCACGGCCCCTCATGACGCTTGGCGGCGCTCTCCGACAGGCTGACGCATGTTCCGCGGCGCCTTGGCCCGTCGCTTTCCTATTGGCGTCATCAGTGCTGCTATCCGGCAGAATCCTCTTGGCACGCGGAGATTCCTGAACGTTGAGCGTCCAACGTCGAACGTCGAAGCAAAGACCTGTCTTCGTTGAACGTTCGATGTTCGACGTTCGGCGTTCGACGTTTGGTTGGTTGTGGCCGAGGGCCGCGCCGGGCAATCAGGGGTTCCTCTCGCTTCGGTGCCTTCTCCGTGCTCTCCGTGTCTCAGTGGTGGGACGCTCTCCGGGGGTTGACGCCGAACGGCCGGCGGCCTATGATGAGGGCCGAAAGGAGTGCGTTGATGACCACGGCGGAACCCTCCAGCGCCCAGTTGCCCCGAAGGCCGTACGGCAAGACGGGCGACCAGCTCTCGATCATCGGCTTCGGCGGTATCGTGGTGAGCAAGGTCGAGCCGGCCCACGCTGCACGCGTCGTCGCAGAAGCCGTCGAGCGCGGCGTCAACTACTTCGACGTGGCGCCGACCTACGGGGACGCCGAGGAGAAGCTCGGCCCAGCCCTCGAGCCCTATCGCAAGGACTGCTTCCTGGCCTGCAAGACGGCTCAGCGCCTCCGCGGCCCCGCCGCCGAGGAGTTCCGCGGCTCCCTCGAACGCCTCCGCACCGGCCACTTCGACCTCTATCAGCTCCATTGCCTGGCCGACGTGGCGAAGGACGTTGACGTGGCCTTTGGCAAGGGCGGGGCGATGGAGGTGCTCATGGAGGAGCAGCGGGCCGGCCGCATTCGCCACCTCGGCATCACCGCCCACACCGAGGCCGCGGCCCTGGCCGCGATGGAGCGCCACGGCTTCGCCTCCGTCCTCTTCCCCATCAACTTCTGCACGTTTCTGCGGCACGGCCTGGGCGCCCGCGTGATCGCCGAGGCGCAGAAGCGCGGCATGGCCATCCTCGCCCTCAAGGGCCTCGCCCGCCAGAAGTGGCCGAGCGACGACCCGCGGCGGAAGAGCTTCGCCAAGTGCTGGTATCAGCCCGCCACCGACCGCGCCGAGGCCGAACTCGCCCTCCGCTTCACTCTCGGCCAGCCCATCACCGCCGCTGTCACGCCGGGCGAGGAGGCCATGCTCCGCCTCGCCCTCGATGTGGGCGGGGCCTCCGCGCCCCGCGACCTCGCTCCCCTGACCGACGCCGAGCTTCAACAGCTCCGCAGTCTTGCCGACACCCTCGACCCCATCTTCCCGTGACGCGGGCAGGCCAGCGCGACGCTGGGTCACGACCCAAGGGGATGAATGGATGGGTGGATGAATGGATGATTGCCTGACACCCATCCACGCATCCATTCATCCACTCCTCCCCTGCGCACGCGCGCGCAAGCCTCGCGCAGGGGGCCATCTCATCTTGGCCGCCCTGCTCGCCGCTGCCCCGGGCCTCATGGCAGCGGAATGGCCGCATCTCCGCGGCCCGACGTTCAATGCGGTTTCGGGTGAAACGGGCCTCGTCGAGAGCTGGCCCGAGGCGGGGCCGCCGGTTCTGTGGCGCATTCGGCTCGGACAGGGCTATTCGGCCATCATCGCCGTCGGCGACCGCCTCTACACCCAGGCCCAGGAGCCGGCCGGCGAATTCGTCGCCTGCCTCGATGGCGCCACGGGCCGCATCCTCTGGAAGAGGACCTACGACTGGCCCTGGGAGCCCGAGGGTGACTGGCCCGGCCCCCGGGCCACGCCCACGTGGCACGACGGGCGGCTCTACTTCGCGGGCGCCCACGGCCTGGTCGGCTGCCTCGACGCCGCTTCGGGCCGCCTGCTCTGGTCGCTGAACATCACGAAGAAGTTCGACGGCAAGGGGACGGAGTACGGCTACGCCTGCTCGCCGCTGGTCGAGGGAGGGAAGGTGTTCCTCCCCGTCGGCGGCGAGGGGGCGTCGGTCGTCGCGCTCGATGCCCGCGACGGCTCGGTCGCCTGGCGGGTGCCCGGAGCTGGCGACGGGCGCGGGAGCGAGGAGGCCAGCTACTCGCCCTGCTATCCCATCGCCGTCGGCGGCAAACGCCAGATCGTGTCGTTCCTCCGAAACGTCGTCGTCGCCCACGACCCCGCGACGGGCCGCGAGCTGTGGGTCCACCGCTGGTCGAGCGGCTACGACGAGCACGCCTCGTGGCCAGTCTACCAAGAGCCGTTCCTGCTCACGTGTGCGGCGTTCCGCGGCGGGGCGCGCGTGCTCCGCCTCAAGCCTGACGCTGCGCCCGAGCTGGCGTGGGAGAGCCGCGAGCTTTCCCACGACATCTTCTCCAGCCTCATCCTCGACGGGCACATCTACGGCTTCGACTTGCACGACCTCCAGCCACGCGAGACGCGCCCCGGCCGAGGCCGCCTCAAGTGCATCGAGCTGGCCTCGGGGAAGGTCCGCTGGGAGACCGACCGCACGGGACACGTCAACATCCTCGCTGCCGACGGCAAGCTACTCCTCTTCAGCGACATGGGCGAGCTGCTCCTCGCCCGCGCCACGCCCGCCCGCTACGAGGAGCTGGCCCACACCCGGGTCTTCAGCGGCCAGGTGTGCTGGACCGCCCCCACGCTCCGCGATGGCCGCCTCTACGTCCGCAACCAATCACAGGCGGCGTGTGTCTATCTCGGCGACCCCGCCCGGTTGCCCGCCGACGCGCTCGAGCGCGCGTCGCCGGCCACAGTGATGCCTGACGTCGGGGCGGAGCGCTGCGCGGTGTGGGCAACGTGGGTCTATGCGCCGACGCTGCGCGACGTGCTCCGCTGGTATTTCTTCTGCCTCGGGACCGCGTTCGGCATCTCGGCGCTGCTTGCCTTGGCCGTGTGGCTTGGCCTGCGCCGTGCGTTGCCAAGGAATGTCGCGTGGGCGACGCGCGGCGCGTTCGGCCTGGCAGCAACCGCCGCCGGCGTCGCCGCCCCGCCGCTCCTCGGCATGGAGAGCTCGATGTTTGCGTGGCCGGCCGCGTTGTTCATGGCCTTCCAGGCAGCGGTGCTCGCCGGCGTGTGGGCGCGGAGATACAGCGCGTGGGCGCGATGGGCCGCGCGGGCCGCCCTGAGCGCCTTCGGCGGCGTGTGCTGGGGCTATGCGTGGCAGTGCCGCAGCCTCTACATCCCGATAGGCTACGGCTTCCTCACCGGCCTCCTGCCCGCGCTACCCGTCGCCTGGCTCGCCGCACGGCACATCACCACGCGGAGCCGCCTGCTCGGCGACCTCGTGTGCACGCTCGCCGCCTTTTCAATCTACTTCTGGTCATCGGGCCTCTTCACCGTCTGGAAAACCCGCCCGTAGCCAACCACCGATCGCCTGCGCCCCTGTCTCGGGCGATATTCAATCATTCTGTAGAATGTGAGAACCTCCCTGGTCCGCACCGCCCTCGCTGCCCTTCCGCGCAGCACGCCCCAACGGCTCTGGAACGGGCCTCTCCGCGCCACGCAGGCCCCGTGGCCGCGCGACGCCACGAGTCCCAGCCAGACGCCCCCATGCTGGCGCCGCTGCGTGGGAGCAGTGGCTCAAAGGCGACCGAGCAGTGTGAGGGCCGTGGCGTCCACGATTGCCACAGGGACGGTGCGCCCGGCCAGCGCCGCGTCGCCGGGGAAGGCGACGATGTGGTTGGCGCGGCTGCGGCCGGTGAGGTTGGCGGGGTCGCGCGGGCTGGCGCCCTCGACTAGGACGTCGAGGACGCGGCCGACCATCGCGGCGTTGCGCTGCCGCATGATGGCCTCCTGAATGGCAAGCAGGCGATGGTTGCGCTCCCGCTTCACCGCCCACGGCACGTCGTCAGGGGACTCCGCCGCCTTCGTGCCGGGCCGCGGCGAATACTTGAAGACGAAGCAGTTCTGGTACTCGACCCGCTGCACGAGGTCCGCCGTCTCCTCGAACTCGGCGTCGGTCTCGCCAGGGAAGCCGACGATGAAGTCGCCGGCGACCTCGACGCCGGGCACGGTCTCGCGGAGGCGGGCGACCCGCTCGAGGTAGTGCTCGCGGGTGTAGCGGCGGTTCATGTCGCGCAGCACGCGGTTCGAGCCGCTCTGGGCGGGGAGATGCAGGTAGGGGCAGACACGGGGCAGGTCGGCCATCGCCTGGAACAGCTCGTCCGTGGCGTCCTTCGGGTGCGAGGTGACGAAGCGGAGGCGCTGGAGGCCCGCGACGGCGTCGAGCCGCCGCAGGAGGAGGGGAAATGACTCCAGGAGTCTTTTGCCGTCCACGGCCCTTTCGGGTGCTTCGCACAAAAGACTCCTGGAGTCATTTCCCCTCCCGCCGAGCGTGTGGCCGTACGAGTTGACGTTTTGCCCGAGGAGCGTGACCTCGACGACGCCATCGGCGACGAGGGCCTCGACCTCGGCGGCAACCTCGGCGAGGGGCCGGCTCTCCTCGCGGCCGCGGACATAGGGCACTACGCAGTAGGCGCAGTAGTTGTCGCAGCCGCGCATGATCGCCACGAAGGCCTGAAAGCGGTTGGGGCGATGGCTCACGACCCGCGGCACACGGCCCACGTGGCCCTCGCCCACGGCGAGCATCGGCTGGTGCCGCTGGCGGACCTCCTCGACCAGCTCCGGCAAACGGTCCAGCTCCATCGGGCCGCAGACGAGGTCCACGTGCGGCATGCGCTGGCGGATGCGCTCGCGCTCCTTCTGGGCCATGCAGCCGATGAGGCCGATGACGAGGCCGGGGCGCCGGGCCTTGCGAGGCCGCAGCGTGCCGAGGAGGGACCAGACCTTGTCCTCGGCGTGCTGGCGGACGCTGCACGTGTTGATGAGAATCACGTCGGCGTCGCGTGGGCTGTCGGTGGCGACGTAGCCCGCCTCGAGCAAATGGCCGGCCACCACCTCGCTGTCCAGCTTGTTCATCTGGCAGCCGAAGGTGACTACGAGGAGCTTAGGCGGATGAGCCATTGGACGAGGTACACGATGCCTAGGCCGGCGCCGGCGATGGCGGCGACGAAGGCAAGGCAGCAGAGGAGGAACAACGCCCTGTGGTAGGTGGCCTTCCCGCGCATCTTGAAGCGGCATCCCGGGCACACGCGCGCGAAGGTGACGGGTGGCCACCCGCGGCGCGGAAATGCCAGAAGCCACGTGTCCCCACGCACGCGGTCCTGCCCGCACAGGTCGCAGATCACGACGTCCCCCTTCGTTCCCTATCGGGCGGCAGCAACAGCAACGGGAGCGCGGACGCCACCATAATAACACCACTGGCAATCATGGGCAAACTCACCGCCTGCCCTTCGGCCGTGGCCGCGATGCCCAGGAGCGGCAGGCCCTTCATCTCGGCCAGGTGCCCCG
>Ga0194112_10004622_pt1 | contig 18773 bp, 13 predicted proteins | sample TA2MahC400mmetaG_FD_146191 | JGI IMG/M metagenome (GOLD analysis project Ga0194112, IMG submission 146191) | Freshwater microbial communities from Lake Tanganyika, Tanzania - TA2015016 Mahale Deep Cast 400m | ecosystem: Environmental > Aquatic > Freshwater > Lake | place: Tanzania: Lake... | reverse complement strand
AAGCGGGGCGATTCAATGGGCGTGAAACGCCCCCTTCGGGGGCTTGGATGGGGGGGACGCGCGATCCCAGGGCTCCCTTCGGTCGCCCTGGGCTACGGCTGGGTCGCCCGCGTCGGCGGGCTACAAGCCCCCGAGATGTGGGCAAAGAGCAGGGCTTCGCCCTGGGCTGATATAGTACGCCCCCGTGGGGGCTGCCGAGCTGCTCACCGGAATTGGGGCCATACTCTATGACTTCCTGTCTTGGTGACCGCCAAGACCGGGAGTCGCGCCCAGGCTGCGAAGCGTCGTTGACTCGGCGGGGCCGCGGTGGTAGATTGAACGGGACAGCGCAGCAGTGGAGCGAGACAGTGGCGGCCGGGAGAGGAGACCAAGCGATGTCACGCATGCATTGCCTGAGCCGGCGCGAGCTCATCAGGGGCCTCGTGGCGGGGTCCGCGGCCGCGCCATACGCTATCACGTCGTCAGCTCTGGGGGGCGAGGGCAAGGCGCCCGCGAGCGAACGGGTGGCCCTCGGCCACATCGGCCTCGGGGCAAGGGGGCAGCACATCGTCCCCTGGTTCGGCCCGGAGGCACAGTCGGCCGCCTTTTGCGACCCGTTCCGCTCGCGGCGCGAGGCCGTGGCCAAGCGGTACGGCGGCACACCCTACGCGGACCTCCGCGAGATGCTGGCCCGCGACGACCTCGACGCCGCCGTGGTGGAGACCACCGACCACTGGCACGTGCCCGCCACGGTCCTCGCCGCCAACGCGGGCAAGGACGTCTATTGCGAGAAGCCGTTCGGCCTCTGCCTCGGCTGGTCGCTCGCCGCGCGCGACGCGATCAAGCGGACGGGTCGCGTCTTCCAATACGGCACCCAGGCGCTCTCCTACGGCAACGTGCGGCTGTGCGCCGAGCTCGTCCGCAGCGGGCGCATCGGCGAGGTCCGCGAGATACTCGTCTCCACAGGCGGCGGCCAGAGCGGCGGCCTGAGCAAGCCGCTCCCCGTCCCCGACGACCTCGACTACGACCTCTGGCTCGGCGCCGCCCCCTGGCGGCCCTACTGCGGCCAGCCGCTCACCCAGGACGGCTGGATCTACTTCTACGACTACAGCGTCGGCTGGGTCGGCGGCATGGGCTCGCACCCCCTGGCCGCCGCCGAGCTGGGCTTCGACTCCCACCTCGCCGGCCCGTTCCAGATCGAAGCGAAAGGCGTCATCCCCAGGGACGGCTTCCGCGACACCCTCGTGGCCTGGGACGCCTGCATCGAGTTCGCCAACGGCGTCCGCATGCTCTTCAGGAACGGCCCAACCCTCACGCGCTTCATCGGCACGGAGGGCTGGCTCGAGCCGCCGAACGTGGACTACGTGGTGAGCGGCGGCCAGGGCGGCGGCATCGGGGCCAGCCGGGCGTCGCTCCTCGCCACGCGTTCCTCCGTGGGCGAGGGACGCCTGGGCCGCGCCCGCGGCAACCACGGCGAGGAGTTCATCCAGGCCGTCAAGACCCGCACCCCCGCGACCGTGGGCATAGACATCGCCCTGCGCAGCGACGCCATCCTCCACCTCACCGACATCGCCGTCCGCACCGGCCGCAAGCTGACCTGGGACCCCGTCAAGGAGCAGCTCATCGGCGACCCTTCGGCCGCGCTCGGGGCAGGCCCCGAGGCCGCGCGCCTCCTCCACCGGCCCCTGCGCGAGCCGTGGCGGCTATGAGGTGCGGAGGTCGGACGGACAACCGCTGGGGGGATCCTATGGAGTTCGGGTGTTCCGGAACATGCGCGCAACCCGCGCACGAGGCACGACCAAGGGTCCTGATGCCCATTGCAACCGAAAGGAGCCGACCATGCCGGAGCCGGAGGCGAAGCCCGTGGGGGCGTTGAGCTCGAAGAAGGAGCTTCTCGCGGCGTACAAGGAGCTCCAGAAGCAGATTCAGGAGCGCCGCGAGGGCGAGTTGAAGCCCGAACAGAGAATCCGCGAGAAGCAGGAGAAGGAGGCGGTGGAGACCGCCGAGGCCATCGCCACCGAGGGCATCGGCAACCAGGTGGCCAACCTCAAGTCCGAGATCAGCAAGGTCCTCGCCGAGCTTTCGGACAAGATGGACGAGGCGACGACGAAGTACCAGCAGGTCAAGCGCGCCGTGGAGGTGAAGGAGGCCGAGCTGGAGGAAATCTACGAGATTCAGAAGGCGGCCTCCACCCTCGCCGCACTCCTCGAGGCCCAGCGGCAGAAGCGCGAGCAGTTCGAGGCCGACATGGCCCAGCGGAAGGCGGCGCTCGAAGCCGAGATCGAAGGGACCCGCGCCGAATGGAAGGACGAGAAGGATGCCCACGACGCGGAGGCCAAGGAGCGCGACGCCGCGGAGAAGAAGGCCCGCGAGCGCGAGGCCGAGGAGTTCAAGTACCGCTCCGCACGCGAGAAGCAGCTCGCCAAGGAGGAGTTCGAGTTCGAGAAGGCCAGGCTCCAGCGCGACCTCCAACTGAAGCGTGAGGAGCTCGAGCGGGGCCTCGCCGAGCGCGAGAAGGCCCTCAAGGAGCGCGAGGCCGAGCTGGCCGCGCTTCAGCAGAAGGCGGCCGCCTTCCCCAAGGAGCTCGACGCCGCGGTCGCCAAGGCCGTGAAGGAAGCCACGGAGCGGCTCAACCGCGAGGCCGCGGCGCGCGAGGAGCTCCTGAGGAAGGATGCCGAGGCCGAGGCGAAGGTCCTCAACTCCCGCATCGAGGCCCTCCAGGAAGCGGTGAAGGCCCAAGCGGCGCAGATCGTGAAGCTATCCGCCCAGATCGAGAAGTCGTACGGGCAGGTGCAGGACATCGCGGTGAAGGCCATCGAGGGCTCGGCGAACGCCAAGACCATTGCGGCACTCCAGGCCCAGGCCGCCGAGACAGGCCGCCGGGCCGCGCAGGAACAGAAGTAGGAATGGAGAACGAGGACGACGGACGAGGACGAGGACGATTGCAGAACCCCCTGAGGAGAAGACTGGGATGGCGAGGAAAGTCATTCGGGTCGGGATCATCGGCCAGGGGCGGAGCGGGTTCGACATCCACGCCCGCCACCTGCGCACCGACAGGCGCTACAAGATCGCCGCGGTCTCCGACCTCATCGCGGACCGGCGGGCGCAGGCCGAGGCCGAGCTGGGCGCCCACGCCCATACCGACTACCACGATCTGCTCGAACGCTCCGACCTCGACCTCGTGATCAACACGACCTTCTCAGACCTCCACGTGCCGATCACCCTCGAGGCCCTGCGGGCGGGCCACAACGTGCTGTGCGAGAAGCCGCTGGCCCGCCGCGTGGCCGAAGTGGACGAGTTGGTCGCCGCAGCGAAGAAGGCGGGAAGGCTCCTCGCCATCTTCCAGCAGTCGCGCTTCGCCCCATACTTCCAGCAGGTCCGAAAGGTCATCGCCTCGGGCGTCCTCGGCCGCATCGTGATGATCAAGGTCGCCTCCAACGGCTTCGGGCGTCGGTGGGACTGGCAGACCCTCCAGGAGCGCAACGGCGGCAACCTGCTGAACACGGGGCCACACCCCCTCGACCAGGCCCTCCAGCTCTTCGGCCCCGGCATGCCAAAGATCACCTGCCTGATGGACCGCGCCAACACGTTCGGGGACGCCGAGGACCACGTGAAGCTGCTCATGAGCGGCGAGGGGCGGCCGACGATTGACCTTGAGATCTCCTCCTGCTGCGCCTATCCGCTCTACGCCTACCAGGTCTACGGCACACGCGGCGGGCTGACCGGGACCACGACCGAGATGAAATGGAAATGGTTCAACCCCGCGAAGGCGCCGAAGCGGGCCCTCATCCGCGAGCCGCTCCCAAACCGCCAGTATTGTAGCGAGCAACTCCCCTGGGTGGAGAAGGCCTGGACCGTCCCCCCGAAGCTGGCGAACATGTTCGGCTACATGTCCGCGCAGTTCTACCGCCACCTCTACAAGACGCTCACCGAGGGCGCCCCCCTCGTCATCACCCCCGAGCAGGTCCGCCAGCAGATCGCCGCCATCGAGGAGTGCCACCGCCAGAACCCGCTGTCGCGGTTGGCGTGAGGCGCGAGCCCCGGGCGTCAGGCGAGCCCCGCCGACGTCAGGAACGCAGCGAGCGTGTCATAGGCGAAGCGGGGCTGAGTGCCTGGCGGCGCCTTCCCGCGCCGCCCGTGTGCCACCCAGTGACGGTACTTCCTTATCTGGCCGACCTGTGCGATGAGAGTATCCCCAACCGCGTGGGCGAACAGCTCGACAAACCTGTCCATCCTCTGCTCCTCATCGCAGTACCGCCCAAAGTGTTCGGCGAGAGCCTGGCCGAACTCCACGTCGGGGGCGCCGGCGCTGCGGAGTAGTTGTCCCTGCTGCGTCAGGTGCTCCCGCACCCGCGCCTCGAACGCGGCATAGAGGCCCAGGACAACCAAGGCGTTGAGTTCCCTTCGCGCCGACTCCAACAGACCCTCGCAGCGTTCCACCGTCTCTCTATGGAACCTTGTGTTGCGGAATGGCCGCTCTTCATCAATGTCCGGAACCGTCGCGCAACGCTCTACGACCTTGAAGGCGTGCAGGGCCGTCTGATAGGCATCCCACACAGGCTCGAGTGGACTGGTCATTCGGTGAGCGCTTTCAAGAGCTTGTGCAAGAACGTCTTGCGGTTCAGATGGACGAGGCAGCCATGCCAGTCGTCCACCCAGGCCCATCCCCTCGGAACGCCAGGATACATCGGGCGGCCCTGAAGCACCTCGGCGTGTCCCTCAGCGGTCTCCTTGTAACCTATAGCCGGCCCGTCTTTGTCCACCCAAACCAGAGTCTCACACCAGACACGGCCGGAAACGTCCACATGGCCTCTTGCCCCGATGAAATAGGCGCCCTTTGGCACGAAGGTCAGTCCCTTCCCGCCATTCAGCTTCACCTTCAGGACCTTCGCCGTGTACCGCCCCCCGTACTCCTCATTGAGCCTGGTCCTGCCTTCCGAGAACTCCACGCCGGGTTGGTCGGCCATCCATTCGCGGACGTTGGCATAGAGCTCCTCAAGGTGTTCGAGGTACTCGGCCACAAACTCGTTGGTTGTCGCGGTAGACGCCATGTTAGAAGCTCCTGCTACGGCCCCACGTCTCTTTTCGCGGCTTTGGTGCGCGGCACATTTCGTGCTCATCTGCTAGAATGCATTATAGGCTGAAGCGGCTCACCCTGCAAGCAGGAGAAACACGATAGCCAGGGCGTTCCTCTTCGACCTCGACGGCACGCTGGTGGACACTGAGCGGCTGTGGGTGTCCGCGGCGGAGGAGGTGCTGCGCGAGGCCGGGCACCCAGTCAGCCACGAGGCGGCCGTGGCGCTCATCTACGGGCGGGCCTGGGGCGACATCCGCGCGGAGATGCTGAGGGACTGCCCCGACGCCTTCCCGACCGCGGCCGAGCTGGAAAGGCGCATGGCCGCAGCCTTCGAGCGCGCGAAGGGGGCCACCGACATCCGCATCCCATCCTCCATTGCCCTCCTCAAGCGCCTCGCGGCCACGCACCCCGTCGCAGTCGTCTCCGGCTCCTCGCGCCGCACGGTGGACGAGATGCTGCGGCTGGCAGGGGTGGAGGGCGAGGTGTGCCTCATCGTAGCAACGGAAGACGTGCGGCGCGGCAAGCCCGACCCCGCGCCCTACCTCCTGGCTGCGGAACGGTTGGGCGTGCCGCCTGAGGAGTGCCTGGCCTTCGAGGATTCCGCGGCGGGCGTTCGCTCCGCCAAGGCCGCCGGCATGCGCGTCGTCGCCCTCCAGCGCCCCGGCTCGCCGCCGCAGGACCTGTCCGACGCGGACGAAGTGCTCGATGACCTTGGGGAGTTCAGGAGAGCGAAGGAGCATGGTCGGGGTGAGTGGACTTGAACCACCGACCTCAGCGTCCCGAACGCTGCGCTCTAAACCAAGCTGAGCTACACCCCGGAACCTTTGAACCCTTTCTATTATAGCCCTCCCCGCCGGATTTGCAAATGGATTCCGTTGCCCGCTGAATACAGTTGAATGGCACTTCGCCGTTGTGCTATACTGCAAGAGGAGCCCCGGCCAGAGTTTCTGAATCCCCACGAGGACTCGTTTGTGCTCCGCTTCACCGTCATGTCAATCAGTGTCTTAGCCGTAGCGCTCGGCTCCGCCGCTGCGCTCGCGGCCGAGGCCAGGCTCAGAGGCGAGGATAGCTCGCTTTACCTGGAGAGCGACCGCGACGCGGAGAAGCTGCTCGACGCTGCACGAGCCGCGGCACGGGCCGGCCACTGGCGCCAGGCGGTGGAGGCCTACCAGCGGGTGGCGGACTTCGCGGGCAAGGCCGGAGCTCAGCCCCTTGTCGCGTGGCCGCCGGCGGCGGGCCAGGCTGAGCCGACGTTGTTTGTGCCGATCCAGGAGGCCGCGGCACGCGAGCTTGCCGGGCTGCCGAAGCCCGCCCTGGAGCTCTACCGCGAGGGCCACGATGCGGCGGCCAGGGCGGCCTTCGAGCGCGCGCTGGCCGCGAAGGACGCCAGTCTCCTGGCCGCCGTGGCGCAGCGCTACCTGGCAAGCTCCTGGGGCGACGATGCTCTGGCCGCCCTCGGCTTGCTCGCGCTGGAACGCGGCGACTTCGTGGGTGCGTTGGCGGCCTGGGGGCGGCTCCTGGAAAGGACGCGGGGCACAGAGGCCCCGCCTACAATCCTGGCCCGCGTGTGGGTGTGCTACGGTGCGCTGGGGCAGGAGCGTGCGGCGGAGGCCGTGGCCGCGCGGCTGCGCGCCGAGCACGCCGCCGCGACGCTCCGCGTGGGGGGCCAGGACGTCTCGGTCGAGAAGTTCCTTGCACGGAAGCCTCCCGCGGGTTCGCAAGCCGCGGGAGCTCCCGCGTTCGGCGAGCTTGGCGGCCTGGCCTGGCGCTTTCCGCTCCCCTATGCCGCGCCTCGTGTGGGCAGGGCCTCTGTGCCTGTGGGCGGGGCCTCTGTGCCTGTGGGCGGGGCCTCTGTGCCTGTGGGCGGGGCCTCTGTGCCCCGCGTCTTCGGGCAGAGCCCGCCGTATCCCGTCGCGCTCCCCCTCCACGCCACGGTGTGGGGCGACAGGGTGTTCCTGGCCGACCACGGGGCGGTGTACGCCCTGAGCCTCGAGAGCGGGCAGCCGGTGTGGCTTTTCCCCGACGCCCCCGAGGCCGGCCCCCTGCCCGCGCTCGACGAGACGATTCACGCCGTGGCCTGCTCCGATGGGCGGGCGTTCGCACGCCTGGGCCAGTGCCTGTTCGCGTTCGATGCGGCCACAGGCCGCCTCCTCTGGCGCCGCGCGTTTGCCGAGGAGAAGCCGCCCGCCCCCGCCGAAGAGCCTGAGCCAAAGGGCGAGGGCAAGGAGAAGGCGCCGCCGCGGAAGAAGGGGCGCGACAAGGCGGGCAAGGCACTCGGCTCGAAGGTCACGCTCCTCCTCACCCCGCCCGTGGCGGCTGGCCAGCGGCTCTTCGTGGGCTACACCCATCTTGGCGAGGAGGCGAGGACGAGTCTCGTCGCCCTCGATGCGGCGAGCGGACAGGAGGTCTGGCGCACGTTTGTCTGCTCGCGCACCATCCCGGCGTTCCTCGGGCTCGGCGCGTCCGCCAGCCCACCCGCCGTCTCCGGCAACACGGCCTACTTCGCAACGAACCTCGGCACGGTGGCCGCGGTGGACGCCGCGACCGGCGCCATCCGCTGGGTCCACCGCTACAAGTCGTTCCCAAGCCACCTGCGTCGCAGCGTCCTGGAGCGGAACGAGCGCTGGGCGAGCGGCCCGCCCATCGTGGATGGCGGCCTGGTGTTCGTCGCCCCCCAGGATTCAGGCTGCCTGCTGGCGCTCGACGCCGCGGGCGGCGAAGCCATCTGGTCGGCCCCGCGCGAAGAGGGCCGCTTCCTGGCGGGCGTGGAGGGCAACCGCATCTTCGCGGTCGGCTCTCAGGTGGTTGCGATGGACAAGTTCACGGGCAAGCGGCTCTGGGCGACCGAGCTGCCGGCGGCGGTTGCCGCCCGGCCTGCGCTGTGCCAGGGACGCCTCTACGTCCCGACCGACGGCGGCATTCTCGCAGTACGGACGGATGATGGCGGCGTATCCACCTGCCACGTCTGGCAGCCCTTCGAGGAGCCAGGCAACCTCACGATGGTTGACCGCGCGCTCCTCGTGGCCTCGCGCGACCGCCTGTACGCCTTCAACGACTGGGCGGGGACGCAGGCGGCACTGGAGGCTCGCCGCAAGGCCGACCCCGCCGACCCGCTCGTGCCTCTCACGCTTGGCCAGCACGAGGCCCAGCGCGGCGCACACGCGGCGGCGGTCCCGCACCTCAAGGAGGCGCTCCGTCTTGCCACCGCGAAGAAGGACGCCGAAGCCATCGAGCGCGCGCGCCAGGCGCTTTTCGAGGCATGCCGTGCCCTTGGTCCGGACGGCCTCGCCTCGGCGCTGGCCTACGCCCCAGGCCCACAGGAGGCCGTGGGCGTGCTCCTCGAGCTCGCCGCGCTCCACGAGCGCGAGGGACGCCCCGCCGAGGCAGTCGCGGCTCTCCAGAAGATCATCGAGCAGCAGGGTAGCGCCGTGTACCGCAACGGCCAGGGGCTGAAGGTGGCGGCGCGCGCGCTCGCCTGCGCCGAGATAGGGCGCATCATCGCGGGGAAGGGGCGGGCGGCCTACGCCGCGGCCGAGGCCGAGGCCGCCAGACACCTCGCCGCCGCGAAGACCGACGCCGAGCTGGAGCGCTGCCTCCGCCGCTTCCCGAACAGCGCGGCTGCCGAGCAGGCGCTCCTGCGCCTGGCGGCCTCGCCCGACGCCAAGGCCCTCGCGCCGCACCTGGCCTCGCTGGCCGGCACGCTCGCGGCGGAGCCCGCGTCCGAGTCGCGCGCCACCGCCGAGGCCATGCTCAGAGAGGTCTCGCCTGTGGGCGGGGCCTCCGTGCCCCGCGGGGCACAGACGCCCCGCCCACAGGCCATCGCCCCTCGTTGGCAGGTCCAGACCCGCATCGCGCACCAGAAGGTCCAGGTCGTCTCGTTCCCTGGCGCCACGCCTGGCCTTCTCTACGTGGCTTCGGCGCGCCGCTCCTTCGACCGTGCGATGCCGTTCGACAGCCTGGAGTGCCGCCGTGCCGACACGGGCCAGCTCCTCTGGCAGCGCGAGCTGAGCGAGTGGGACGCCCTGGGCGCCGTGGCGGGCGGCCAGCTCCTCGTCGCCACGTTCGATCAGGTGCTCGCGCTCGACGCCCTGACCGGCGTGGAGCGCTGGAGCGCGTCGCTGGCCGAGGCCCCCGACGCCGAGAAGGCCGAGCCGGAGGTTCCCCCCGTCCCCCGCCCGAAGCGTCGGCCCAGACTCATCGAGCCGGGCGAAGGCCCCTGGCGGCCCTGGGAGCGGCGGCGGGCCGAGAGCAACCGCATCGTCGCGCTCGCCGCGGGGAAGTCCGCGCTCTATGCCAGCCTCGCCGGCGGCAGGGTCACTGCGTTGGCTCTCGCGGACGGCGAGAAGGTCTGGAGCCGCCAGCTCGACGCCAAGGCGCTCCTGGCCCACGGCCTGTTCGTCCACGACGGCAAGGTCTGGGCCTGTGCGGAGTCCCCAGGCGGCGTCTACGCCCTCAGCGAGAAGGACGGCTCGGGCAACCAGGCAGTCGCCTTCCCGCGGGACGAGACGGCCTTCCGCCTCCCCCGCATCACCGACCGCCCCGCCCACGTGGCCGCACAGGGCAGGCTCTACGTGGTGGTGGACGACCACGCCATCCACGCCATTGACCTCGGCGCCGGCCGCGCCCTCTGGGAGGCCTACCTCGAGGCCAGCGTCAACCGCGTCCTGACGAGCGCCGACGGCAAGCTCTGCCTCGCCGTGCCCGATGGCTTCCTCCACAACGCACAGGTGGCGTCGCTCGACCCCGACACGGGGAAGGTCCGGCGCCGCCGCTCCGTGCTCGCCGGCGTGCTGGTGGACGCGGCGCTCGCCCCAGGCGCGCTCTACATGGCGGAGCGAGACAACGACAACGCGCTGGTGGTCCGCGCCCTGGACGCGGCGGACCTCGGGGAGCGTTGGCGCACTGCGCCCCTCAACCTCGCTCAGCCCTCTGGGATCGCGCAGCACGGCGGCCTCCTGGCCGTCGCCGGCCGCCACGACGGCCAGCGCGTGGCCATCCTCATTCACACCGCGAGCGGGCGCATCATCGGCGACGTCTCGCCCAAGGGCGCAAACGAGCTCTCCGCCGCCGTCATCGCGGCGGCCACAGGCAAGATGCCTGTGCCACCACAGGATGCTGGTACAATGGCTCCCGGTGGCACAGGCTTCCAGCCTGTGGGCAGCTCGCTCCTCGTGCTGGGCACCGACCGCGGCATCCACGCCTACGGCCTGGCCGAGCCGCAGGCCCTCGACGAGCGGATCGCCACCCTGAACGCCCGCTTCGGGAGCGGCGACCGCGCCGCGCTCGCGCCCCTCGCCGCCGCGCTCTACCAGCGCGGCGACGAGAGGCACGCGATCGCGCTCCTGAACAAGGCCCTGGCCGACGAAGAGCTCCCAGCCGCCGACTACGCGACGCTGAAGGACCAGCTCAACTCGCTCCGCGAATCCCTCGCCGCGCGCGAGCCGGCCGCCATCGAGACCGCCTACATGGACGTGCCGCCCCACGTGGACGGCGCGATAAACGAGCGGTGGCGCGCCGACCTCGCCGCAAGGCTCGACGGCCCGGCCTTCATTGACGAGGTCCAGGGCATCCCCATCCCCGAGGCCCGCTGGCGCTCGCCCAGCGACCTCTCCGCAGTCCTCTACACCGGCTGGGACGCCAAGCACTTCTACTTCGCCGTGGACGTCAGCGACGACGTTCACCGCACCTACACCGGCCAGACCGACACCTGGATCGGCGACGGGTTGATCATCTCGATTGACTGCGACAACGACGGCGGCTACGGCTACCGCTTCACCGGCAAGGACCTCCTCCTCACCCTCGCACTCACCCGCAAGGACGAGCGGCGCGACGACGAGGGCGACGACGAGCCCAGCGGCGAGTACCGCGTCCGCCTCAAGGACGACAACTCGGGCGCCGTCTACGAAATCGCCCTCCCCTGGGACTACCTCGGCATCGAGGACCCCAGGCCCGGCCTCCGCTTCGGCTTCAACGTCACCGTCACCGACGACGACGGCGACCGCGCCGTGAAGGCCATCTCGTGGACCCCAGGCATGACCCTCGACCGCGACCGCGCGCTCATGATTCGGGGCTTCGCCCCCGCCTACTTCGGCGATGTGTTGCTCACCGGCCCCCGGCCCGGCCCGCCGCCCCTCTGGAGCCCGCCACCCCCACCACGCGACGACGCCACACGCGTCTATCGCATAAAGCCATCGAAGGAGAGATAGCCCGATGCGCGATTTCGGGTTTCGGATTTCGGATTTCGGATTTCGGAGATTCGCAATCGCCGCCCTTTGCCTCCTCCTCTCACTGCTCGCAGCGGCGGCCGAGCCGGACATCGAGCGGCAGGTGGACGCGATAGTCTCGAAGCTGCGGCGCGCGAGCGTGGAGGAGCTCTTCGCGGCCCAGCGCCAGCTCGCGGGGCTTGGCGCCGACGCCGTGCCCGCGCTCAAGGCACACCTGGCGAAGGCCCAGCCGCCCGCGCAGGTGGCCGTGGCCAAGGCGCTCTGCACACTCGGCAGCCCCGACGACACGGTGAAGCCGCTCGTCACCCTCATCGAGTCGAAGCGTGCGCCCGAGCTGGGCGTCCTCGCCGCCACCATCCTGGGCGAGGAGCCGGCCCGCGACCTTCCCGCCGCCGAGCGCGAGCTGGCACGCCTGGCCGACGACGCGGGCCTCGCCCCCGAGGTCGCACGCTCCGTCGCTCGCTCCCTCTACTTCACCGCCACGAGCGAGGAGAGCCTCAAGAAGGCCAACGCCACGCTCCGCCGCCTCCTCGTGGGCGCGAAGGACGAGGCGGTGCGCCGCGAGTGCGCGCTCGCACTCGCCGAGGTCGAGGACTTCCTGCCGCCCGTCGAGGAGACCCTCAAGGCGATGGAGCAGGAGCCTACGCCCACAGGGCGCCTCGCACACGCACTCCTCCAGAACCGCAACCTCAAAAGCCTCCTCCTCAAGCCCAAGAGCCGCGAAGGCACCCTCAGCGACAAGCTCCTCCAGGAGGTCAAGGACAAGGTCCAGATGTTCCACGTCGAGGAGCCGCTGCCCGACCACCTCCTCGTCAACTCGGCGGCCAGGGGCATGGTGGGCGCCGTCCAGGGCGGCGACCAGCCGGACCGCCACAGCGCCTACTTCGACGAGGCCGAGTGGAAGCGCTTCCGCGAGCACATCGCGGGCCACTACGCCGGCATCGGCGCGGTCGTCCAGTTCATGAAGCACTTCGACACTGGCGACGCGCCGGTCTTCACCGTGGTCCGCCCCAGCTACAACGGGCCGGCATACAAGGCCGGCATCCGCTCCTACGACCGCATCGTCGAGGCCGGCGGCCAGCCCACCGCGGGCAAGAAGAACGACGAAATCGTCGCCGTCCTGCGCGGCAAGCCGGGCACCGACGTCGAAATCACCGTCACCAGCCCGGGCTCCACCGAGAAGCGCACGCTCAAGATCACCCGTGCCGACATCGAGGTCCCCAGCGTCAGCCACGCCATGCTCCCCGCAAAGGTCGGCTACGTCCGCCTCACCGTCTTCAGCGAATCCACCGCCAAGGACCTCAATGCCGCGCTCACGGCCCTTGAAAAGCAGGGCATGGCCGCCCTGGTCCTCGACCTCCGCAACAACCCCGGCGGCCAGCTCCAGGGCGCCGTGGAGATCGCCGACGAGTTCCTCAAGGACAACAAGCTCATCGTCTACACCGAGGGCCGCAACAAGCGGATCGCCCCGCGCGAGGAGTTCCGCACCAAGGACCCCACCAGCCACCCCGACTACCCGATGGCCGTCCTCATCAACCGCGGCAGCGCCAGCGCCTCCGAAATCGTCGCAGGCGCGCTTCAGGAGCACCAGCGCGCCGTCCTCATCGGCCAGAAGACCTTCGGCAAGGGCAGCGTCCAGCGCCTCCTCCCGCTCCAGGCCACCGCCGGCCAGAGCGGCCTCAAGCTCACTGTCGCCAAGTACTTCCTCCCCAGCGGCCGCAGCATCCACGGCAAGGGCGTTGACCCCGACATCCTCATCAGCCTCAAGTACCCCTACACCGTCAAGGAGTTCGAGCACCTCCGCGAGACCGGCGCCTTCCACCGCTACACCGCCGCCCACTTCGCCAAGAGCAAGGACCTGCTGGGCAAGCTCGCGGAGTTCGACGGCGCCGACCAGTCGGCCTGGCCCGAGTTCGACGCCTGGTACAAGGGCCTCGCGGAGGAGATGGGCCGCGACAAGGCCCGCCGCCTCCTCCGAGCCTGGCTCCGCATCGCCGTAGCCGACGCACGCGGCGCAGAGTTCCCCTGCGACTACCAGGAGGACGCCCAGCTCCAGCGCGCCATCCTCGAAACCCTCAAGCCCCTCAAGACCATTGACCCCAAGGCCGTGCCCGAGTACCGCGCCTTCGCCGCCGCGCCGCCCCCCAAGGAAGAGCCCGGCAAGGCCGAGGAACCACCCGAGCATCCGCCCGAAGAGGAGAGGTAGGAGAAGAAGGGAAGAGCAACAGGTAAAATGATTACGGGTAAAATGATAAGAAAAGAAACCATCCGGGCATCAAGAACCGGGAAGAACGACACGGGCCGACCTGGTCGGCTCGGGCCCCCCCATGCCCCTCTTGATTCTCTTCTCTTCTCTTATCATTTTACCCGTAATCATTTTACCTTGACTCTTCTCTGTCTCATGGTTCCATGTCTCGCCCACGCCGCCCAGGCGCCCAACGTCCGCGCCCTCACGGTCAACGACGAAGCCATCGAGGGCACGCTCGTGTCACTCGACGCTACGCCCACCGTCGAGCTCCTCGTGAAGGCGGAGCGGCGCAAAATCCCCTGCGCCGACCTCCTTGCCCTCGAGCTCCGCCAGGGCAAACCCGTCCCGGGCGCCACCGACGCGGCGCTGGTCCTCCGAAACGGCGATTGCCTCCGCGGCAGCATCCAGGGCGGCAGCGGCCGCGCCGTCACCCTCCGCAGCCCGGCCTTCGGCTCAGCCGAATGCCCCATCCAGGCCATCGCGCGCATCGAGCTCCCCGGCCCACAGCCCGCCCAGCCCCTCCCGCCGGCCGAGAAGCTCGACAAGCTCCTCCTCCGCAACAACGAAACCATCGAGGGCACGCTGGAGTCCCTCGACGCCAAGGGCGTGAAGTTCCGCTCCGCGCTCCTGGGCGACCTGGAGGTCACGTTCGACCGCCTCTCGGCCATCGCCTTCGCTGCTCAGGCCGGCGCGCCGCCCAAGCCCCCGGAGGGCATCCTCGCCATCGCCCAGGGCGACGAAGGCTCCGTCCTCTCCGGCCAGCTCAAGGGCCTCAAGGACGGCGCGGTCGAGCTCCAAGCCGCCTTCGGGCCGCTCCTCTCGCTCCCGCTCGCGCGGCTCCTGGCCATCGAGTTCCGCGGCGGCCGCCTCGTCTACCTCTCCGACCTCACCCCCGCCGAGGCCAAGGAGACCCCCTTCTTCGACATCGTGTGGGGCTATCGGCGCGACCGGAGCGTGGATGGCAACCCGCTGCGCCTGGGCGGGACGGCCTATCGCAAGGGCCTCGGCTGCCACTCCCGCTGCGAGCTCACCTACGCCCTCGGCGGCGCATACCGCCGCTTCCTCGCCGACGCCGGCATTGACGAAGAGGTCGGCGACAAGGGCAACGTGGACATCGCGGTCCTCGTTGACGGCAAGCCGAAGTTCGAGCGCAAGGCCCTCACCGGCCGCGACGCCCCCCTCCCCCTCTCCCTCGACCTCACCGGCGCCACCCGCCTCACCCTCCTCGTGGACTTCGGGGCCGACTTCGACATCTGCGACCACCTCGACTGGGCCAACGCCCGCCTGATAAGGTGAGAAGCAGGCTCATCTTCTCTTCACTCCCTTGCCAACGTCCGCGGTCGGGGGACAGGGGAATCACCACGGAGACACGGAGCGCACGGAGAAGCCAGGGCCATCCTGGTGCTGAGGCCCAAGATCGCCCTGCTCTTCTCAGTGCCTTCTCAGTGTCCTCAGTGTTCTCCGTGGTGAGACTCTTGATTCCCTTGCCCCTATTCCCCTGCCAGAGTCTGAAGGCGAGGAACAAGGGAATGGGGACAAAGGAATGAGAGATCCGGTAGGGCGTGCATACCTGCACGCGGAACGAGCTCAAGTGAAGCGACCCAGCGCGAAGTCGATGTCCAGTACGGTCAACTCTCCATCCCGGTCCACATCCCCAGCGTCGTGGCAACCCAGGCACGCCAGGCAATCGTGGACGGTCTTGAGGTACTTCTTCTCCACGAGTGGCGGGATGCGGTCGTAGAACTTCCGGTCGGCGGGAAAGAGGGTGCGGTAGAAGGCGTACAAGCCCATCGTGCCCTTCCGCGAGTTGCAGGCGCGGCAGGCCCAGACCTGATTGTGTATGCCCTGGATGGTGTCGCAAGTGGCACAACGCTCGTTCACCCGGAGGCTAGACGGCACGATGTGTTCTCGGGCCAGGTCGTTGCTGGCGCCGCAGTAGGCGCACCGCCGCTCCGCCTCGACAAGCTGCCAGTCCTCGCGGACAATATCCGACCACTTTATCTGCCCGTCGCGAAGCTCTCGGAAGGTCTTCTTGATGAAGCCGTAGTGCTTGCTCTTCGCCGCCACCCCGTCGGGTTGGCCGAAGGCCCGACGCGCGATCAGTTTGGCATACTGGTAGTACAGTAGGTCCCGCATTGTCTCAACTTCACGGTCAGGCATGGCGTGCTTCCTCGAGCCAATTGGTGATCATGGACGGCAGCGCAACGCAGGCAACGAGCGACTGCCCCTGGTCCAACGTGCTTCCCCGCAACGTGCCAGGCCTTATGCCCCCTCACACCTTCGTGTACGTCATTCGACATCCCTCATTGTTGAAACCCTCCAGCGTCGACTCATTCCTTGACAAGGTGAGAACCTCAAGGGACCAGAAGCGCCCATCAGGCCGCCTCTTCTCAAGCGTTAGGACCCGCGCTCGTTCGTCAAGCTGTAACATATCGAGTTGAAACGTCTGGTTGCCCCTGTAAACCCCGTCGGGGGTTATCTCTGCGGCTTCGGGGGGATGAGGTCCTGTCTTGCGCCCTTGCGGGTCCAGTGTCTCGAATGTATGGTTCCATTTCCCGGTCAGAACGCGAAGGGCGTGGCAGTGAGTCGGTCCCCGGAGCGGCTCCGTGCCCTGCTTGACCGCGGCATCGAAGTCACCTGCAGTCTTCCAGCCCTTCTTCTTCCGTATATCGCATTGGGCTGTACGCAAGCGAGCAACCAAGTCTTCGCGAAAGGCTTTGGTGTTCTTCATCCGCGGTATATGCAAACCGAGAAGGTCACTGAGTCCCCTAAGCTTACCCACCTGAACCAGAATCGTTCGATCATTGTGAAGGCTGTAAGCGAATCCGGCCTCAAACAGGACGTTCGGTCTTGCCTGAGGTGTGAGGCTCTTCTCGTCATCTGGGTCATCGCCCCGGACGTAATCCGGCTTTAGGCAGGCGAGATCGTCTCCGGATAGAAGAACGAGTACGGCGCCAACTCTGTCGAACGCGGCTTTGATAACGTCGCACGGGTGGGGATTCCCCTGCCCGGTCCAGGTTATGGCCTTCTCGAAGTAAACCGGTGTGATACCAAGTCTCTTGAGGAATGCATCCATCGCATCCCGCGCAAGTGTGTTGCGGCCGTGGACTACGTACACCATCCTCGCCAGATCCCGCTGTGCTTCTTGTGAAGCACCCCCGGCGCGCTTAGCCGTCGCCTTGTGATGTGTTGGTTTCTCCGTGGCACTCTCTGTAGGCCCCTTTGCCGCTTCTTGTTGCGCAGGCGGAGCCCTGTGAAGGAGAGCAGCTAGGTTGCCCAGCGCAACCGTCTGTTTACTACTGAACTTTAGTGCAGCCTTGCCTGCAAGTGAGTGAGCTACCTGCTCAACCTGCCCCTTGGGGATGCTGAGCTCGCTTGCCACGTCCACTATGCTGACGTCTTCATCCTTTAGGCCCCGTGCGTGTCGGTAAACTGAATCAAGAAGACGGCGTTCAAGATCGGTAAGCAAGGGGAGATTTGATGCCATGGTAGGTCCTTTTGACCCCTTCAGTACTTGCCACCCATAGGCCCTTGCCGCGCAAGGAATCCTTCAGGCGCTTCGTTTGCGGGCGATGAGGGCGCGGACCTCGGCAACCAGGTCGTTCGGGACGGCCATCATTGTGAAACCCTGCTCTTCGCGCGCGGCCTCGATCTCGGCGAACTGTTCGTACTCTGTCTGATCCTCGTAGTGCGCGATGACGTCCCGCACGCGTTTTTCGTCCCAGCCTGGGGGAAATCTCTGTTCTCTCATTGCCATCATCTCCGTTGCCTTCGGCGATACATAGTATACCATCCTGCGGGAGGAGCCGCAACAGGAGCGCGCGCAGCGGCGCCCTATGTGTCAGTGTCCGAGACGCTTGCGGAGCCGCACCGCGGCCGCGTGGAAGTCCAGGCGCCCTCGCTCACTGATGCTGAGTGCATGCTCAATGAACTTCTCGCGAAGCCTAGGGTAGTGGAGGCGGCGGTCGTCCTCGATGGGGAGGAGGGGGAGACGCTCGATGAGGGTGCGGGCGAAGAGGCCGATGCCGGCCATGGAGGGCTCGCCGCGCTCGGGGTAGACCGGGACGCGGCGCAGGCCGCAACTGGGCGATTTGCTCTTGAGGATGAAGCCGCAAAGACACTCGCGCTCGAGCTCGGCCACGCGCTGCCTGGCCCACGCGAGGATACGCGCGGTGTGGTCAAGGCGGGTGCGGACGGTGATGAGGCGCGGGCTGGCCGGGTCGCCTTCGAGGCGCATCGGCTCGCGCGGGACGCCGAGGCCGCACTCGGCCTCGGGGCACACGGGCACCCATTCCACGAATGGCCCGAACACTTCGGCGATGAGGCGGTCGAGCTTGTGGCCGCCGTCGTAGCGGACCCTCTCCCCGAGGAGGCAGGCGCTGATGCCGAGGCGGAGCTTCGTCTTCTTCATGACCTCACCTGGTTCGTAGTGCGGGCTTTAGCCCGTAAGAGACGGCCTGAAGGCCGCACTACGAACCTGGGCCTCCCGTGATAGGAACTACCTGGCCTCGCAGGTCTCCTCGGCTTCTGCGCCAAGCCTCACGCGGACAACCCGCATGCCGATGGTGTCGTTGACGTAGGCGTGGGTGTCGCTCGCCGCCACGTAGGTGGGCCAGGCGAGCGGGATGTCGGGCTTGCGAACCTTCGCGTCCTTGCCGCCGGAATCCTGATTTCCATACTTGCCGAAGGAGGCGATCGGGTTGTTGTTGGCGTCAATCACCTCGATGCGGAACTGGCAGAGGTTGGGGAAGAAGACGCGCCCGTAGGGGTCAACATCGAAGCCGGTGCCCTCGCACATGCAGACGGGGGTGCCGGCGCCGTAGGTCTCGGAGTAGGGGGAGTAGCCGAAGCGGACCCACTCGGCGCCCTGGACCTCGCAGGTCTTGTGCGGGTAGTGGCCGTCCTGGAAGTAGTGGAACTTCAGCGTCGGCCTGGCCTTCACCGCGTCGGGAAGGCCGGCGAGGTCGTTCTTCTGCCGCGGCGTCTCCTGCCATAGGAAGGCGCCGCCCTGGGGCGGGAACTTGACGATGCTGGCCTGCATGTAGGTGTACCAGTAGAGGCCCTCGCCGATCCTGCGGAAGTAGTCGGGCACCTTTCCCAGCTTGCCGTCGAAGAACTCCGGGAAGTCGCGGTCGAGGGGGCGGATGGGGACGGTGATGTAGATGTTGCCCTGGGCGTCGAGGCGGGGGCAACTGCCCCTTCGGACGTTCCAGACGACGCGGCGCTTCTGGTTCAGGCCCATGTC
>Ga0194112_10004621_pt1 | contig 18774 bp, 17 predicted proteins | sample TA2MahC400mmetaG_FD_146191 | JGI IMG/M metagenome (GOLD analysis project Ga0194112, IMG submission 146191) | Freshwater microbial communities from Lake Tanganyika, Tanzania - TA2015016 Mahale Deep Cast 400m | ecosystem: Environmental > Aquatic > Freshwater > Lake | place: Tanzania: Lake... | reverse complement strand
CCCTCCAGAGGGGGCGCGACCTGCTTCTACGAATCGTCGCCATGCTCACGAAGATGGCGCGGCGTACTCATGTCCCGGGCACGGGCTCGGGCACGGGCTCGGGCACGGAGTTCAAGCAGAGTGGCTGCAATATGTAGTCACTTGCGTCAAGTGGATAGCCCCCTTCGCCAGTATACCTCCCAGAGAGGCGATTGCCCTCCCCCATCGATGCCCTCTACAATGGGAGCGGAGGTGGAGATGAAGGAACGCTCGATCTTCGGTGTGGTCCTCGGGTTCGCCATCGCGGCGGCGGGATCCGCGCCGGGCGCGCCGTGCCAGCCGGGATTCACCGCCCGTCCCGCGTTCAACGTCGGGCCGAACGGCGGGATGAACGCCCTCGCCGATCTCGACGGGGACGGCGACCTGGACCTCACGACCGGACACTTCATCTTCCTCGGAGAAGGCGACGGCTCGTTCGGCGCCCCGATCGCGGTCCAAGGCGCCGAGTGGCCGGTCTTCGACGCTGCGATCGTGGACTTCGACGGGGATGGCTTCGTCGACATGGCCCTCTCGTCCTTCATGCAGCCCTTTGTCACCTTCCTCCACGGGCGCGATCCATCGCAGGTCTCGAAGCCCCTGTTCGGGGGGCCCGTGAACGTCACGACGATGCCCGTCTGGCACATGGTGTCGGCGGACTTCAATGAGGACGGCCGTCGCGACGTCTTCGCGGTGAGCGCGATCGTGAAGGAGGCGACGCTCATCCTGAGCGAAGGAGGGCGCCGGTACCGGCCGGTGGGGGTCGCGCCGCTGCCGACGCCGGGGCATCCGGTCGCGACCGGAGACTTCGATGGGGATGGTCACGCCGATGTCGCCTTCGGCTCCGGCAATGAGGTCAGCCTCCTCTACGGCAAGGGAAACGGGAGCTTCCGGGATCCCGCCCGAAGCCTCCTCTTCATCCAGGGCCGGCCCCTCTCCGCGCACCGGTTCCGAGCGGCCGACCTCGATGGGGATGGACGGTCGGAGCTCGCCGCCATCGGCGATGCGTACACACTGATCTACGCGGGCGCGTACATCGGTCCGGCGGGGCTTCCCATCGTGCCTTCGGTCGTCCTGGGGCCCGAGGCGGGGACCGGCCGGTTCCTCGAGATCGCGGACATCAACGCGGACGGCATCCTCGACATCGCGATGCTCTCGGCGCTGAATCAAGGCTCCGGCCGGATCCGGATCCACTACGGCGAGGAGCCCCGGTCGAAGCTCACCTTCACCGCAGGGGCGCCGGTCTCCATCTCCACCGGGGGGCAAGGGGCCGTGCTCGGCCTCGGCGACGTGGACGGCGACGGGGCGATCGATATCGTCATCACGACCGAGGACTCCAACCGCGGCCAGGTGTTACTCAACGATGGGTCGTGCTTCCTCGGGGCGGCGCGAGGCGATGCGAATGCGGACGGACAGCTCGACATCGGAGATCCCATCGCCGCCCTCAACCACCTCCTGTCGAGCGTCGCGATCCCTTGCCCGAAGGCGGTCGAGGTGAACGGCGATGGGCAGCTCGACATCGCCGATCCCGTCTACCTCCTGAACCACCTCTTCACGAGCGGGCCGGCGCCGGTCGGTCCGGGGCCGGTCGCCTGCCGCGGCGCGGGGTAGCCGGCATGGCCGGTCGGGAGAAGGAAGAGAGACCCGCGCCCGACGAGGATCTGCGCGCCGTCGCCTTCGATTCGCAAGTCGTCGGCGCGGAGCCCGAGAGCGTCCTCCGTCTGCTCGGGAAGACGACGAGGGAGATCCCCGAGGTCAACCTTCGGTCCGTCGATGACCTGCACGGGCCGATCGTGCTCCCATCCGGAACGGCTCGCGGATCCCCGCTCGCGTTGGGTCACTTCCAGGTGGCGGGGGAGATCGCGCACGGCGGCGTCGGCAGCATCCTGAAGGCGCGCGATGTCGACCTCGGCCGCGACGTGGCGGTCAAGGTCCTGCGCGACACGCATCGGGGCAACGCGGAGATGACACGGCGCTTCATCGAGGAGGCGCAGATCGCGGGCCAGCTCCAGCACCCCGGGGTCGTACCGGTGTACGAACTGGGAGTCCTCGAAGGGGATCGCCCGTTCTTCGCGATGAAGCTCGTGCAGGGGAAGACGCTCGCGGAGATCCTGAGGGAGCGCGCATCCCCCGCGCAGGAACGGCGGCGTCTCATCGGCATCTTCGAGCGCGTCTGCGAGACCCTCGCGTACGCGCATGCGCGCGGCGTGATCCACCGGGACCTCAAGCCGTCGAATATCATGGTCGGCGCCTTCGGCGAGACCCAGGTGATGGACTGGGGCCTCGCGAAGGTCCTCGCCCGGGGCGGCGCTGCGGATGACCGGCGCGCGGGGGGTGCGGAGAGCGCGGTCCGCACGCTCCGGACCGCGGGTGACGGGAGCGACTCGATCGCGGGCTCCGTGATCGGGACGCCGGCGTACATGGCGCCGGAGCAGGCGGAAGGGCGGACGGAGACGCTCGACGAGCGGACCGACGTCTTCGGCCTCGGCGCGATCCTCTGCGAGATCCTGACAGGGAAGCCGCCCTATACCGGGACGACGCTCGAAGACCTGTTCCGGCAGGCGCGCGAGGGTGCGCTCGACGACGCGAGGGCGCGGCTCGCTTCGAGCGATGCGGAACGCGAGCTGGTCGACCTTGCGATCGAGTGTCTCGCCGTCGATCCCGGCGCGCGTCCCCCCAACGCGGGCGCCGTCCGGGATCGCATCCGGGCGTACCTGGACTCCCTCGAAGCGCGGACCCGTACGTCTGAGATCCGCGCCGCGCGCGCCCGCTTCCGCATGATCCTGGCCGCCATCCTCACCGCGGTCTTCATCCTCGCCGCCGCCGTCTTCGTCTGGTTGGAGCGGGATCGCATGGCGCGCGAGGCCGAGATCGCCGAGGCGGCGGAGCGCGCGATGGGCAATGCGCAGGCGCTCCGACTCCAGGCCGATGCGGGCGGACACGAGGATCTCTCGCTCTGGGACGGAGCGCTCCGCGAGGCGTCGCGCGCCGTCGAACTCGCCTCCGAGCGCGGCGGTGCGGCGATCCGATCTCGCGCCAAGCGCCTCTGCGACGAGATCGCCGCCGAGGTGAGGGACCGGCAGCTCGTGGCCCGCCTCGAGCGGATCCGCGAGGAGCGGGGCTTCATCTTCGACGAGCTGAGCCGGGAGTTCCGCGAGGGACTCCTGAGCCAGGCGATTGAGGACGATCTGCGCGCCGCGCTCGATGGCCTCGACCGGAGCTTGCGCGAGGCCTTCGAGAGCATCGGGATCGATCTCGGCGACCCGCCCGAGCGCATCGCCTCGCAGATCGCTTCGAGCCGCGTCGCGACGTCGATCCTGCTGGCGCTCGACCAGTGGGTGACGCTCCTGGATCTCCGGCCCGACGCGGATCCGAAGATGGAGGAGAAGCTCTTCCGGACCGCCCAGCTCGCGGATCCGGACGCGTGGCGGTGGGACCTCCGCAGGGCCCAGCGCGAGAAGGACCTCGCCGCCCTGCGCGCGCTCGCCGACGGGGACGAGATCCGCCGCCAGGCGCCCTCGACGCTCGAGTCGCTCGCATTCACCTTCCGGCGGCTGGGCGACCCGGAGCGCGAGCGGTCGGTCCTCGTCCTGTGCCAGCGGCTTCACCCCGATGACTTCTGGATCAACGCGAGGCTCGGGAAGGTGTTCCTCGAGGCGAAGCGCTTCGACGAGGCGCTCCTCTTCGTGATGGTCGCTGTCGCCCTGCGTCCGGCGAGCGGCTACGCGCACCGCCTGCTCGCGCTCGCGTACCTGGGGAAGGGGAACATCGAGGGGGCGGTCGAAGCCTTCCGCAAGGACATCGCGCTCGCGCCCGGTTCTTTCCGCTCGTACTACAGCCTGTCGCAGATCCTGGAGCGCGGCGCGAAGGCGGTCGGGTCCGCGGCGCTCGACGAGATCATCCGGACGCTCGAGGGGATCGCCGCATCCGGCGAGGCCTTTCACACGGACGGCCTGATCCGCCTCCTCGCCGAGGCCCTCTTCCTCCAGGGCGAGAAGGCGCGGGCGATCCTCGCCCTCGAGGAATCGCTGCGCGTCCCGGGCATCCAGCACGGGTCCTTCACGACGCCCGCGGGCTACGATCTCTCCCACGCGCAGATCCTCGCTCGCTATCGCGCCGCGGGCGAGCCCGCGCGCGCCGAGAGGGTCCTGTGCGACCTCCTCGGTCGCGCCGACATGCGGTATCGAGCGGTCTGGAACCTCTGGCTCGCGATCTCGTTCGCCGATCTCGGCCGCTCGCCGGCCGAGACGCGCGCCGTGATCCCGGCGCCTGGCGTCGCCGCCGCCATCGACCATCCGCGGAGCCCGATCCGCGTCGCGAGCGAATACGAAGCCGACGTGCGGTGGCTCCTCGATCGGCTCGAGAGCGGCGGGCCGATCTGCATCAACGCCGGCGGCGACGACTACGTGTGCGCGACCGGGGCGCTCTGGTGTCGCGATCGGTTCTTCACCGCCGGCGGGACGACCTACCTCCACGGCCGCGGCCGGATGCTCGATGACATCGCGGGGACCGAGGACGATCCGATCTTCCAGACCGAGCGGTGGTTCGCGCCGAATCCCTGCGGGCCGATCGGATACGAGATCCCACTCCCGCCGGGCGCGTACACGGTGGCGCTCCACTTCGCCGAGGTCTACGCGCCCGAGAAGCGGCAGCCGGCGGGCCATGAGCGAGCGTTCGATGTCCTCATCCAGGGGAAGGCGGTCCTCTCGAACTACGGCCCGCTCCGGAAGGGATTCGCGGCCGCGGACCGCTGGACATTCCCTGCGATCGTGCGGGATGGGATCCTCTCGATCGAGTTCGTCCATCGCGTCGAGAACCCGAAGATCTCGGGCCTGGAGATCGTGCGGGCGCCGTGAGCGGCGCGGCGCGCGGATCCCGTCGCCCGATCAGAAGTCGAGCTGGAACTGGACGCAGAGCCGGAGCCCCTGGCTCGGACTCTCCAGGAGCGGGAGATCGAACCCCGCGCCGGGCGCCTCGTCGAGATCCTCGGTCGGGTTCGGGAAACGGGGCCCGATGTCGACCCACATCACATCCGAGGCGATCTTCAGGTTGTGGCCCGAGATGTAGTATGTGCAGCCGATGCCGCTCTCCCAGCCGTCGCTCCGGAGCGATCCCTCATCGTTGAAGACGGCGCTCATCCGGCCCCTCAGCTCCAGCTCCTTCGGGACGACGAAGATCCCCGCCTGGACATAGAAGCCGTGGGAGAAGACCGCATCCCGGTCGGCCGGCCGGGCGAATCGGTTCGCGCCGCTCGTGTACCGGTCGATGTCGACGAGTCTCCCCATGTACTCCGCCTGGAGGGAGAATCCCTTCCACTTGAATCCCGCATCGAGCCCGAAGACGTGCACTTGGAGCTTGGGCTCGTCGGGCGCGCGCCCCGAGCGGTCCTGGGCATCGTACCCGTAGGAGAGGCCGGCGACGAGGCTCGGCTCCCCCGACCAGCTTGCGTCGGATTCCGAGTATCCGTACGCCCCGAGGATGTTCCAGTCGAGCTTCGCCGCATACCCCGGGACGGCATCGATCTCATCGAACGGGCGATTGATGGAGTCGAAGCCGTTCGTGATCGTCAGGGCGTAGAAGATGCGCTCTTCCGCGAGATTCCCCTCGATCCACGCACCGAGCACGCGATCGATATTGAAGAACTCGTTCGCGATGGAGCGCTCGGTGAACTGCTGCTTTCCCGAAGAGGTCTTCTCCTGCCGCAGGAAGTACGGCTTGAACTGACCCGCTCCGATGCTCAAGGGGCTCGATGCCTCGTAGAGGACGTAGCCGTCGAGGAGCTTCGTCGATCCCGAACCCTTGGAATCCGCGTGGAACTGGAAGGCGTAGGTGAGCTTCGGGTCGAAGAAGTGCCCCTCGACCTTGATCTGGGCCCGATGGATCTCGCCGTAGTGGTCGTCGTCATCGGAGTACCCCGCGCGGCCGGCCCCGCTCCGGCTCCGCTCGTGGAAGAACGAATTCCACCGGAGCTGGAGCCGCAGGCCCAGCTCCAGGCGGAAGCGGCCGTCGGGCGACTGGAGGAAGGGCCTCTTGTCCCACCCAGCGACCGGGAGCGTCTCCTCCTCGGATTCCTTCGCCGCCTCGACCTTCGCGTCGGCTCGCTCGAGTTCGGCGGCCGTGATCCATTTCCGCTCGATGAACGTCCGGCGCAGGGCCTCATCCTTGGCTTCGCTCGAGAGGAGCGCGCCGGAGAGGAGCGCGAAGAGCGAAAGGACCGGGACGATCTAGCGCGATGGGGATGTGACCGGAACGGGACGCAGCATCGGGACCTCCCTCCTGCGCCGGCCTCACAGGGCCTTCCGCAGGTTTCGCAGGCCGCGAAGGAGGAGCATCTGCATCGCCTCCGGGCTGCGGCCGAACTCCTCCGAAATGACCTCCCAGCGCTTCCCTTCGAGATAACGGGCTTCGATGACGCGCCGGATGTCGCGGCGCTGCGCGCACTCGCGCCGCCAGCGGTTCCACACCTGGTTCTCGAGGATCGCGAAGAGCCAGCCCTGGAAGGACCCATCCCCTCGGTACTCGAAGCGGCGCAGGGAGTGGCAGGCCTCGACGCAGGCGTCCTGGACGAGGTCCTCCTCATCGGCGATCCGCCTCAGAGGACCCGGGAAGAGCCGATGGGCGAGCGCACGGAGTTGAGGCTGGTACCTCCGGAAGAGGATGCCCCCCGCCGAGGTGTCTCCATCACGCCACCGCGCCAGGAGATCCTCCGTGGGCTGTGTGTCCCCATCCTCGCGGATGGGGCCGGTCGGTTTCTGCGGCACCCGAGTTCCCCCTGCGCCCTGAACGACTCCACCCATCCTAATCGCCGGGCGTGGGAAAAACCAACGGGGGGCGTTGGTCCGGCCGGGCGTGTAGAATGCCGGGCACCAAGGAGGTCTTCCCATGCGAATCCGGTTGTGGCTCGCGGCGGCGGCGGCGGCGGCGCTCACGGTCGTGCCCGGTTCAGCGGGAGATGCCCCGGCGCGTTGGTCGGCCGAGAAGGCCCGGGCCTGGTACGACGCGCGCCCCTGGATCGCCGGCTTCAACTATGTCCCGAGCACGGCGTGCAACACGACCGAGTTCTGGCAGGCGGAGACGTTCGATCCGCCTGCGATCGATCGCGAACTCGCGTGGGCGCGCGGGCTCGGCTTCAATGCCTGCCGCGTCTTCGTCCAGTACCTGGTGTGGAAGCACGATCCCGAGGGGCTGCGGGGGCGGATCGACCGCTTCCTCGCGATCGCGAGCGGGCACGGGATCGGGACGGCGATCGTCCTCTTCGATGACTGCGCATTCGGGGATCCGCCCCAGACCGAGCCGTACCTCGGCAAGCAGCGAGATCCGATCCCCGGGATGATCCTCCCGAGCTGGACGCCGAGCCCGGGCCTGAAGGCGGTGACCGATCGGTCGGTCTGGCCGGACCTCGAGCGGTACGTCAAGGATATCGTGACCCGGCTCGGCAAGGATCCGCGCGTCGTCCTCTGGGACCTCTACAACGAGCCGGGCAATACGGGCATGGGGGATCGGTCGCTCCCTCTCGTCGAGGCGACGTTCGCGTGGGCGCGCGGCGCGGATCCGGACCAGCCCCTGACGGTCTCCATCTGGAGCGGCGCGCTCGCGAACCTGAATCGCGTGCAGATCGAACTCTCGGATGTCGTCAGCTACCACGCGTACGCGGACCTCGAAGGGCAGCGCTCGGCGATCGCGGCGCACAAGAAACACGGCCGCCCCGTCATCTGCACGGAGTGGATGGCGCGCGCCCAGGGGAGCCGCTGGGCGACCGACCTCGTCCTCTTCCGAAACGAGAGGGTCGGCTGCTTCTGCTGGGGCCTCGTCAACGGCCGGACGCAGGCGCAGTTCTCCTGGTCGTCTCCGAAGGGCGCGGAGGAGTCGAAGGTCTGGTTCCACGATCTCCTGCGGCGCGACGGGACGCCCTTCGATGCCGGCGAGATCGCAGCGATCCGTGCGATCGCGGAGGCGCCGGGCATCCCGCGCCTCCGGCCGCTCTTCGATTTCCCCGTGCGCGACACGTGTGTCTGTGTGGGTCCCGGCGGGGCATACTATCTGATCGGGACGACGGGGCACCCGACGTGGTGGCGGACGAACGAAGGGATCCGCGTCTGGAAGTCGAAGGACCTCGTCGCGTGGGAGCCGCTCGGGCTCGTCTGGGCCTTCGAGCGCGATGGGACATGGCAGCGGAAGGTCGCCGACGGGAAGCGCGCGATCTGGGCCCCGGAAATCCACTACATCAAGGACACGTTCTGGATCCCGTACTGCGTCAACTACGGCGGCACGGGCATCCTGCGGAGTACGAGCGGCAAGGCGGAGGGCCCGTACGTTGATATCGAGACGGACGGGCCGCTCACGGGCGAGATCGATGCATCGCTCTTCGCAGACGATGATGGGAAGGTCTACTTCGTCTTTCAGAACGGGAAGATCGCGCGGATGAAGGACGACATGACCGGGCTCGCCGAGACGCCGCGCCTCCTGAAGCCTGCGAACGCAACGCAGGTCGGCTTCGAGGGGGCGTTCCTCTTCAAGGCGAACGGAATGTACCACCTCTCCTGCGCGGACTTCTACCAGAACGAGTACCATTGCTTCGTCGCGACCGCCCCGTCGATCGACGGGCCCTACGGAGACCGGCGCCTCGCGATCCCGCACGGCGGGCACAACATGTTCTTCCGCGACCGGGAGGGGAAGTGGTGGAGCACCTTCTTCGGGAACGACGATCACGCGCCCTTCCGCGAGAGGCCGGCGATCCTGCGGGTCGAATTCGGGCTGGATGGAGGCGTGAGGGCGATGCTTCGGTAGCGATCAGGATCGGGGGAGGACCACTCGCGTACTCTCGTCCTTCGCGATGCGGATCGAGAGTCTGTCCATCGGCTCGGCGCGGAGATCGATCCCCGTCGCGTCGCTCACCAGCCAGCCGTCCGGATCCGCGTCGCGCGTCTCGTATTGTCCCTTTCGCAGGACGTAGAGATCGGGTTTTCGGGTATCGCGGTCGATGACCCACACCTCGGGCACGCCGAGTTTCTGATAGAAGGCCATCTTGTCGTACGTCTCATCCCCTGGGCTTCGGATCTCGATGACGGCCGTGGGAGGACCTTCGAAGTACTCGTTGTGGTCGATGGGGAACCGATCGGGCCTCAGGAGGAGGAGATCCGGGATCCTGTAGTCAGCAGGCCAGCCGCCCGGGGATGCGAGGTTGATGGGGCCATGGACCCTTCCCCGGGCTGGGCTGACCCAGCGGGTGTCGAGCCAGGTCGCGATCTGCAATGCCAGGTCCTGGTGCTCGCGGTTCGGCATCGCAGGCATGTGCAGCACCCCCTCCCACATCTCATCCCACCGATCGGCTCCGGTCCGCGCCCGCGCTTCAAGGATGTGCTGGGGGACCACCGATATGACGCCTTTCATGACACGTCCTCCGAAACTCGGTCTATGATCCGATTCTACAGCCGGGATGGCGAGCTGTACAGTGCTCCTCAGTCGGGCGTGGGCGGCGGGCTCCCACGCATCTCCTCGGGTCCCCGCTCCCGGCGATCGGAGTGGTGGTAGATCGTGCGGTGCGGGAAGGGGATCTCGATCCCGAGCCGGTCGAACTCCTTCTTGATGCGGCGGAGGAGCTCGCGCTTCACCTCCCACTGCTTGAGGGGTCGGGTCTTGAAGAAGAACCTGATGATGACGGCCGAGTCGGCCATGGCATCCAGGCCGAGCATCGTGGGATCCTCCAGGATGAGAGGCCCGAACTTGGGATCGGCGCGCAGGTCCTTCGCCAGAGCCGTCAGGACTTCGATCACGCGGTCCACATCCTCCTTGTACGCGACGCCGATGTCGAAGACGGCGCGGGACCAGCCGTGGGTGAGGTTGCTGACCGTCGTGATCTCCCCGTTGGGGATGAAGTGAACGGTGCCCTCGATGTCCCGCAGGACGGTCATACGCAGAGAGATCCCCTCCACGAGCCCGGCGATCCCCGCGACCCGGACGACATCGTTCACGCCGTACTGGTTCTCCAGGAGGATCACGAAGCCGTGGAAGGAAACCCGGATCAGCCTCTGCGAGCCGAAGGCGACGGCCAGACCGACGACGGCCGCGCCCCCGAGGATGGGCTCGATGGGGATCCCGAACAGGGGGAGGACCATGATGATGATGCAGCCCGAGATGATCACGACGCGCATCGCATTCTGGAAGACGCCGACGAGGGGCTTCGCCCGGTTCTCCCTCTCCTCCTGCGTCCCGCGCCGGCTCCCGCGTGCGATCTCCGCGACCGCTCGGGATGAGAGGAATAGCAGGATCCACGTCGGGACCCACATGCCGAAGAGGATCGCGAGGATCTTCGGACCGGCCGTGATGAGCCAGCGCAGGAGGTTCCGGGGCGAGAAGGGGCTCTCCCACGATTCGATCACCCCAGGGACCGCCGGCGCCTCCGCTGCCGGCGGCCTGGGTGGGCCAGCCGAGCGCGATGAAAACGAGCGCATGGGCGATTCGCATCACGAGAGACTCCCCGCGATCTCTTCCGCGAGGCCGGCGATGAACGCCGTGTCATCGCCGGGCGTGTGGGCGACCGCATAGGGCGCGATCCCGCACTCCGCCGCGACGGCGCGGAGCTTGATCTCGAGATCGTATCGGGTCTCGAGGTTCTCGCAAACGAAGCTGACGGGGACGATGGCGACGGCGCGCATGCCGGCGCGCGCCGCATCGCGCAGCACCTTCTCGATCCGAGGGCCGAGCCAGCGGACGGGGCCGAAGCGGCTCTGGAAGCCGAGGGCGTACGGACACGTGACGGGCAAGGCGGAGACGATCGCGCCGACGGTGGCGCGGACCTCGGCGGGATACGGATCGCCGGCGCGTACGCGCGACATCGGGATGCTGTGGGCGGTGAAGAGGATGTGAGCGTCCGGCGGCAGATCCCCGAGCGCGGCGCGGATCCGATCGCACCAGGCGGTGATCAATCCCGGAAGTGTGGGGAAGCTCCGGACGATCCGAAGCTTCGAGGGATCGAATCCCTTCGCGTCCCACCATGCGCGCACCAGGTCCTCGACCGTCGCCGTCGTCGTCGATGAGTACTGCGGGAAGAGGGGGACGAGGACGAGGCGCTCGATTCCCGGCGCGGCGAGTTCGTCCAGGACGCGCGCGATCGCCGGCGCGCTGTAGCGCATGCCCCACGCGACGCGGATCGCGCACCCGCGGTCGCGCAGGTTGCGCGCGAGGGCGCGGGCCTGTGCGGACAGCGCATCGGCGACGGGCGACCGCCCGCCGATCTTCCGGTAGCGACGCCGGGCGATCGGAGCGCGCAACGTCGAGATGAGGTTCGCGAGGGGGATGCGCACGAAGGCCGGCGCGCCGATGATCGCCGGATCGAGGAAGATCTCGCGGAGGAAAGGGCGGACCTCGTCGAGCGCTCGCGGCCCGCCCATGTTCGTGAGGAGGACGGCGTCGCGGCCCTCGCCGAGGATGGTCTGCGTCATGGATCCTCCTCTCCGAGCGCGTGCGCGATCGCGTCGATGAGGCCCTCCGCGGTCGGCGGAACGGCCTCGGCGGCGACATCGAGGCCGCGCTTCCGGATCGCGGCCGCCGTCGTCGACCCCATCGCGAGGATCCGCGCCGCGCGGGCGAGCCGCTCGAACCGCTCGGTCCCGAGCATCCCCTCGAGACCGCGCAGCGTCGACGGGCTCGCGAACGCGATCGCATCGGCGTGCGGGAGGACCGCGAGCCAGGCGGGACAATCGTCCGGACCCGCGGGCTCCGCGCGGTACGCGACGACGGCGACGACATCCGCGCCCGCATCCAGGAGGCCGCGCTCGATCTCCTCGCGGCCGATCGATGAACGGGGGAGGAGGAAGCGCTTGCCGCGCGCTTCGCCGCGAAGGGCATCGACGAGGCCACGCCCGCTTCCGCGCTCGGGCACGAGGTCGGGCGCGCGGAGGAAGTCCGATGCGATCATCGCCGTCGCCTCGCCGACCGCGGCGATGCGCGGGCGGTCCGCGGGCCAGGCGCGCCCCAACGCGATCAGGCGCTCGCCGACCGATCGGGCGGCATTCGCGCTCGCGAGGACGATCCAGTCGAAGCGGTCGATCTCTCGGAGAGCGGCATCGAGAGGTTCCGTCGAGTCCGGGGGAAGGATTCGCACGGTGCGGACCGTGCGGGTGCGCGCCCCGCGCGCCTCGATGGCCCGGGCGATCTCGGGACTCGGGTCGCCCGCGCGGGCCAGGAGCACGAGCTTCCCCGCGAGCGCCATGCGCCCTCCCCGGCGGCCGCCTCTCAGGGCGATCGCCTGCACAGCTTCAGGATCGCCTCGCCGCCCGCCGCGATGATCTTGCGCGCGAGCGCGAGTCCGATCGCATCGGCCTCGTCCGCCCACCCCTCCGACTCGTCGCGGATGAAGGAGACGCCGTCGGGATCGGCGAGGAAGCCCGCGAGCCGGATCCTCCCATCGCGCGCGCGTGCCAGCGCGCCCACGGGAAGCTGGCACCCTCCGCCGAGCGCGCGCAGAAAGGCCCGCTCCGCGGCGGTCTCGGCGCGCGCCGCGAAGTCATCGAGCGGGGCCAGGAGCGACGCGATCCGCGCATCGCCCTCGCGCGCGACGACCGCGAGGGCGCCCTGACCCGGCGCGGGGAGGAACCGCTCGGGGGGCAGGACCTCGGTCACACGATCGGCGAGCCCCAATCGGATGAGCCCCGCGTGGGCGAGGAGCGTCCCCGCGAGCCCGCGGCTCGCGATCCGCTCGAGTCGCGTCTCCACATTCCCGCGCATCGGCTCGACGGCGATGTCCGGCCGGAGATGCAGGATCTGCGCGCGCCGGCGCGGGCTCGATGTCCCGACGCGCGCGCCCGCTGGCAAGGACTCGACGCGGATCCGATCGAGCGAGATGAAGCAGTCGAGCGGGCTCTCGCGCGGCGGGACGGCGGCGAGGGCGAGCCCGGTCACGCGCTCGGTGGGCAGGTCCTTCAGGCTATGGACCGCGAGGTCGATCTCGCCGGCGAGGAGAGCCCCATCCAGCTCGCGCGTGAAGACGCCGACGCCGATATCCGCGAAGCGCTCGTCGCGCGCCTCGTCGCCCTTCGTCCGGATCGGGACGATCTCGATCTCCGCGGCGATCCGCCTGCGCACCCATTCCGCCTGCCAGAGGGCGAGGCGGCTCCCGCGCGTCCCGAGACGGATGGTCAAGGTCGGCCTCCGTCGGATTCGGCCTGCGGATGGAAGATCCGGCGCAGGATCCGCGCCTCGTCGGGCCCCAGCCCTCCGCCGTCGCGGAGGGCCTTCACCCGCTCGGTCTGAAGGAAGAGGAGCTTCCGCGAGACGGAGCGCATCGCCGCCTCGACGCGAGAGAAGGCCTCGGGATCGATCCTGTCCCGGAGCGGATCGAGTTCCGCGCGCTGGATCGCCTCGCTCTCGCGGTAGAGCGATTCCAGGAGCGGCTCGACGTCCGTGCGGTAGCGCCGGAGGCTCGCGTACTTCTCCGCCTCCTCCTCGACGATCCGCTCGACCTTCGGGACCTCGCCTTCGCGGCCGCGGACGTTCTCCTTCACGATCGCCGTGAGGTCATCGATGTTGCAGAGGAAGACGCTCGGGATCCGCGCCACGTCCGGCGCGAAGTCGCGGGGGATCGCGAGATCGATGATGACCAGCGGCCTCTGGCCGCGGACGTGGCAGATCTTGTTCAGGCGCGCGTGGTCGACGATCGGATCGGGCGACGCGGTCGAGCTGATCACGATGTCCGCCTCTGCGATCGCCGCATCCAGCTCCTCGAAGGGCCGCGCCTCCGCTCCGAACTCCGCCGCCAGCGCCGCCGCTCGCTCGGCCGTCCGACTCGTCACCCGGAATTCCTTCGCACCCGCGTCGCGGAAGACGCGCGCCGCCAGCCGGCCGACCTTGCCGCTCCCGATCAGGAGCACCGGATGCTCGGCCGGATGGTGGTAGACCTTCGAGGCGAGGAGGATCCCCGCATGGCCCGCGTCGATCGTCCCCTCGCCGATCTTCGTCTCCGCCCGCGCGCGCTTTCCGACGCGGATCGCGTGCTCGAAGAGCGCTCGAAGCTCGGGCCCGATCGAGGCCGCGCGCTGGGCCATGTCGAGCGCGGCGCGGATCTGCCCCTGGATCTGGGCCTCGCCCACGATCTGGGAGTCCAGGCCGGCGGCGACTCGGAAGAGGTGCCGAACCGCCCCCTGCTCGTCGAAGAGGTAGAAGAACGCGCGATCCGGCCCGATCGTCCTGCCGGTATGGGCCGCGACGGCCTCCAGGAGCGAGCCCGGATCGCCGAGCCCGTAGATCTCCGTGCGATTGCAGGTCGAAAGGACGACGAGACCGCGGTCGCGCATCGCCTCCAGGAGGGCGGCGGCCTGCTCGGCCGGAAAGGACCAGCGCTCGCGGGCGGGGAGGGGAGCGGTCTTGTGGTTGAGGCCGACGAGCGAGACCGGGCCTTCGGGCGGTCCCTCGGGACCCTGTCGCTCGGGGGTGGTGTCCTTCTCGTCCATGCCCGATCAGCCGCTCACCAGCCTGTGGAGGGACTCGGAGAGGAGGAGCCCCACGCACACGACGGCGAGCCCTCCGACAGCCAACCACGCCGACCTGCGTCCCTTCCAGGCGGGCCGGCGGCGCAGCACGAGGAGCGCCAAAAAGAGGATCCACGTCACGCCGGCCGTGATCGCCGGCCAGGGGGGGCGGGCCCGCTCGAGCCGGGTCACGTTCAGAGCGCCCGAGATGATCCCGAGCGTGAAGAAGACGAGCCCCACGACGATCGCCGCCCCGAGCAGGCGATCCAGGACATCGAGCGACGGCAGCTTCTGGAACACAGGCCCGTAGTTCCGGCCCCGGATGAGGCCGTAGAGGACCAGGTAGACGACGCCGTGCGCGGCGGCGATGCCGAAGCCCGCGTACCCCAGGATGGCCAGGTGGACGTGGACCGCGCTCTGCCAGCCGCGGAACGATTCGTGGACCTCGACGCGCTGGACCGGGGCGCTCAAGGCGCTGGCAAAGAACTGGAGGATGAAGGCGATCCCGATGACGAAGAAGCCGGTCCCCCTCAGCCCTGCCAGCCGTTCCAGGACCACGTGAACGAGGACCATCGAGAGGGCGAGGAGCGAGACGACCTCCGGTCCCGTCACGCACGGGCAGTGATCCAGGATGAAGCCGCGAAGCGCCGTCGCGATGAGATGGACTCCCGCCAGAGCGCCGACGGCGGCGAGCGGCGGATTCTCGTCGGGCCCGCCTCGCACCAGCCGCCGCCCGTACTCGAAGGCGAGGATGGCGTACGCCACGGGGAGGAATGTGTTCAGGAGCTGCAAGATGAGCACGTTTCCATCGCCTCCGGCTCGCCGCGCCCGCGAATGGCCACGGCCCGGAATCATAAGGCGCGACGGGGCGTCGGGAAAGGCCTCCCGTCCTTCGCGGCCGCCCCGTACAATCACCGCCCGGCGCGCCGGGAATCGCGCCGGAGGGAGCCGGGAATGGACGAAGCGTTGCTCCTCCGCGCGGCGCGGGGCGAGACGACCCCGCGGCCGCCGGTCTGGATCATGAGGCAGGCGGGCCGATACCTCCCGGAGTACAGGAAGATCCGGGAGATGGCGGGGAGCTTCCTCGACCTCTGCCGGACGCCCCGCCTCGCCGCCGAGGCCTCGCTCCTGCCGTGGCGCATCCTCGATGTCGACGGCGTCATCGTCTTCTCGGACATCCTCGTCGTCCTCGATGCGATGGGCCTCCCGATCTCCTTCGATGAGAGCGGCCCGCGACTCGCCCGCACCGTGCGCCGCCCCGAGGACCTGGCCGGGCTGCGCGACGCGGATCCTCCCCGCCGTCTCGCCTACGTGTCCGAGGCGGTGCGGATCCTCGCCGAAGAGGTCGCGGGAAAGGTGCCTGTCATCGGTTTCGCGGGCGCGCCCTTCACGCTGGCCGCCTACGCCGTCTCGGGCGGATCTCCGGACCTCGACGAAGTGCGCGGGATCCTCTACGCCGAGCCGGCGTTCTTCGGCGACCTCCTCTCGCGGATCGCGGAGGGTGTGGCGGGGCTCCTCTGCGAGGAGATCGCCGCCGGCGCCTCCTATGTCCAGCTTTTCGACACCTGGGCGGGGTCGCTCCCCCCCGATGCCTTCGTGCGCTTCGCAGCGGAGCCCGCCGCATCGGTCATCGCCTGTGTGCGGCGGATGGGCGTCCCCATCGCGTATTTCGTCCGCGGCGCGGCGCCGCACATCGAGGCGATGGCCTCGACCGGGGCGGACGTCGTCGCCATCGACTGGACCATCGCGCCCGCGGATGCGCGGGCGCGTGTCGGGATCCGCGCCGCGCTCCAGGGGAACCTCGATCCCGCGGTGCTGCTCGCGCCCCCCGGCGTGGTTCGCGAGAGGACGCGCGCGATGCTCGAAGCCTTCGGCGGCCGTCGCGGCTATATCGCGAACCTCGGGCATGGGATCCTGGCGTCGACTCCGGTCGAGTCGGCGCGTGCGTTCGTCGAGACGGTCAAGGGCTGGGAGGCTTGAGATGGGATTCCCGATCCGGCGCATGCGGCGGCTGAGGGGGATGGCGCCCGTCAGGCGGATGGTCGCGGAGACGCGGGTCCACGCGGACGATTTGATCCAGCCCCTCTTCGTCTGCCCGGGGCGCGGCGTGGCGAGGCCGGTCTCATCCATGCCGGGCCAGAGCCAGCTCTCGATCGACCTCATCGTCCGCGAGTGCCGCGAGATCCGCGACCTCGGCATCCCGGCCGTGATCCTCTTCGGGATCCCGGAGAAGAAGGATCCGCTCGGCTCGGAGGCCTACTCGGACGACGGGATCGTCCAGCGGGCGATGCGGGCGATCAAGGTCGAGGTGCCGGACCTCTGCCTGATCGCGGATGTCTGCCTCTGCGAGTACACGAGCCACGGCCACTGCGGCGAGATCGACGGCGAGCGCGTCAAGAACGACGAGACGCTGGTGCTCCTCGCGCGCTCCGCCGTGTCGCTCGCGCGGAGCGGGGCCGATATCGTCGCGCCATCGGCGATGATGGACGGTCAGGTCGCAGCGATCCGGCGCGGGCTCGATGAGGCAGGCCTCGCGTCGACGCCGATCCTCGCCTACGCGGCGAAGTATGCCTCGGCCTTCTACGGGCCCTTCCGCGATGCGGCGGAGTCCGCTCCCGCCTTCGGCGACCGCCGCGGCTACCAGATGGATCCGCCGAACCGGCGCGAGGCCCTCGCCGAGATCGCCCTCGACATCGAGGAGGGCGCGGATCTCGTGATGGTCAAGCCCGCTCTCGCCTACCTCGACATCATCCGCGAAGCGCGGGACCGCTTCGAGGTCCCCATCGCCGCCTACAACGTGAGCGGCGAGTACGCGATGATCAAGGCCGCCGCCGCGAACGGCTGGATCCGCGAGGACGCGGTCGTCCGGGAGGTCCTGACGGCGATCCGCCGCGCGGGTGCGGATCTGATCCTGACCTACTTCGCGAAGGAGTACGCGAAGAGGCTGTGAGGGGGGGGTGGAGGTGAAGGCGACATGAAGTGCGTGCCCGCAATTCCCGTCCTGATGATGCTCGGCTGCGCGTTCCCCGAGCCGGCCGAGTCGGATTGGGGATCCGAGATCCCTCCTGCCGATCGTCTCCAGCTTCGCTGCATCTTCGCACTCGACGACCGGACGGCCTGGCTCGGCGGCGGAGTATATGACGACGTGTGGGTGGCGGATTCCGTGATGTTCGTCACGCGCAATGGCGGGAAGACGTGGCGTCCGACCGGACCCGCTGTCCACTCGAGCGAGATTTTCAGCATCTTCTTTCTGGACGAGGAGACGGGGTGGGCGGCCGGCGCGTGGACGACGGAGTCGACCGGCGAGCCCTTCGTCCTCCGGACCGTTGACGGGGGAGGGACGTGGCATCGGAGCGACATCCCCCTCGACGCGTGCTCGAGTCCCTTGCTCCAGCCGACGTCGATCGAGTTCGTGACGAAGAAGCACGGGATCCTGCGGGCCGAGGTTGTCATCGCCGAGGACGAGGAGGAGGTCTTCGTGACGCAGGACGGCGGAAGGACGTGGGAGTTCTCCCACGGACGGCTGGCGACGAGCGGCAACGCCAATCGCCTGTCGGTGACGAGCGCAGGCGTCATCTGGCGCCTCGACGATGACGATCGCGTGGTACGTCGCTTCGGCGACTTCTCTCCGTACCAGGAGACCGAGAGCCAGCCGGTCGCACGGCCCCCCTCGGCGTCGGGGCTGCCGGCGGACGTTCGATTCGAGGAGCGACATGAAAAAGACCAAGAAGGACGAACAGGAGGATCGGATCCGGGCGATCTTCGGCGGTGAGGAATGGGGGCGCCGGAGGAGGGCCTTCCCACCTTCTTCGAGTAGCTCAAATCCCATCTCGAGTTACCGTGCGAGGTGACGGGGATCCAGGACTTCGGGTGGGAGGAGCCGTACGTCATCGGCGGATGGGATCAAGACGAATACGAGGATCTCAGGAAGACGCACCCCTCCTTCCGGGATCGGTATACCCGCCTCGATATCGAGATGGGTCTGGACTCGGAATGGATGCTCTTCCAGGGCGATGATATCGGCGCCCGCGTGCGCCGTAACCGCGATGGCAAGGAGTTCGTGCTCGGGCTGGCGGAGCTGAAGGCGACGGACAAGAAGTCGCGGAACCACTAGATCCTCCACGACTACGTGGTCTGGTTCGTCAACAGCCGGTGAGTCTGGCCCCCGCCGGCCCCTATCGCTGGAATTCGATGAGGGGGATGGGATTGTCATCGGTGCCCAAAGGAAGTCGGGCTTTCTCCTTGGGGACGGCATCGAGGTCGACGATCCCGAGCACCGCGAACTCGCCGCCGC